>Ga0207755_100075_pt1 | contig 87365 bp, 86 predicted proteins | sample A23P2SouthBayCA_FD_187734 | JGI IMG/M metagenome (GOLD analysis project Ga0207755, IMG submission 187734) | Aerobic enrichment media microbial communities from Bioluminiscent Bay, La Parguera, Puerto Rico - A23 P2 (SPAdes) | ecosystem: Environmental > Aquatic > Marine > Unclassified ...
GCGTCTGGAGGAAGCCGGCCGTGTTGATGAGGACGCCGGCCGCGATCGCCGCGACCAGGACCATCGCGATGAACACGATGAGCGTCCCGATACCGACCTGACCCCTGTCAGTTCGTTCTTCGAACATATTGTTGGTGTGTACAACCCGGGGTCGTGGTGCCCGCGGGCTCTGCCCTACCGTTCTCGAAAGCAGTAATAAAGGTACGTCCCCAAATATCATGCGTGAAAAACAACAAATGAGTCCTCGAAACCGCTGATTTCTGGCTTTAGCAATTATCAGTCGTAGATGATGAGGCTGTAGACAACGAGAATGAAGCCGAGCGAAGAGAGCCCGTTGTTGACCAGCAGGAGCGAACGGACACCCTGGAAATCGTTGACGAACGCGCTGATCGCAGTCGCGATCGCGGCGGCAGCGATGAGGCCGAAGCCGAGCGAAACGTGAATCATCGCATGGCGAGTTGTCTGGAGGTACGCTTTGATCGCCATGCCGACCATCGTGAATCCAGACAGGACCAAGACGATGGTCGCGGCGATATAGAGGTATTCGACGACGAGCATTTGGGTTCGTGAGGCAAATCACCACACCGAGTTATAAATCTGATCGTGATATTCTCAGGACTGATACCCGTGGGGCTGGGCCCGCGTCCCGGGTCGGGTCACTCGCCCGTCATGCGCGCGTCCGACAGTACGTTTTATGGTGTTCCCCTATATCTAAACTGATAACGAATGGACGGGATCGAGATGCTACGGGTTCTGGGGAACGAATACAACCCGCAAATACTGAGTTTCGCTCACGAGCCGCGGTCGGCCCAGGAACTCAGCGACGAACTCGACGTACCGATCGCCACCTGTTACCGACGGATCGAAGAGCTCCAAGAGGCGAACCTGCTCGAACACCACGACCGCGTGCTGTCCGACGAGCGACGACGAGTCAACGTCTACCGCCGAAATATCGAGGAAGTCGTCGTGAACTTCAGCGAAGGAGAAGTGTCGGTCGACGTCGAGGAGCGACGGCGGGTCAAAAATCGACTCGACGAGGCCTGGCGGACACTCTCGGAGTAGTGGTGGGCAGGGGGAGTTCGCCGTCGACACCCGCGATTACTCACCGGGGAACGGGTCGTCCCGCCGACCCATCATCGAAAAGCCCGCGGCGCGTTCGTGAACCGTAATCCCCCCGTCGGTAATATCCATCGGGAAGATATCCGTCTCGATATCCTGCTTGCGCATCTTGGCGACCCAGATGTACCGGTTGACGCCGGACTCGGTCGGCGTCTGGATGAGGTAGATGTTCCCGTCGGTGAGGAAATTCTCGAGACCGATATCCTGTTCTGGGAACACGGCGGACTGTTCGGCGATGAGCAGCGATGTCAGCCCGTTGGCTTTCAGGATGTCGGAGAACTTGAGGAGGTACGTCCGCTTCTCCTGTTCGTCCGCGAAAAAGAGTTCGAACATCGTCAGCGAGTCGAGAACGAGTCGTTCGTACTCCATCTCCTCGAACTCGTCCAGCAGGAGTTCCAGCGTGTCGTTGAAGTCGTTGTGCCGAAGGAGTTGCTGTTTGTCGTATATCAGAATCTCGTCGTTCTCGACCAGTTCGCGCCAGTTCTCGAATCCGATGGATTCGGCGGCCTGTGCGATGTCTTCCTTGTTCTCCTCGAAGGAGAGGTAGATACCCTTCTCGTCGAACTCCTGTACCCCATTGTAGATGTACTGGAGGCCGAGAATGCTCTTTCCGGTTCCCGGATTCCCGCTGATCAGTACGGTCGCGTTGTCGACGATCCCGCCCCCGAGGATCGAGTCGAGCCCTTCGATCCCAGTTCGTGTCAGCTCGGTCATTACGATACACAGTTGCGTGGACTGCCTGAAATAAATTCGCAACGCGGTGATGGGGGAGAGCTCGCATCACGCGTCGGCCTCTCGATCCGATTTTCACGTCTGAGAACCCGGGCGCAACCTATTTGATCCGGACCGCCGAGTTCCGAGCAATGAGGCTTTCCACCGGCGTGGACGGTTTCGACGAACTCGTCGACGGGGGACTCCTCCGGAATCGGTTGTACATTCTCAGTGGCCCGCCGGGAAGCGGGAAGACGACCTTCTCCTCGCATTTCGTCACCGAAGGGGCGCGAGTGGGCGAGAAGTGCCTCTTTCTGAGTATGCACGAGACGGAGTCGGAGCTAACCCACGACATGAGCGCCTACAACTTCGGCTTCGAGAAGGCGGCGCAGTCGGGGAAGTTCCAGTTTCGAAACGTCTTCGATTCGAACGCGAAGCGGCTCCTGAAAGGACCTGGCGGCAACGACTTCTCCTCGGGAGTCAAGAACATGACGAACCGGCTCGTTGGATTCATCAACTCCCGGGAGATCGACCGGCTGGTCATCGACTCGACGATGATCTTGCAGTACTTTTACCCCGACAACCACGAGGCGTTCGTCCAATTTCTCACGTCGCTGAAGCGGGTCGACGCGACGACGCTGCTCATCTCCGAGATGACCGACCCGACCTCCTATGCGGACGAGCATTACCTAGCCCACGGCGTCATCTTCATGCACAACTACATGGAGGGAGATGGCATGCACCGCGGCGTCCAGATCATCAAGATGCGCGGGACGGACATCGACAGCAACATCCACCCGGTCGAGTTCGACGACGAGGGTCTGCACGTCCGACCCGAGCGAAAACTCGAGGCTTGATATGTACGAGTCCGCGTTCGACACCGACTGGGACGACCTAACCAAAGAGGAGGCGCTCGAACGCGCCTTCGCGCTCGGCGTCGCTCGGTGCCTCGGGGAGCCGGCCCACGAAGAGTACGAGCAGGTCCTCAAAGCAGCCAAAACGACCTACGAGCGAAGTCTGATCGAGCTCTCCTACGAAGAAGGACGACGCAAGGCGTCGGGCCGAGCGGCCGAGGAGTCGACGGCTATCTGGGAGGATCTGGTCGTCGAAACGGCCGACATCGACGTGAGTGACGGGCCGGGCGGGCGCCAGTCACCCACCAACCGACCGGAGATGATGTCCCGCCCGGAACCGACGGTCGTCCCGGACGATGGCCTCGACCGCGTTCGGCTTCCCGAGTTTCTCCGACGCCGGTGAGAAGGGTCCCGTGGACTTGGGTGCTCAGAGAGCAGCTACCGGAGGCGACGAATCGTCGACCTACGGTTCGTCCTCGTCGCCGGTGCGCATGAGTTCGCCCGGCTCCGTCCAGATGACGAACTCGCCGTCGTCGTCCCGTTTGACCACACCGTTGATCCACGGTTCGTCGACTGGAGACTCCTTGACCTCCGACAGCGACACGGTCGAGACGCGCCGAACACCGTCGACGGCCCACCCGACGCTCCACTCGTCGTCCATCTGCGTCGAGTCGAAGACGACGATGAGACCGCCGTCGCCGCCGTCGTCCGCCGCCAGCGTCTCCATCGGGTCGATGACCGTCGTAATGTCGCCCCGGAGATCGATGACACCTTCGACGAAGTCGGGCGCGTTCGGAATCCGGGTGACCGTCCCTCGTTCGACGATCTGTTCGATGAACGTGATATCGAGACAGTAGCGCTCCTGACCGAGCACGAACTCTAGGACGGAGATCGTCTCCTCGTCCTCCGTCGCCGACTCGCTGGCGTCCGGTTCGTCGTCGACACCGGCGCCAGCGGGTGATCCTTCCTCGGCGTCGTCGACGGCGGTCGCGATAGACGACTCCACGTCGGACGTGTCGATGTTCTCGAGGGCGGCAACCATCTCCTCGTCGAGGTCGGCCGCGTCGTCGACCTCCGGGTCGGATTGTGTGGTCGGTTCGGACATGGGCTCGTTGCGTCCGGCTTCGCGATACCCCATAATAAATGCGGGCGCCGGGTTCTCAGTAGTGATACTCGATCGGTCGACCGATCGATGGTCGGGAGCGAGGCGTCAGGGATCGCCGCCGTTCCGGTCACGGCGGCGCCAGACAAAGAGCCCAACGCCCGCCACCGCGAGCGCACCGACCGTAATCGGCAGGAAGGGGAGGCCGCCTCCGCCCCGCTCCTGTCGTTCGGCCGTCACCGGAACGCGATACGTCTCGGAGACTTCCGTATCGCCGTCCGGGAGTTCGTACTGGAAGTCGACGGAGATGGGGTAGGTCTTCCGCTCGACTGCCGATCCGCTCACGCTCAGGCTGACGAGGACCGTCGCGGATTCGCCCGGGGCGAGCGTCGAGACGAGTCCCTCGTCGTCGTCGCTGCTGAGGGGGTCTTGGACGAACGCCTTGGCTTCCACGTCGCGGAGGGGCTCGTCGCCTTCGTTGGTTACGCGGAGTTCGAGCGTCGTCGTCTCTCCCGGGGTGACGGTCCGGTTGACCGCCTCGACGGAGAAGCGGTCGCGCTGGGGTTCGATGACCACCCGTTCGTTGAGTGGGTCGCTCCGACGCACGTCGTCGCGTTCGTTGCGGTAGCGCACCGTGACGTTGAACTGCTGGGTGGTGGCGCTCGCGCCGTCGCTGACCGTCACGTCGAACGCGAACTCGCCCGTGCCGCCCGGTTCGAGCGTGTCGAGGGCGTACTCGTTGGATTCGACGTTGACGTTCGGATTCGACGATCGGAAGACGGCCACGGGTTGGCGGACGGTGTCCGGGCCGCGGTTGACGACCGTTCCGACGAACTGCCCCTTCTCGCCGACTCGGAGTGTGGCGCTCGTCTCACGGAGCGCGAACGTCTGCTCCGGCGTGGGGCGGAGGCCGACCGCCAGTGGTTCGGAAGAGCGGGCGATACCGTCTGTATCCTCGTACTCGATGGTCGCCGTGAGGCTGTAGTTCCGGAGTGCCGCCTCGTCGTCGAAGGAGACGGTGTACGTCACCGTCGCGTTCATGCCCGGGTCCCAGGCACCGACGTAGCCGGTCGACGTGGCCGATCCGCTCCCGAACGTGAGTTCGTCGGTCGGCGAGGAGAGGACGACGCTGGCGTCACGAGCCGTCCGTGTGCCGTCGTTTTGGAGCGTCACCGAAACGGTCCCGGTGTCGCCGATCTGGGCCGTCGTCTCCGTCTCGACGATGTCGAACTGGGCCTGGTCGCGCACCCGGACGGTGATATACTGGGTCGTCTCGCGCGTGAGGTCGTTGTACTGGGGAGAACCGACGGCGCTGTGCTCGACGCTGACGGTGTAGCTGTAGGAAATGGTCACCGGAATCCGATACCGACCGGGATCGGCGTCTTCGGGGACCGTAATCGAGACGGGATCGGCGGAAGTCGTTCCGCGGGGCACCTCGCCGACGGCCACGCGACCGGTGTTGATCTCGAAGGGCGTGTCGCCATCGGCGACTTCGAGGGAGACGCCACGGGCGGTGGTGACGCGCGTTTCGTATTCGGCCGGACCGCCGCGGCGCAACTGACCGTCGTTCGAGACGACGAGGTCAAGGTCGGTCTGTGTGCCCGGTTCCACTTCCGTCGTCGAGGAGTACACCTCGATGTCCGGGCGACCGATAACGGTTCCCGACGACTGTCCGGCGACGACACCGGCAGCGGCGATGGGGGCGACGAGGACGAGCGCAACGAGGAAGAGCGATCGGTGGGGAGATGTCATGGTGGAGGTGTGACGTGTCCGTGGGTCGAGGGCCGGCGACGGGGACCGTCCGCCGACGTGACTCTCGGATGGGTACGTAGAAAGGGTAGACGGAATGAACTATATAACTTGTGAATGAACATTCAGTCACCGTGGCCTTCGAGGACCCTTTCGGCGCCGACACCAGCGAGACACGAACGGCGATCATGCGAGCGACCTACGCGGCGCTGATCGAACACGGCTACGAGAATCTCACGATCCAGCGGATCGGCGACGAATTTCCGAAGAGCAAGTCGCTCATCTACCAACACTACGACGGCAAAGACGAGGTGCTGGTAGAGCTGCTAGAGTTTCTGCTCGATCATTTCGAGACGCAGATGCCCCCGCCGACCACGGCAAACGCCCACGACTGCCTCCGGACTGTCCTCGATTTCGTCCTCGCAGCGGAGCCGGAGAACGACCGCATCGAGCTCACGAAGGTGATGGTCGAGCTGCGGGGGCAGGCACCGCACAACGAGACGTTCCGGTCGTACTTCGCCGAGAGCGACCGGCAGTTTCGCCAGGAACTCGCCACGATCGTCGACCGCGGGATCGAGCAGGGTGTCTATCGATCGGTGGACTCGGAGGCCGTCGCCGAGATGCTGTTGACGGCGATGAACGGTGGAACGGTCAGACGCGCGACGACCGACGGCGACGTGGACATCGCGGCGACACGGACGGAGCTCGACGCCTACATTCGCGCACGCCTGCTCCGTGAAGACGAGGAAAGCGACGGTGGAAAGGGAGAGCTCAGTTGATGCGAACGCGGCCGCTGCCGTCGACGTGGATCGTGTAGCCTTCGTATTCGAACGTGAGGCTCCGGGTCGCCACTTCGGCCGCCGAACCGCTGAAGAAGGCTTCCAGCGCGTCGGGATCGACGTACTCCGCGAGTGGAGCCAGTTCGGTCGGAGAGCAGTCTTCGAGTTCGCCGAGCGCCGCCTGCACCGCGAAGCTCACCGGTTCGCGCCGATCCCAGTCGATCTCGTGCTGATGCGGAGCCGCCGTCACCGTCGCCTTCTCGTCGCCCGTCGCTGACATAGGTGTGGGTTCGCATCGGACAATATAAGTTTGGTGGCCTAATTATCTAATCTGATAGCAAAGTTGGCAGTCGGTTCGCGGGCAACCAACACTCATTTGACACCATGTGTGGAAGGCCGTAGACGAGTCGCCCACGCGGCTCGGACCGACAATGACACTCGAAGATTTCGCCACCGCGAACGAACCCACGGAAGACGGAGAGACGTTCCAACTCCAGAACCGCAAACTGCTCTCGATCGATCTCGACGGGACGGTGACGGCCCTCGCGGGATCGATGGTCGCCTACAGTGGCGACGTGACGTTCTCGGGGAAGGCCTCCGCCGAGGGGGGCGTAACCGGCTTCCTGAAGAGCAAAGCGACGAGCGAGGGAACTGACGTGATGGAAGCCGAGGGAACGGGGCGACTCTACCTCGCCGACCAGGGCAAGGAAGTGGGGATCATCAGCCTCACCGAGGAGGAGTCCATCTCCGTCAACGGCAACGATATCCTCGCGTTCGCGTCCTCGGTCGACTACGAAATCGGGACGATCGACAGCCTCGCTGGGTCGTCGGCCGGCGGGCTGACCAACGTCTACCTCACCGGCCCGGGCGACGTGGCGATTACGACCCACGGCGATCCAGTTGTCCTCCGTCCACCGGTCTGCACCGATCCGAGCGCGACCGTCGCGTGGAGCGGGTCGCTCTCGCCCAGCGCCGACGTGAACCGGAGTCTGAGCGATCTGGTCGGCCAGTCCTCGAACGAGACGTACCAACTCGAATTCACCGGGGACGAGGGCTTCGTCGTCGTCCAGCCGTTCGAAGAGGGGCCGTAAGCGGGAATGGAGATTCTCGTCTTCGGCGCCGGGAGTCTCGGCAGCCTCGTCGGCGGACTCCTCGCTCGCGCGCACGACGTGACGCTCGTCGGACGCGACCGGCACGTCGCGGCAGTGCAGGCCGACGGCCTCCGGATCACCGGTGTCGAGACGTTCGATACGTCCCCGACAGCGACGACCGACGCCAGGGGCGCGAGCGCCGAGCTCGCCGTAGTGACGGTGAAAGCCTACGACTCGCCGACGGCGGCACGGGTCCTCGCAACCGGTGACTACGACGCCGTCTGCTCCCTACAGAACGGAATGGGAAACGAGGATGTCTTCGCCGAGTACGTGGACGCGGCCGTTCTGGCGGGAACAGCGACCTACGGGGCGCGACTGGCTGGTCCGGGCCACGTCGAGTGGACCGGGCGCGGAACGATCACGCTCGGCCCGTGGCGCCCGCCCGACGGTGTGGCGCTTGCCGACCGGATCGCGGCGGCGTTCCGCGCGGCCGACCTCGACGCCGAGGCGACGGCGGACGTGCGGCGTCGGCTCTGGGAGAAACTGGCAGTCAACGCCGCGATCAATCCCGTGACCGCGCTGGCTCGGGTCGAGAACGGCGCGCTGGCGGCGGGACCGCTCTCGGAACTCGCGCGGACGGCGGCCACCGAGACGGCCGAAGTCGCCCGCGCCGACGGCGTCGAACTCGCGGCCGAGGAGGCACGGGAGGCAGTCGAAACCGTCGTCCAGGAGACAGCACGCAACCGATCGTCGATGCTCGAGGACGTGACCCGCGAACGACGAACCGAAATCGACGCGATCAACGGCTACGTGGTGGATCAGGCGGTGGCGACCGGCGAGTCGGTACCGACCAACCGGGCGCTGGCGTCGCTGATTCGGGGATGGGAGGACGGCGCCGGACTCGGGGGGCAGGATTAATTCCCCCGCGGGCGATGCACCGACCATGCCAACGGTACAGGAGATCCAGCGGGCGTCGGCGGACGGTGAACCGCTGACGATGTTGACGGCGTACGACGCGCCGACGGCAGCCATCGTCGACGCGGCCGGCATCGACCTGATCCTCGTCGGCGACAGCATGGGCAACGCAGTGCTTGGGTACGACTCGACGCTCCCAGTGACGATGGAGGAGGTGGCCAGTCACACCGGCGCGGTGGCCCGGGCCACCGACGAGGCCCTCGTCGTCGCCGACATGCCGTTCCTGAGTTACGGGACGACCCAGGGCGAGAGCGTCGAGAACGCGGGGCGGCTAATCAAGGAAGCGGGGGCCAACGCGGTCAAGATCGAATCCGGCCCGCACACGGTCGACCTGACCGAACGCCTCGTCGACCTCGGCATTCCGGTGATGGCTCACCTCGGACTGACGCCCCAGCGACGCAACCAGATCGGCGGCTACGCACGACAGGGGACGACCGAGGAGGCCGCCGAAGAGATCCGCAACCTCGCCGCGAAACACGAGGCTGCGGGCGCGTTCTCGCTGGTTCTCGAACACGTCCCCGACGACCTCGCTGCCGAGGTGACGGCGGACATCGACATCCCGGTGATCGGGATCGGCGCCGGCCCGGCGACGGACGGGCAGGTGCTGGTGTTGACGGACGTGATCGGACTGTCGGAGTCGGTGCCACCGTTCGCCGAGGAGTTCGGTGACGTGCGAAGCGAGATCGAGGATGCGGTGGCGGCGTACCGCGAGGCAGTCGAGGACGGCAGCTTTCCTTAACCGCGGATCGCGGTCGCCAACAGGGGTCGCATCAGGCCGACGACCGGTGCCTCGGCGCTGTCGGTCCAGATCGCACGGTGCTTGCGAACGCCGGGGAGGTCGGTCGCCGCGTCCGCGCTGACGAGGAGAGCGTCACCGTCGACCATGAGGACGCTCGTGACGGCACCGGGCTGGATGGGATGGGTCTCCCACCAGGTCCACGTCTCGACCACGTCGGCGTCCGGAATCGTCTCCTGCAGGTGCTCGCGGAGCGAATCGGCGGGCGTTCCGATCACCACGTCGACGCCGCGATCGGTCGCGTCGGCCAGCGCATCGGTGAGGTCGTCACCGAGAAGCGCCTCGGCGGCGACGGCGAGCAACACCTCGTCGTCGGCGTCGGTGACGAGTGTCGCGAGGCGTTCGGAGACGGCAGCCTCGCCCTCCATCGTCCAGACTTCGCCGGCACCAGTCGACCGGTTCGGCGATCCGAGGCGAGGCAGAACGGCCCCGAGTCGATCCAGCCGGCTCCGACATTCGCGTTCGAGCAGATCGACCGCTTCGTGGGGAGAGACGGCCCGGAATCGACGGGGTTTGGATTCCTGGACGCTCACCAAGCCCCGATCCTGAAGGGCGTCCATACTGTCGTAGATGCGCGCTCGCGGTACGTCCGCGACATCGCTCACCTCCTTCGCCGTGCCCTCGCGCAGACGCGTCAAGGCCACGAAACATTTCGCCTCGTACTCGGTGAGTTCGAACGTCCGGAGCGTGCCGACGACCTCTTCGACGAGCGAGTCCGTTCCGGCGTCCGTTGTGGTGTTGTTCGTCACGCGTGTCTCCCGTGTCGCTCCCGGGTAAGGTTGACACCACCAAAAAGAGTCGGGTCGCCAGTCGGGTGGCATGAACTCCCCACCCACACGCTGTTTCGATTGGAATCAAAACATAGTGGAAACTATTAAGATCCTACCAATCGTAGCACTGATCGAGACGCGAACCGCGGCCACGCGCCGCACCAACAAATCATGAGTCAGCAGTCCGAAACCCTCCGAGAGACCGGCGGGGAACAGCGCCAGACGACCGAAACGCAGTCGGGGGCAAACGAGCGCGTCTGCCCGGAGTGCGACGCGGCACTCGTCGTCGACGAGTCGCACGGCGAGACGGTGTGTGAGTCGTGTGGCCTCGTCGTCGAGGAAGACGAAATCGACCACGGTCCCGAGTGGCGCGCGTTCGATTCGAACGAGCGTGCCGAGAAGAGTCGCGTCGGCGCACCGACGACGAAACTCCTCCACGACGAGGGCCTCTCGTCGGTCATCGACTGGCAGGACCGCGACGCGAAGGGGCGGACCATCGACGGGAGCAAGCGGCGGAAGCTCCAGCGTCTGCGCACCTGGGACGAGCGCTTCCGCTCGAAGAACGCCCAGGAGCGCAACCTGAAGCAGGCGCTCGGCGAAATCGACCGGATGTCCTCCGCGCTCGGCCTGCCCGAGAACGTCCGCGAGACGGCGAGTGTCGTCTACCGGCGCGCGCTGGAAGACGACCTCCTCCGCGGCCGCTCCATCGAGGCGATGGCGACGGCCTCCCTGTACGCCGCCGCCCGGCAAGCGTCCGTCCCGCGGAGCCTCGACGAGTTCGAACCCGTCAGCCGCGTCGACCGCAAGGAGTTCTCGCGGGCCTACCGCTACATCGTCCGCGAACTCGGCCTCGCCATCGAGCCCGCCAACCCGCTCGAGTATCTCCCCCGCTTCGCCTCCGATCTCGACCTCGACGGCGACACGACGACCCGCGCTCGATCACTTCTCGAGGAGGGCATGGAGAGCGGTGTCCACAGCGGCAAGAGCCCCGTCGGCCTCGCCGCCGCGGCGCTCTACGCTGCTTCGATTCTGGAAGGCGACAAGGTGACACAGAAGGAGGTGTGTTCCGTCAGCGACGTGTCCGAGGTGACCGTCCGTAACCGCTACACCGAGTTGCTCGAAGCCGGGACCGACCCGGACGCGGCACGCGGTGCCGCCTAGGGTCGAATCGCCGTCTCCAGATCCGCACCGGTCAGCGCCGTCTGCAACCGATCCGCCGCCGAGCCTGCTTCTGCGACGTTCTCCATCAACACCGTCTCGCTCGGGAATAGATCGTCCCCGACGATGAGGCCGTGGTTCCGCGCCGTCGACCCCGTCATCGTGAGGTAAACCCCGAGTCCAGCCTCGGCGATGGCTGCTTCCTCCTCCATCGTCGGATCGGGATAGACAAATTCGACGCCCTCGATGGCGCGCGTCCCGAGAACGGCCTCGACGAGGCGTTCGTACCGTGGCGAGATACACAGCGGTCCGTCGTAGTCGGTGACGAACTCGCGGTCGAGGTCGGCGCCCGGCGGGAGGACTTCGGGCATCGCGAGTAGCGTGTGATACACCGTGTCGCCGAGGCCGCTCACGACCCGCACGTCCGTATCGTGCGGGTCGATCCGAGCGTTCACGTCGGCGATTGACTCGACGCCCGTCTCCCCCAGCGTGACGACTTCCTCCAGTACGAGGTCGGCGCTGTCGAAGCCGAGACCGAACTCGTGGGTGCGGAGGGCGCGGAAGGGCTCCTCGCGGCCGACGAGTTCGACGATCACATCGCTCATCGGGACGGTGACGCTGTCGAAGACGATCCGGCGGGGCTTTCCCTCGCGATCGTCGCGCAGGAGTGTGTATTCCGGGCGATGCGGGTCCGAGAGGTCACTGTAGGCCGCTAACCGTTCGTACACGTCGCGCTCGGGGGTCGCCTCCCCCTTGGTGATTGCCTTCTCGTAGCGGAGCGTCGAGGAGACGTCGTCCGCGAGGTCGTCGACCCCGGCGACAGCCGCAAACCGTTCGAGAACTGCCTCCAGCGGGCGTCCCTTCCGCGGGACGGCGACCCGAACCGTCTCGGTCATTGTCGGATGCACACGGGCGCGGGCTTTACCGATTGCGCTTTCGGCCGCTACCCCTCGTCGGTGCCGAACGCGCTGCTCAGACGGTCGCGGAAGGAGCGAAGTTCGTCCAGTTCCGCCTCGATGTCCTCGATGTCCGATTCGAGATCCTCGACCGAATCGAGCCGTTCCTCGAGGGTCTCGACGGTCGTCCCCACGTCGTCAAGGTCGTCCGCGAGCGCGCCGACCTGGTCGGCCACGTCGTCGACGCGGTCGGTCACCGTAGACACCTCGTCGTGGAGCGCATCCCGGTCGTCGTCGGCCTCGGCCAGCGCGTCTTCGAGCGAGTCGACCCGCTCGGTCAGGTCGGTCAGTTCCGCGTTCACCTCGCCCACCACCTCCTCCGCGGTGCCGTTCTCGTCGAGGAAGTCCGCGAGCGCGTCCCGGTAGGCGAGCAGATCCTCGATCTGTGACTGGAGTCGACCCACGCGCACGTCGACACTCGTCGGCACCTCGCCCTCGAACGCCTCCTGCAGGACGGCGAGGTCGTCGTCGTCGACGGTGCCGGCCCGAATTTCGGCCGCGAGGGTGGCAGCGACCGATTCGGTGGCCGCGGAAACGGGCGCCTCGTCGGGCGCGGAATCGGTCTCCGTCTCCGTCTCCGTCTCCGTCTCCGTCTCCGTCTCGGCCCCCGAACGCACCGCCTCCGCGCCGTGTTCTGCCGGCCGCGGATCGAGCGCTTCAGCGGCCGCCGCCGCCGGAATCGTGTCGTCCTCGTCCTCGTCCTCGTCCTCGTCCTCGGCCACCTCCGCCTCTGCCGACTCGGCCACCTCCGCCTCTGCCGACTCGGCGACGTCGATAGCCGTCACGCTCTCGTCTCGGTCACGAGTCACGCTGACCGGGTTCGCGGCCCGATCACGCGGCGCCGGCCCGCCGCTGTCGGAGACCTGCGTGTCGTCGTCGAGCAGCGCTCCGGACCTGAGTTCGCCGAGATCACCCGACTCCTCGCCGGAGAGGGCGTCGCGTACGACCTGTGTCGTCTCCCGGCCGAGCACGTCGCCGGTCGCGGCGGCCTCGCCGTGTTCGATCAGTTCCACCTCGGGGTCGTCGAGGAAATCCTCGGCCTCCTCCGGATCGTCGATGCGGATGCCGTACACGGTGAGGACGGACTCGCCGGGGTCGAGCGTTCGCTCGTAGGCGACCCGGTTGTCGCGGTATGCGGTCCAGTTGTCGCCCTCGTAGTCGGGGTGAAATCCCACACCCTCCATCGGGAACGACTCGGGAATATCGTCGACGAGCCGGATGCGGATCGGCTCCTCGGCCAGCGATTCGATCTCGAAGGCGATGGCCGGGACCGGGAAACGATCGGCCTCGAACGCCTTCCCCACGCGTACCTCCCCCGTCGTGACGGACACCGGGATGTCGGGGTCTGGCTCGTTCGCCATGCGCCATACTGGTCCGAGTGGGAGCATAAAACAACCGGCAGGGTGGGGACAGACTGTCGACGAGCAGTCGAGTAGCGCTGGGGGTCACCTTTTTTTACATTACACGAACGTATTCCGCGTACGATACGATGGTCGACTGGGAGGCGGCGCTCGACAGGGCGCAGTCACGGATCGGGAGCGCCTCCACCGTCACCGAGGTCTACCGCTCGACAGTCGAAGGAGGTAGACAGTTGTTCGGTTGCGACGTGTGCGAACTCCTCGTCGAGGAAGGCGGCTCGTTCGAGTTCGCCGAACAGGTCGTCTCCGACGAGGTCGATCGCCGCCTCGACAGGGCGACGAGCCGGGGTGTCGCGGCCGAAGCGTATCGGTCGGGCGAGCCGATCCTGATCGACGATACCCATCGGGACGATCGGTTCGACGTGGACACCGACTATCGATCGGTTCTGAGCGTCCCCCTCCTCCCCCACGCAGTCGTTCAGTTTCTCGACCGTGAGCCGAACGCGTTCGACGAGCACATCCTCGCTCTCGCCGTCGTCTTCGGCGGTTACGTCGTCTACGAACTCGACGTTCGGGCGAGCGAACGACGAGCGACGGGGGGTGACATCCCCTCGGCCGCGTCGACGGAGCGGCTCCTCGACCCGGTGGACGTGCTCGTCGTCGCCATCGACAGGGACGGACGGATTGCGTTCGTCAATCGCGAGACACGGGAGCTGCTGGGCTACGACGAGGGCGACCTCGTCGGTCAGGACTGGTTCGACACGTGCCTTCCGGAGGAACAGGGTGACGAGATGCGCGACGTGTTCGAACGGGTCATGGCCGGCGAACTCGACTCAGTCGGTCGGTACGAAAACGCCGTCGTCACTGCCGAGAGGGACGAGCGGATCGTCGAGTGGCACAACACGGTACTCCGTGACATCGACGGGACGATCACGGGGACGCTGAGTTGCGGACTGGACGTGACTGAGCGAAAGGAGAACGAGCGGGAACTCACGGCGGCCTGGAAACGCTACCGGACGCTCCTGCGGGCGGCCCCGGATCCGATCTTCGTCGCGGACGCCGAGACGGGAGAGATCGTCGAGGTCAACGAGGCAGCGGTGGCGTTTCGCGGGCAGTCACGCGAGGAGATCGTAGGCCTTCACCAGACGGATCTCCACCCCGAGGAGGAGGTCGAACGCTACCGCGATCTGTTCGAGCGACACGTGAGCGAGAGCGGCACGAAGCGACGGCTGCCGGACGGCTCTCCTATCTACGCGGTCACGAGCGACGGCGATCGAATCCCGGTCGAGATCAGCGTCGAGACGATCGGCCTCGAACGGGGGACAGTTATTTACGGCGTCTTTCGCGACGTTAGCGATCAACTCGCGTACGAACAGGCGTTGGCTGGGATCAACGAGGCGACCCGTGATCTCTTCAGGGGGGAGCTCCCGTCCGAAGTCGCCGAAGCAGTCGTCGAGACGGTGACCGAGATTCTCGATCCGACCGGGGCGGTCGTGTATCTGGTCGACGAGGAGGCGGGGGCGCTACGGCCGGCCGCGTACGGTCCGCCCGAGGCAGTCGACCTGATCGGCGAGCCCCCGCTGTTCGAACCGGCCGAGAGCATCGCGTGGCAGGTCTTCGTCGATGGAGAGACGGCGGCCTTCGACGATGTCCGGACCGCGGAGAACGTTTACAACCCTGAGACGCCGATCAGAAGTGAGGTCGTCGTTCCGCTCGGGGAGCACGGCGTGTTGATCGTCGGCCACACGGAGACGGCGGCCTTCGACGACCGCGCGGTCGACCTCATGGAGATTCTCGGCGCGACGGCCGAAGTCGCGCTCGAACGCGCCGAACACGAGCAACACCTCGAACGACGCACGCGCCAGCTAGAACAACGAACCCAGCAGCTCGAACGCGCCGAATCCATCAACACGCGGATCCGGGACGTGGCCCGGGCCGTCGTCCAGTCGACAACTCGGGGGGAGGTCGAACGGGCCGTCTGCGCGGAACTGGTCGAAGCCGACTCGTTTGCCTTCGCCTGGATCGGAGCGGTTGACCCGGTCGACGACCGGCTCGACGCCCGGGCGTGGGCCGGCGAGGCACAGGGGTATCTGGATCGCGTCTCCCTCTCACTCGACGGTTCGAACGCCGAGCCGTCGGTCCGGACGGCGCTGTCCGAGGAGCCAACGGTCGTGCGAAACACCGCGACGGGGATCACCCAGGAGGCGTGGCGGTCGGAGGCCGTCCGGCGCGATTTCAACGCCGTCATGAGCGTCCCTCTCGTCTATCAAGGCGCTCTCGTCGGCGTGCTCACCATCTACTCGACGACACAGTCGTTCTCCGGTGTCTTGCAGTCCGTCCTCTCGGAATTGGGGGACCTGATCGCGCACGCGGTCACGGCGATCGAGCGCAAGCAGGCGCTCCTGGCGAACCACGCGACCGAACTCGACTTCGAGATCCGGGATCGGGACTGTCTGTTCTTGCGATTCACGCGGGAGACGGGCTGTGCGCTGGAACTCGAGGCGATCGTCCCGCAGTCAGACGACTCGTCGCTCGTGTTCGTCAGAGTGCGGAACGGATCGGCCGAGCAGTTACTCGACGCGGCGGAGGCGGCGTCGGCCATCGCGAGCGCTCGACTCATCGACCCCGACGAATCGCTCGTCCAGCTCCGGTTCGTCGAACCGTTCATCGCGTCGGTGCTGGCCGACCAGGGAATCGCGGTTCGCAACATCTCGGCCGACGACGCCGCGTGCCGGGTCACCGTTGCGATCCCGCCGACGTTCGATATTCGCCGAGCGGTCGACGTGGTGGCCACCACCTACCCGAACTCCGAACTGGTCGCGAAACGCGAGCGCACGCCGCGGACGGACGTGACGAAAGACCTCCCCCGACAGGTGCTGGAGAAACTCACCCCGCGCCAGCGGGAGGTGCTCGAAGTCGCCTACCACCGGGGCTACTTCGATTCCCCGAAGAAAGCAAGCGGTGAGGAACTGGCGGCGGAGTTCGGCTTCTCGCCGTCGGCGTTCCATCGGCATATCCGGACCGCCGAACGCAAACTGTTCGACACCGTCTTCCAGAACGAGACGGCCATCTCACAGGAGCGTGGGAACGGCCCGTCACCCGAGTGACCGGCCGACCGTCCCCCGTGATCGGACGGTGACGTTCACATATTGACCGTTATTTTTTCGATTCGTACACATATTGACCCCGTGTTTTGTGCCACCCGAGCAGAGTGTGGCAAGTGATGACTCCCCCCGACGGCATCAAAATAACCGACGACGACCGCCGACAGGTGAACGGCCAAGAGCTGATCGAGGAGATTGGGATCGGCCCGAGTGAGATCGACTGGCGCAAGGAGTTCACCCAGTTCGGCGACACCGATCGACGGCGATTGGACGAGATGTCGGAGACGTTCGGTCGGATCGCCGAGAATCTCGTCGAGGAGTTCTACGACCACCTACAGACCCACGCCGAGACCGTCGCGATCATCGACTCGTCGACGAAGTCGGTCGAAGGGCTCAAGCGATCCCAGACGGAGTACCTCCGCGACCTCGGTCGGGGGCAGTACGGTCCGAACTACTTCGGCCGACGAGCGCGAATCGGGAAGCTCCACGACATGCTCGATCTGGGGCCGAAGATCTACCTCGGGGCGTACGCGGTCTACTACGAGGGGATCCTCACCGCGATCGCCGAGGACGTGAAACGACAGGCTGCGCCGGACGGGGGCGTGGCGGACGGAACGCTGGTCGACCCAGCCGAACACGAGTCGATGATCGAGGACGCCGTCGACACGGTGATCGAGCGGTCGCTCTCGGCGCTCAAACTCCTGAATCTCGATCAACAGGTCGCGATGGACACCTATATTCACTCGTACAGCCGGCAGATCGAGGCGGAACTCGACCGGCGCGAGAAGGTCTCACGGGAAGTGGAGGACGCAGTCGACGACCTGCGGCGAACGTCAGAAGACGCCGCGCGAAGTTCACGGGCGATCAGCGACCTCGTCGAAGAGCAGGCCGAGGGGATGCAGGAGGTCGCTGGAGAGGTGTCGGACCTGAGCGCGACGGTCGAGGAGATCGCGTCGACGGCCGATCAGGTCGAATCCACGAGTTCGACGGCCGAACGCCTCGCGGAGGGGGGTCGCGAGTCGGCGACCGGGGCGATCGACGCGATGGAGACAGTCGGCGAGGCGGCCACCGGCGTCGTCGACGATGTCGATCAACTTCAGGAACGCGTCGACGAGATCAACGAGGTCGTCGAGGTGATCAACGACATCGCCGAGCGGACGAACCTGCTGGCGCTCAACGCTTCGATCGAGGCGGCACAGGCGGGCGAAGCCGGCGAAGGATTCGCCGTCGTCGCGACGGAGGTCAAAGACCTCGCCGAGGAGTCCCAGCAGCGGGCCGCCCACATCGAGGAGATGGTCAATCACATTCAGGACGACACCGAGGAGGCGGTCGACAGCCTCCAGCGGACGAACGCGGCGATCGACGAGGGCATCGAGCAGGTCGAACAGGCGATGGAGAATCTCACCGAAATCGTCGAGGCGGTGACGCAGGCGTCGGACGGTATCGAGGAGGTCGCGGATGCGACCGACGATCAGGCAGCGAGCACCGAGGAGGTCGCGAGCATGCTCGACCGCGCCGTCGAGCAAGCACAGCGCGCCCGCGAGGAGGTCGAGGAGGTGGCAGCGGTGAACGAGGCCCAAACCGAGAAGGTCGAGGAGATCAGCCAGTCGGTGCAGCGACTCACCGACACGACGGGCCGGTGGTGACCGTGGGTTTCGAGACGGTGACGACATCCGAAACCGGGGTTCGCACCGAGCGCGTCGGCTCTCACTCCCGTCGCCCCGACGGAACACCGAGTCACGTACTGCAAGCGCCCACCGTCGTGAGCCGACAGCTAACTGCGACCCATGGCAATGGATAACTACCCGCCTCGACCCGAGACGGTGCCCGAGGATGCGACGGTGCTCGTCGTCGACGACGAGCCGCATCTGGTCGGGATGTACGCGGCGATGCTCGAAGACGACTACACCGTCCGGACGGCGACCAGCGGTGAGGAGGCGCTCGACCGCCTCTCGGAAGCGGTTGACGTGGTTCTGCTCGACCGACGGATGCCGGGACACTCCGGCGACGAGGTGCTCGAAACCATCCGGGAAGAAGGGTACGACTGCCGCGTCGCGATGATCACCTCGGTCGATCCAGACACGGATATCGTCGAGATGGCGTTCGACGCCTACGTCGTCAAACCCGTCCGACGGCAGGATCTACGGGACATCATCGAGAGCCTGCTGCTGCGTGCCGGGTGTAGCCGCGACACCCGCGAACTGCTGTCAGTGACGTCGAAACTGGTCGCTCTGGAGTCCCGGTTCGACGAAGAGCGACTCGCCAGTCACGAGGAGTACCGACGACTCCGCGAGCGGCGGGAGCAGCTCGAAGCGAAGAACCGCGAGCGAATCGCCGAGTTGCTCGAACGGGACGAATCCTGGATCGTGTTCCGAGATGTCCTGCGGGAGGTCGTCGACACCCGATCGGTGTCCGACGATACCGACGCGCAGGCGACCGGAACGGACAGCCGAACGGCGGGGGGATCACGCGATGGGTAACACGCCGCCGAACGAGTGGGCGGGTTGTCGGGGTCGTCGGTCGGCCGACCTCCTCGACGAACCACCCACCGTCCTCTACGTGAGCCCGCCGTCGGCCGACCCGCGGGTCGCTCCCTCGATGCTAGACACGGAGCACGGGATGGAGGTCAACGTGGTCACCGAGCGCACCGCTGTGACGGCCACGCTGGACGAACGGTCGGTCGACTGTGTCGTCGTCGCGGGTGCGAGTCCGGAGGGTGCGGGTGACCTGCTGTCCGGAATCGGCGATCAACGTCCCGACCTGCCGGTCCTCGTGTATGGCCCACCCGATGGGGATCCGCAGCGGTGGTTCCGGGCGGGTGCCGACGACTACCTGTCCAGACGCGCCGACACCGAGCGCTGCACCCTCCTAGCGCGTCGGGTCGAACGGTGCGTGTTGTCTCGGCGGGCACACGCGGACTGCCACCGGTTCCGGACGGCGGTCGACGGAATGGGGCTCCCGTTCCTGCTCGTCGACGCCGACGGCCGAATCGAACACGTGAACCGGGCGTTCGAGACGATTCTCGGCGACGATCGGCGATCGCTCGTCGGACGGCCAATCACCGACCTTCGTGCGACGAACGGTGCCATCCACCATCGGGATGGCTGGGAGGCGATCGCCGACGGCAAAGCGTGGTCCGGGGAGCTCACGATCGGCATCGACGACGCCAGACCGCTCGATCTGCGTGTGACGCCCGTCCGCGACGACGCCGGTTGCATCGAGCGGACCGTCATCGTGGGCATCGAGGGGTCGGCGCCCGATCCCGACGAACGGGACTGCGATGAAACCCGAGCGAAGTATCGAGAACTGATCGACGCGGCGCCGGACGCGATCTTCGTCGCCGACGCGGACACCGGCGTGATCGTCGAGGTGAACGAAGCCGCGGTCTCGCTGATCGGCCACCCGCGACACGATATAGTCGGGATGCACCAGTCGGAACTCCACCCCGACGACGACCGGGAGCGGTATCGCCACCTCTTCGACCACCACCAAGACCGTGACGTGTCGGTGCGGCACCGCTTCGACGACGGTCCGATCTACGTCGAGATGGCCGACGGCGACCGGATTCCGGTCGAGATCAGCGCCAAAGTGGTCGAACTGGACGGTCGAACGCTTCTCCAGGGGCACTTCAGGGATATCTCCGAGCGTCGCGAGCACGAGCGCAAACTCCGGACGATCCTCGACGCGATCCCGGACATCGCCATCGTGTACGACGAATCCGGGACGTACGAGGACGTGCTGTCGGGGCCCGAAGATCTGCTCGTCGACTCGCCGGACGCACTCGAAGGGTCGGACCTCCACGACGCGTTGCCCGCGGAGCCGGCCGAGCGGGTGCTCGAGGCGATCCACGAGACGATCGAGACGGGGGAGACACAGCAGATCGAGTACCGACTACCGCTCGACGACAGCCCACACCACTTCGCAGCCCGAATCGCCCCGCTGCGGACCGAGGCGTACGAGTCCGAGTGTGTCCTCTTTCTCGCGCGCGATGTTACGGCGCGCAAGCGTCGCGAGCAGGATCTCCGGAGCTTCAGACAGGCCGTCGAACACGCGGGACACGTCATCATGCTCACGGACCCGGATGGGACGATCGAGTACGTCAATCCGGAGTTCGAGAACGTGACGGGGTACTCGAAAGCCGAGGCGGTGGGGCAGACTCCGGCCATCCTCAACTCCGGGAACCACGACGAAGAGTGTTATCGGAACCTCTGGGAGACGATCCTCGACGGCGGGATCTGGGAGGGGGAACTGATCAACGAGCGCAAGGACGGCGAGCGCTACCACGTCGAGCAGACGATCGCCCCCATCACCGACGAGGCGGGAACGATCGAGCGGTTCGTCGCCGTCAACACCGACATCACCGAGCGAAAGCAGTACGAGTACCAACTCGAACGTGAACGGGATCGGCTCGAAGAGTTCGCCCGAACGGTCGCACACGACCTCCGGAATCCGCTGTCGATTGCGGTCGGCCACGTCGACATCGCTCGGCAGGACGGCGAAAACGTCGACGAAAGCCTCGATCGGGCGCTCTCGGCACTCGAACGGATGGAGACCATGATCGAGGAGGTGCTCACGCTCTCGAAGCAGGGAGAGACCGTCCGCGAACCGGAACCGGTCCGGTTCGAACGGGTCGTCGACGTGGCGTGGAAGAGCGCCGACACGGACACGGCAGCCAGACGGATGGACGAAGCGCTTCACAACTGGACGCTGTCGGCCGACAAGTCGCGTCTCAGACGCCTGCTGGAGAACCTCTTCGGGAACGCGGTGAAACACGCCGGCCCGGACGTGACGATTCGGATCGGCCGCCTGTCGGGCCGGGCGGGCTTCTTCGTCGAGGACGACGGCCCGGGTATCGACCCGAGCGCGCGCAACCGAATCTTCGAGAGTGGCTTCACCTCGGCCGAGGACGGCACCGGCTTCGGGCTGGCGATCGTCAAGCAGATCGTCGAAGCCCACGGGTGGGCGATCGATGTCACGGACGCCGAGGGGTCGGCCGGCGGGGCACGGTTCAACATCACGACGAACGCGGCCACGTACCGCGATCACGCGACCGACTGGGAGTGACCATGATAGAGGATGAGACGCTCGTGAAGTGGTTCGATACGCTTCGAGGGGATGGACACCGCGCGTGGATCCACGCGATCGGACTCGGCATCGTCGGCGGGATCGGCGTGGGGACGTTCGGAGTCCACATCCTCCACCTGCTGACACAGTCGGAAGGGACCTATACGCGACTACTCGGCACCTTCGTTCCGATGGGACTCTCGGCAGTACTGCTGGTGATCGCGCTCCGGGCACACCAGCGTCGAGACGCCGAAGTCGTTGCCCGGATCGGGGCCTGGTGTTTCGTCGGCGCGATCGTCATCGTCGCGATGGGCGTCATCTCCATCGTCTACCAGCGGGCCAACGGCGTGCCGATGACGAACATCCCCGTGGTCCTGACCAACCATGCGACGGTCGGCGCCATTCTGGGGGCGCTCATCGGCACGTACGACGGAGAGCGACACCAGCAGCGGCGTGACCTGCACGCGGAACACGAGCGAGCGCGACAGCTGAGCAACCGACTCACGATCCTCAATCGCGTGTTTCGCCACGACATTCGTAACGCCGTCAACGTCATCCTCGGGCACGCGACCCACATCCGGGACGGACGGATCGACCGCACGCAGGCGACGACACAGATCGAAAAGAAAGCCCGCGAGCTACAGGAGATGAGCGACTGCGCCCGCCGGCTCGAGCGGCTGCTGGATCGACAGACGGCCACCACCAGACCGGTCGACATCGGTCCGTCGCTCCGGGCGAAGGCGTCGGCACTCGCCGACGAGGGCGTCGCCGTCGAGACGACGGTCCCCGAATCGGTCGAGGTTCTGAGCACCCCCCTGATCGAGGAGGCAATCGACGAACTCCTCGACAACGCCGTCCAACACAACGACGCATCGACGCCACGCCTCACCATCGCTGTCCAATCGGAGACGAGTGGCAACGCGGAGCCCGAGACGGTCGAGATTCAGATCCGCGACAACGGCCCGGGAATCCCCGAACACGAACTGGACGTGCTCGAGCGAGGTCACGAGACGGAGCTTCGTCACTCGAGCGGCCTCGGTCTCTGGTTCGTCCACTGGGTCGTCGACGCCTCGAACGGCTGGATCGCGTTCGATCGGAACCACCCGCGTGGCAGCGTCGTCGAACTCCACCTCCCGTCGGCGTCAGTCGAAGAAACCGATGCCGATCACCCACACGGAAAATCGCGTCTCGACGCGGTGTCGAGGGCGGCCCACTCCGCGTTCGACCGTCGTGACGGCTCTGCCACTGGCGACCGCTGAGTGCGGGACGCCGCCTACAGGTCGACTCGATCCCCAATCTCGACGACCGCCAGTCGCTCGGGGTAGTCGAAGCTCCGGGCGTGGTGGTGGAGGACCGTCGGGTCGGCGGTCAACCCCTTCCACACGTCCCAGTGACTCGGAATCAGGCGATCGAGTTCGAGCGCGTTCGCCGCGCGGATCACGCCGTTCTCGTCGGCGTACCACTGGGTCCGCTCGGGTTTCCGGGTCTCCTTGTCCGGGATGCGTCCGGCCGAGCCGAACGCGAGGACGCCGAGGTCGATGTCGAAGCGGTCGGCGAGGTCGGTAAAGGAGTCGGCGTACCGCGTATCGCCGCCGTGGAAGACGGTTCCCGCATCGTGGTCGATCACGTAGCCGACGGGATGGTCGGCGTCGGGGTCGTTCACGGCGACGACGTGGATCGTGAACTCACCGACATCGAACGCCTCGCCCTCGGTGACGGTGACGAACTGCTCGGCGACGACGCTCCAGTCGTCGATCCAGCCCTCCCGGTCGACGACCGCCATGCTGGCGTCGGGGGCGTAGTAGTCGGCGCCGGTCGCGGCGAGGATGGGCGCCTGCGTCGGGCCGTGGACGTGATCGGAGTGTTCGTGCGTGGCGAGGACGGCGTCGGCCCCGGTCACGTCCGCCGGGTCGAACGGAACCGGGAGCATTCGGATCGTCCGTGGCGGGTCGCCGAGGCCGCAGTAGGGGTCGATGAGAAGCGTCGTGCCGTCCGCACCCTTCAGCACGAAACCGTTACACCCCAGATACCAGATGGCGACGCCGTCGGGGTCGGCGTCGGCCACAGCAGTCGGGAGCCAGTCTCCCCAGTCGCTCTCGCCGAGTTCGTGCGGCATGGTGGCTCGTCCGGTCGGTCGGCGTCTAAGCGTTGCGGTACAACCGGCTGGGAAGCCTTTTGGCCGTGGCCGCGCGACGAACGCCAATGAGCCAGCACGAACTCGACCGTCTCCGTACGATCGCCGACTACCAGTTCGGCGTCGGCGCGGGGACGGCGCTTTTCCCTCCGGCCGAGGATTTCGAGGTCACGCACTCGACGAGCGGGCGGCCGCGCCAAGTGCGCGCCGAGTCGGAACGACTCGTCTCCTACGGGACGGACGGCCGCTTCACGCTCGGTCTCGAAGGCGGTCGCCGACTCGTGACGGCGCTCCCCGAACCGACGGCTCGCGTCGTCGTCGGCTCCGAGAGCGAGCCCTTCGTCCGTGACGGCAAGAACGTCTTCGCGAAGTTCGTGCAAGACGTCGACGACGACGTGCGGCCGACCGACGAGGTGGCCGTCGTTCACGAAGACGGCGGCGTGCTCGCGGTCGGACGGGCTGAGCTCGCCGCGGACGCCATGCACGACTTCGAGACGGGCATGGCGGTGAAGGTGCGGGCTGGCGCCTCCAAGTAGTATCCCGCTCCCCGTCGAACGGACAGCAGGTCCGGCGTTCGCGGCCCCGCTATCCTGGCAGGGTGACAGCGATACTAGAGATACGGCGTCAGTCCCAGCGCCCGGACCAGCGAGACGCCCGCGAGGACCGAGCCGAGGAGGTAGCCGCCGATGGCGCCGCCGTTGAGGAGTGGGAGGCCGGCGTGAGCGCGGCCTTTCATCACGGCCCAGAGCAGGATGCCGAGGCCGAGGAAGGTTCCGGCCATCGACAGGAGCGCAGGGAGGTTGAGCGCGGGGAGAACGGCGACGCCAAGCGACCGGGCTGGCGAGAAGAACGCGGCGCTGGCGACCATCACCGTCGGCATGACGGCGTCGCCGAGGCCGATGAAGAAGGCGTCGCGGTCGGCGGTGTCGTCCGTTCCGTCGCCGTCGGCGGCTGGAGTGGGCGCCGAACCGGCGTCACTGTCACCGACCTCGGTGTCGGCGCTCTCGGGGGTTGCCTCGTCGTCGTGTACACCGCTCGCCCCCGAGAAGTCGTCCGCCAGGAGGGAGTACGACAGCGAGAGTGGGATGACGAGGATGACCGGCACGCGCAGATCCATCACGCCCTCGGCGAGGCTGAGCATGTGTTCGGTGCCGTAGACGCTGATGGCGTCGTAGACAGCCAGCACGGAGAGAAGGAGGATGGCGGGGAGCAGGCCGAAACTGATTCCGAAGAGGGCGCCAGCGCCGATGCCCATGACGACACCCGCGGTGTCGATGACGTACCACTCGGGGTAGAGGAGGAGGGCGACGGCGACACCCGCCGCGAGCGCGATGGCGACGAGATTGACCGAGCCAACGGTGAGAAGCGGCGGGGCGACGACGGCGAAGACGTACCACGAGACGAGGGCACTGGAGCCGACGACGACGACCTTGACCGCCTGCTCGAAGGCGTACTTGAACGCGGCGAGCATCAGCGCCGTGGCGACGAGGATAGCGGCGATGTAGACGAGGCTGTTGGTCGGGTCGGACGGGTCCTCGACGGCCTGATAGCCCGCCGTCTCGAAGGGGCCGACCATCGCGACGGCACCGACCTGGACGAGCAGGAAGAGCGCCGCGGCGACGGCGACGCCGCGAACCTCGCGCGCGTTCATGTCCGCTCTTTGGTGGAGGGGTGGTTTGGGGATTGCGACTCGCTATCGCCGCCGGTGAACGCGTCGTCGAGCGAGTCGATACGAATGTCCAACGTCGACCCGACGGGCCACCTATCGCAGCGTCTGTACCTGTCGACACATCCGATCGAACGTAGTCGTGCGATCAGGTGTGTGCCGAGTTAGAAAGGCTACTATACCTGCCCCACTAGTTCAACTCGACAATGTCATCTCTCGCGGAAGCCCTCCGATTCGTCGGTCGTCAGCTATCGCGGCTGCGTGGACGGTCACCGCGGGCACTCGGTGTGGGTGCACTAGTGGTGTTGGCCGCGTTCGCCGCCGTCGCCTGGTACGTGCGCCCGTGGCTGCACGGGATCGTGTACACCGTCTATACGACGCCGATCATCCCCGTCGCGCTGCTTGTCGCCGGGGGGATGGTGTACGCTCTCCGACAACGAACCGATGCCGTCGGGCCACAGGCCGTCCTCGCCGTGTTTCTGCTCGTGCTCGTCGTCGGGAGTGGGGTCACTGGCCTGTTGGCCGGCGAGCGGCTCGGCAAATCGACCCTCGACACGTCGACCGAGGCCGACACGCTGAGCGAGACTGACTCGCAGATGCCACGGGTCGTGCCCAAGAGCGTCGCCGCGCGGTACGCTTCGAACACGCTCAACTTCCCGCAGTATCGGACCACCGGCAGCGACGTGACCGTCGACGGCGGGACGCCCTACTGGTCGTACGCGCTCGCACCGGACGGGGCGTACAACTACTTCACCAAGCAACAACATGGGACAGTTCTCATCGATATGACCCAACAGAACGCCGAAGTCCGGACCGTCACCAACGATATGGAGCGCGGCATCGGGGCGGTGTTTTACAACAACTACCGCTTCGAACTGCTCAAGCGCGGCGAGTATCTCGTGGATTACGGCGATCCGTTCATGGTCGTCAACGGGGGCGACCAGTATATCGCGGTGCCGTACACGACGCCGACGTTCCACTGGACGCCGCTCCCGTACACGACGCCGGAGTGGGGCGGCGTCGCACTGATCGACAGTGAGGGCAACGTCGAAGACCTCACACCCGAGGAGGCGCGTCAGCATCCGGCACTCGAAGAGCAGAAGCTCTACCCGTTCGAACTCGCCCGAACGAAGGTTGCGGCGACGAAATACCGGCGCGGGATCGTCAACACGTTCACCAGCCACGAAGACGAGATCGAGGTCGCTCCGGTTCCCGGCGCGGGAAACGACCAGCCATTTCTGGTGTTCAGTGAGGGCGGCCCGGAGTATATCGTCGCGGTCGAGCCCTACGGCGACGCCCAGGGGCTCAAGGAGATCTGGACCGTCGACAGCCGAACCGGCGAATACGAGGTGTACGCGCCGGACCGGTCGCTGTTCGGCGCCCGCAAGGCGACCGACTACGTCAGACAGGCGGCGCGGACGACCGACTGGAACCGGTTCACCCCGTCAGAGCCACTCCCCGTCGTCGTCGACGGCCAGCTCTACTGGCAGGTCCGGGTCGTCCCCGGCGACAGCAGCGGGATCGCGTACATCGCGTTCGTCAACGCCCGGTCGAGCGATGTCCGGGAAGTCTCGACGACCAGAGATGTCGTCGCGTTCCTCGAAGGCGACACCGGAGCGATCGATGGCGGTGAGAGAGCGGACGACCGCCAGCCCTCGCTGATCGTCCAGCGTGTCGCACCGAACGGCACCGTCGTCGGGACACTAGAAGTCTACGGCAACGAGAGCGTCCGGGTCGTGCAAGGGAACGCGACGAACACGACGGCGGCAACCTGATCTGGGTCGGCTACTGAGCCGAGAGAGCAGGGTCGCCCTCAGTTGGAGCGAGCGTAGAGCTTCGCGCCGAGGAGGTCGGGGAGACGGACGTGCTCGGCCGGAGAGACGGCGAGATACGGCCGCGAAACGGGGCCGAACACGTCGACGACGCGGCCGACGCCCGAGAGCGACTCGTCCACGGCGGTCAAGCCGATATCGGGCGTGGCCGTCCCCTCCTCACAGCGGACGATGGCCAACCCCTGCGCGGTCCGAGTGACGGTGCCGAGGCGGTGCATTATAGGGATCCTCGTACCGGGGAACCGCTGGCTCGCCGCACCGGGCGGGCGACCGGACAGCACTGACGTGTGAGGGCCATCATCAGTCTCGGAGGATGTCCACGTAGGCCGCGATGGCCTGCACGAGGTCGTTTTTCGTCGCGTCGTCGGCACCCTGCACCAGTACGCGCCCGCGGGGTTCGAACTCCCGCGAGTAGGTCTTATCGCGTTCGATGACCGCGTCGTAGCCGACTTGCTGGGCGGCCTCGGCGATTTCGTCGACGGTCGGATCGTCGACCGCCTGATCGCGAGGGACGCGCCGCCCCTCCGAACGCGTCTTCGCCGCGTCGAGATAGGCGGGCCAGATGACGTTCTCTACCATACGCCTACGCGGCGGGCCGGCCGTAATACGGTTTTGGATGGCGGCAGCGTCAGTGGCGGCGGCGGGCGACAAACAGTGCCAGCAGGAAGCTCCCGACGGCGGTCGGGATGCCGAACCCAGGCGCACCGCCGGTCGTGGTCGTCGGTCGGTCGGTAGTCGTCGCAGCACCGCCGGTCGTGGTCGTCGGTGGGGCCGTCACGGCCGACCGCGACACGTAACTCGATTCGTCGACCGTGTCCGGATGGACGGCCGTAGCGATGGTGCGGACGGAGCGGACGATGCTCCGGGGCGCCGGTTGGTTGAGATAGTTGACGCCGACCTCGACGGTCTGGTTCCGCTGGACTGCGGTCGTCTCCCGATACGCGGCCGCGTCCGGGATGCCGTCGCGGTCGTTGTAGACGATCCAGGCAGGGTCGCGTTCGCGGACCACCTCGGCGCTGACCTGCGTGTAGCCCGACACCGTGTCAGCGACGACGTTGCGTGTCCCCGCAGTCGCCATCACGTCGCTGATGAAGGTGTCGGGGCCGACGGTCCAGCCGTCGGAGAAGACATAGAGCGCGGACGGACGGGGTTCGTCGGCGACGGCCTCGCGGACGGCGGCGACGTTCGCGCGCATCCACGCGTTCGTCTCGGCGGCGCCGGCGCACTCGCCGGTGAGGCGGCCGAGAAGTGTCGTCGCGTCGGCGACCCCCTCGATGGTCGCGGGCGTCTCCATGGCGAAGACGGTCAGCCCCCGATCACGGAGCGTCGCGACGGTTTCGGCCGAAATCGTCCCGGGTGCGATCACGAGGTCGGGTTCGAGCGCCACCAGCCGTTCGGACTGGATACCGCCGCTGGCCGTGTTGACGAGGGTGCGCGACTCGGCGCCGTCGAGATAGCGCGCGAACTCGGAGACGCCGACCACGCGGTCACGGGCACCGATCTCCCAGAGGGTCTGGGCGACGCTCGGACTGAGGGTGGCGATCCGCGTCGGACGCTCGGTGAGCGTCACCTCGGTGCCGGTGGCGTCAGTGCGCGTCACCGGAAACGAGCAGTCACCGGCAGGTTGCTGGGCGAGCGGCGTCGGCGAATCGGCAGCCGTCGGGACGGCGCTCCCGGTGACGAGCGTCACGACGAGCACGAACGCGAGAACCGTCGGAATGGGTCGCATCGATCACTCCTGCAGCGGTATGCAACAAATATTTACCCACTGCAAGCGCGGCTGTATATCTATGAAGACGAGCGTCCGGACGGGCGCGTGGATCGGCGGGCTGATCGGGGCGCTCGTGGCCGTGACACTCGTCAGCGCCACGATCGGACCGGTAGCGATTGGCGCCGGGAGCGTCGCCGACATCGCGCTCGCCTCCCTCCTCGGCGGCGCGACGGACGCCCCGGCGAGCCACCGGACCATCGTCATGTCGATCCGATTGCCCCGAATCGCCCTCGGTGCCCTCGTCGGCTTCGCGCTCGCAGCCGCGGGGACGGTGATGCAGGGCTTCTTCCGGAACCCGATGGCCGATCCCTCGATCATCGGCGTCTCTGCCGGGGCGGCAACGGGCGCCGTCGCGGCCATCGTCGCCCCCGTCGCCGTCCCGGTCGCGCTTCCAGTCGCCGCCTTCGTCGGCGCGCTGATCGCCGCCTTCGGCGTCTACCTGCTCGCGTCGGAGGGCGGACGGACGCCCGTCCAGACCCTGTTGCTCGCCGGCGTCGCCGTCCAGACGTTTCTCGGCGCGGTCGTTTCGTTCATGCTCGTCAGCGCGGGGCGTGACATCCAAGAGGCGATCTACTGGCTGATGGGACACCTGCACCACAGCACGTGGGGGGAAGTGACCGTCGCCACCGCAGTCGTCCTCCCCGCCTTTCTCGGCTTGTTGGTGTACGCCCGCGACCTGAACGTCCTCTTGCTCGGCGAGGAGGACGCACACTCGCTGGGCATCGAAGTCGAACGGACGAAACGTCTCCTGCTCACCGTGTCGAGTCTGCTGACCGCGGCCGCGGTCGCCGTCGCGGGCGTCATCGGTTTCGTCGGCCTCGTCGTCCCGCACGTCATGCGACTCCTCGTCGGCCCGGACCACCGTATCCTCCTGCCCACGAGCGCGCTCGCGGGCGCCTCCTTCCTCGTGGCGACAGACACCATCGCGCGCGCCGGCGCCGCGGAACTCCCGGTCGGCATCGTCACCGCCGCCGTCGGCGCGCCTTTCTTCCTCTACTTGCTTCGCAAGCGGGAGGTGCAATCGCCGTGACCGCCGCCATCGACATCGACGACGTGTCCGTTACGCTCGGCGGCGTATCCGTCCTCGAGTCGGTGTCGACGACCGTCGACGAGGGGACGCTGGTCGGCCTCGTCGGCCCGAACGGCGCGGGCAAGACGACGCTCCTCCGGACGATCAACGGTGTCCTCACGCCGGATCGGGGATCGATCTGCGTCGCGGGGAAGGGGGTTGCGGGTCTCGACTCGCGCGCGGTGAGTCGACTCGTAGCGACCGTCCCACAGTCGACCGCATCGACCTTCGAGTTCCCCGTCCGTCGGATCGTCGAGATGGGCCGCACTCCGCATCTCGGCCGATTCGGCACCCGGACGGCCGACGACCGCGCCGCCGTCGAGAAGGCGATACATCGCGCCGCCGTCGAGCACCTCGCCGACCGACCGGTGACGGCGGTGAGCGGCGGGGAGCGCCAGCGCGTCTTCCTCGCCCGCGCTCTCGCACAGGACACGCCCGTCCTCCTGCTGGATGAACCAACCTCCGACCTCGACGTGAACCACCAAGTCCGGACGCTGGATCTCGTGGCCGACCTCGTCGGCGAGGGCCGGACCGTCGTCGCGGCCATCCACGACCTCGACCTCGCGGCGCGCTACTGTGACGAACTTCGCCTCCTCCACGACGGCCGGATTCGAGCGGCCGGGCCGCCCGAATCGGTGCTCACCGACGCGACCGTCGAGGCGGCGTTCGGGGCGCAGGCGACAGTGACGACACACCCGGTCACGGGGACAGCCACCGTGACCGCATTCGGGAGCGATTCGTCGGCCGAACGGGACGGGACGGTCCACGTCGTCGGCGGCGGCGCCGCCGCCACACCCCTGCTCCACCGCCTCGACGCCGCCGGGTTCGACCTCTCTGTCGGTGCCGTGAGCGTCGACGACCCCGACGCCGAACTGGCCCGGACGCTCGACGCTGATCTCGTGACGGTCCCACCGTACGCCCCCGTCGACGGCGAGACGCGCGAGGCGGTGACCGACCAACTTTGCCGCGCGGACGCCGTCGTCGTCGCCGACGTGACTGTCGCGCCGGGCAACTGTCCCATCCTCGAAGCCGTCCTCGACGCCGCGACGCCCATCGTCGTCGTCGACGGCCGTCCCGTCGACGCCCGAAACGTCGCCGGCGCGCGGGGCCGCCGACTCGTGCGCCGACTCAGGGAGCGAGGGACCGTCGTCGACGCGGATGGCGTCGTCTCGGCGGTCCAGCGGGCCGTCGACGCGGTCGACCGACGCCCCGCCGAGACCGACCCTCGACCGTAGGTTCGGCACCCGACACTGCGGCGGTACGTAGAGCGATTCGGTACGACGGCGTGCCGAATCGCGCCACTGACTTCCAGTCGACAGTATTACTCCGGCGGACGGCGAGGCGCGTGTATGGACCGGCCCTGCGTGCGCGTGCCCCGCGAGGCAGGCGAGCGAACCCGACAGGAACTCGCCACGGCGGGCCTGCTCGACGACGAGTACGAAATCGTCGTCGCGGACGGGACGCTCTATCTACCTGTGACAGATCCCGAGGCAGTCGACGAGTCGTACGACGTGGTCCGTCGTGACGTGCCCACACACGACGGTCAGCAGACGCCCGCGGATCTCCTCGGCTTCGCTCCATCCTACGAGCGCCTCGGTGACGTAGCGATCCTCGACGAGGACGACCCCGACCGCGCGCGGGAGATCGCGGACGCCATCCTCGACTCCGACCTCCCCGTCCGAGCCGTGATCGACCGCGCCTCGAAGGTGAAAGGCGACCTCCGGGTGCGTGACTGGACCGTCGTCGCGACCGAGGACGACGAGAACCAGCCCGTCACCGAGACGGTCCACCGCGAGTACGGCTTCGAGTACCTACTCGACCTCTCGCGGGTGTACTTTTCGCCCCGTCTGGCGACGGAGCGCCATCGCGTCACCGAACAGGTCGAGTCGGGCGAGCAGGTGGTCGACATGTTCGCCGGCGTCGGCCCGTTCGTCGTCCCGATGGCTGGCCGCGGGGCGACCGTCGTCGGCGTCGACCTCAATCCCGCGGCGATCGAGTATCTGCGCGAGAACGCCCGCCGGAACGGCGTCGCGGACCGCGTGACGGCCATCGAGGGCGACGTGCGCGACGTGGCCGACGACTACGCCGGGTGGGCCGACCGCGTCGTGATGAACCTCCCCCACAGCGCCGACGAGTTTCTGGACGCCGCCGTCGTCCTCGCCGGTAGCGAGGAGCGACGGTCCTCGGGCAATGACTGCGTCCTCCACTACTACGACATCCAGCACGAAGACGACCCGTTCGGCCCGGGCGAACGGGCGATTCGAGAAGCGGCCGAGCCGGTTGGCTTCGACGTGGACGTCCTGACTCGGCACGTCGTGCGGTCGTACGCCCCCCACGAACTCAACGTCTGTCTCGACGTGCGGCTGTCGCGATAGGGTCGTTTCGGAACCCTTATTTGGGCCATGGCAGTACGATTGAGTGCGCGCCGGAGTAGCTCAGCTGGCAGAGCGATTCCTTCGTAAGGAATAGGCCGAGGGTTCAAATCCCTCCTCCGGCTTCAGGAATAAAGGTTCAAAGCCTTCTTTTTCGTCTCTACGCGGATATTAGGGCTGATCTCAACGTCCACACCAGAAGAGTCGGTAGCCTCCTTCCGATCCAACCCTGTTGAAACGCTCAAGAATCACAGGGTGAAATCATACTACTCTTCGTCAGGCTTGGTCCCAGTGCGAAGGTTTTCGCGGTACGCGCGTAGGCCCTCGGCCATCTCTATTTGCTTTTCTTCGTCCATCACGTCGTGTCTCTCCTCGTCATAGAACGGGAGTTCCTCGACTTCGGGGACGTCCATCACCACGCCCAACTGAGCGATCTGAGGAAAATAGTTCTCGACCACCCAGTCCTCGCCGTGGTCCTCTACTGCCTGTTGAATATACGGGGCAGCCTCCGGATACTCCTCCCACAGGTCGTCATCCATCACTACGGATAATGAACTCTATCTGCTTAAATTCGAGACTGGGATCACGCTGCATACGCCCTCTGTATCTCGCAAGCAGTTTCTGATCGAACGCCGGTCGTTCGTAGAGGCGCTGCTGCATACAGGGCGTATATCTCGTACGTCGCTGTGTTTAGAATAAGTCACTAGAATCGGCCAGTACAGTGCAACCGCCCAGCGAATGGAGGACCACTGTGATCTCCGCGCTTCCTCGCGCCAGGGCTCCTATTCTACATCTCTCCAGACGTAGCTGACGAGATTGCCGAGACATTGTGAACTCTATTCGTCAAGATCAAGCCATTCTATTATCTGCTCAATCGACCCGATTTCGGTTTCTAGCTCGTCAATCTGTTCCTCTTTCTCCCGAATCTCTTTTTCACGATTGGCTTTGGATTGCAAGATGCTATTTTCTGATTTCGAACCAAAGGAGTAGAACTGTTCAAATTCCTCAACACTGTATTTGTCCGAATCAGTCACGAGGAAATAGATTGAGTAGTCCGCCAACGTCTTTAGATACTGAATGTCTCCCTCTGATACATCTTGTTCGCCACCTTCATGAATTATCGAATTTCTCTTATCGGTCAGCAGTTCAATTCGGTCCTCGTTAATCTCGAAGTCTAACTGCGGGCGAGCAGTCGCACGTGCACGCTTGAGCGGATCGGCCGCACCGTAATTTTCGTTTTGGGTCAGTGTTACGGCCTCCAAGCACTGCCAGTAGTGGCGAAGACAAGCGTCATCGTCAGGTTCTGAAATCGCCTTGAAATACGACTTTAGTGCAGAAGCCAAGTGTTCTTCAAGCTCACTCATTTCTCCTTCGAAGTCTGGTAACTTTGGATACACCTCTTCGAAGCGGTCTCGGCTGTTTCCACTCAACGAGTAACGTCTACGTGGAGTGTAGTCCGTGGACGTGTAGAACGTTAAAAACTCGTCGTCCTGAATTACCAAAAAGCAGAGAGGGTCATTCAAAGAGATAGTTCCATACCTCCAAAACGTGTTCCTCATACTATGTTTGTTTAGAAATGCCTGTGAGGAAAACGCGATCTTTCCGAGAAGAATTTTTAGTGCGGATTCAATTTTATTGATTGCATAGTCAACTTCTCCAGCTTCGTACGTAACTTCCCAATAATACTGGCGAGCTAACGGACTGGTTCGAGGTTCTTCGGTTGGAAGCGCTTCGAGAAATTCGTCGAGATGGCTTTCTTCTGTGGCCTTCTCTTGGAATTTTTCCCATGAACGGTGGTTCGTACGGCGGAATTCTACGTCCCAGATTGTGATACTTGAATCAAAATTTGGAGCACTACTATGGACAAAATTCAACGGAAAAAGAACTTGATACTCTTGGAGATTATCTCTGAGATCTTTTTTTACTTTCTTCAGTTGTGAGTGAAAATCCCCGACGGGGTCATCGGCATCTGCAATGTCTTCGAGTATCTCCTCAATCTTGTTTTTATAGGTATCCTCTGACACCCGTAGTTCGCGATGAGTACTCTCCGTCGCATCTACGATCAGGTCAACAAGTACGTCGAAGGAATCGTGATTCTCAAAAAACGGAGTCGCTGGGCGGTCCCGGTTTTCGACCTCATCGACTGCTTTTCGAATATAAGTGTGTAGTTGCGGCACGCTATATGGTGATAAACCAGACAGTAATACTCTTGTCCCGATCTCGATGACGCGGGTAGCTCCATCAAGGACTAAAGAGGCAAGTCTGTGATGTATGTACACCTGCCGAATATTTATTGAGTGAATAGGTGTTGAACAGAACGAGGTCTCTCTGCTGCATCCGTCCTCTGTATTCAGCACACCGTTTCTATCAACGTCTGAGAAATTCAATCACGCCCAGAAATTAGTCCTCTATGGGTCGAAGTTCGTACTCACCGGATGCAACGAGGGACTTCATTTCCATCGAAGTCAACGCAGCTCCTCGTTCGAGACGCTGCTTCGCAGATTCGACGTCCACGTCGTCGGGGATCTCGATTGTGACCTCCACCTCCACGTCTCTGTGTTGCGTCATGGCGGGCCATCCGTGGCGATACTTCCCCTCGGCGGATTCGAGAGCCGCCTCTACCGTTGTGCTGAGGTCTTCTCGCGTCGTTCCATCTTCACGCAACAGGAGGCAGAGCCACTCTATGATCGACACCATCTCATGCCACACGCCGACGCGTCCCCAGATCCCGTAATCGCCGTCCTTATCCGGTGCATCCGGGTCCAGTGGGAGCCTTACGGGCTTCCCCTCGCCGGTGCCCGGAAAACGGAGTGATTTCTCTCCATCTTGCTCAACGATTTCGACCCTCTCGCTGGCTTCAGATGTTTCGTTTGGCGTTTCCATTCCGAGAATCAGTGCTCGGTCCTCCGGTCGCAATCGCTTACTACGAGCGACGAGGCCGAAATCTTGGAGGGCTGCTTTCATTTGTCTGCGGATGTCCGACCGCTTTTTGTTTTCAGCGTTGTCCGTAGGTGGGTCGTAGTCTCCGCGTAGATATGCCCGCTGCCCCTTGGGACCGTCGGTGAGGAAGCCAGTTCGGCTCATTACTGCACGTAGAGTATTCTGATTACCGTATTAATGCTACGGTGATTCTACGCTCGTATGGAAACGCCAACGAAAATTATCGCCGACGGCCGGGTGACGATTCCGGCGAACATTCGGCGCGTTCTCGGCCTCACTGAGGGTGACTACGTGCTGGTCAGCATCGAACCGCTGGAGGAGAGTAAGACATGACGTGTACGAGGGACGCTTCAGTCGCTGAGAAGGTCCGCGAGCACGAAGCCAACATCCGCGCCATCGCCGAGACCGACCTCCGCTGCGCCAAGTACGCGCGGGAACTGCTTGCGCTAGCCGGCGAGAACGGAGGTGGTCGCTAAACGGAATTGAACGGCGTCGACGGGGGCTTGGCATACCCGCCGACGGGCGCAGGAACTTCGACACACGTGGACGCGTGTCAACTATTAGTTCGTGCCCCGATGGCTTGGGTATTTCCCTATTTGGCGTCGGTTCCGTGGTCCTATGTCTTTCCGAGACTTCCCCACCTGCGCGACGCGACTCGTCCGTCGGGCGTCACCAGGGAGCGACTTTCCACGAGACTCGTGTCCCGACTACCACCTCCAACAGGAGGAGTACCGATGACCGCCAACAAGCGCAGTCGCCCGTTCGCGCCCGGTGATCGCGTGCTCGACCGCGAGGGGGATTTGCCGCGTGATGCGGCTGTCGTCGATGGTCTACCTGGGACCAACGCCGACGAGCACGCCATACCGGCGCTCGGACAAACCGTCGCCGACCTGAACTCGGACTACCCGGCTGACGACCCCGTGGTCGAGGTGCGTTTCAATCCGAATAGCGGAACGAGCTACTCGTACCCGGCAGGTCGGCTCGAACGAATCCCCGACGATTGGGAGCCAGCCGAGTGCGGCGCGTCACAGTCGACGGCCCGGTATGAACGAGACTGTCACCGCGAGGACCACCCCGAGGCGTTCGACGCCTTCGAGGCCGCTCTCCGGGCATTTCTGGGTGAATCGGATATTGACCCGTCCGGTATCGCCCGCGCACTCCGCGACGAGTGTCGGCGTCGCTCAACTCCGGAGACATATGCCGAGTGCCGGTTCACCCGCGAGGACGACTACCGTCCCGCAGACGAGTACGCGTTGGTCTGTTGGGAGTGCAACGGTGGAGGTCGTCGACCCCGGAAGCTCGACGCCCGGGACAACCCGGGGCCGAGTACGCCATGCAAGAGCGACGACCCGCAGGCAGTCCACGACGCACTCGATTGGTGGATCCCAGCACACCTCGACGTGTCGCGGGACGTGGTCTCGCCGTCGACGACCTACTCTCCTTGGTCGTTCGAGGGGGATCTCGGAAGCTTGACAAAAACCTACGATAGGCGGCGTCGGCTCGCGGCTGTCCGGCTCGCATGGAAGGCAACACTCGAAGGCATCCTCGACGAGGACTACAACTACCAGCGCGCCGTGGCGTTCCTGCGTGACCGTGGGGTCAACACCGACGCACTCCTCCCAGGAGGTGAGTCAGCGTGAGCGACGAGTGCAGGCTCTGTGGACGAGAACCGCCTGCTGACGACCAACACTCGTTCGCTGGTGATACCCTCTGTGTCGACTGCTACGTGGGCGTGGCAACCGACGGTAGCGCGGAGACGAGCGCTGCGGACCGCGACGGTGACCTCACTGTCCGTGCGCACTACGAGCGCATCGCGGACGCAGTCGCGTCACTCGCCACGCTCGATGACGCACCGACCATGCTCGTCAACGACCGGCGTGGTTGGTACGTCACGCGAGAGAACACGACGCCCGACGACGCCGACATCGGCCGGTTCGAGAAGGAACGTCGGCCCCGGTCATTCTCGGACGACTACGCCACGACCGCACGTAGCGTCGATCGGACGCTATACACGCTTACGTCATACAAATCCGCTTCGGCGTTCGAGCGGTGGGAGCCCGCGACGTTCGACGAGGGGCGCGAGGAGTACAAGTACCGGGGCGAGAAGCCGATGCCGATATGGGCTGACACCGCTGCTGTCGCTGCATGGGGAGACGTCGATCTCGCCGACGATCTCAAGCCAGACCGTCCCGACCTCAACGACGACACCTACGCCGTCGCCGAAGCCGCCTTCGCCGCCTACGTCGACGCGTTCGCCGATCTCTATGGCGGCCGCGAGGCCGTCTTCATGCTCGATTCCGTAGGAGGGGCGTACCTCTTCGGCGCACCGGCCGCGACGCTTCCCATCACAGAGCATTTCGCGGACGACGATGACGCCCGTGCACGGGTGTTCGAAGCGTTCGTCGCACGAACGAACGACTACTTCCGAAACGCCGAGGAGTACGTCAACGAGACCGTCGAGGGCGCAGCCGAGGTCGTCCACCCGGATTGGGCGAATAACCGGAACCGGCTGTACAAAATGCCGCTCGCGCTCCACGGTGACCACGACGCGGTCGTGACGCCTGTCGACATCGACGGTGGGGGCGACGGGGGTGTCACGTACCGGGCACCGACGCCGGTCGATGCGGTCGACGACGACCTCCTAGCCCGGGTTCGGGATTGGTGCGACGCGTACACTAACACCGAGTTTACCGACCGAGTCGACGGCCTCGTGGCGGCGCTCTGGCCCGAGGAATCTGTCGCGACCGATGGCGATTGGCGCGAGACGCTCGACCGGTGGGTCACCGCCGAGCGTGCCACAGAGCGAGCAAACCACCGAGCGAGGGCACGTGCCCGTGAGCGCCGCGAGGAGTGCCGTCAGGCTCGCCGCGACGCTCGGACAGTCTCTCGGTCAGAGACGGACACGGACGGCACCACGAACGACGCAGGTCTCACACCGTTCCGCCAGGACGTCTACGACGCCTTTGACTCCATCGACACCGCTGACGTCATCCGCCAGTACGCGTGTGACGAGTGGGACACCGGCACCGACGCCGCCGGCAAGACCGAGTTCAATCCATCGTGGCGCGCTAGCAAGAGCGGGTCATCATGCTTCATCGACCACGAAGCCAACACGTTCGGCGACCCCAGCGACGGCGGCGGTGGCTACGCGGCGAAGGCGATGGCACTCGGGGAAGGTATCATTACCAACGCGAGCGACGACCTCGCTGGCGAGGACTGGCGACGTGCGGTCGACGCGCTCCGAGACATCGGCTACGATATCCCACTCTGGACGCCCGAGACAGGGTCGACGCGGGGCGACAGCGGCAAGTACGAGAAAATGCCGTTCTGGGCAGTTCGGGAGGCAGCCGTCGCGCTCGGTGTCTTGGACCACGACGACTTTGTGGAAAAGACAGCCGACGACGGTGAGACGTACTTCGGATTTTCCGGGGGTGAAACGTATAATGCGACGCTTGATGCCGTTGCGGACGCTGGTCTCGATCACGGCCGGGAGTTCGTCGACACCACAACTGCCGCGGTCAGTGACAATGGCAGAAAACCAGATGAGCGAGACGGCGAGGGAAGCAGCGAGTGGGAGTACGTGCGCACACTGTTCCAGAGTACCGACAACGGATCGACAACACGGGCGTACAACGTTGCCGCCGACGCGGTGCTCGCAGACGAATCGTTCGTCTGCGTGAGAGAAACGGACGAATTCTATCGCTACGACCCCGAGCTGGGCTACTATCGACGGAAAGGGAAGTCATACATCCGCGAACGGCTCCGCGAGGCCATCCCAGAGTGCGTGAACAACAACCGCATGAAGAACGTCATCGAGCGAGTGCGCGACCGGTGCTACCTCGACCAAGACGAGTTCACCCCGCCCGATGGAAAGATCGTCGTCGAGACTGGGGTCCTTAATCTCAACAGCCGCGAGGTAGAACCCTTCACCCCGGACTACTACTTCACAGCTGGGCTGGCCTGCGAGTACGATCCGGAAGCCACCGCAGCCGAATGGAATGAAACGCTCCGCGCGGTCGTCCCCAACGACGGGGCGCGTGCGACGCTTCAGGAGTTCGTCGGCTACTGTCTGGAGGTTTGGCACCACAAGTGGGCAAAGAACTTGTTCGCCGTCGGGCCGACCGCCTCGGGTAAGAGCACGTTCGTCGACACCGTCGCAGCGCTGTTCGGCGAGGACCTGCCGAGCGTGACGAACCTGACGCCGCAGCAACTCGCCGATACGCAGTTCGACCGGAGTGCACTGGCCGAGGCGGCTCTGAACGCGCGGAACGACATCAACGCGACGAAAATCGAGGATAGCGGAACGCTCAAGACCATCTTCGCGGGTGAGCGCGTAAAGATGGAGCGCAAGTACCAGGATCCGACGTTCAGCGCACCGGCCGCGAAGCACCTCTTCAGCGCGAACTGGCTCCCCCGCGTCGTCGGGGAGGACGAATCCATCTACCGCCGCGTCCTCATCGTGGAATTCCCCGACACCATCTCGCGCAAGGAACGCGACCTCGGCCTCAAAGAGCGGCTCCAAGAGAACGAACTCTCCGGTATCCTGAACTGGGCGCTCAACGGGCGTGACCGTCTTCACGAACAGGGTGGCTTCACGCGCGACCGGAGCCTCATGGACACGCGCCTTACGTGGCTCTCGTGGCGTTCCGCACCGCTACGATTCCTCTTCGAGAGGTGTGAGATTACCGGTGATAGCGACGATACGGTCGAACGTAAGAGCGCTTATCAGGCGTACAAAGAGTGGGCCGCGAGGAACGGATATGACATTCGGCCGCAGCAGAGCATGACGAACTACTGGAAACAGGTGCCACACGTAGAAGTCACGAGAGAAAAGAAGATGAACGTCTTCTCAGGTGTGCGGTTCTCCGAGCAGGGCACCGATACAGGTGCTGATTTACGTCGGCCGGGAGGTCGCGAACACAGGCACTACTAGGTGGGCTGTCTCTCGTGATTCGAACCATCACAGCCACCACGTGATCCCGACTCATGTTAACATAGTGCCGAACCCTGTCTCAGGCTCTTCATCCTTTTTCCTTTTGCATATACTCTAATGATCGGTCCTTTGCGGGTGCGGTCAGATGCGACGCGGTTCGAAACTATGTTAACACGAAACGTGGTGCTTCCCTTCGTGAGTACGCGTGCGCGCTGTCCACCTGCAGAAAACACCAACGGGTGACCAACAGGTGACGTTCATGCTATGGGAGATACAATAGGGGAGTATGGATTCGGAGTCGACGGCTGGCAACGACGGTTGCCACCGGGATACTCGCCGAGTTGTGAAAGCCCGATTCGAACCAGAAATGTTCGAACGCATCAACAAGATTCGGCGAGACCGTGGCTTGGAGTGGTCCACAGTTGTGCTATACGGTATTGCAGAAATTGAGGAAGAGATACCGCCGCACTTCGAACGGTACGGCAGTACCTCTAATGGAGGGATATCCAACGCGGGTAAGCAGGAAAACCCCTAGGAACTGAATCCGCTAGACATAGGGAACGACAGAAGCCTCTAGGTGAGGGGATATACTAGTTACTAGGCCACTAGTTATAAGGGAGGATGTACTACACTAGAGTACAGCCATGGGAGCGACCACCTCGACGTCAGAAATTAGCGATGCCCAGATGGAAGCGATTCTGGACATTATTGATGAAGAGACGCCAAAGAGCGTCGGGGATTTAGCTGAAAACACCGGATACCCATCTCATCAGGTGCAACTTATCCTTGAAGCACTAATGGAGAAGGGGATGATAACGAGTACGCCGGACTGGCAGTACCGAGAGGCGCGTCGGAGCGAGGCCTAATCTCCGGGTCTCAATTTTCTGACATAAATGCCTGAACGGACAGACCGATTTGTATCCGAGGCGAACGACGAATGGGCTAGGTCGGCCTTTGAGCGAGACCGAGATCGTATTCTCTACACCCGAGAACTCCGGCGGCTAAAGGACGTCACTCAGGTTGCACGCTCCGGAGAATCGTATCTTTATCATGACCGTCTCTCCCACTCTTTGAAGGTGGCTCAGGTTGGAGAAGGGCTTGCGAGACTGATAAGAGAAAGACCGCAGAACGAGGATATCGAAGTTGACTCTATAGTAGCTCTCCACGTTGTTGAATCCGCCTGTTTAGCCCACGACCTAGGTCATCCCCCGTTCGGCCATCTCTCTGAGGAGGCGCTTGACGAGAAGGTTCGAGAAAAAACGGACCCAGAGAAAGAGGACGAGAACGGAAGAAATGAACTCCTAGAATGGGTACAAGAAAAGGACGATGTCGAAGTGGACGAGCTACCGATCTATGGGTACGAAGGGAATGCACAGTCATTCCGAATCGTTACCCGACTCGCGTCCCACTATAAAACAGAAGCTGGGCTCAATCTCACCCGTGCTACACTGAACGCGGTTCTCAAGTATCCCCATTCGCGTCAAAAAGACGACGATAAGTGGGGATATTATCCAACGGAAAAAGATCGATTTGAGTGGGTTCGAGAGGGGGTTTCGGAAGGGAAAACCCTTGAGGCCGAATTGATGGACTACGCAGACGACGTTACGTACGCTATCCATGACGTTGCCGACTTCTACAAGGGAGGCCTCATACCCTTAGATCACCTGCTCGGCGAAGCCAAGCGTCGAGAGGAAGCCCGAACAAGACTCCGGCGTGAAAGGAGAATGGTCATTGCTGAAGAGGAAGATAAGGATCCCTCCGACGTCCGAGAGAAAGAGATTGAGATCGAAGAGGAAGATCTTCCAGGTAAGCCGATGCTCTCTGAATTCGAATCTCACATCGAACGAAGTGATCAGATGACCTTACGGGAGACGAATGTCGAGAGTTTCTTCCACGGGCTATCTCATTTCCCTGGCGTTCGTGATAACCTCTTAACTCCGTTTGGAGGTACAGACCAAGAAAGTGATACGATAAGTCGACTCGTCTCAAACCTTGTAAGCCGCTATCTCAATTCCTCTGATCAAGAGGATCCAGAATTCGTTCATCTGAAAAATAGGAGAGGAGAAGAGGGATACTGTCTACATATTGATCGAAGATATCGTGAGCAAGTTTGGATACTCAAGGAATTAACTTACTATTACGTGATTAGCGATTCGACCTTGGTAGGTCAACAACGTGGAGAGCGACACGTAATTGAAGAGCTCTTCGAAGCGCTTTTTGAAGAAACGGGCCAAGATAACTTGGATTCCTCTGCTATTCCGTCGCCATACCGTGACTGGCTGGAAGAAGAGGAGGACCAATGGCCATCGTCGATTCACCGCCGCGCGCGAATTGTAGCGGACATGATTGCCACAATGACCGAACCTCAGGCAGTCACACTTCACAAGCGGCTCACCGGCGACACGCCTGGGTCGCTTCAGGACGAGATCGTTCGATAGCGTTGCATTATCCTTGAGAACCCGGCAAATTATCTTCGTATTTGATCTTTCGGGACTGAACCGCATAAACCACGGGAGACTCTGCCCTTCCAATTGACACCATCATATCGATTGCATATTCGCACTGTTCTATCGCTGCTTCATATCTTTCGTGCACTTCCAGAATACTCAACATTTCAAACAACGCTTTCTTCCATTTATCAATTCGGCCTTCCTCTGCATGAAGACGCAAAGCTTCTTGAAGCAGAGTCACGGCCGATTCGACACGATTCTGTTCGGCTTCTAACTGTCCCAACCCAAATTTTGCATTCGCATACTCTCCGTCAATATCTATCGCCTGTTCGTAGTGTTTCCTCGCGTGCTGACTGCCGCCCGCATAGAATAAGAGCTGCCCATAGTTGAGGTGGAGTCTCTTTTCAATGTCGCCAACTGTGTCAGAGTCAACTAATTCTAACCCCCTTTCAAAGCGACTTGCTGCCGCAGCATATTCTCCCATTTTGAAAAGTAAAAGCCCGTAATCGTTGTTTACTACAGAGGAATCAGAAACGGCAATCGCATCCTCAAACTTTTCCCGTGCCTCCATATTTCGTCCACGGTGCTTCAAGAAATTCGCGTAATGGTGAAACGCTTTCCCGTTCTCTTCGTCTAGAGATATAGCGCGTTTATAGTGTTCTTCAGCTTCCTCATATCGAGTTAGTTCTGCCGCGATATCTCCCATTCGCTGCCTAATTCTTGAGGAATCATCTCTTTCTTTAAGAAGATCTTTTCCTTTTTCCCACGCCTTAGCGTAATTTTCGTCCCGTAGAAGTGCGTCCACTACTCTGAGAAGATCGGATTTGTCTTCCCACGTGCTGACATCCTGTATTTTGACTTCTTCAAGAAAGTTCGAATCAAGGGGGTTCTTGCCCGGTGTCTTTTTTGCTATCTGAGCGTGCTTTTCGGTCAATTCCTGCTCTCCTAAATCAGAATAGGCTTGAGCCAAACGCCCATGTAGTCGTGAATCCCCAGTTTCTTTTCCCTCTAACAGCGGGAGCAGAATCTCTACTGAGCGGTTTGGGTATTCAATTTCATAGAGAAGCCCTGCGAGATTATATCGAAGTTCTCGGGCATTTGGGAATTGAGCTACACCTTTTTCAAGTATTTCTTTCCCACGGAGATAATCCCCTAGAGACCAGCAGATTGTACCCAAGTTATTGTATAATTCCTCCGTATGATACCCCTTAGACAGTGCCTTTTCATATTCTTCTTTCGCAGATTGGAACTCTTCAAGCTCGGTGTAGAGGGTCCCTAAATTGTAGTGAGCTACGGGTTGAGGCTGCTCCGATTTTATCGCTTTCTCATACTGTTCAACGGCCTCATACGGTCGATTCAGCTCATCAAGGGTAGTTGCATATGTATTTCTGAGGGCGGCCCATTCAGGAGCGACTGTCAAAGCCTTCTCGTAGTGTTCAAGTGCTTCTTCTGGTCGACCATCAAGTAAAAGAAATGCTGCATAGTTGTTCTGTATTACTGGATCAAAAGGAGCAAGTTCATCGGCTTGTTCTAATTGAGGCTCTGCCAACGAACGAGTGTCACCAACAAGATCGTGAGCAAAGAACATCCCAGTATTTGAATGGTAGTGAGGAATCCATTCAGTCACTTCCTCGGGGATAGTCTCTGCAAACGAGCCCAAAAGGAAATCAGCATACCTTTCCACGACTCGCATACGATCCTCATCAACCGCGCTTAACTGCGCAGCACGGATGTCGTAAACCGTGTCTTCTACGTCTGGTCCAGGATTCTCCGTTTCCCATATCCACTGCTTCTCTTTGAGTATTCTGAGTGGTTGATCAAACCCGAATTCATCCCGATTGAAAACTTCCGTATACACTCGCCTGATTGTGGATTCATAGATGGGAATCGCTCCCATCCTGAGTAAATCGATACCCCAGAGAATGAATCGTGTTTCGGGATATTCAGCTATAAGACGGTCATATTGTTGCTCCCAGATACCACTCACATCGGATGGGAGTTCCTCAAGTTGTTTTCGGATGTCTCCACTGCCATCTAAAGTCGAAATGACAGATTCAACGTAGAGTGGTGAGGGATCAGAATACCAGATTTCAAACTCAATTTCAGCCTGAGTCCTTTCATCCATTTCAAGCTCGTGAGCAGCGATTACCTGTTCAGTGAGAGTAGCAACTGTCTTTTCGTCCAACGGTTGCAACTCAATCCGCTCAAACTCTCCCCAAACTCGGTCGCTTAACCGATCAAAAAATTCGATATCATCGGTGAATTCAGCTCTTACTGAAAGTAAGACGTAGAGTGAGTCGTTAGAATCTTCTAAAATTGCTGAAAGTCGTAATATAGTTTCTCGAACCGTCTTTCCTTGCTTGCCTGCGCGAACACCATGGATATCATCCCAAACTAACAGGACATCGCCTTTGAATTCCTCTGTAGAGAATCCACGCGCATCTTCTGCACCAATGAATTCCTGGTTCGGAACAACCACATGATGAATCTCCTTCTCATGGAGTAATTCGGTTTGTAATCGATCTAACGTTCGAGTTTTCCCCATTCCTCGCCGACCAATAATTAGATACTTGTTGCAAGATAGTTCAGACGGGATTTCTGGTCGAGGGACATAGATGTCAGAGGTAGCTGGTCGCCCCGATTCCAGTTGTCTCGACACCTCCTTTGATGCCATTTCGGCGTCGTCAACATCAATTCGGGTATACCACTTCTTTCGCGCGTGCTGTTCTATGGCTCGATCTAATTTCTCTCCTACTGCTCGTAGCTGGGCGTTTGTCTCCCAAGACGCCTCTAAGAGAAATTGGTCGGCAGTCTGTGTACCCTTGATTTGTTCGAACCAGTTGCTGACCGCTTCATCAAGGGCGGTTTCTACGAGCTGTTTCGGGTCACTTCCTTCCGGCACCGTGGTTAGGGCTGATGAAGTAGATAACTGTACAGCAATTTGTTTGGCAATTTCATCGCGACTTTGATATACTGAATCTACAGCGATCTCATTTACTGGTTCAATTATTTCCTCCAAGTCCGATGGACTGACATCATTTTGACTAGATAATTGGTCCGTAAGGGAGACAGTGAACGCTTCGGCTAAATCCTCCGAGGTGGATGGTGAAATTTCTACTTTGAGCTTCTGGAAAACTTCCTTTCCCGAGAGGGAGAGCCCCTCCGCTATCCCGGAGGCTACTAGGCTAATGGCAACCGACTCTACAAACATTATTGCCGTATGATACCCATTTCGGCAACGTAGTATTTGCCCCTCAAGCGAACACTACTCTAGTTGACTTTCAGACTACCCCCCACGCCGAAGCCTTTGACGAAATCACATTCGTTCGAGAAGCGCGGTCTTTACTTCTGGATCATCTAAGAGAGCATCGATGGTGTCGATCTTCTGTTGCGTCGTGGCGTCCTCAGGGTCCGTGTCGGCGTAATCCTGTTTTACGTCCTCTTCAATCTCAGCCTCGAAATTAGCCACCGATTCACCCTTTAACGCGTAGCCACAGCGCATACAGTACGCTGCTTCGGGTTCGTTGAGTTCTTGGCAGCGGCCACACTCGCGGACCTGTGGTTCGTCGCCGTCTTCTTCCGGGACGTATAGTCCGTGCATCTCATCGTAGGCGTTGTCGATGTCACGACCGGAGAGGTGGACGTACCGAGCAGGGACGTCCGACCCCTGGACCCACCCGAACCACGCGCACAGTTGCGCCTCTTTGAGGTGGTTCGCTAAGTACGACGCGCGGGAGTGGCGGTAGTGGTGTGGATTCGATGGCTTGTCGATCCCGGCCTCTTTCATCGTCTTCCGCAGGATCTTGTCACGGATGTAGCGGTAGCCGAGCTGGTCGTCCGGGCCACCCTGCTGAATCTTGCACCACAGCGGGGCGTCCTTCGTCGGGTTCGGGTGATCGCTCAACCACTTGTTGATGTACGGGACAGATTCTACCAGCGGTAAGCGCCGTGACCCAGTCTTGCCTTCGATGACGACCTTCTTCCCGTGCTTACGGTCCTCGATGTCGCGCACAGTCAGGTCAATGAGTTCGCCGATACGTGCGCCGGTCTCGTAGAGCAGCCAGATGAGCGCCCTGTCACGGGGATTCTTCGCGGCGTCCACCTGTGCTTCGACGTCCTCCTTCGTGAGCAGGTCCTTCGGGAGTTTGTCGCTACCCGTGGAATTGTTGAGTTTGATCCATGCCACGGTCTCGGGCGCGTCCCCGTCGGTGTCCGGGTCCAACCACTTCCAGAAACTCCGGATGACGTTCTTGTACGTGTCGATAGTCTCGTCGTTGTTGTACTCGCTGTGAACCCACGCGACCAAGTCCTTCACGTCGGCCTTATCCATCTCGTCGAGGGGCTGGTCTTCCAGATGCTCGGTCATCACCTTCAGCCGGGTTACGTTCTTCAGGAGCGTGGCCTCGCTCAGGCCGTCGAGAACTTTGTCGCGTTCGTACTCCCGGATCAGTTCTTTGTTCCGGGCGCAGATGACCTCGGACTGCTGGATGTTCTCCAGCGTCTCGTTGAGCCGCTTCTCGAAGTTCTCCGTGGGCATGAATCACATACGCGCCGAGCCGCTAAAACTGTTTGTAACCCTTATTCTGTAAGCACTCCTCCGGCTCTTCTGGGCGAACGTAGTGAGACCGAAGTGTCCTGTATAAGCGATTTGAGTCAGGAAGCAGCTTGCGGCGACCGTGGTTCACGATCCCTTCCTCCGGTTTTTTGCTTGGTCCGAATCCACCGACAACGGTATCCGTCTTCAGTTCGACCGACATCGGCACCCTCGTGACCGAGCGGCGACGGGAGATCAGATCGCTCGTGTTCGCAGGTACTCGAAGCAGTCGTCGAGGTCACCGACACTCATACGGATTATGGTAACTGTTTACCGGTGGTTCGCCGGGACGGTCCGGCGAACCACCGGCACTGACTTACAATAAACCGTATCACTCCGTCCTCACGATCGAACGTGACGAGGTATCCGGATTTCCGAGCGTCCGGACTTGTCTGTACGACCATGAGGGCGTCGTCCAGAATGTGAACCGTGCCGGTGAACTCGCCACACTCGAACTCCCGCTCGATTCGTTCGGAGAGAAGTGGGTTGCGGGCGACTTCGTCGACGACCCGCTGAGCCTCGCACTCCGGGTACAGTGCGCGAACGTCGGGGCGTATCCGGGTTTCGAACGTGGCAAAACCGGGTGACGGTGCGGAGACCGGTGTCCGATCCGAAACGAAGCCGCGAAAGGGGAGATGAGCCCCTTTGACTCGCCGACACCCGCGGCAGAGACGTTCGTCGGCGGGGACCCCGAAAGGCGGGGCACGCTTCCGGAGTGACGGGGCTCGACGACTAATACGCAAATATAATTAAAAACGATGTTGGATACAGCAGATTTCGCGAGGACGTACGACACCCCGACGTGGTCGTTCCACGCGGGGAGTCGTCGGTGGCATGTCGCACGCTGCTCGGACGCGGGAAAACGAAACGGCTCTGCGTGTCGGCATCGATGGAGAGACGAATCGATTCTCGATATCGCTCCGAGCGGAGCACTGTACGCCGCCGACAAAAGTAAATCTTTCTATCATCTACGGTTCGAAAAATAGCTGTGCCCCGTCTGGGTTGGGTGTCGGAGCGTGTTTGGTCCGTGCGCTGTCGGCTGTGACTGCCAGGCGCAGTTCGGCGACAAATCGCACTACCGGCGGACAGCCGATCGGATCAGTCGGCGAGCCGTGCCAGTTCGGCAGCGACGATGCGGCGTTCGAGGAGGGCAACGCCGGCGACGACGACACAGAACCCCACGGCGGTCGCGAGAGTGACGGGTTCGTCGAGAAGGAGCCACCCCGTGAGCGCGGCGACGACCGGGACGACGTACGCGACCAAATTCGTGCGGACGGGGCCGATCCGGCGGATGAGCGTGAAGTAGATGGGATACGCCGCGGCCGTCGAGGGGATGGCAACGGTGAGGACCGCGAGGATGATCGTCGGCGTGGGCGTCGTGCCCGCCGCGCTCTCGCCGATAGCGAGGCTCCACACGTGAAGCAGGAGGGCGCCGAGCGCCATCGCCCACGCGGTCAGCGGGATGCTCTCGATGGTCGCGTCGATGCGGCGCATGAGGACACTCCCGAGGGCGATGACCGCCGCCGCGGCGAGGACGTACAGCTGGCCGATGGTCGATCCGGACGTGATCGTCTCGGGCGAGGGCTGGACGATGATGACGACACCGACGAGACCCAGGCAGATACCGACGATGCCCCGGATATCGAGGCGCTGGCCGAGCAACAGGAAGGCGAAGGCGGGCGAGAGGATGGGATTCAGTCCGTACATCACCGACGCGGCCGCGGGCGTGATCGTCTGCTGGCCGAGAAAGAGGAGGCCGTTGTTGGCGGCGACGATGGTCGCGGCGCCGACGACGAGCCCGGCCGCGTCGGCGCGGGTCCGCGGAATCCAGTCGTCGTGACGCCACGCCGCGTACGCGAGGAGGATGGGCGCGGCCACGTCGAAGCGAAGCGCGGCGAAAAAAACCGGCGGAAGCGCGTCGAGGCCGGCCTTGATCGCGACGAAGGAACTACCGAAAAGCACCCCGAGGAGAACGAACAGACCGGCATTGCGGTACCGATGGAGGGACACACCCGTCGGTTTTCCACCGTCGCAGATGGGTGTGTCGATTCGGCCGCAGACAGATGCTTAACTCCTCGGCCGCTCTGTCGCCACACGTGACCGACGACCGCGAGCGCTGGAACGAGAAGTACAGCACGGACGAGGAGTTCGACTTGCCGGACGACCCCATTCCGGAACTGGCGCGGCGGATCGACACCCTGCCCACGGGACGGGCGCTCGACGTGGCGACGGGCACGGGCCGGAATGCGCGCTTTCTGGCGGGCGAGGGGTACGAGGTAGACGCCGTCGACGTGTCCGACGAGGCCCTCGACCGGGCAGAACGGGCCGCGGAGGCCGACGGCGTCGAGGTGAACTGGGTCCGCTCCGATATCGACGATTTCGCGTTCGAACGGGGCGCGTACGACGTGATCACGGTGAGCTTCTTCGCCGCGCTGGAGCGACTGCCAGACATCACGGCGGCGCTGGCACCCGGGGGCGTCCTCGTCTACGAACACCACCTCCGGTCGAGCGACGGCGTCGAAATCGGCCCGTCGAACGACCGCTATCGCTACCCCTCGAACCACCTGCTCCATGCCTGTCTCGACCTGACCGTCCTCCACTACGAGGAGCGGACACGACTGGACGACGAGGGACGGACACAGGCCGTCGCGACGCTGGTGGGTCGCAACTCGACTGGCGGGGCACAGTCGTATCCACGACTGGAGTAGCCGCCTGCTATCGGCTGTGTCCGTGGAGCGATCCGACACCCCGTCGTGTCGTATCGCACTCCAACGGTCCGTATCAGTCCGTCTCGTACTCGTGAGCCAGGAGCGTCGAGAACGGAATCGCCTCCAGCACCGCCTCACTCGTCGCTTCGAGAACCACCGGCGGTGCGACGCCCTCGGCTTCGGCTTCCACCCACCGACCCAGACAGACACACCACCGGTCGCCGGGATCGAGACCGGGGAAGTCGAACTGCGGACGGGGCGTGACTAGGTCGTTCCCCTGTGCCTTCGAGAACTGGAGGAACTCCGCGGTCATCACGGCACAGATTTCGTGTCGGCCGCGGTCCTCCTCGATGTGGTGACAGCAGCCGTCGCGGAGGTAGCCGGTCTCGGGATCGGTGCTACACGGTTCGAGATCGGTTCCAAGGGCGTTCGACTCGGTGGGCATAGTGAAGGGGCGTCGAATCTACGCAGCCTGTTCGACCGACAGCGCGTCAGCGGCCTGTTCGGCTTCGTGCTGGACGAGGTAGGCGCGGTCGTCGACGAACTCGGCGGCCGCTTCGAGCGCGCGTTCGGTGCCAATCTGCCGGAGTGCCCACGCCGCTGCGGCGCGGGTCTCGTCGGACTCGTCTTCCGCCAGCCGGTCGGCCAGCGGATCGATGGCACGCGTGTCACCGATGAGGCCGAGCGCCCGGGCGGCGTAGGGCCGGATCTGCTCGTTCTCGGCGACGAGCTTGTTCGCGATGGGACCCGTGGCCGCCTCGTCCCCGATTTCGCCGAGCGCTTTGAACGTCACCTTCTGGAGTCCGGGGTCGGAGTCGGCGTCGACGTACTCCACCAGCGTCTCGACGGCGTCTTCGGCCCCCATCTTGCCGAGCGCCTTGATGCCGGGCTTGTCGCGCTTGCCCGCGCGCTGGTGCATGGCGTCGAACGCTCCCTCGTCGTTCATCCGGGTGAGGGCTTCGAGACAGTGCCGCTCCATGAAGTCCGACTGGAAGCTATCGAGTGCGAGCAACACCATCTCGACGTTGCCCTGCTGTTCCCACTCCTTGAGCGCCGCCCACTCGGGCGGATAGTCCTTGTAGTGGCCGAGCACGTCGTAGAAGCCCTGTGCGCGGAGTTGCTCGTGAGTTTCGAGGTCGTCCCACTCCTCGGCGTCGTCGAGACCCGCTTCGAGCGCGTCGGTGGCGTCGAGCAGGGCTGCGATCGTCTCGTCGTCGTCGTCGGGGTCGAGACCGGCGTTCGCGACCACCTCGACGGCGGCGTCCAGCGCCGCCTCGTCGTCGCCGGAGAGGTCGGCGTCGAGCGTCTCGTTCACGTCCGCGACGAAGGCGTCGACGGCGGCCGCCGCCTCCGCATCGCCGTCCGCCGTCCACCGCGTGTCGGCGAGAGTGGCTTTCGACTCTTCGATGGCGTCGGTCACGTCCGTGGCGTAGGGGCCGCGGGCGGCCGCCAGATCCTCGCGGAGTGAGTCGAGGCGGTCGGTGAGTTCCTCGGCGGGGTCTGCCGCGTCCTCGTCGTCTTCGTCGGGGCTGGGGAGGTCGGCGGCCTCGATATCCTCGGCAATCCCGTCGAGTTGTTCCTCGACCGCGTCGAGGTCGTCTTCGGTCTCGGCAGCGTCGAGCGCCTCGGCCGCGTCGTCGAGGCGGGAGTCGAGGGTCTCGGCCGGTAGGTCGGTCTCGTCGTCCCCATCGGTCATACGCGCACACTCGGTGTGACTGTCAAAAGAGCGTTTCCATTACGAGCCGTCCCCGACAGTGTGATTTGCCGGGGAGACGTAGCCCGACGTATGATCGACATCCGTCACCGCCCTCTCGTCGCCCTCGCGGTCGGTCTCGTCGTCGTCGTCGCCGCGACGGGTGCGAGCGTCGCCGTCGACGACCCCCGTGACGCCCCCTCGGACACCAGCCCGCCCGTTCGCGTCTACGTCAGCGAGACGCTCGACATCTCCAGCGTCCAGCTCACTGGCGGCGGAACGATCGGAACCGACGAGACGACGTTCTCGTCGGCCGACGGCGACGAGCTGTTCACCGTCGACCCCGAGAATGCCGACTTCGACGGCGTGACGCCACGGTCGTACGACGCCGACAGCGACGCCGACGACGAGGCCGATCTGGTCGTCGTCCGGCCGCGAATCACCGAGTTCGAGGTGCGCAACGAACGCGGCGTGGACATCGAGGGTGACACGGTCGACGCTGACGACTTCGAGGCGGTGACGATCACGGCGGAGTACAACTTCGCCGAGGCCGACCGCCTCGAAGTCGACGTCGTGGGGCCTGACGGCCTCGATTTCGCGGGGAATCGGCGGATCACGACGAGTGGCGGGAGCGTCACCGTCGAGATGGACGACGCCGATCCCGGGGAGTACCGGATCAGCGTCGAAGGGAGCAACGTCGAGGACGGGCGAGCATCGACGACGGTGACAGTGGCCGGCAGGACGGCGACGCGGACGCCGACCGCGACGGCGACGGCCACGCCCACCGCCACGCCGACCGCGACACCGACGCCGACGCCGACGCCGACGCCGACGCCGACACCGACGCCGACGCCGACGCCGACACCGACACCGACACCAACGGAATCGCCGACACCCCACCCGCCCGACACGCCCGAACCGACCGGGACACCGACGCCGACCGCAACCGAGGGCGGCGGCGCCGGCTTCGGTCCCCTCGTCGCGGTGCTCGCGGTGCTGGCCCTCGCGGCCGGCGCTCGACGGCGCGACTGACGGCAACGATATATCCGGGTCCGGCCCCAACCGTCGCACATGTCGAGTCGAGACGACGAGGAACTGGCGGTGTTGCTGGCCGATCTGGAGCGGACGTTGACGGAGCTTCGGTCGGCCATCGACGAGGATGTTCGACCCCAGCGTCGCCCGCCGACGCCGGGCGAAATCCTCCGGTTCACCGAAGAGTACACCCTTCCGACGGTCATCGCCCTGCTCGAAGCGACGGTGCAGTCGCTGGAGCTGCTCCGGGCGGTCCTGCGTCTCGCCGGACCGCAACCGACCGAGGATCGACTCCACGAGCGACTCGCGTCGCGGAGCGGCCCCGAGGCGACCGCCCTCCGCGACGCGCTGTCGGATCTGCGGGACGCGCTGACTGGGGCGGATCTCCCGGAAGATTCGGCGGCCAAGTCGATTCTGACCGATGCCCGGGATCTGACCGAAGAGATCGACGACCGACTCGACGAGCCATCGGCCGACGAGGGCAGAGAGCGAGTCGAGAGTGGGGAGCGCGGTGTCGCTATCGATGTCGAAGAGGAAGAGGAAGACGGGGTCGACGTGGACGCGGAACTGGCTTCGATCAAGGAGTCGATGGAAGGGGACGAGAAAGACGACGACTCGGCCTGAGCGACGACGAGAACGGGGAGAGAGAACAAAACTGCCTCGGCACTCGACATCCCGGTGGCGAGTGTCTCGATCGACGACAGCCGGGTGTTACGACGCGGCGACGTACTCGCCGTCGACGCGGTCGATCAGGTCCCGCTCGGACAACGTATCGAGGACGGGGAACAGGGAGATTTTCTTGATGTCGAGGCCGGACTGCAGGTCGTCGACCGTCGCGCCGTCGGAGACGGCAACGAACAGGTAGACGAGCTTCGAGTCGGCAGCGGAGAGTTCCTGGGGTAGGTCGAATCGATCCGTGGCGCGGTTGATCATCTGCGTCGTGCTCATGGTTCAACCGAAATGTCCACTCGCTAAGTAATAAATCCTTTCAATGTATGCACCATATTATCGAAATTCCTAGTATGAGATAATATAGCAAGCAATAGTTCACGATTGTAAGTTTGAGATGCGGTAACACAACTCTCGGATCACACAACACGTCGAGAACGACGGCGAGCGGGTCGCTTCGGCTCGGATTACGACGTTCGCTCGGCGGCGGCGTCGATCCAGCGGCGGACGCGAGCTTCGTCGATGCCGGCCTCGGTCGCGACGACTGCCGGTTCGGCCTCGGCGAGTTCCTCGACGGAGACGATCCCTGCACCCTCGAGTCGGGCGGCGTACGCCGGGCCGATACCGTCGAGTTCCTGTAGGTTGGTGACGGCCACGTCTTCCTCGGTCGTCTCGACGTCCTCGACGATCGCCGCGTCGGGCGCCTCCCCCTCGTCTTCGTCCTCGTTACCACTTTCCTCGACCTCCACGTCGACCGCCTCGTTCCCCGACCGCTCGGCGAACCACTCGGCCACCGCAGGCCAGAGGTTCTCGTGGGTCGAACGGGACACCGAGAGGCCGATGTGGCCCGTCGAGTACTCCATGATCTCGGTGTCGTCGCTGCCGACGACGTCGTTGAACGGCTTGCTCGCCTCCGGCGGAATGAGGTGGTCGTACTCGCCGATCACCTGGACCACGGGCATGGTGATATTGCCGAGGTCGACCCGCTCGCCGTTCAGTTCGAGTTCGTTCCGGTAGAGCTTGTTCTCCTGGTAGATTTCCTCGAGGAACTCTCGGTAGGCGGTGCCGGCGACGTCGATTGGGTCGTTGAGCCACCGCTCCATCCGCGCGAAGTTCTCGACGAAGTCGTCGTCGTCGATGTTGTCGTAGAGGTTGCCGTACTTCGTGACGTAGTTGTGGACGGGGTCCATCAGCGCGAAGCCGACATCGAGGAACTCCGCGGGCACGTTGCCGAAGGTTTCGGTGATGGCGCCGGGGCTGAAGAACTCCTCGTTGCCCCACATCTCGAGGATGCCGCCGGTCCCGTCGAAACAGAGGCCGGCCGCCATCAGCCCGAGGTTGCGGACCTTCTCGGGGTGGAGTGCGGCGTACATGACGCTCATCGTTCCGCCCATGCAGTAGCCCAGGATGTTGATCGACTCCTGGCCGGAGCGGTCGCGCACCACGTCGACGCAGTTGTCGATGTAGCGGTTCACGTAGTCGTGCAGCGACAGGGTGGTGTCGAGTTCAGAGGGCTCGCCCCAGTCGATCATGTACACGTCGAAGCCGGCTTCGAGCATCCGACGGATCACGCTTCGATCCGGCTGAAGGTCGAGGATGTACGGCCGGTTGATGAGCGCGTAGACGAACAGGAGGGGCACGTCGTGGCGCTCCTCTTCGGGCACCACCGGCTCGTAGTGGTGGAGTTCGAGTTTGTTCTCCTCGTACACCACATCGCTCGGCGTCTCGCCGACTTCCACCTCGGCCATCGTCTCTAGGCCCTCGGGGATGGCACCGACGGAAGTCGCGTCGTCGGCCGCACGCTCCCAGAGGTCACGCTGAGCGTCCAGCGGGAATGTGAAGGGGTTCATAGCTGTTCGAGGATTCGATCGAGCTTCTGCTCGATGGAGTGTTGGCGGCGTTCGAGTTCGACGAGCCGTTCCCCCACCTCGCGCACGTCGCCGACGGTGGCGAAGTTGAGCGCGTGCAGGGTCTCCTCCGAGGCTTCGTCGATGTTCTGTCGCATGTTCATCGCGTCCTCGACGGTCTGGCCCGTGGCGGCCGCGAACGCCGTCGTCGTCATCATCTCTTTGAACGCCTCGTTGGCCGAGGAGAGCCAGATGTCGCGGAACTCCTCCGGTTCGACATCCTCGCCCTGGAAGGATTGGCCCATGCGCTCGAAGGACGTTTCCGCGGCATCCATCCACGCCTCGTAGGCGCGCATCGATCCCTCGTACCCCTCCTGGATGCGATCCTCCGAGAGGTTGTCCTCCATCGAATCCATCCAGGATTCGAGAAACGCCGACTGGGCGTCGAGATTCCGGTCGAGGGCGTTCATATACGTCTCGGTCATGCGTTCCAGGAACGCGTCCATCTGTCCGTCGAACGTACCGCTAGCGTCGTTGGTCATCGTATGCAAATAAGTGAGGTAGGCGTGAAAACGCTCCGGTTAGGCCGACTCCGCCAGTTCCTCGGCGGATTCGACGGCCTCTTCGGTCGTCTCGGCGGCTTCCGACTGCATCTGCTCGAGTGCGTCGAAGCTCTCGGCGAGCAGTTCGAGCTGCATCTCGCTCAGCTCGTCGTAGGTCGCCTCGGCCTCGTCGAGACCCTCGAGGAAGGACTGCCACGCGTCCTCGTGAATCTCGTCGACGGCCTCGAACTGCTCGTCGACTGCGGCTTCGAGCTCCGCGACGGACTCTTCCGGGAAGACGGATTTCAGACCGTCGAGGGAGGCCTCGACTGCCGTCTTCGAGAGCGTGACGCCGTTTTTCTGGACGGACTTGGCCGACTCGAAGGAGCCAAGCCAGGTCTCGACAGCGGCACGCTGGACATCGATTCCGGTTTCCGCGGCGCGGCGGCTCTGGTCGATCATCGTACGCTGCAACTCGAAGGCCGAACTGAAGGGGTTGGTAGCACTCATGGTTTACTCGGAGTTTCGTTTGACGGGGATGACGATCGTCTGGACGATATCGCCGTCCTCGATATCGAGCGTCTCACGCTCGGCATCGGGGATGCTGATGCGGCCGCCGCTCTGCACTCGGGTCTTGAACATCGCCGTGCCCATGCTCATCGCGCCGAGTTGCGAGAAGCCGTCGAATCCGCTCCCGGCGCTTCCCGACATGAACTGTTTGAACAGCTTCATCTGCTGTTCGACGGCGTCTTCGCTCGCGTTCTGAAACTGCTGGGCAAAGGGCATCGGTGGCCACGGCGGCGATCCATCGTCCTCATCTTGCGTCATCCTTGTTCCCACAGATGCGGGCCAGAGGCATAAGCTTTACTTTTGTTACCATTCTATACCACTCAAAGACATTGAATGGTTTCGTCGGGGCATGCCCGGCGACGAAAGCGACCAGTCTTTAACCGACCACCCCCAATACACCCTACCCAACGATGCAGGAACGAAACACCACGCCGATGAGCGAAGTCACGGAGACGTGGCTACAGTCGCAGAAACACTTCTCGAACAGCGTCGAACACTTCTACAACAGCATGATGGCGGCCAACCGGGCGATGTTCCCGGCGCTATCCGACGGCGAGAACGAACTAGAGACCGACCGCCAACCCGCAAGTTCGCCCGAACTCACCTACTCCAAGGCGGAGTGGACGTTCGAACACACGGACGAGGGTGACGGCGTGGTGAGCGTCGGCGACCGCATCCGCTTCTCGAAACGACTCACCGAGGAGGAGATTCGGGTCTTCGCGGATGCGAGCGGGGACACCAACCGCCTCCACCTCGACGACGACTTCGCCAAAGAGACCCGCTTCGGCCGCCAGATCGTCCACGGCACGCTCGTCTCCGGCGTCATCAGCGCGGCGCTCGCGCGCCTACCCGGCCTGACCATCTACCTCTCGCAGGACCTCCAGTTCCTCGGCCCGGTCGATATCGGCGAGAAGGTCACCGCCATCTGTGAGGTCGTCGAGGATCTGGGTGACGGCCGCTACCGGCTGACGACGGTCGTCGAGGACGAGGACGGCGAAACGGTGATCGACGGCGAAGCCATCGTCCTCATCGACGAAGTGCCCGAGAGCGCACTCGAGGACTGATCACGTCACCTCGATTCCGACGTTCCGGAACGCCTCTTTCGCGCGCCGGAACTCCGCCTCACCGTAGGAGAGCCACAGCGACGGCATCATCACGTACCGGCGGTTCGTCGTCCCGTCCGTCCCGTACGTGACGACGAACCGCGGGCGCGTCAGCCCTTTTGTCCCTCGTTCGGCCGTGACGTGTGTGATTCGCTCGACCGGAATCTCCTCGGCATCGGTGAAACCCCGAAGGCGGTTGCCCACGCGCGAGACGATCACAACGGCGGCGACGGCACCGCCGACGAGCAGAAGCCTGTGCGTCTCGCCCGCGAGCAGTTCGCCGACGACGAAGCCGACGCCCGCGAGGAGGGAAAAAACGTACGCCCAAACGAAGAGACGACTCCCCTCGCGGTAGCGACGCAACTGGCCGCGGAGGCTGGAATCCAGTCGGAGAACGCCATCGTCGAGGTGACAGCGTCCGCGCTTTGTTCGGAAGGAGGGCACGCAGGAAGATGACGCGTGCGTCGGTCAAAAGTTACCCGTCGGCTTAGACCGGTTCGAACCGGTAGCCGTCCCACTCCTGACTCTCGGGTTCGCGGATGCCCGCGCCGGGCTCCCGGAGCTCGTCGACGTACACGGGCCGTACCTCGTCGCCGATTGCGACATCGTCGGTCGTCACGCCACCGATGGCCCGAACCGGTTCGCCGTCCACGTCGAACTCGACGATGGCCAGCGTGTTCGGCTCACGGACGCCCGGCGGCGGCGCCGTGCTCGTCGTCCACGTGATGACCTCGGCGGTGTACTCGCTGAGGTCGACGGTTCCGACCGGTTCTTCTCCCCCCGGACCGATCGGGTGGCCAGGGTACGTGATGCTGCCGTCGGGGTAGCGGTATGCTTCCATCATCAGTTGGCCTCCATGAGTGTGGTGATGACGCAGTTGCCGAAGCCGCCGACGTTGCAGGCCAGTCCCGTGTCGGCGTCGACTTGGCGCTTGCCAGCTTCACCCATCAGCTGCTCGTAGATTTCGTACACCTGTGCGACGCCGCTGGCGCCCAGCGGATGCCCCTTCGACTTCAGGCCGCCGGAGGGGTTGATCGGCAGGTCGCCGCCGCGTTCGGTTCGTCCCTCCTCCACTGCTTTCCACCCCTCGCCTTTCTCGAAGAAGCCGAGGTCCTCGCTCTGGAGGAACTCGAGGATGGTGAACATGTCGTGGAGCTCCGCCACATCGATGTCGTCGGGGCCCATATCTGCCATGTCGTAGGCGATACGGCTCGATTCGACGACGCCGCGCATCGTCGTCGGGTCCGCGCGCTCGTGGACGACGTGAGTGTCCGTGGCGCCGCCGACACCGGGAACGAGGACGTAGTCGTCGGTGTACTCCTTCGCGACGGATTCGGGACAGAACATGAGCGCCGCGCTCCCGTCCGTGATGGGACAGAAGTCGTAGAGTCGGAGTGGATCGGCCACGATGGGCGACTCCAGAACGGTCTCCAGATCGACTTCCTTCTGGAACTGCGCGTGCGGGTTGTCGACGCCGTGGCGATGGTTCTTCACCGCGACCTTGCCCAGACTCTCCCGGGGTGCGTCGTACGTGTCGAGATACAGTCGCGCCGTCAGCCCCGCGAAACTCGGGAGCGTCACGCCGTGTTTGTACTCCACGGGGTGCGTGATCGAGGCGATGACATCCGTCGCCTCCGCCGTAGTCCGGTGGGTCATCTTCTCCGCGCCCACGAGCAGCGTCATGTCGCTGGCGCCGCTGGCGACCGACTGCCACGCGTGTTTGACGCCCGCACCGCCGCTCGAACTCGTCTGGTCGATGCGGGCAGTGTACGCCGGCATCGCCGCCAGATCGTGCGCGACGGCGTTCATGATCCCCGTCTGTCCCTCGAACTCACCGCTCGCCATGTTCGAGACGTAGAGGTGGTCGACCGCGTCGGGGGTGACGCCAGCGTCGTTCAGACACGCCGTCCCGGCCTCCGAGAGCAGATCGAGGACCCACCCGTCCCGTTGGCCGAACTGGGTCATCGAAGCGCCGATGATCGCTACGTTCTCCATACACCCTTGCCCGTAACCCACCGGCTTACCGTTTACCCTTGGTCGGGCGCCGAGACACCCCGGAGTCGGTCGACGGGCCCGCCGACTCGCACCACCCGCGTCGTCAGCCCGTCGCCTCGTGAACGACGTTTCCGTGGGGAGGCCCGCGGCTGGAGCGGCGCTCTCGCTGCACCACTGTGTATGGCAAAATTCGGCCGACCGTCGGATCAGATCGCCAGCGTATCGACGACGACAGCGAGCAACAGCGCGCCGAGATAGGCGTTCGAGGCGTGGAAGGCGCGAAAGGCGGCGGATTCGGTCTTGTCGACGTGGAGACGGACGACCGCCCACAGGAACGCGGCCCCGAGGACGACGGTCGTCCCGACGTAGAGCCAGCCGAGTTCGCTCCAGGTCGCCAGCACGCCCGCGCCGACGAACGTCGCACCGAGCCACCAGAGGATATGCTTGCGCGTCTCCGTCTCGCCGCGGACGACGGGCATCATCGGGAAGCCGCCGCGGGCGTAGTCGTCCTTGTACGCGAGCGCGAGATTGTAGAAGTGGGCGGGCGTCCAGAGGAAGATGATCCCGGCGAGCACGACTCCCCCGAGGCCGATCTCGCCCGTCACGGCGGCCCAGCCGATCAGCGCCGGGAGCGCACCCGCCGCCCCGCCGATGACCGTATTCTGCACCGTGTTCGGCTTCAGAACGAGCGTGTAGATCACGCTGTAGAAGACGATGGCGGCGAGGCCGAGGACGGCCACCAGCCAGTTGACGGCGGCGAAGGCAGCGAGCGACGCGACGGTCAACACGCCGCCGAACGCGAGGGCGTTGCGCACCGACACCACGTCGGTCGCCAGCGGGCGATCGCTCGTCCGGTTCATCCGACGGTCCACGTCGCGTTCGAGGACGTGATTGAACGTGCCGCTAGCGCCGATCGAGAGGACGCCTCCGAGGAGCGTCAAGACGACAGTTCGGAGAGTGAGCGCCGTCCCGGCCGCCAGCGCCATCCCCGCCGAGGCGACGAGGCAGAGCAGCCACATCAGCCGTGGTTTCGTGAGCCGCGCGTACGCGCCGGCGACGACACGGAGTCGGGCAACCGGATCGTCGGGGAGCGAGGGACGCGCCGACGGCTCCACCGGTGTTTCGGGTGGTTCGAGCGCGTCCGGGTCCGTGACGGGACCGTCGGACGGATCGCCCGTCGCCGACTCCAGCGTCCACGCGAGGGCGGCGACGAGACCGCCGAAAATAACCATCCCGACGAACAGGTGGGCGGCGGGGAGGAGGCCAGCCGCGCCGGTGGTAGCGACGAAGGCGCCGAGAGCGGCCTGGACGGGGTAACAGACGAACGAGATACCGAGGGCGAGGCGGACGCGACGACGCGTGTCGGCGCGCCAGGCCGCGATACCTGCGGCGAGGACGAGCACACCGACGACGACGGCAGCGATCCGGTGGCCGACGACCAGCGCGCCGGCGGCCGTGGTCGGGAGCGTCACCCCATCACCGCACGCCGGCCACGCGGCACACGTCTCGACTGCGTCGGTCACGGCGATGGTCGTCCCGACGAGCAAGAGCAGGTAGACACCCATCGCGCTCGCCGCGAGGATGCCCGGGAAGCGGTCGGTCACGTCTCGCACGAATCGATCACTAACCGGCGTTTGGCAATCCGCCTATTTATGCACCCCGCTTTTTCTCACGCGACGACGACGCTGACTTGGCACGTCCCACACCGCCATTCGCCGTCCCTATCAGTAGCTATTTAGGGGGATGATTCTAACGGCCCATAGAGTATGAAACGGTCGCGCCTCGTACTGGCATCGCTGCTCTCGGCGGTGGCTCTCTCCCTCGCCGCTGATCCCGTGGCGGCCCAGACGTCAGTGTCCGCAGAACTCATCAATCACCTGAACGAGAAACTGCTTCTCGTCGCCGTGCCGATCACCCTCCTCGTCGAGGGGATTCTGATCTACACGGTGTATCGATTCAAGGATGCCGACGAAGCCAAGCCGACGAAGGAGAATCGGCGGCTGGAGATCACGTGGACGGTCGCTACGGCCATCGTCCTCCTGTTCGTCGGCGTCGCCTCCTACGGCGTGTTGGCGAACGAAAACGTCACCTTCGAACAGGACGAGCAGGAAGTCGCTCCCGAAGGAGACGACGTAGTCGTTCACATGGACGCGTTCCAGTGGGGCTGGCAGGCGAGCTATCCCCAGGAGGGAGTTCAGATTTCGAGCACGTCGCCAACGGTGGTGATCCCGAAGGGACAGGACGTCTACTTCAACATCACGTCGAGTGACGTGTTACACGCCTTCCACGTCCCCCAACTCGGTCTGAAGCAGGACGCCATGCCCGGCCAGTCGAACGTCATCAAGACGGTGGCGCTCGAAGAGGGCACGTATCAGGGGTACTGTGCCGAGTTCTGTGGCGTCGCTCACTCGCAGATGTACTTCGAAATTCAGGTCGTCTCACAGGAGGAGTACCAGCAGTACCTCGAGGAACAGCAGAGCGGCGGGTCGTCGAGTGACCTCGAAGAGCCCGACACAGACCTGATCCACGCCCACGACGAGACGCTGTCGCAGGCGCCGATCCGGGCCTGAGCACCGGGCGAACAGCTACCGACCGTTTTCCTCCCCTGCCGCTCGTCGTCCGATAGCGACCGCTCGCGTTCGACGGCTGCGCTGGTTGTACGGCGAGATGGATTACGAAAGCGACTGTCGATCGAATCGGAGAGAGCTCACAGGGAGTGGCCGCCCGATCAGCACCGGCGCTCGACGATCCGGTCCACGATCCGTCCGGTCGAACAGAGTTCGTCCTCGTCGGGGTCCCACGCCGACGCGCGACGGATCTCGCAGTCGATACCCCGGGAGCGAAGCGCTCGACGGAGGCCATCCTCGTCGTGGTGCTGGTCGTATCCGAGGACGATAATGTCGGGGTCGATACGTTCGATGGGGACGAAGATGTCTTCGGGGTGGCCGAGGTGGGCTTCGTCGACGACGGCGAGGGCATCGACCATCGCGCGCCGCTGCCGTCCGGATAGGATGGGCGCTGGCTTGTGTGTCACGTTCTGGCTGCGGGCGACGATGACGTGGAGACGGTCACCCATCGCCGCAGCGTCGGAGAGATAGTGGACGTGACCCGGGTGGAGGATGTCGAACGTGCCCTGAGCGACGACCGTCGTCATCGGTCAGCCTCCCGTCTCGGAGGGACGGTAGGTTCGACAGGGCAGTCAGACCGGAAGAGCCGCATGCATCCGAGTCGGTGTCGTCGCCTTCTAAGGGTTCCGGATGCGCGCCAGTGCTCGCGTTGGGCGCCGGATTCTGCAAGGCTTAACTTCGGGCACCCACCACACAGTGGTATGACCGCAGGGACTGCCGGGAATTCCGGCACTGACGCGGACGACGATTCCCGCCCCATCGTCTACGATCTCGCACCCGACTGCACGGCCGACGATATCGAGATTGGTGACTACTACCACGCCGTCGTCAACGGCGTCGTCGCCTACGGCGTCTTCGTCGACATCTCGGACACCGTCTCCGGTCTCGTCCACGAGTCGAATTTGACCGGCGAGTACGACGTGGGTGACCACTTGCTCGTTCGTCTCGACGAGATCCGCGAGAACGACGATGTCGCCTTCGCGGAGGCCGACCTCGACGACTACCGCACGGTCGCAGTCGACCACCAGCCGACTGTGACGCCCATCGAGGCCCTAGAGGTCGGCGAGACCGCGACCATCGAAGCGATGGTCAGTCAGATCAAACAGACGGCCGGGCCGACCGTCTTCCGCTGCTGCGACGCCAGCGGAATCGTCGCCTGCACCGCCTTCGAGGACGCGGGCGTTCGCGCCCACCCCGAAGTCGAACTCGACGATGCTGTCCGCATCTCGGGTACCGTCGAGGAACACGAGGGGAGCCCACAGATCGAGGTCGAATCGCTCACGCGCCTGCAAGACGAGTCGGCTGCGCGCGTTCGAGAGCAGGTCGACGCGGGCCTGACCGAGCGCGCCGAACCCCACGACGTGGATCCGCTGGTCGAGTGGGATGCCTTCGAGAAACTCCGGGACGACCTCCGTGCCGTCGCCCAGCAACTCCGACGGACCGTCCTCGAAGGGCGACCGATCCGTGTCCGCCACCACGCCGACGGCGACGGCATGTGCGCCTCCCTGCCCGTGCAGGTGGCGCTCGAACGCTTCATCCGCACGGTTCACGACGACGACGACGCCCCGCGTCATCTCATCAAGCGCCTGCCGAGCAAGGCGCCGTACTACGAGATGGAGGACGTGACCCGCGACCTCAACTTCGCGCTCGAAGGTCGCGAACGCCACGGGCAGAAGCTCCCGCTCCTGCTCATGCTCGACAACGGCAGTACGGAAGAGGACGTGCCCGCCTACAAGAACCTCGCCCACTACGACGTACCCATCGTCGTCGTCGACCACCACCACCCCGACCCCGAGGCCGTCGACGACCTGCTGGACGCCCACGTCAACCCCTACCTCGTCGACGAGGACTACCGGATCACGACGGGGATGATGTGTGTCGAACTCGCGCGGATGATCGACCCCGAGATGACCGACGAACTCCGACACGTCCCCGCAGTCGCGGGACTGGCCGACCGCTCGAAGGCCGAGACGATGAGGGCGTTCGTCGACCTGGCGGACGAGGAGGGCTACGGCCGCGATGATCTCGTCCGAATGGGCGAGGCGCTGGACTACGCCGCCCACTGGCTCCGCTACAGCGAGGGCAAGACGCTCGTGAGCGACGTGCTCAACGTGGACTGTGACGACGAGCGGCGCCACGAAGAACTCGTCGACTTCCTGGCGGACCGCGCCGAGCGGGATATCGACCGCCAGCTCGCCGCGCTCGACCCACACGTCGAACACGAGCGACTCGAAAACGACGCCCACCTGTACCAGGTCGACCTCGACGACTTCGCGCACCGCTTCACCTACCCCGCGCCCGGCAAGACGACCGGCAACCTCCACGACCGCAAGGTCGAGGAGACGGGCGATCCCGTCATCACCATCGGCTACGGTCCCGACTTCGCCGTCCTCCGGTCCGACGGCGTTCGCCTCGACATCCCGGAGATGGTCGCCGAACTCGACGAGGAAGTCGTGGGCGGCGGCGTCTCCGGCGGGGGCCACCTCGTCGTCGGCTCGATCAAGTTCGTGAAGGGCATGCGAAGCGAGGTCATCGAGAGCCTCGTCGAGAAGATGGCCCAGGCGGAACTCGACGAGGAGCTGTCGAGTGCGACCGCGCTCGACCACAGCGGCGACTGATACGGGGCGTCTCCGCCGTCTCCGGCTGTCGCCGACCGCGGTTCGACAACCGGTGACCAGTTAGAACAGCCCGGACGGGTGTCAGTGGTCGATGCTGATCGTTTTCCGTGCGATAACGAGGGCTAGCACCAGCGCCGCGAGTGCACCGGCGACGACGACCCACGTCGCCCGGCGTCCGCCGCGGTCGCCGCGCCAGTCGGCCACGAACGTCTCGCGGAAGTAGCCCGCCAGTGTCTCACTCCGGACGGCGAGAGCCACCTCGCGGTTCTCCGAGACGGCGTTCTCGTTCCAGTTGAGGCTCCCGACGACGACCACGTCGTCGGCGACGACGCCTTTCGCGTGGACTTTCTCGTACCGTCCGTCAGGATCTGCGACTCGCGCCGTGAGCGAGAGATCACGCCGCTCGGAGACGGTGTTTAGCCACTCGACGAGCGCGGTGTTCTCCTCTGCGACGTACCACGCCCCCGAGAGCAGAACTCGCACCGTGACCTCGCGATCAGCGGCCCGGGTCGTCGCGCGCAGGAGCGGTCCGTCGCGGCGCCCGATCGTCGGCTGGATCACGTCGACTCGTCGCTCGGCGTTGTCGATGATGCCGACCAGTGCTGATTCGGCGTTGCCCGGGGCCGTGAGAACCCGGACTTCCGCGGCGGTCGCATTGGCCGGGTCGAAACGCGATGGGTAGGATCCCTCGGCGGCCGTCCCGGCCTCGAACGTCTTCCGTCGGCGGTGCTGCCCCCAGGGAACTGCGTCCCGCCACCCGGCGTCGGCCCGGAACAGGCCAGCGAGATCGGACGCGAGCGGTTCGGAGTCGACGACGACACCCCAGCCACGGCTACTCTTGCCGCCCACGCCCGCCGGCTTCCAGTTCTCGGTCGTGACGAGTGCCCGGTCGTCGACGACGGCGTACTTCGGGTGGTGGTAGTCGAAGCGGGCGCGCGGACCGCCGAGGACAGCCACGTCGACGCCCGCGGCGGCGAGACGGTCGAGCGCATCGGCGCCCGCCTCGGTCCGGCCGCCGACCGGATCGGCGTCGACGAGGACGCGAACCTCGACGCCGCGGCGGGCGGCGGCGATCAGGATGCTGGCGATCCGGTCGCTGGTGAACGTGTAGCCGGCGAGGAGGATGCGGTCGTGAGCACGCCGAAGTGTCCCGACCGGGACTGACGGCGCGTCAGGGAGGACGAACCCGGTGACGGTCGCAGGGCCGTAGCGGTGGACCCCGCGAGGGTGGTAGCCGACGGGACGCCAGCGGGTTCCCTCGTCGGCCCGGACGAGTCGCTCGCCCGCGGGGGCGTTGCGGTAGTCGAGCATCGCGACCACGGCGCCGTCGCGCTGGAGACGGAGCCGTTCACCGCCGTTCGACAGCGAGAGGTGCGGGACGGTGACGACGGGTGCGTCGGTGAGACGCCGCGTCGCGTTCGGATCGGCGCTGACGGCCACGCGAGTTGCCGGACGGTCGGGGGGGAGGGAGACGACACGCTCCCCGTCGTCGAGGGTCCAGTTGGCAGACGAGGTGGGGAGACGGAGAACGACGAACTCGCCCGCGTCACCGTCGGTCCGGGGATTGGGGACGGTAGCGACGATATCGGCGTCGGGCGGGGCGGGGGTGGAGGCAGAAGCGGTGGTCACGCCACCAAGCAGCGTCGTCGAGGGCGTCACGAGCAAGAGGGCGACGAGGGCGGTAGCGACGGGGAGCAGTCGGCGTTGGGACACGGGAGGGCTGGCCGCGGCATCCCGGATAAACGTCCGGAGGCTTTTTGTCCTCGTCACGCCCGATACGGGCATGGTCGCGGTGGCGAACGCACTTCGGTTGCTCGGATCGGCACTCGGTGCCCTCGGCGGCGCGCTAGTGTTCGTCGAGTTCTTCCAGATGCCGAACTACGTCGAGTACAATCCGGAGTTTCAGGATTACCGTATCGAGACCAACCGAGCGGACGTTCGGGAACACACCTGGGTCGGCCGGATCGGCGGGCTCTGTGTCTCACTCGGCTTCGCGCTCCTGTTCGTCGCGACGTTTCTCGGGTGACGAACGGGGCGTGTGATCGTCCCGCTGTTATTAGTACGTCGGCCTCTAATCTCGCGGCTGGGAAGATAGTCGTGACCCGACCGCTCCAGCAGTTCATCGACGAACTGGAGTCACAGCGCAGGCGACTCGTCGTCGTGAACGGAGCCAAGGTCGACGACCAGGTCGACGATATCGTCGGCTACTTCGACCGTCTGGGGCTGGAGACGCGGTACGTGACGGCCGCGGAGCTTCCGGACGCGTTTCTCCTCCTCACCGACGGTGACACGTGTCTCGGTGCCGTCGCAGTCAGCGACCTCTACGGATATCTGTTCGACTCGCTCAGCGGTGACGCGCTCGAAGAGCTCGCCGACCAGCATCGCCAGCAACCCATCGTCGACGGGTTCCTCGCGCGACTCGATCAGAACGTCTACTCGCTGTCCGGTGAGCGACGACTGCCTCTGGTCTGTGCCTCCCAATTGCTCGAATCGCGTGCCTGGCGCCGCGGAGCGGGACACCTCCACGCCGGCGTCCAGAGCATGGGCACCTTCGAGCGCGCGCCAGCGACGTGGACGCGCTATCTCAAAATCGCGGATGCAGGTGTGGAGACGACGGTGTACGGCCGCACGGGGTGGGAACCCGACGACTGGGGTTCGATCGCGGCCTACGGCGACGAAACCGGCGACAGAGTGGGCGACTACTGGTTCGTCGTCTACAGCGGTCCGGAAGACCACGACGACGGCGCCCTCCTCGCCCGCGAAACCGACACGGGACGATACACCGGCTTCTGGACGTTCGAGTCGGACACCGTCACCGAACTGGTCGAGACGCTCCGCAGCGACTACCAGCCGTCGCTCACGCGTCTCGACGAGTAGTTCGGCGACGGGGTTTTGCAGACGCCGCGTGTGGGGGGGTGTATGGACCCTCGACGGTTTCTCTTCGTCTCGATGGACGCGGCGCTGATCGGCGACCTCGCGTGGCAGGTGAGTCGAGAGGGTCACGAGGTGAAGTATTACATCGCGGCCGAGTCGGATCGGGAGATCGCCGACGGATTCGTCCCCAAAACCGACGACTGGCGCGCCGAGGTCGACTGGGCGGACACCGTCGTCTTCGACGACATCTGGGTCGGTAACGACGCCCGAACGGGCGAACTGGCCCAGGCGTTGCGGGCCGAGGGTCACGCCGTCGTCGGCGGGACACCGAACACGGATCGTCTGGAGGCGGACCGTGGCTACGCGATGTCCGTCCTCGAAGATCACGGCGTGCACACGCTCGATCACCGCGAGTTCACGTCCTTCGACGCGGCGATCGAACACGTCCGTGACGATCCGGCACCGTACGTCATCAAACCGCTCGGGGAAGTTCAGAACGTCAAACGTCTCCTGTACGTCGGGAACGAGGACGACGGCAGCGACGTTGTTGACGTCTTGAAGGCCTACAAGAAGGCGTGGGGACATCGGATGAAGGGGTTCCAGCTTCAGCGGAAGGTAGAGGGTGTCGAAGTCGCTGTCTGCGGGTTTTTCAACGGCAACGAGTTCATCGATCAGGTCAACTTTAATTTCGAACACAAGCGATTGTTCCCCGGAAACATCGGTCCGTCGACTGGCGAGATGGGAACGTCGATGTTCTGGGCCGGCCAGAACAAACTGTTCAACGAAACCTTCGGCAAACTCGAAGGTTGGCTCGCCGACGAAGGCTACGTCGGGAGCATCGACCTGAACTGTATCGTGAACGAGGATGGGATCTACCCGTTGGAGTTCACGCCGCGGTTCGGCTACCCGACAATTGCCATACAGGAAGAGTCGATCAGGTCATCGACGGGCGAGTTCTTCTACGACCTCGCTCACGGCAACGACCCCGACCTAGAGGTGCACAGCGGGTACCAGATCGGGGTCCGGGTCGTTCTCCCGCCGTTCCCGTTTGACGACGCCGAAACGTACGACGAGAACTCACGGAATGCGGCAGTGGTATTCCAAACCGACGACCGGGAGGGCATTCACATCGAGGACGCGAAACGCGTCGACGCCCAGTGGCGCGCTGCCGGCGAGAGTGGGATGCCGCTGGTCGTGACCGGCAAAGGCGAGACGATGCAGGCAGCACGGGCGCAGGTGTACGGTCGCATCGACGACATCGTCATTCCGAACCTCTACTACCGGGACGACATCGGGGAACGGTGGATCGAGGGCGACGGCGACCGGCTGCTCGCGTGGGGGTATCTGGGGCCGTGAGCGGGGCGACACCGACATTTATGAGTGTCGAACCCAAAATGTGATGGGTGGCAACAAACAGCATGGATGGGAGCACGGCGCTCGACCGGCTTCGCCGACGCTACGAGACCACCCAAAAGAAGTGTCCGGCGTGTGGCTACGTCGATCACGGCGCCAACTGGACGAGCCGGACGGACGGTCGGCGGGTCGTCTACCGGCACGTCTGTCCGAGCTGTGACGCGAGCCGTGAGCACACGTTCCGGCTCGATTAGGCCGACAGCCGCGCCAGCTCGTCGTCGGAGAGGTCGATCCCGGCAGCGGCGACGTTCGATTCGAGGTGGCCGACGCTCGACGTGCCCGGAATGGGTAGAATCACGGGCGATCGGTGGAGGAGCCACGCGAGCGCCACCTGTCGCGGCGTGGCGTCGTGGGTCGCTGCCACGTCGGCCAACACCGGGGCCGTCTCACCGAGGTCGCCACCACCGATGGGGAAGTAGGGGATGAAGCCGATGTCCGCGTCCTCGCAGGCGTCGAGCACGTCGTCGTGGGTGCGCTCGGCGACGTTGTACTCGTTCTGTACCGTCGCAATCTCGACCACGTCGCGGGCACGGTCGAGCTGGTCGACGGAGACGTTGCTGACGCCGACGTGACGGACGAGGCCGCGGGCCTTGAGATCCGCAAGCGCCGCCATCGCGTCCTCGATGGCGACATCGGGGTCGGGTGCGTGGTACTGGTAGAGGTCGATAGTGTCGACCCCGAGACGGTCGAGACTGCAGAGGGCGGCGTTGCGAAGGTAGTCGGGGTCACCGTGACGAAGCCAGTCGCCGTCGGGGGAGCGCAGGAGGCCGCCCTTGGTGGCGACGACGGCGTCGTCGGGGACGCCCGCCTCGCCGAGGAGGCGTTCGCTGGTGCCCGGACCGTACGCGTCCGCGGTGTCGACGAAGTCGACGCCGAGTTCGAGCGCCCGGTCGAGCACACGGCGGGCTTCGGCAACGTCGTCGGGATCGCCGAGAATGTCGGGACCGGTGATTCGCATGGCCCCGAAGCCGAGGCGGTTGACGGTCAGATCGCCGCCGATGTCGAACGTGTCGCAGGCGTCGTCGAGCGAGCGCATAGCCACCGTTGGGCGGCCGGCGGGTTATAGGCCCGGCCCTCGCACGGACTGTGTACGTCAGTTCCAGCGGTCGCCGACGGCGGAGGCGACGACCGCCGGGAAACGGTGACACCTACCCGTATCACTCCGGGAGCGGCCGCCGGAACTCGACGATCACTTCGGTCCCGCGAGGGTCGTTGTCACGGACGGACACGTCGCCGCCGTAGTGGTTCATCAGCGTCTTCACGAGGGCGATACCGCGCCCCTCGCCGGGTTCGATGGCGGAGTCGAACAGGTGGGTTTTCACGTCGTCGCGGATGCCGGGGCCGTCGTCGGCGATGTAAATCGAGACGGTCCGCGGGGTGCGTTCGACCGACACCGACACCGTCGGCGCCGCCCGGTCGTTGTGTTCGACGGCGTTTCGAATGAGGTTAGCGAAGACAGAGGAGACGGCGCCGGTCGCCATCACGTACAGTTCCGGTGGCACGTCCACCTCGAACATCGCCGACTCGTGGGCCGACCGGGCGCTCTCGACTTCACGGAGGATCACCGTCGAAATGTCGACGGGCATCGGGGCGCGTTCGCCCGAAAAGAGGTCGGCCAGTTCTTTCATGTCGTCGATGAGGGACGCGATGGTGTCGCTCCGGCGTTCGATCGGGTCGAGATACTCCGTGTCGTCGACACGCTTGCCGAGGAGGGTGGTGTACCCCTGAATCACCTGTGCCGCGTTCAACACGTTGTGGCGGAGATAACTGTTCAGAAAGACGAGCGCGTCGCGGCGATGGTCGGCCTCACGGGCCGCGCGATTCGCCCGGGCGTAGTAGATCCCGGCCACGCCGCCGCCGATTCCGCCGCCGGACCCAATCACGATGATGCCGAGTGCTGCCCCGTCGACAACCCGTCCCTCGGCGAGTCGAATACCGACCGTCAGGGCCGTCAGCGCACTGAATCCGATCATCCCACCGAGCGACCACCGGACGACGGTCCACGCGTCGGCGACCGGGAGGTCGCTATCCGCGAGCCAGTGGCTCAGTCCGAGGAGACCGACCGACAACAGGAGGCAGATTCCGAGCGAGGCGGCAGGATAGACGCCCAGCCCGATGGTTTCGACGTCACGGACGAAGTTCGCGAGCGACACGACGGCGACGGCGCCGCCTAGGATGGCGATGAGCGAGGGGGCGTGACCGGCGAGTCGTCGTTCCCACGCCGGTACGTCCATATTCGGGCATTGGTAACCATATATAAAACGATTGGCACAGTCGTCGGACGGACGGCTGACGGGAGTCCGATGCGGTTCTTGGCCTTTACTTGTCTGGGCACCGAACCACCACCATGACCACGCCGACGCCGACAGAACGGAATCGCCTCGACGAAGAGGCCAGCCCGTATCTCGAACAGCACGCGGACAACCCGGTCAACTGGCAGCCGTGGGACGACCAGGCGCTCGATGCGGCGCGCGAACACGACGTACCGATCTTTCTCTCCGTCGGCTACGCCGCCTGTCACTGGTGTCACGTGATGGAAGCGGAGAGTTTCCAAGACGAGGGCGTGGCGGCCACCCTCAACGAGCAGTTCGTCCCGATCAAGGTGGACCGAGAGGAGCGTCCGGACGTGGACAGCGTCTACCAGACCATCTGCCAGCTCGTCTCCGGCGGCGGCGGGTGGCCGCTCTCGGTCTTTCTCACGCCCGAGGGCAAGCCATTCTACGTCGGCACGTACTTCCCGCGGGACCCCCAGCGTGGCCGGCCGGGTTTTCTCCAACTCTTGCAGGATATCTCACGCTCGTGGCAGGAGGACCGTGACGAGATCGAGAACCGGGCCGAGCAGTGGACGGCGGCGATCACCGACGAACTCGAGTCGACGCCGGACGCGCCGGCCGAACCCCCCGAATCCGACGTACTGAAGTCGGCGACGGCGGCCGCCATTCGGGGCGCCGACCGCACCCACGGTGGCTTCGGCTCGGGTGGGCCGAAGTTCCCGCAGCCCCGCCGACTCGACCTATTGTTGCGGGCGGCGACGCTCGACGACGACGACGCAGCCGGCGAGGTGGCCACGGAAGCGCTCGATGCTATGGCCAGCGGCGGTCTCTACGATCACGTCGGCGGCGGCTTCCACCGCTACGCCACCGACCGCGAGTGGACCGTCCCCCACTTCGAGAAGATGCTGTACGACAACGCCGAACTCCCGCGACTCTACTTCGAGGCCGCGGCGGCGACGGATGCGGATCGGTACGCCCGCGTGGCGTCCGAGACGGTCGCCTTCCTCGAACGCGAACTCAGGCATCCCGATGGCGGCTTCTACAGCACGCTCGACGCCCAGAGTCGGACGCCCACCTCACGCTTGGACGAGGGCGACGAACCCGAGGACGAGGAGGGCGCCTTCTACGTCTGGACGCCCGAAGAAGTGCGGGCGGCGATGGGATCGGAGCCCGTCGACGCGGACACGACGGTCGATCCGGAGACGGCCGCCGATCTGTTCTGTGACCGGTACGGCGTCGAGTCCGGCGGCAACTTCGAAGGGGGAACGACCGTCCTCACCGTCTCGGCGGGGTACGAGGCGCTGGCCGAGGCGTACGACCTCTCGGTCGAGACGGTCGAAGGTGTGCTCATGTCGGCTCGAGCTCGTGCGTTCGACACCCGTGCCGATCGCCCGCGACCCGCCCGCGACGAGAAGGTGCTCGCGGGATGGAACGGCCTCGCCATCTCGGGTATCGCGACCGGGGCGCGGACGCTCGATCCGGTGCTCGTGAACACGGCGACCGACGCCCTCGACTTCGTGCGCGAGCACCTGTGGAATGCGGACGCGCGGCGGTTGAAGCGGCGGTTCAAATCGGGGGACGTGCAGGTCGACGGCTATCTCGACGACTACGCCTTCCTCGCGAAGGGGGCGGTCGACTGCTATCAGGTGACCGGCGAGGTCGACCATCTCGCGTTCGCGGTCGATCTGGCCCGCACGATCCGGGCCGAGTTCTGGGACGAGGAGGCGGGGACGCTCTACTACACGCCCGAACACGGCGAGGGGCTGGTGACCCGGCCACAGGAGCTGAACGACCAGTCGACGCCATCGAGTCTCGGCGTCGCGGCGGGCCTGTTCGACGAACTCGACCTCTTCGTCCCCGACGAGGGCTTCGGCGAGATAACCGAGCGACTGCTCGCCACCCACGCCGACCGGATTCGGAGCAGCCCGCTCGAACACGCGTCGCTCGTCCTCGCGGCGGACGCCCACACCCGCGGTCCGGTCGAACTGACGCTCGCGGCCGACGAGGTGCCCGCGTCGTGGCGGGAGACACTCGCCTCCCGACCGCTCCTGACGGGCGTCGTCGCGCCACGTCCGGCGAGCGACGCGGACCTCGACGCCTGGCTGGATGCGCTCGGCGTCGACGAGGTGCCGCCCATCTGGGCGAACCGCGAGGCTGAGGACGGACAGCCCACGGCGTACGCTTGTCGTGATTTCACCTGCTCGCCGCCACGGACGGATCTCGACGCGGCGCTGGACTGGCTAGATCGCGGTCGAACCTAGTCGTCGGCGTTTGCGGGCGCTTCACCCTCGTCGGCCGCCGCGATCCGCTCCGCGAGATACGCCGCGATAGAGACGGGTTCTTCCTCGACGAATCGGGCAATCTCCTCGCCCCCTCGCTCGACGACGACGGTCGGGATGAACTCGATATCGTACTCGTCGACGCCCTCGCCCCGCTTGTCGTCGTCGACGGGGAACTGTTCGATTCGGTCGGCGGGGACGCCCGCGGCGTCGAGGGCGGCGGCGAAGGCGGGCAACTGTCCCTCACAGTCGCCACACCAGTCCGCGCCCCAGACGAGGTAGGTCAGCCCTTCGCGTCCGAGCGCGTCGAGTACGTCGTCGCTTCCGCTCCCGCTCAACTCGTCGGCCGGCTCCATGGTTTCCAGAGTCATGACCGACCCTACCACACCCGCGGATTTAATCCTCGCGTTCCGGGCGCGACGAGTCGCTACCTATTCGTATCCGGCGCGCCCTCACTCGACAGCGCGATGGTCGAGGAACCAGCGGACAACCCGTACGTGTACGAGCCGGACACGTCGTTCGCGCCGGTCGGGGAACTGAGTGACGACGAGGCCCGCGACCAGGTGGCCGACCTGCGTGCGGCCATCGAGTATCACGACTACCGCTACTACGTCGAGAACGATCCGGTGATCGCCGACCGCACCTACGACGAACTGTTCGAGCGACTGCAACGGCTGGAGGACGCGTTCGACCTGCACGGCGAGAACTCGCCGACCAAGCGCGTCGGGGGCGAACCGCTGGACGAACTGGAGACGGTCGAACACGTCGCGCCCCTCCTGAGCCTGCAGTCGTCGGGCGACAAAGACGAAATCCGCGAGTTCGCCCGGCGCATCCGTGACCGCGTGAGCGACGCGGACTACTCCGCCGAGCCCAAGTTCGACGGCTTCTCCGTCGAGGTGGTGTACGAGGACGGTGCCTTCGAGCGGGCGGTCACCCGCGGCGACGGCCGCGAGGGCGAAGACGTGTCCGCGAACGTCCGCACGATCCGGAGCGTCCCGTTGCATCTGCCGGCGGACGCCCCCGACTCCCTCGCCGTCCGCGGCGAGGTGTACATGCCTCGATCGGGGTTTCAGGAACTGAACGAGCGTCGGATCGAACGCGGCGACGACCCCTTCGCCAACCCCCGCAACGCCGCGGCGGGGACGGTCCGGCTCCTCGACCCCGAGACCGTCGCGGACCGCCCGCTCGACGTGTTCTTCTACGACGTGATCGACACCTCGGCCGACCTCGACACCCAGACCGAGGCGTTCGACCTCCTCCGGACGCTCGGCTTCCGCGTCAACGGCGAGACGACCGTCGCCGACGACGTGGACGCCGTCATCGACTACCGCGACCGCCTCATGGAGAAACGCGACGACCTGGAGTACGAAATCGACGGCGTCGTCGCCAAAGTGATCGACTTCGACGCCCGGGAGGAACTCGGTTCGACCGCCCGCCACCCCCGCTGGGCGTTCGCCTACAAGTTCCCCGCCCGGACCGGCGAGACGACCGTCGAGCGCATCGTCGTCCAGGTGGGGCGGACGGGGAAGCTGACGCCCGTCGCCCTCCTCGACCCCGTCGACGTGCAGGGCGTGACGATCAGTCGCGCGACCCTCCACAACGCCGCACAGATCCGTGATCTCGGGGTCCAAGAGGGAGCGAGCGTCCGTATCGAACGTGCAGGCGACGTGATCCCCGAAGTGGTCGAGGTGACAGAGGGCGGCGACGGCGGGTTCACCATGCCCGACGCCTGTCCGGTCTGTGGCGGCAACGTCGCACAGGAGGGCGAACACCACTACTGCACGAACGCGTCGTGTCCGGCGCAGTTGCGTCGCTCCCTCCAGCATTTCTGCTCGCGCGACGCGATGGACATCGAGGGACTGGGCGCGGAGGCGGCCGACCAGCTGGTCGAGGAAGGACTGATCGAGTCGCTCGCCGACCTCTACGCCCTCGACCGCGACGAACTGGCCTCACTGGACGGCTGGGGCGAGCGGTCGGCGGAGAACCTGCTCGCGGAACTGGAGGGGAGCACGGACGTAGATCTGGGAACGTTCGTCTACGCGCTCGGCATCCGCCACGTCGGGACGGAGCGGGCACGGGCGCTCGCCGCGGCGTTCTCGCTCGACGACCTGGTGGACGCGAGCGTCGAGGAACTTCGCGAAGTCGACGACGTTGGCCCGGAGGTGGCCGAGGCCGTCGTCGACTACTTCGACTCCGAGGCCAACGTCGAGATGGTCGAGCGCCTGCTCGACGCAGGCATCGAACCGACGCAGCGGGACCGTGGCGACGAACTCGACGGACTGACACTCGTGTTCACCGGATCGGTGCCGGGGTACACCCGGTCGGAGCTGACGGACCTGCTGGAGACCCACGGCGCGAACGTCACGTCCTCGGTCAGCGGCGAGACGGACTACCTCGTCGTCGGCGAGAATCCGGGGACGCGAAAGCGAGAGCAGGCCGAAGAGGAGGGGATCGAGACGCTCGATCCGGCGGCGTTCGAGGAACGGATTCTGTCGCAGCTGTAGTGGGATTTGCCTTCCATCACCGATTTACGCGCCGGCCCCGAATCGAGCGTCCATGCACGACGACATTCTCGACGCCATCGGATCGCCGCTGGTGCAGATCGATTCCCCGCCGGAGACCACCGTCGCGGCGAAAGTCGAGTCGAAAAACCCCGGTGGCTCCGCGAAGGATCGCCCGGCGAAGGCGATGGTCGAGGCCGCGGAGGAGGCGGGCGAACTCGAACCCGGCGACGCCATCGTCGAGCCGACGAGCGGGAACACGGGCATCGGACTGGCGGTCGTCGGCGCGGCGAAAGGGTACGACGTGACGCTCGTGATGCCGTCGTCGAAGTCGCCGGAGCGCCGGCGGATCATGAAAGCATACGGCGCCGAGCTGGAGCTCGTCGACGGCGAGATGGACGCCGCGCGAGCACGGGCGGACGAACTGGCGGCCGAGGGGATGGTCCAGATGCACCAGTTCGAGAACCCCGCGAACCCGCAGGCCCACTACGAGACGACGGGGCCAGAGATCATCGAGCAGGTCGGTGACCGGACGGTCGACGCACTCGTCTGTGGCGTCGGCACCGGCGGCACCATCTCGGGAACGGGTCGACGGCTGAAGGAGGCGTTCCCGGAGATGGACGTGGTGGGCGTCCAGCCGGAGTCCAACCAGTTCCTCACGGGGAACCCCGGCCCCGACGACTTCCAGGGGATGGGGCCCGGCTTCGTCGCCGAGAACGTCGACGTGGACCTGCTCGACGGCGTCGAGAACGTCACCCTCGACGCCGCCGAAGCGGAGTGCCGTCGCCTCGCCCGCGAGGAGGGGATTCTGGTCGGGCAGTCGAGCGGGGCATCCAGCGTCGGCGCGAAGCGCGTGGCCGAGCGGCTGGCGGTGTCGAACCCGCTGGTCGTGACGGTGTTCTGGGACAGCGGCGAGCGTTACATGTCGACCGGGCTGTTCGACTATAGTACCGATTGAAAGTCGTTGCACAGCTGATCGCGGCACGGCGTACGATCGGCTGCGCAGACCGGTTCAATCGATACTATAACGAAAACTCGTCTTCCGTCACTCGAACGACGAGCGTCTCGTCTACGTCCCGCAGGTCGTACTCGGGGACCTGTCCGTCGACGCGAGTGGCGTACATCGGTTCGACGAGTTCGTCGTCGTCGAGGCCGTACACTTGGAGGTAGACGTTCGTCTCCTCGGGCGGCACGTCGCCGTCGCGGACGCGTTCGGCCAGGTCGCGGGAGAGCCACTCGCCCGTCGAGATGCTCGGCTCCCGGACGAGCGCCCGGTCGGCAAAGCGGACGAGATACCAGTTGAGGTCGTTCAGGAGGGAGACGGCGGCGCCGAGACTGACGGTGTCGACCGCGACGGTGTTGGCGAAGGGTTCGTGGAGGTCGTAGGTGGCGAGCGCCGCCCGCGCCGTCTCGCGCGAGAGGAGTTCGTACCGGAGGTCGACGTCGTCGGCGCCGACCAGACACACCTGCGTCACGGCCGGTGAATCGAGGGGCGTCCCTAAAGCGGTTGCGCCGGTCGACTATCGGGCGTCGGCGTCGGCGGTGGGGGGCGTGTCGGGGTCGACGATCCGCAGGTCCTCGACGGCGGCCACAGTCCGGTCGAGGAAGTCGTCCGGTTCGGCCGCCACGACGGCGTCGAGGGTCGCTCCCGTCTCGGGGAAGGGTGGATCGAGACGCTCGCAGCCGACGGGGATCGACGAGTCCTCGTACGTGCCGATAGCGCGCGCCCGGTCGAGGATGTCGGATTTGTCGCGCGTGAGGAGTGGACGATGCACCGGCAGATCGACTGCCGCGTCGGTGGCCGCGAGGTTGGCTACGGTCTGACTCGACTTCTGACCCATGGCCTCGCCGGTGACGATGCCCGCCGCGCCCTCGCGGTCGGCGACGGTCTCGGCGATCCGAAGGAGAGCGCGGCGCCACGAGAGCATTCGGGTGTCGGTCACGTCGTCGAGCAGCGTCTCGGCGAGGGGACCGCCCGGGACGATCCGGAGCCGACAGTCGAAGTTGGGTGCGTAGCGGGCGAGCCGTCGGACGGTCGCGACCGCTCGCGCCTCGTGGTCGGGGCCGCCGTAGACGCCGAGGTCGACGTAGACGGGGACGACGGGCGCGCCCCGGCGCATGGCCTCGTAGGCCGCGACGGGGGAGTCGTGGCCGCCGCTGACGAGGGCGACCAGCGGTGCCTGCGTCCCGATCGGAAGGCCACCGGGGCCCTCGTACGTCGCTGCGGCCACGTGCGCCCGATCGCCACGCACCTCGACGTGGTAGGTGCGGTCCGGATCGTCGAGGTCGACCGCCGCGTCGGTGGCGGCGCCGACAGCACTTCCCCCATCGCGTTCGAGTTCCCGGCTGGTGAAGGCGTGTTCGTCGGCGTCGCCGGCGCGTCGGGCGCGGACGGCGTACGTGTCGACCGGATCGGCGTCGCGGGCGAGGGCGGCGAGCGTCTCGCAGACGGCGTCGAGAGTTGCGGCACAGCACACGGTCGGTCGGGCCCAGACGACGCCCATGGCGTCGGCGGCGATTCGAGCGGCCCGGTCGGGGTCGTCGGTGTGGACGACGATCCGCGCCCACTCCGCGTCGACCGTCGCGTCAAGGCCACGGTCGTCGAGGAGGGCGGCTACGTTGTCGCGGAGCCGACGCGTCATCTTGCCCCGAACCTCGCGGCTCTTCGTGCTGAGGTCGCCGAAACTGACGAGAACGGTGTCTGGCGTCGGAGCGGTAGCGTCGTCCACGGTCATTGAACGATAGACAGACGAGGTACTAGACTGGTTCGATCCGGACGCGGGTGGCAGACGGACCGCTGTAAGTCGTCACCGGCCGTCCCCGACTACAGAGGCGACGACAGCTGGGAGACGGTCACACCGCTCCGTCTCATCGAGGGTATCGTCACCGTCCATGGAGTCTCGCCGTGACGGGCGGGCGAGAATCGCTGCTGACTTCCGAGACGCCCTATCAGAACGTTCGGAGGTCGCCGTCGATCACGTCGCGGGTCACGTCGGTCACCGCAGCGAGTTCGCGCTCGACGATGGCCTCGATGTCGGCCTCGATATCGGTGAGTGCGACGGTGTCGTCGGTGACGACGAACGCGTCCGCAACGTGTGGCTGGTCGATGGGGCGGCCGATCTGACTGAGCAGGCGCACCCGAAGATCGCGGATACCGTCGACTTCGTCGACGACCGTCTCCGCGATGCGCGTACTGAGGAGGTTGTAGATCTTTCCGATGTGGTTGACGGGGTTCTTCCCGCTCGTGGCCTCCATGCTCATCGGCCGGTTGGGCGTGATGAGACCGTTCGAGCGGTTGCCGCGGCCGACGGAGCCGTCGTCGCCCTGCTCGGCGCTGGTTCCCGTCGTCGTCAGGTAGATGGCGCCCTCGTCGTAGTCGTCGGCAGTGTTGACCTCGACGGCGACCGAGCGGTCGGTGTAGGTCTCCGCGAGGTCGGTAACGGCCTCGCGGACGTTCTCGACGGCGTCGCGATACGCCGCCATGTCGGGGAGATAGCGGTCGATCATCGCCGCCGCCACCGTGAGGTCGATCTGATCGCCCTCGCGCTTGCCCATGATCTTCACGTCGGGGCCGAGTTCGGGGTGGTTCGCGGCGTAGGGACCGTTGAGATGTTCCTCGGCTTCGAGGACGATCCGCTCCGTCTCGGTCAGGGGCGCGTGCCCGACGCCGAAGCTCGTGTCGTTGGCCATGGGGACGGCGGCGCCTTCCTCACCGAAGACCGTCTGGAGGTCGCCGCTCCCCTCGCCGAGGCGCACGTCGACCACCACGTCCGTCCCGAAGTCGAGTTCGGGGACGGTTTCGGCGAGGTAGTCGCGGGCGGCCGAGAGCGCCACCGAGTCGACGGGGAGAGTGTATTCGGTGCCGTCGTCGGCCTCGTACTTCCGGGTGGCTCGCCCCACGATGAGGACGTGGATCGGTTCGACCACCTCGCCGCCGCCGAAGGCGGGCGAGGCGTTGCCGGCCGCCAACTGCGTCTCGTCCGTGTTGTAGTGCAGCACTTCACCGACGCGATCGAGATAGAGGTTCGAGAGGGCGCGGGAGACACTCTCGGCGATCCCGTCACAGAGGGAGTCGGGATGTCCGACCCCTTTCCGCTCGACGATCTCCACTTCCTGGTCCTCGACCGCGCGCCGGTCGACGGACTCGATTCGAATGTTCCGGTCGCTCATCGGCGGAGGTTGTCGCCGCCGGATGCTATAACTTGCGGAAACCTTTCGAGGCCGAAGTATTACTCCGAGGAATTCAACAGGAGGCCGAGGTAGGAGGTTCGAATCTGTTCGTCGGGATCGAGTCCGAGGTCGTGGAGCCGGGAGACGGCACCCTCGCGGACGGTCTCCAGGTCCGTTTCGGTCGCTTCGCGCTCGATTTCGACGAACTCGCCGAGGTCGGCGATCGTATCGAGCGTGACGGTGTAGCCGTCGAGGGCGTATCGCTCGCGCTCCTTCTCGACTACGGCGGCGGGCGTGAAGCCGAGCGCGCCGAGGATGTCGTCTAGACGGTCACCGTCCTCGACGCCGGTCTCGACCTCCCGTCGGGTCTTCGAGGCGTCCTCGACGAGCGGCCCCTTGTAGGTGACGCGGGTCGTCGTCTCGTCGGCGTGCGCCTCTCGCCGGATACGGAGGGCTTCGTCCGTCTCCGCGAAGTCGCGGTGCGGGGCGTCGTAGTAGGTGTCGACCTGCGTGACGGTGCCGACGCCCTCGGCGTCGAGGGCCGCAAGTCGGTCCCGAACCGGGTCGTGACTCGCCCGGACCTTCAACTCGACTTCGTACATACACGGGGCGTCGCGGGCGGGTGGCAAAAGCCTCGCGAAGCGGCGAGACGGGAAACGTGATTCTTAAGGGTCGCACGGGAGTTGTGGACTGTATGAGTGACGAACAGGCCGAATCGGCCGACGAGCCGGTAGACGCCGACGCGGCCGATGACCCCGAGGCGGAGCCCGAAACTGAAACCGAGACCGAGGAGGCGTCCGGCCTGCAGGACGGCGACTTCGTCCGCATCAACTACACCGTCCGCACCGCAGACGACGAGACGGTCGTCGACACGACCTATCAGGAGGTGGCCGAGGAGGCCGACATCGACGAGGAGGGCCACGAATTCGAGCCCCGGATCATCGTCGTCGGCGCCGGTCACGTCTTCGAGGCGGTCAACGAGGATCTGATCGGGAAGGAAGTCGGTGACGAGAACACCGTCCACATCGACGCCGTCGACGCCTTCGGCGAGTTCGATCCCGACGACGTGCGCACCGTCAGCGCCGAGAAGATCGACGAGGACGACCGCTACCCCGGCGCCCACGTCAACGTCGACGGGCAGCAGGGCCACGTCGAGACGATCATCGGCGGCCGCGCCCGCGTCGACTTCAACCACCCCCTCGCCGGCGAGGACCTCGAATACGAGTACGAGGTCGTCGACGACGTCGACGACCCCGATGAACAGGCACAGGGCCTGCTCGGCATGTACCTCGACCACGCCCCCGAAGTGTGGATTCAGACCGACGAGGTCGACGAGGAAGTGCAGGTCGAAGTCGAATCCGAGGACGAGGACGAAGAGTCCGAGTACGAGACCGAAACCCAAACGGTCGAGAAAGAGACGCTGTACATCGAGGCCACGCCGCAGATGACGATGAACCAGCAGTGGCTCTTCCAGAAACAGCAGATCGCCCAGCAGATCATGGATCGACTCGATCTCGATCGCGTCATCGTCCAGGAGACCATCGACGGCACGGGCGGCATGATGGGCGGGATGGGCGGCATGATGGGCGGGATGGGTGGCGCCGGCGGCGCAGACGTGGAGGAGGCCCTCGAAGACGTCGACGTCGACGCCGACGAGATCGTCGACGAGCTCGAAGAAGACCTCGAAGAGTAGTCGACACCAGCGGCTTCTTGTATCGACCCGTTCACCACCGACTATGGATGTCCCCGACGCGGTCGCGGCGGACCTCCGTGTCGCCGCCGTCGCGGCCGGCTGTACCGTCGCACTGACGCTCGCGTTGCGCTACGGGTTCGGCGTGACGGCCAGCCCGCTCCTCCGGCTCTCGCCGGTCGCCGTCTACTTCGGCTACCTGTTTCTGGGCAAGGGCTCGACCGGGAGCGCGTTCGAGAACCCGCGGCTCTGGATGCTTCTGACGGTCGGGGTGACGGTCGGTACGGCAGTCTACGCCGTGAGTTAGGCGATGTCGCGGCTGGTGTCGATGGTGACGCCGTCGGTGAGTTTGAGCTTGATCGTCTCTTCCAGCGCGCCGCCGCCCCGGAACTTCGGGACTGCGAGTCGGTTGACGATCTGCGAGCCGTCCGTGTCGGTCTGAAGGTCGAACACCACATCCGCCATGTGTTCCGTAAGCGCCCGGTTCGCCGGCGGGTCGTCGTGGCCGTGCATGGCGTGCAACACCGCAATCGAGCCCGTGTTGACCATGTGTGTCTGGAGCTCGTTGAGGAAGGCACGGTAGCGGGTGGGATCGGCCTCCTCCAGTGGATCGACCACGTCGACGAGCAGGTTCGAACTCTCGGGAAGGTCTTTCACGAGACGGGTGGCGTTGTCGATGGGCGGGTAGTCGCCCGCGTCACGGATCGTCAGCTGGTCGACGCGCCCGCGGTAGCGGTCGACGGCGTCCCGCACGGCCTGTTCGGATCGGATGGTCGTCACGTACAGCGTCCCCCGAGCGGCCGCGATCTCGTACAGGAGTGACTCCGACTGACTGGCCGGGTCAGCACTCAACAGCAGGATACTCCCCGGCGGAATCCCGCCGTCGAGCTGTCTGTCGAGGACGGAGATACCCGTCGGGAGACGGTCGGCCATACCCTTCACGTTCGTGGGGCGTCATAATATGTCTTCTCCCAGATTGTCCGCGAGTCGGCAATAGGCGGCACGAACGCCCTCGTCGTCGAGAACCGGCTCGGAAGTGGCCGGGATCGAGGCGACCACCGGACAGCCGAGCAACTCGGCGACGGAGGTAGGTGCCGACCGCGTTCGCGTCAACACGACGCCACAGGGCGGTGCGTCGAGCGTCCGAGCCATCGCCGCCGTCTTCGCGGCGTCGCGGAGCGCCGGCGCACAGAGTGTGGTGACGAGTAACGTCGCGTCGGCGGTGCGCAGCGGCGCGGCGGCGTCCGGCCCGGCGCCCGCAGGGCAGTCGACGACGGCTTGCCGACCGCTGGTAGCCAGCCGAGTGAGCGAACGGTCGACGGCATCGGTGTCGATGTCGATCCGAGGCGCGGGGAGCAACACTACGCCGGACTCGTCGGGGTGGGGCTGGGCGATGGCCCCCACTTCCTGCCCGTCGAGAGCGGCGAGGGTCGGTTCGCGGTCCACGCCAGCGAGCGCGTGCAGATCGGGCATATCCGGGTCGGCGTCGGCCACGACCACGCCGCCGTCGAGCGCCGCGGATAGCCCGAGCGCCGTCGTCGTCTTTCCCACGCCGCCCTTGCCTCCGGCGATGGCGAGCATGGGGCGGGGTGGCCGCTCACTCGTGTTTGAACCCTCGGACGACTGCGAGAATTTATATAATAATTTATTGTTATAATACCTAATTACACTAATCCGTGGTTAGCTATGACGGCGGCGATCGAATGCGATGTCGTCTCACGGGGTGGGAGATCGGTGGTTCGACTCCATCGAGGAGATTTCCTCCTCACGGAGGATATGACCGAATGCCAGACGAGTTCGAACTGTCGCGACGGAAGGCGCTCGCGGCGCTGGGGACCGTCGGCGTCGCCTCCGCGGGGGCGGGGTTGGGGACGAGTGCCTTCTTTAGCGACCAAGAGACGTTCGAGAACAGTCAGTTGACGGCCGGGACGCTCGATATGACGGTTGGTTGGGAAGAACACTACAGCGACTGGAGCGAGGACGAGGCGGAACACGCACGCATGGAGGACGGGGAGCTCGTGGTCGACGACCAGCAGGGGTTCATGAACGCGACACTGCAGGAGGAGTTCCCGGACAAGCGGCCACCGATACCGCTCTGTGAGGCGCTGGCGGACGTGCCGGACGACCTCGAGAAGCCAGTGATCGAACTGTCGGACGTGAAACCGGGCGACTTCGGCGAAGTGACGTTCACGTTCGCGCTGTGTGACAACCCGGGATACGTCTGGATGAACGGGTCGTTGCTGGCGAACGCCGAGAACGACCTGACGGAGCCCGAACGTGACGATCCGAACGAATCGGACGGCGCCACGGGCCAACAGTTACCTGGCAATCCGCTCGGAGGCGGCGAACTGGCGGACTCGATTCGGACCACCATCTGGTACGACGACGACTGCGACAACACGGACGAGCGGGACACACCCTGTATCTCGAAACGAGAGCTCACGGGATCGGACGAGTTCCCGGACAAGGTGTGCAAGTTCAGAGTACTCGACATTCCGGAGGAGTGCGAGGACGCGATGGTGACTCTACTGCTGTTCGAGGGAGACGATATCTACATTCCGTGCGAGGACGGGGACTGTCCACTGGACAAAGAACACGTGTGGGTGGTTCACGGGGATCCGATGCACGCTGCCTGTCGAATAACGGTCCAACAGCGGACGGGCTGTCGTGACCCGCCGAACGACCTCGACGAAGTGTGGGAGTACGACGCTGACTGGACGGATAAGCCGTGTGCGGCACCCGAAGAGACCGAACAAGAGATAGATGCTTGTAAGGCGAGATTCGTCGGAATCACCTCGGAATCGGGGTGTGAGTGGTTCGAACAACTGGACGAGTCCGAGGGGACAATCTGGCTCAAGTGCGAGGCCGTGACACACGGCTGTCCACTGAGCGAGGGCACTCACCGTGTCTGGTTCCAGAACCCCGCGGAACCCGGCGAGATCTGTCTGGTGGATATAGAGGTCGAGGATACGACCTGTCGCGGGGTGTTCGACCGGGTCTGGGACGTCGACCAGAACTGGAACCGGCAGGAAGAGCAACTCGCGTTCTCCGGAACCCTCCGCGAGACGATGGCGGTGCTCTCACAGGGCCACGGGATCCCACTCGACGGACGGACGATCACCGATTTCGCCGAACTCGACGGCGACGAACCGGCGCCGGGGACGGCTGCGAGCCGCGAGTGTTACACGCCGTCACCGACACACCACTGCGTCGGCTTCAAGTGGGAACTGCCGGTCGATCACGGCAACGAAGTCCAGAGCGACTCCGTCCGGTTCGACCTCGGCTTCTACACTGAGCAGTGCCGACACAACGATGGCGCAGGGATGAACGACGAATCGGTCGACGACGACGAGGTCGCTCTCTAACGGGACCCCACCTTCACGCTTCTTTCCGCGTCAGTCGTGACAACACCCGCCCGCTTCCCCGCCGAAGTCGACTTCGAGCGGCTCGGAGATGGCGCGGTTCACGTCTTCGAGCTGGCTCTGAAGCGCCTCTTGAGCGTTCAGATACTCCGCCATCACGTCCATCGAGTGGAGTTCGTTCTGGGCTTGCTGGAGCTTCGCGACGTGTTCCTGTGTCGCCTCGCCCGTCTCGCGGGCAGCGACGAACTCGTCGCGGAGGCGTTCGACCTCGGCAATCTTCTCCTGCGCTTCGTCGTCGTTCTGAACGGCCGCCTTCGCCGCCTCGAAGCGCTCGTAGGCCGGCGTCGTCGCAATTTCCTCGCCGAGTTCTCGACCGAGCTCTTCAAGCTGCGGGACCGTCGTGCTCATACCTCCCCTTACGCCCCGGGTCGCTTCAATTTGCCGTCTCCACGCAACCGGGATTTATCAGCCCCAGCGCCGTGACCCCGGTATGGAAACCGACGCACGGATCGGGGTCGACGTTGGCGGCACGTTCACGGATGTGGTCGTCGCCGACGAGTCCGGCCTCACCATGCTCAAGGTCCCGTCGACGCCCGCGGCGCCGGACCGGGGCGTTCTCGACGGCCTCACCGCCGCGAGCGAGCGGGCCGACATCGCCCCCGCGAACGTCGACTTCTTCGGACACGGAACCACCGTCGCAACCAACGCCTTGCTGGAGCGCGAGTGGGCCGAGACGGCGCTCGTGACGACCGAGGGCTTTCGCGACGCGGTCGAAATCGGCCGTCAGACCCGCCCGGACCTGTACGACCTCCACGCGGAGACGCCCGAACCCATCGTCGAGCGCGACCGTCGCTACGAGGTGCCCGAACGACTCGACCGCCGGGGCGAGGTCGTCGAGCCGCTGGACGAGACTGCGGCGCGGGCCGTCGCTCGCACCGTCGCCGACGCGTCGGTCGAGAGCGTCGCCGTTGCCTTCCTCTTTGCCTTCGAAGACGACACCCACGAGCAGCGGATGCGCGAACTCCTGCGCGAGGAGGGCGTCGACTGCGAGACGTCGCTGTCGAGCGAGGTTCTCCCGGAGATTCGAGAGTACGAGCGCACGCTGGCGACGGCGATCAACGCCGCCCTCAAGCCCGTCATGAACCGGTATCTGGGGCGGCTGGAGGACGGCGTCGCGGACGTGGGCGTGCCCGCCGCGGTGAAGGTGATGCAGTCGAACGGCGGCGTGGCGTCGGCGAGTGTCACGCGCGAGCGCCCGGTCAACACCCTGCTTTCGGGGCCGGCGGCGGGCGTCCGCGGCGCCGCCCACGTCGCCGGCGAGAGCGGCGTCGACGACGTGCTGACGATGGATATGGGCGGCACCTCCTGTGACGTATCGCTCGTGCGCGACGGCGACCCCGTCGTCACGACGGAGGGAGCGGTGGGAGATTACCCCGTGAACGTCCCGATGGTCGACGTCCACACAATCGGCGCCGGTGGCGGGTCCATCGCGTGGATCGACGAGGGCGACAGCCTGCGCGTCGGCCCGCGGTCCGCGGGCGCCGATCCCGGCCCCATCTGTTACGGCCGCGGCGGGACGGAGCCGACCGTCACCGACGCCCATCTCCTCCTCGGCCGGATCGATCCCGCCTCCTTCTTCGAGGGGAGCGCCGACGAGCCGACCGTCCGCGAGGCGCTCCGGGAGTCGGTGGCCGACCCGCTCGGTCTGAGCGTAGAGGAGGCGGCCCAGGGGATTCTCGACGTGGCCAACGCCAACATGGAGCGCGCCCTGCGGGTCGTCTCGGTCGAACGCGGGCACGATCCCCGCGACTTCTCGCTGGTTGCCTACGGCGGCGCCGGGCCGCTCCACGCGGCTGAACTCGCCGCCGAACTCGACGTGCCACAGGTGATCGTCCCCCGATCAGCGGGCGTCCTCTCCGCGCTCGGCCTCCTCATCAGCGACGCGGCGTACGAGGAGGGCGTCTCCGCGGTCCGGCCGTGGACCGATATCGATCCTGCCGACCTGACCGAGCGGTTCGAGGCGATGGAAGACGAGGGGCGCGAACGGCTGGG
>Ga0207755_100079_pt1 | contig 84114 bp, 85 predicted proteins | sample A23P2SouthBayCA_FD_187734 | JGI IMG/M metagenome (GOLD analysis project Ga0207755, IMG submission 187734) | Aerobic enrichment media microbial communities from Bioluminiscent Bay, La Parguera, Puerto Rico - A23 P2 (SPAdes) | ecosystem: Environmental > Aquatic > Marine > Unclassified ...
GACCACGTCGCCGGCGGTCCGGTCGCCGATCCCCGGAATGGCGGTGAGTTCGTCCAGCGACGCGGCGTTGGGGTCGAGCGGGTGGGGGACGCCGGTCACCGACCGATAGCCGTGGTCGGTCACGGCCACGTCCACGACTGACCCGAGTTCCCGCTCGCCCGGAACGGCGACGAGGAGCGGATACGTGCCCAGTTGCCGGCCGAAGGTCTTGCCGTCCTGGTGGTACTCGAGATGCACGTCGGGCAGGACCGTCCCCGGCGGGGCGACCCGCTTGAGCATCGGATTGTCGATATCCTCGCGGACTTCCCGCTTGTACTGCTTGAACTGCTTCTTGTGGTCGCGGGCGATCTCCGCGCCGGTCTCGGCCATCTCCGTCCCCTCGAAGGCCATCACCTGCCGGATGTTGATCCGGCGGACCATCAGCCCCGCGTCGAGCACGTCCCGCAGGAACTGCTTGTTGTGCTCGAACGTCTCTTCGCGCTCGCCCTGGAGCCCGTGGACGAGGTTGATCCCCGGCAGGAGCTTCGGCAGTCTCCGGGCCGCACCCGACCCGAAGTTGGGCGCTGAGTCCCGATCCCCGCCAGGTCGCCAGCCCGCCTCCTCGTTGACGATCCGGACCGCCTCCAGACACTCCTCGGCGCTGACGAGGAGGTTGTTCTCCTCCTGGACGAGCGGGTCTGCCGATTCCAGTCCGAACGCTGCCGTGTCGCCCGGCGTGTTGTGCTCGGCGATGATCCGGATCCCCTCGCGCGATTTCTCGGGGTAGTCCGTGATCGTCACCGGGTTCATGTTGTCGAGATGTAACGTGCGTAGATCGGGCGCGACCTCGCGGATGCCGCCGTAGAGGTCCCGGAGCGCGTCGGGGTTGGGAGCCTCGCCGTCGCCGCCGAACGCGAGGATGTCGGCCTGCCGACCGAGTCGGAAGTCCCGCACGCCGTGGTCCGAGAGGGCGTCGACCTCGTCGACGACGGAGTCCGCGGTGCGGAAGGCCGGGTCGCCGTAGAGCGGTTCGGTACAGAACGAACAGCGGTACGCACAGCCCCGCGAGGTCTCCATCTCCGCGATGAGGTAGTCGGGATGGTTGGGGTGCTGTTCGACGACGAACGCGCCTTTCCGGGCCCAGCGGGCGATCTCCTCGTTGTCGCGCATCCGGTCGCCGAACCCTTCCAGCCCCTCGCGGACGAGGTCGTGGGCGGCGGCCTCGACGTCGCCCTTGGCGACGAAGTCGTAGTCGAGGTCGTCGCGCTCGGTCTCCTCGGCGCCCTTGTTCTCCTCGCCGACGCCGAAGCGGACCGGTCCACCGAGGAGGGTCGTCCCGTCGGCGGTCCAGGTGAGTTCGCGCACCTCGTCGGGTTCGGCGGGCGTGCCGCCGACGTACTTGCCGGGGACGGTCATCCCGCCGACGTAGATCAAAAGATCGGCGTCGGCGACGTCGGCCCACAGCGAGCGCTCGTCGCGGAGCGCGTCGATGGTGTGGTACGTAATCTGCTCGCGGGGGACGCCGGCGTCGACGAGGGCCCCCGCGGTGTATCGGGGGTACGTCGAGATGTAGGGCGGCACACCGAAATGCGCCGGCTCGTCGACGTACCCGTCGACGATGGTCACGGAAAGCGTCGCGGGGTCCGCAGTCATGGCTCACGATACCGTCTCGACGGATATAAGCGCGACGTGACGGGGCCGGCGCGCGCTCGAACGACCCTCTCCGAGGCCGGTACGTCCTCGCCGACGCCGGGCTATCGCACGACGATCACCGGGATCGGCGACTGGCGGACGACCTTCTGTGCAACGTTGCCGACGAACAGGCGGTCGGCCAGCGTCCCGGCGTGGGCCCCGACCACGACGGCGTCGAACTCCTCGGCGGCGTTCAGTATCGCCCGGACGGGACTGCCGAGTTCGACGTCCGTTTCGACACTGATGCCGTACTCCGCGGCGGTCTCCCGTGCGCGGTCGAACACCGGCGCGGCCCGCTCCTCGGCCGCCCTCTCGGGGTCGTCTTCGAGTGCGATGCCGGTCGCCGCGCCCCACATCGAGGACGGCTCACCGACCACGTGCAACACGGTGATTTCGGCGTCCGCGTGGTTTTCGAGCGCGTAGGTGAGCGCTCGCTGGGACATCTCCGAGTCGTCCATCGGGACGAGGATCCGCTCGATCATACGAAGTGTGCGCGCTCTACGGGGAAAAAGGGGCCGTCGAGTCGGCCCGGCGACGACAGTACGCGATGTCGCGCACCTAATCGTCCGCACTCACGGGCTGGTCGTCGGCCTGCGCGTGCCAGAGGTCGGCGTAGTCGCCCCGTTCGGCGAGCAGTTCGTCGTGGGTCCCGCGCTCGACGATCCTGCCGTCGTCCATCACCACGATGCGGTCGGCGTCGCGGATGGTCGAGAGCCGGTGAGCGATGACGAACGCGGTGCGGTCCTCGACGAGTCTGTCGAGACTTTCCTGGATCCGCTCTTCGGTCTCGGTGTCGACGTCGCTGGTCGCTTCGTCGAAGATGATGATCTCGGGGTCGTTCAGCAGCGCGCGGGCGATGGCGACGCGCTGGCGCTGGCCACCGGAGAGCTTGATCCCGCGCTCGCCGATCTGTGTCTCGTAGTCGTCGGGCAGGTCCTCGTTGATGAACCCGTGGGCCTCGGCGGCGCGGGCGGCCTCGCGGACGCGCTCGCGGGCCCACTCCTCGTTGGCCTCGACGCCGTCGAGGACCTCGCGGTCACCGTAGGCGACGTTCTCGGCGACGGTCCCCGAGAAGAGGTAGGGCTGTTGCTCGACGACGGCGACGTGGTCGCGCAGGGCCTGCAGGTCGTACTCGCGCACGTCGCGGCCGTCCACGCGGACCGTCCCTTCCTGGGGGTCGTGAAAGCGCGGGACGAGTTTCAGGAGCGTCGACTTCCCCGCGCCCGTCGGGCCGGCGAGGCCGACCGTCGCGCCCGCCGGCACTTCGAGGGAGACGTCCCGAACCACGGGTTCCTCGTCGTAGGCGAAGGTCACGTCCTCGAAGTGGACGCGGCCGTCGACGGAGTCGGGGACGTGCGGGTCGGCGGGACTGGTGACCGTCGGCTCCTGGGCGAGCAGGCCGAAGACCCGTTCCGCGCTGGATTTCGCGAGCTGGTACTTGTTGGCGGACTTGCCGACGCGGCGCATCGGCGAGTACAGGCGGCGGAGGTAGAGGAAGAAGACGGCGACGGTCCCCGCCGAGAGCGCGCCGGGATTGCCGGCGATGATGTCCGTCCCGGCGACGTAGAGCGCGACGACGAAGACGATGCCAGTGACGAGGCGGAGGGCGGCGAAAAAACCCCGGCGGATGCGCAGGGCGCCGACTTTCTCGTCGTGGTAGGTCTGGCTCTGGGCGGCGACGCGGTCGTGTTCGAACTCGTAGCGGTCGAAGGCCTTGATGACCGCCGCGCCGCTCAAATTGTTCTCCAGTCGGGTGTTCAGCCGCGCGACCGTCTCCCGGATCGACTTGTAGCGCGGCTCGATCCAGCTGAGGAAGTACCAGCTCGCGACCCCGATAACCGGAACCGGCGCGAGCGCGATGAGCGCGAGTTTCGGCGAGTAGTAGGCGAGGACGATCGCGATGCCGCCCACCGTGGCGACGACGCGGATGAACTGGCGGAACTCGGTGTTGAGAAACGACTCTAACCTGTTGATGTCGCTGTTCAGGATGGACATCATCCCGCCGGTCTGGTGGTCGGCGAAAAAGTCCATGGAGAGCCGCTGTAAGTGGTCGTAGCTGTCGTCGCGTAAATCGCGCTGGACTTTCTGGGCCGTGGACTGGAGCAGGTATCGCGAGACGAACCGCGTCACCGACCGGACGAGGTAGGCGAGCGCGGCGATGACGACCAGCCGCTGGAGCAGCGCCATCCGGGCCGCCTCGCCTTCGATGGTCCCCTGGGGAAGCAGGCCGAGCGTGGTGAGGAGGCCGGGTTCGCCGGAGCCGCGGATGACGCGGTCGATGGCCGCGCCGACGATGATCGGCGGGACGAGGCGGGCGAACCGCGTCACGAAGGAGGCGGCGACACCGGCGGTCAGCCGCGGCCAGTACGGGCGGGCGTAGCCGAACAGTTGCCACATCGGGTTCCCGTCGAGGTTCTCGCGGACCCCCTCGAACCCCCCGTGTTCGTCGCTCATGCGATGGGGTTCGACTGCGCACTGAAATATCCCTGGCTTGGGGCCCGGGCTTCCGGTTCGGCGTCGTGTCTCGCTGTGTCGCCCCCGCCGATGCGGTTCCGAAACAGGGGGCGACGCTCTGTGTCGCGTGTGACGCCATCCTGTGGCTGGTGTCCTCGGCTGCGGGACGGCCCGCGGGCACCTCCGTCTGTTCACGGCCCGCGGGCACCCCGGTCTGCTCACGGCCCGAAGCGCCGCTCGCACAGTCGGCGGTGCTTCCAGTCCCGCCTGATTCGGAACACTTCCGACGAGAAACGGCCGGAGGATCCGGTCGCGCTCCCGCGTTCGGTGGCCCGCCTCGCTACCGATCGGTGCGGGTGCGCGGAGAGGGCGAACGCTGAAAGGGGGCGGCGTCCTGAGAACGGACATGGAACTCTCGGGGGACGAACTCGCGGGCGTGGTCGACCTGTTCGGCGCGCTCACCCGGGCCGAACTCGTCGGTGCTGTCGACGAACTGGCGTTCAAACGCGGCGCGGACGCCGACCCGGAGGCCGTCGCCGCGACCGTCGACGAGGCGCTCGCGGTCTACCGCCTCGTCGCGGTCGACCGGCCGGCCGCGGACACCGACGACCCCTCGCCCGCGCCACTGCTGGTCGCCGGTCCGACCGCGTTTCCGACGCTCCCGGAGGGCGCCGAGGATCTGCCCCACATCATGGACGTCCCCGAGCGAGAGGTCGACCGCGAGCGCGCGGCCGAAGCGGCCAGCGAGCGCTTCCGCGCCGACGCCGCGACCGCCATCGACGACGCTGACGACGACCGGATCGCCGAACTCGTCGACGTCTCCTACGACCTGACGGCCTGGGGCCCCGTCGATGGCGCCGCGCTGCGCGACCACCTCGACGGGGTCTGAGCGGCCGACTGCGGCCGGATCCAACCGACTCGCTCGTGTTCTCTCGGCTCCCTCGAAGGCAACGCGCCAATTAAGGCCGGGGGTCCCCTGTGTCGTGGTATGGACCTGACACGGGTGGCCGAGCGCGACGCCGTCTCCGTCTCCGGCGAGGAGCGCGAGGCAGCGGTGCTGGCGTCCGTGATCACCCGCGAGTCGGGCGAGCACGTCCTGTTCACCAAGCGTGCGGACCACCTCCCGGACCACCCTGGCCAGATGAGTTTTCCCGGCGGCGGCCGGGAACCCGCGGACGAGGACCTGCTCGCGACCGCGCTCCGGGAGGCTCACGAGGAGATCGGTCTCGAAGCCGGGGAGGTCGACGTGGTGGGTCGCCTCGACGACATCCGGACGATCACCGACTACCAGGTCCGGCCGTTCGTGGCGAGAATTCCGGACCGCGAGTACCACCCCGACGACGCCGAGGTCGCCGAGATCGCCGTCCTGCCAGTGGCCGGACTGACCGACCCGGCCAACTACGAGAGCGAACTCCGGGACCATCCCCACTACGGGGAGATCCGCCTCCATTTCTTCCACGTCGACGGCTACACCGTCTGGGGAGCGACCGCCAACATGCTCGTCCAGTTGCTCGAACTCACGACCGACTGGACGCTCCCGCCCGAACCCGACGCGACCGTCGACATCGACGCCGACCTGCCGGGGTGAGGTGCGACGCCTCGCCGGTTCGGCGGGACACACATTGAAGAGCCGACCGCCCCGAAAGCGTGTATGAGCGAGGAATCGGGGATCTACGCGCGCGAATCGTCGTATCTCGACCGGTTCGTGCAGTTCGGGGAGGCACAGACGCGGATCATCTCGCTGTCGTTCCCGCACGAGGCGCCCGACGACGCGAGCGACGACCACGATCTGATCGACCGGATAGACGCGTATCTGGAGGGTGTCGAAGACGACTTTTCGGACGTGACGGTCGCGCTGACGGTTCCGACCGACCACCGCACGGTGTTAGAGACGGTCCGGGAGATACCCTACGGCGAGCAGATCCGGGTGGAGAAGCTGATCCGGCTGTGCGGCGGGATGGACCCCGACGACGAGGACGACGTCCGGGCGGTCCGGACCGCACTGGCCGAGAACCCGGTCCCGCTGCTCGTGCCCGACCACCGAGTGCGCGACGGTCCGAGCGGCGCGCCCGCCGCCGTCGAGCAGAAACTCCGCGCGGTCGAGGGGCTCTGATTCCGGCGACACCGGCCGTCCGGAGCGTTCACGTCGACGTCGAGTCCTCGCCCGCGCCGGCCGTCGTCCAGAGAAGGAGGAGGAAACCGCACAGCACCGCGAGACCGCCGACCAGCGACAGTCGCTCGGCGGCGACCGGGACCCACGTCGGGCCGAGGACCGAGAGGGCGACCGCGACGCCGCCGACGAGGAGGAGGGGCACGGAGAGAGACCGCGCCTGTTCAGCAGTGGCGCGGACGGCGACGACGGCGACGACGGCGACGACGAACGCGAGTCCGACCGCGACCTCGGGGACGGTTCCAGCGGTGAGCGTCCCCGTCGAGTCAGTCACGACGATCCAGAACCAGAGAGCGGCGACCGCCGTCCAGGCGACGAGTTTGATCTGTCGCTTCCGACCGGACGACCCTTCGACAGTACTCATACCGAGATATCCGCCCGGCCGACACAAAAACTGTGCCGTCGCCATCCACCCGACCGGCGCTCAGTTCCACACCGGATCCGGTGCGCCCAGCCACTCGTGGACGACGAACTCCAGGGCGTTGACGAGGTAGTGGGCGACGACGACGACCAGCAGGCTGTTCGTGAGGACGAACCCCGCCGCGAGCGCGAAGCCGAGGCCGCCGGTCACGGCGACCCCCACGCGGCCCTGCGCGCCGTGGCCCAGCGCGAACGCCACCGAGGAGACGATCGCCAGCGCCCACGGCGAGGTCGAGAAGGCCGTCGTGGTCGCACCCACGGCGGCAGCGCGGAAGATGGACTCCTCGACGACGGCGATGACCGGGAGCGTCACGCCCAGCAGGAGCGCCCACCCGCCCGCGCTCGCGGGCGCGAGCACCTCTCGCAGCCCCTCGTCGTAGCCCGCCCCGGCCGCGTCGGCCACCCCTGTCGCGAGTTCGTTGCCGACCCACAGCACGACCCCGAGGCCGACGCCGACCGCCAGCGCCGTGGGTCCGGTCGAGATCTCCGTCGCGGCCAGCCCGAGCGCGTCGCCGGGGACACCGAAGTAGACGGCTCCACCCACCAGGACCACGCCGAACAGCCCCTGCGTGAGCGCGACGTTCGCCAGGAGCGCCCCCGGCGAGAGCTGTGCGGCGGGGTCGGGTGAGACCCGGTCAGCGGAGCCGGCCGGGAGACGGTCCTCGGCGGTCCCGTCGGCCCAGTTCACGTCTCCGACGGCATCGTCCGTGCCCGCGCCAGCACCGTCGGCGCCTGCGCCGACACCGCCGGCGTCCCCGTCGGCGCCGGACGAGTCCGACGGGTCGGCCTCTCCGTCGGTGCGTCGTGCGTCAGGGTCGGTCGGTGCCGGCGCGACCGCGCCACCGAACGCACCGACCCGGCGCCGGCTGGCGTCACCCTCGCGGTGTTCCTCCGGGTCGTCACCGGCGTGGCCGGCGGTCTCGTCGCCGGGCCGCTCGGCGGTGTCGTCGCCGACTCGACCGGCGCTGTCCGCCGCTCTGTCGGTCGGGGTTCGCGAGGGGGCCGCATCAGCCGAGACGCCCGCGTCGGCGTCGTCGACGACGCGCTGTGAGAGTCTGGCGAGGACGAGAAACCCGGTGATCACCAGCCCCGTGAGCCCGACGAAGGCGGTCAGTCCCGAGTCGGGACTCTCCGAACTCGCCTGCAGGACCGGGACCAGCGCGAGCGTCGCGAACGCGTACACGTCCGGTCGTTCGACTGGGCGGTCGAAAGTCGTTACGAACGCCCGAACGCGAAAAGGGAGTTACTGCGACCAGGTGCCGACCCTACTGCGGGCTCGGGCTGGACTGGGGGCCGACCTCGCGTTTCTCGAGGGCCTTGCCCGTGATGGACTTCAGGCGGTCGACCAGCGAGTCCTTCTCGGGCTCGCCCGCGAGCGCGACTTCCAGCACTTCCGAGATGTGCGAGACCGGGATGATCTCGATCTGGTCTTTGTACTCGTCTTCGATCATCACGTCCTGCTCGTTGGCCTTCGGGATGACGACCGTCTCGAGGCCGGACTTGGCGGCGGCCTCGATCTTGTGGGTGACGCCGCCGACCGGGAGCACGTCGCCCCGGACCGACAGCGAACCGGTCATCGCCAGGTTCTGCTCGACGGGCACGTCTTCCAGCGCGGAGATGACCGCGGTCGCCACGGTGATCGAGGCGGAGTCGCCGTCGACGCCGCCCTCACCGGCCTGGACGAACTGGATGTGGACGTCCTTCTGGGAGATGTCCTCGTCGCTGAACTTCTTGATGATAGCCGAGACGTTCTGGACCGCTTCCTCGGCCATCTCCTGCAGTTGCCCGGTGGCGATCACTTCGCCGGGGCCCTGCGAGGGCGTGACCTCGGCCATGACGGGGAGGACGATCCCAGAGTCTTCGCCCATGACGGCGAGGCCGTTGACGCGGCCGACCACGTCGCCCTGGTTGACGGTGAGTTCGTAGTCCTTGCGGCGCTCGATGTAGTTGTCCGCGAGCTGTTGCTCGATCGAACGGGAGCGGCGCTTGGCCTGGAGCACGTCCGTCCGCTCGGTGAACTCCTTGTCCTCGGCGCGGGCGATGTCGCCCGCGACGCGGACCAGTCCGCCCAGGTCACGCAGCTTCAACGAGAGGTGGCCCTTTCGGCCCGACCGGCGCCGTGCTTCGAGGATGACCTCCTGGACTGCGTCCTCGGTGAAGTGGGGCAGGCGACCGTCCTTCTCGACTTCCTGGGCGACGAAGCGGGCGTACTTGCGGCGCATCTCCGCCTCGTCCTCGATGGTGTCGTCCATGTACACCTCGTAGCCCGACCCCTTGACGCGCGAGCGCAGTGCGGGGTGCATGTTCTCCAGGGCGTCGAGGTTCCCGGCCGCGACCATGACGAAGTCGGTCGGGACGGGCTCGGTCTGGACCATCGCGCCCGAGGAGCGCTCGGACTGGCCCGTGATGGAGAACTCCCCTTCCTGGATCGCGGTCATCAGCTTCTGCTGGGACCGGATGTCGAGGGTGTTGATCTCGTCGATGAACAGGACGCCCTTGTTGCCCTTGTGGATGGCGCCGGCCTCGACCCGATCATGCGAGGGCGTCTCCATGCCGCCGGACTGGAACGGGTCGTGGCGGACGTCACCGAGCAGCGCGCCGGCGTGGGCGCCGGTGGCGTCCTCGAAGGGCGCGGTCTGCTGGTTGGCGTTGTTGACCAGCAGGTTGGGGATCATGGCGTCGTTGCCCCGAGAGCCATAGCGGAAGGCGAGATAGATGACCCCGGCTGCGAGGATGCCGATGAGGATCTGCTCGACGATGAGCAGGGCGTAGCCGATGACGATCGCGATGATGATCCACATCAAAAACGACCGCATCTGGTTGCGCTTGCGCGCCTCTTCCTTGTGGGCATCGACGATCTGTTCGCCCTTGCCCGCCGGCACCGTCCGCGTCTTCGGTTCGTTCCCGTCGTCCGGGTTGTGGTAGACGAGAACGTCCTGGAGCTCTTCTTTGGGGAGCAACTGGCTCATCGCCTTGGCGAGCATCGACTTGCCCGTCCCGGGCGAGCCGATCATCATCACGTGGCGGCGCTGTTTGGCGGCCTTTTTCACGACGTCTCGGGCGTGGTCCTGTCCGATGACCTGGTCGACCAGTCTGTCCGGCACTTCGATGTCGCTGGTCGAGTCGATCTCGAGCCCCCCGAGCAGGTCCTCGTCGGCGTCCTCGACTACTGCGTCCTCGGAAGCGACCTCCACGTCGCTGCCGAGGTCGGTGGATCCGTTCGCGTCCGCGTCCACCGCGTCGTCGCCGGCGTCGTCGCCGGCGCTCTCGTCGGTGGTCGCGTCCACGTCGGCGTCTTCGTCCCCGGCGGCGTCGGCCTCGACCGGCGAGTCGGTGGCCTCTCCCTCCGCCTCGGCGTCCCCGGCGTCGACGGACTCCTCCGTCGACTCCGCGTCGGACGTCTCGGCGGGGTCGAGTTCACCGACTTCGTCGGCGTCCTCCGCGTCGGCCGCGGGCGGGTCGTCGGTGTCGATATTCTCACTCATATAAACGTTGCTGACACCTGTAGCCAAGGGCTGTTTATTGATATACTTTCTCCCCTCTGGTATCGTCTCTGAGAAGCGAAACCGCAGGACGTGGGCCGGATCGAACGAACCGAGGCTCGCGTCCCGCGGCCCGGTGACCTACAAGAACCGGTCGGGGCGAGGTGCGATATCGGTCGGGGCGAGGTGCGATATCGGTCGGGGCGAGGTGCGATATCGGTCGGGGCGAGGTGCGTTCGCGACGGGGCACATCTGTGGGTGGATCGGCCGCTCCGATCCCGGACGAACCCACGAATTTTATGGGGTGTGTCCGCGAGTCGGGGGTATGACTCGTGGCTTTTTCATCGGCCGGTTCCAGCCGTTCCACAACGGCCACCACACGCTCGTCGAGGAGATCGTCGCCGACGTCGACGAACTCGTCCTCGGGATCGGGAGCGCCGACGCCTCGCACACGACGCGCAACCCCTTCACTGCCGGCGAGCGCGTGATGATGATCACGAAGGCCGTCGAGGAGTTCGACATCCCGGTGTACGTCGTTCCCATCGAGGACATCGACCGCAACGCCGTCTGGGTGAGCCACGTCCGCAGCATGACCCCCACCTTCGACGTGGCGTACTCGAACAACCCGCTGGTCGTCCAGCTGTTCGAGGAGGCGGGCATCGAGGTCCGCCAGTCCGAGATGTTCGACCGCGACCGCCTCGAGGGGACCGGTATCCGCGAGCGGATGCTCGCCGACGAGGACTGGACCGACCGCGTGCCCGACCCCGTCGCCGACGTCATCGACGAGATCAACGGCGTCCAGCGCCTCCAGACCATCGCGAAAGACGACGTGGCCCAGCGGTGGGCGGCCGACGAAGGCGAGACGTGACCGCACACCGCTGCTACCCCTGATTCCGGGCACGGCTCGCCGTGAGACCGAGGTTGTCACTCGACACGGTCTGACGGATCTCCGGTCGAGAGACTGTTGAAACTAGTGCCTTCCTGTGAAAGCCGTTGCCGTCCGACGGCGTTTCAGCGCGGAACGGCACCGCTACCGGGCGGGAAAAACGCGAGAGCTGGCGGGAAAACGGCGGCCAGGTCGCCGCCGAGTCAGGAGCGTGCGACGGTCGTTAGCTCGCGGAGATGACGTCGTCGATGCGGACGATCATCGTCGCGGCCTCGGCGGCGCTTTCGACGGCCTCGTGCTTGACGGCGACGGGGTCGAGGACGCCCAGTTCGATGGGGTCGTCGATGACACCCGTCTGGCCCTCGGAGATGATGCCGGCGATGCCCTCGCTCTCGTACTCGGCGCGGAGGTCGACCAGGGCGTCGATGGGGTCCATGCCGGTGTTCTCGGCGAGCGTGCGCGGCAGGACGTCGACGGCGTCGGCGAAGGCCTCGACGGCGAGTTGCTTGCGGCCCTCGACGCTTGCGGCCTCCGAGCGGATGTGGTCGGCGACCGCGATCTCGGTGGCGCCGGCGCCGGGGACGACGCCGCCCTGTGAGACGGCGGCGGTGACGACGTCGAGCGCGTCGCCGACGACGCGTTCGAGTTCGTCGGTGACGTGCTCGGTACCCCCGCGGGCGAAGACGGTGACGGCCTCGCCGGCGTCGCCGTCCTCGACGAAGGTGAGGAAGTCGTCGCCGAACTTCTCGACGGAGATAGAGCCCGCGGAACCGAGGTCGCCCTCTTCGAGTTCGCGGACGTTCGCGACGCGGGTCAGACCTGTGGCGTGGGCGAGGTCGTCGCCGTCGCTGTCGTCGGCCTCGAAGGCGACGACACCGTTCTGGGCGAGGATGGCCGCCACTTCGTCGGCGACGTCGCCGTCGACGAACAGGACGTCGACGCCGAGGTCGAGGACGTGCTGCGCGTAGCCCTCGAGTTCGCTCTGTTCGGCCTGGATGGCCTGGTCGAGGTCGTCGACGCTGGAGACGTTGTACTCGGCGTCGATGTTGGCCTCGCGGACCTCGATGTCGTCGTTGACGAAGGCGACGGTCGGGTTCTCGACGCTGCGGGGCATCGCGTCGTGGACGGGCTCTTCCTCGACGATGACGCCGTCGACGAGACGCGTCGCGCTGGAGGAAGAGCCGGTGCGGGTCAGCACCGAGATGTTGTCGCGGTTGACTCGACCGTCCTCGGAGACCTGTCGGACAGCGGCGACGACCGTCTCTGCCAGATCAGCGGCGGAGACGTCGCCGGTGCCCTTGCCGGTCATGCTGGACTCGGCGACGGTGGCCAGCAGTTCGTCGTCGAGTTCCTCGTCGAGTGTGACCTCGTCGATGGCCTCGTGGGCCAGCGCGAGCGCCTCGTAGTAGCCCTCGACGATGGTCGTCGGGTGGACGTCGTCGTCGAGCAGGTTCTCGGCCTGCGAGAGCAGTTCGCCGGCGAGCACGGCGGCGGTGGTCGTGCCGTCACCGACCTCGTTCTCCTGGGTCTCGGCAACCTCGGAGATCATCTGGGCGGCGGGGTGCTCGATGTCCATCTCGTCGAGGATGGTCGCGCCGTCGTTCGTGATGACGACGTCGCCCGCGTCCGAGACGAGCATCTTGTCCATGCCGCGCGGACCGAGTGTGGTCCGGACGGCCTCGCTGACGGCCTTCCCGGCCGTGATGTTCGAACTCTGAGCGTCCTTGCCCTGAGTGCGCTGTACGTCCTCCTCGAGAATGAACATAGGCTGTCCGCCCATGCGCTGCTGACCGGATGACATGGTTTTGAGGTTCGTGTAAATCATCGTTAGCGGTTCTATATAAAGTTTTTGAAGCCGCCACCGCATCGCCGGATAGCGGTGTGTGAACCGTCACCAGACGGTGATTTCCCGTAGGTTTATATACCGGAAATCAGCCGTCGAGAACTGTCGAGGAACAGGCCCGAACAACCGCGTCGGCGCGCGCCGTCGCGCCCTCCGTGGCGCGACGTATCCGCGCGAGGGACGAGAAGCGCAGCTTGCAAGCATCGCAGGAGGCTGGGGAGGTGTGAGGCATACGCCAATCCGAACAGCAGTCGTTTCTAGACGGTTTCGACAATATTCTCCTGGCGGACTGAAAGGGTGAGGCCCGCTCGCGTGCATCTCAGTCGCTGGGGGACCCCTATCCGCGCGAGTGCGGCGCGGTGCGGTTGTCCGACGCGCGGATATGTCCAGCAGCGACCGCGAGCGTGTCGAGGGCTTTCAACGCACACGATCGAGTGCAGTCGTGGTTGCGGTCGCGGTGTCGTCTGCGCTCGCTCTCACACTTCGTAGACACGATCAAACACGTGGCCCTCGAATTCGACAACCGTTATACTGGGGCACTCGCATAGTGAGACGAATGCTGGAGCTGGAACACGGGTTCCGGGTGGTGGACGTCCACGCGCGGCTCGAACCCGACGAGGGGCGGCGCCAGCGCGAGGGGTTGGGTGACCCCGAGCGGCTCGAACGGGAGATGCACCAGGCCGGGGTCGTGCGGTCGGTGGTCTTCCCGAGCGCGCGCCAGGGGTCGTATCTGAAGGCGAACAACGCAGTGGCGCGGATGAGCGTCGGCCGGCCGTTCGTCGCCGTCGCGCGAGTCACCGGCGCGCGTGACCCCGCGGACACCCCCGCCGCGAAACTGCGCAACCTGCGCGTCCGCCGGCAGGACTACCACACCTCCCCTGCCGACGTCGAGCAGTACGCCTACGACGACCGCTTCGTCGGCTTCAAACTCCACCCCGCGCGCGACGGCCTCCCCGACCAGGAAGTCCTCCGCGCGCTCGAATCGGTCGGCCTCCCCGCCATCGTCCACGGCGGCCGCGGTTTTCCACCGGCGGCTGTCGAGGCCACGCTGCTGAGCTACGACTTCCCCGTCGTCCTCGCCCATTTCGGCGGCTACCCGCTCGACAGAACTCTCACGGAGCGCAGCATCGACCTGCTCGACCGCTCCTCGCAACTGTACCTCGACACCAGTTTCGTCCGCTTTCGCGACCCGCTCGAACGGGCCATCATGGAACACCCCGACCGCGTCCTGTTCGGCAGCGGCAGTCCCTCGGCCCATCCGAACGTCGCCGTCATGGAAGTCCTCACCCTCGACGTCCCCGAAGACGCCATGCGCAAGGTCTTCTCGAACAACCCCGGCCGCGTCTTCGACGCCCTCGCGCCCGCTGGCGATGGATGAAGGGTCGTCGAGAGCGTTTCTGACCCGGCGGCGTTCGGAGACGTTGCGAATACCGCGACCGCAAACGGCGTGACGGCTACTGACGGACCAACCGAGACAGCGACCGCACACAGCGTGAAAGCCCCTAACTGAACAACCGAGACAGTGCCTGCCTACAGCGAGACAGTTCCTGACAGAACGAGCACGACAGCCACCGCAGACAGCGTGAAAGCCCCGCGATGAACTGCTCGAACCGCCACCGCAAACAGCGTGAAAGCCCCCGGTCGCTCGTACCGCCGCGCCTCGCTGCGCGCTTCCCTCGTTTCACTCGGTCCAGTGCTTGCGTCGTCGGGGCGGCGACGAGCGACCGGCCCCTTTCATTCCCACCCGCGTCGGCTGGCTACACAGTCTGTGCGGGTGGGAATGAAAGGGGCGCCACGTTCGACGACGGCGGACGACGTAAGCACTGGACCGAGTGAAACGAGGGAAGCGCGCAGCGAGGTCATCGGGCGCCGTGCGCCCGATTGCTCGAGGGACCTCCGGTCCCTCGCTGCCCCCGAGTCGAACGCGGCGGGGCTTTCACGCTGATCTCCATCACGCAAGATTCGACAGATCCAACAGAACCGTCCCCTCACTCACCGCCGGTCGTAGAGGGCGACGGCCCGGTCCGACCGAGCGGAGCGGCCGTAGGGATTCCGGCGCGAGGATCGGTCGAGCGTGCGCGCCCAGAGGCCGTCCTTGACGCCGACGGCGAGGCCGCCGAGCACGTCGCGGCCGGTGCCCAGCCACCCGGACGGCGTCGCGTCGCCGCGAAAGACCCGCAGGAGTTCGGCGAGCGCGTCGCGGCCGGGCTGGGAGACGAGACGCGCGAGCACGCGCGGTCGGACGCCGTAGTTCTTGACGAGGCGGTAGGCGAGCGCGCGGTACTTCCAGCCGCGGTCGACCTCGCGGACGCCGCCGTCGGTGCCGAGTTCGCGCGAGACGCCCATCGCGGCGGTCCACTCCACCTCGTAGTCCATCGCCGCGAGTCGCAGCGCGGCGTCGCGAGCGCTCCCGATCTCGAGGTACTCGTCGAAGCCGTCGAGCGCGTCGAGCGCCGCGCGGTCGAAGGCGACGTTGCCGCCGTTGAGAAACGTCACGTCCCGGCCGGCGACGGTGGCGCGTTCCTCGTGCTCGGCGGTCATCCCCGCCTGGAGCTGCTCGTGGACCGGGCCGGTCACAACGTCCGCGCTCGCGAGGCCGGCCGCGAGCGCGTCGGCCCAGTCGGCGGTCACCGAGAGTCCCTGGTCGACGATGGCGACCGCGTCGCCGCTGGCGTGTTCGATGCCGGCGTTGCGGGCGGGGGCGACGGTGCGGTCGGCGATCTCGACGAGAACGTCCACGTCCGCACGGTCGCGGACCATCCCGGTCGTCCCGTCGGTCGAGGGGCCGTTGACGACGACAACCTCGGCCTCGGGGACGTGGTCGGCGAGTCCGTCCAGCGTCCGAGCGAGTTGCTCCCGGTTGTCGAGCGTCGGCACCACCACCGAGAGCGTCATATGTCCCGTACCCGTCTCGACTCGTATAAAGGCCGTGACCGACGCAGCCCCGCGTTCGCGCTGTGTGAACGCGTCACTCGGCGGATCTGTCGACGGTCCGACGGGCGGAGGGTGTCGCTCGACGGACGACGGCGCTCGCTCGACGGACGAGCGGGGTCACTCGACGGTCGCGTTCCAGTAGGAGATCGAGGCGAGACGGTCCCCGAGGGAGGTGCGGTCGAGCGCTTCCTCGCCCGAGCGGAACAGTTTCGCGGCGCGGTAGGGCAGTTTCCGGTAGAGACCGAAGGGGACGACGAACTCGTGGGTCTCATCGGTCAGGCTGAGGTCCGCGCCGGCGAGCATGCGGTCGACGTCGCGCCGGGAGTAGAGCCGCGACCCCATCGGGAGCGCCCAGTTGTACAGCGACCGCCCCGAGAACCGGTTGTAGGTGTCGAAGACGACCTGGCCCTTCGAGACGCGGGCCATCTCGGCGAGGTACTCGTCGGGGGTGTCCGCGAGGTGGAAGAAGCGAACGGCGTAGACGGCGTCGAAGTGGTCGTCCGGGAACGGCAGGCGCGCGGCGTCGCCGCGCATGAAGTCGATCCGGTCGACGACGCCGGCCTGACGGGCCTTCGCGCGGCCCTCGCCGAGCATCGGCGCGGAGATGTCGAGTCCGACGACGTCGGCGCCGCGCTCGGCCATCATCACGGTGAACCGGCCGGTGCCGCAGGCGATTTCCAGGACGTTCTTGTCCTCGATCGGCGCGAGCGCCTCGAACACCGCACTCTTCTCGAGTCTGTCGGTCAGGCGCCCGCCGCCGCGGGAGAACCGCTTGTCCTCGTACTCGTCGACGACGTCCTCCTGTTGATACCACTCCTGCCCCTTCACGATACTCGCAACTGCCGAGTCGCACACCAAAAGGGTACTGAAAGCCGTCGACCGCTCGCCCGCAAGCGCGACCCGCGACCGGGGGCTACCCGCCCCCGGAGGTCGCGACCTTCCCACCTCAGGACGTCACGACTTCGTCGGGTCGGATCTCGACTATCACCCGCGCGCCGGGGTCGGCGTCGTAGTTGGGGTACTCGTCGACGCCCATGTACCGCTGTGCGAGCGCGTCGATGTGGTCTTCGGCGCCTTCTTCGGTGAGCGCGGTCACCTCGCCGACGACCGAACAGTACCGATATGGGTCGTCGGGGTCGAGCATGCTCACGCCGACCCGCGGGTCGCGTGCGACGTTTCGTTCCTTGCGACGCCCGCGCGCCGTGTTGACGAGCACCCGGTCGGTCTCGGCGTCGTAGCCGATCCAGACCGGCGTGACGTGCGGGACCCCCTCTGGCGTCAGCGTCGCGAAATGTGCGAACGTCGGTTTCTCGAACAGGTCCTGGTGGGAGTCGGGGATCGACGCCATACCGTACGGGAGGCCGCCACGATGAAAACGCTTGGCCACCCCCTCGCACACACACTCCGAGAAGTCCCTCCGACGCGTCCGCCGCGTGGATACTAGGGACCTTATACCATTAGGACAATATTGTCCCCCATATAGCCAAGTTTTACCACCTTGCTCGGGGGAGAGGAAGGTATGAGCACGAGGACGAGCATGGAGGAGGGGCGGGCGGAGGACCCATTGAGTGACGCCGAGTTCAGGGAGCGACTGCGCGAACTCCCGCCGAGCGCGAAACTGGTGGCGAAAGTACTGGAGACCGACTCGCCGCTGTCGCAAGGACAGCTCGCCGAGGAGTCCCTGCTGCCCGACCGGACAGTGCGCTACGCGCTCAACCGCCTCGAAGAGTCGGAACTGGTCGCCTCGCGGTACAGCTTCCACGACGCGCGCAAGCAGGTCTACTACCTGACGAACTGACGGCGGGGCTCGCGGACCGATTTCTCAGGCTCGACGCACGGGCAGCGGCGCGGACGCTCGACGCACGGGCAGCGGCGCGAAAAACGACGGTGGCGCGATATCAGCGCGGCGCCAGCGCGTCGGCCGTCTCGTCGAAGCCCTCGATGTCGACGCCGTCGCCGGTGACGGTGGCGACGTAGACGCCGTTGCCGGAGCCGGTGTCGCGGGCGCTGGCCGCTTCGACGGCCCGAACAGCGAGGTCACGAGCGTCGGCGAGGCTCATCTCGCGGTCGTACTCGCCCTCGATGGTCCCGTAGGCCAGTTGCATGCCCGATCCCGTCACGGTGTAGTCGTCTTTCATGACGCCGCCGGCGGGGTCGATGCTGTAGACGTGCGAGCCGTCGCGGTCGACCCCCGCCAGGACGGGGTTGATCGCGAACCACGGGCCGCCGCGGGCGAAGTTCCCCGCGAGCGTCGCGAGCGCGTGGACGGTCATCGGTTCGTCCCGGCGCACCTCGTAGAGGTCCGCTTCCGCGCGGAGCGTGCGGACGAACGACTGGGCGCCGCCGACCGATCCGACCAGCGTGAGTACCGCCGTCGGGTGGACCTGTTCGACTTTCTGGACGGACTTGTTCGAGACGAACCGGCCTCCGAGCGAGGCGCGCATGTCCGTCGCGACGACGACGCCCTCCTCGGTGACGATACCGACCGTCGTCGTCCCGGTCTTGTTCACCGCGCCGTCGTCGCGGGCGGTCCGCGACGCGTCCTCCCCGCCGCTTCCGCTCCCGGTCTCGATAGCGCCGAGTTCGGGCGCGCCCGGGTCGCCGAGCGCGTCCGCGCCGGTCACGGGGTCGACGAAGTCACTCATCGTCCACCTCGATGTCGAGGTCGGCCAGATGCGGTTCGATCGTCTCGGGGTCGAGCGAGCGCACGCGGCCGGACTCGACGTCGACGGTCGTCACCTCGACGTTGTCGGCGTCGAGGGGCTCGCCGCTCTCGGCGAGGGTCTCCAGCGCGAGCGCGATAGCGCCGCCGAGGTCCGCGTCCGCCCGGTAGCCGTCTTCGAGGTGGGCGTGGAGCGTCTCGCGGTCGCCGCCGATGGCGGTCGCTCGCCACTCGCAGGGCGTCCCCGAGGGGTCAGTCTCGAACAGGCGGGGCGTGCCGTCGGGGTCGACGCCGGCGATGGCGAGCGCGACGCCGAACGGGCGGACGCCGCCGCTCTGGGTGTAGCGCTGGATGTAGTCGGTGACCTCCTTGGCGAGGGTTTCCACGTCGATGGGTTCGTCGTAGCGCAGGCGGTTCTCCTGGGCCTTGCGGCGCGCGAACTCGACGAGCTGGCGCGCGTCGGCGACGTGGCCGGCGCTGGCCACCGCGACGTGGTCGTCGACGCGATGGAGTTTCTCGATGCTCGATTCCTCGATCAACGGCGAGCGTGCCCGGCGGTCGGCCGCGAGCACCACGCCGGCGTCGGTGCGGCCGCCGACGCTCGCGGTGCCGCGCTTGATGGCCTCCCGGGCGTACTCGACCTGGTAGAGACGTCCGTCCGGCGAGAAAATCGTCATCCCGCGGTCGTACGCCTGCTGATTGTCCTGCATGGTGTGCGTGCCACTGTGACAGTCAGTAGACTAACCTCTGGTAAGTATTTTTACTATATAAACCTCTCGCGTTGGCGGGGGGACGCTGAGCGGGGCGGTGGCCGGGAGCGCGTGCCGGCGCGAGAGCGCCGATCGCGCGACCCGGGGAAAGGCTGGTCGGCCACGAGCATCCGCGCCGCAGGCGCGGTTCACCGGACGCGAACGAACGAAGTGTGTGCGCCGTCCGGCCTTTTTGGTCCAGCTTTTTCGAGGAGCGGTGCCCGCAGCGGCGCTCCGCGCCGCGAGGACACCCGCCGACGAAAAAAGGTGGTCTCTAGTAGAGCGAGAGATCCCCGGTGACCCTGTCGATCAGGTCGTCGCGAGCGGGGCCGACCGCGAGGGCGGAGGCGGTGCCGGGTTCGAGTTGCGTGTGGCCGGCGTCGCGGACGACGGCGTGGGGGAGACCCTCGTGTTCGGCCTTGTCGGCGAGTTCGAACAGCGTCGACTCGCCGTTCACCTTGAGGACGACCTTCTTCTGGCCGCTGCCTTTCCACTCGCTCTGAACCGTGCGGTCGGCGTCCTCGAAGGCCATCAGGGAGGCGTGGGCGACCTGGGCGGCGAGTTTCCCCTCGCCCATCCCGAGGTCGGCGCGCGCGACGATCGCCTGTTTCATGTCTCGCGATTCGGGTGGCGCGCCCATATGGATTCGCATCCGCCGTCGCGGGACGGCGAGCGGCGAGTTCGGCGAAACTGAACGCGGCGTCACCTTCCGGCAGGCCAATACATAAGCGACGGCTGATCGAGGTGCGGGTATGACAGCTACCAATCCCGTGGTGCCGGGCTTTCACCCCGATCCGACGGTGTGTCGCGTCGGCGAGACGTTCTACCTGGCGGCGAGTTCCTTCGAGTTCGTCCCCGGTCTCCCGCTGTTTCGCAGTGAGAACCTCGTCGACTGGGAGCCGATCGGGCACGCGCTCACCCGCGAGTCGCAACTGGACACCCGCGACGCCAGGGCCTCGGGTGCGATCTTCGCGCCGACGCTGCGCCACCACGAGGGGACCTACTACCTGACGACGACGGACACGAGCGGCATCGGGAACTTCGTGATCAGCGCCGACGACCCCGCGGGCGAGTGGTCCGACCCAGTCCCCGTCGACGTGCCCGGTATCGACCCGGACCTGTTCTGGGACGGCGACACCTGCTACTACACGTACTTCACGGGCGACACCGAGCGGTGTATCGAACAGACGACGCTCGACCTCGGGACCGGCGAGATCGGCGACCAGCGGACGATCTGGACCGGGCTGGACGACCCGCACGCCGAGGCGCCCCACCTCTACGAGCGCGAGGGGACCTACTACCTCGTCGTCGCCGAGGGCGGGACCCACACCGGCCACAGCGTCGTCGTCGCGCGCGCCGACGACCCGACGGGGCCGTTCGAACCCGCGCCCGAGAATCCGATGCTCACCCATCGCACGATGTTCCAGTACGACGTCCACGCGACGGGCCACGCAGACTTCGTGACCGACGGCGAGGGGAACTGGTGGCTGGTCTGTCTCGGCAATCGCCCGCGCGGCGGGTTCCCGGGCTGGCACCACCTCGGTCGCGAGACGTTTCTCGCGCCGGTCGCGTGGGAGGAGGGGTGGCCCGTCGTCGCCGGCGGCGACATTCCCCGCGACCTGCCCGGTGACCTGCCGGACAGTCACGACCTGCCCGGGAGCGGGTTCAGCGACGACGCCACCGCGATCCGGCACACGGATACGGACTTCGCAGACGGTCGCGGCGTCGAGTGGATCTGGCGGCGGACGCCCGACCGCGACCGGTACGAGTTCACCGACGACGGCCTCGTCCTCCGAGGCGGCCCGGAGACGCTGAGCGAGGCGGGGGCGACGGGGCTCTACCGCCGCCAGACTGACTTCGACTGCCGCGTGCGGGCCGACCTCGAGTTCGACCCGGCGCCGGGCGGCGAGGCCGGCGTCGCGCTCGTGATGGACGAGGAGCACCACTACGCGCTGGGGGTCGTCGGCGGCGACGAGCGCGAGGCGGTGGTACGTCTTCGGATCGGCGACGCGACAGAAGTCGTAGCCCGGCGGCCGGTCGACGAGCGCGCTACCCTCGAGATCGACGCCGAGGCCGAGCGGTACCGGTTCCTGGTCGACGGCGAGGAACTGGCCGACGCGCGGCCGAAATATCTCTCGACGGAGGTCGCCGGCGGCTTTACCGGCGTCGTGGTCGGGCCCTACGCCACCGGGAACGGTGGGGCGGCCGACGCGCCGGCCAGGGTCGAACGGTTCGTCTACGAACCGCGCGACGGCGGTGCGTGACCGGCCGAGTCGGTGCGTGACCGTCCGGAGTCGAGTGGGGTCGCCTGGGGGCGGCGCGTGACCGGCGATCGGAGTTGCGGGGACCGACAGGTAATTTTGGAGTTAGTCGTAATGGAATAACGACTGAACGGAATGGCGACTCACATCGCGACGCTTCACGTCGGCGCGCTGCTGGTCTCGGCAGTGACGACGGCGGCGCTGGCGGGGGCGGGCTGGCGCCACCGGGAGAAGCCGGGCGCCACTGCGTTCGCCGGGCTGATGGTGGCGGTGACGGTCTGGACGACGGGCTATCTGGTCGGGCTGACGGTCGCGCCCGGCGGGCGATATCTCTGGGAGCCGATCCAGTGGTTCGGAATCGCGTTCGTCCCCGTGTTCTTCATCGCGTTCGCGCTGGACTATCTGGGCTACGAGGAGTCGCTGCGACGCGTGGTCGGACTCGCGTCGATTCCGGCGGTGGCGACGCTCGCGCTCGTCTGGACCAACCATATCCACGAGCAGTTCTGGCGCGACCAGGAGATCGTCACCACCGAGGGGCTGGAGATCGTCGGACAGGTGGCCGGCCCCGGCTACTACGCGTTCATCGTCTACGCCTACGTGCTCATCCTCGCCGGGTCGGTGCTGCTCGGACGGCTTGCGGTGCGCTCGGACTACCTCTATCTCGACCAGTCGGTGCTGTTGCTCGTCGGCATCGTCGTCCCCCTGCTCGGAAACGCCTTCTCCGTGTTCGGCCGGACGCCGATCCCCGGACTCGACCTGACGCCCTACGCCTTCACGATCACGGGGCTGGCGTTCGGGAACGCGCTCTTTCGGTACAGCCTCTTCGAGCGCGTGCCGGCGGCCCGCCAGCTCGGCCGCGAGACGGTGGTCGGGTCACTGGACGACGCGGTCGTGATCGTCGACGACGAGCGGACGGTGCTGTACTGCAACGAGGAGGCGACGGACCTGTTCGACGTCGACGCCGAGGCGGCCATCGGCGACCACGTCTCGGCCGTCGTTGACGTCGAGGGCGTCGACTTCGAGGCGCCCGACGCGCTGGGCGAACTCGCCGTCGGCGGCCGGACCTTCGAGGTCCGCACCTCCGAGATCACCGACCGCCACGACCACCTCCTGGGGCACACGCTCGTGTTCAACGACATCACCGAGCGCAAGCGCCGCGAGCGGACGCTCGAACGCCAGCGCGACGAACTCAGGCTGCTGGACACGCTCAACGCCGTGGTCCGCGACATCAACGGCGCGCTCATCGACGCGAACACGCGGGCGGCGGTCTCGGAGACGGTCCGCGAACGACTCGCGGCGTCGGACCTCTACGACGCAGTGTGGTTTCTCGACGAGCAGGCCCTCGACGCCGCCGAACTCCCCGCCGCACCCGAAACTGACGGCGGCACCACCGTCGAGGGCGACCTGGCGACCGGCGAGTCCGGACTGGCCGTCTACACCGACGAGGCTACCATCCCCGTCGCTGGCGAGGAGACGCCGGACGACAAAGGGGTGTGGACGACGGTTCCGCTGGTGTACGGACGGACGGTCTACGGTGCGCTCGTCCTGTTCACCGAGCGCGACGAGGCCTTCGGCGAGCGCGAACTCGCGGTGCTGGACGAACTCGGCGAGAGCGTGGGTCGCGCGATCAACGCCGTCGAAACCGAACAGCTCCTGCTGTCGGGCGCCGTCGTCGAACTCGAACTCGAGAGCCCGGACGGGCCGTTGGCGGGCGCGACCGCCGGGACCGACCGCGAACTCTCGCTCGACGGCCTCGCGCCCGCCGACGACGGTCTGGTCGCCTACTGTCGCGTCGACGCGGGGGACCCCGACGTCGTCGCGACGGCGCTGCGGGACCAGTCGGGCGTCGCCGAGGCTGAACCGTCGACCGAGGACCCGGACCTCGTCGAGTGTCGCCTCGCGGACGAGTCGGTCGTGTTCCCGCTCCGTGAGTGTGGCGCGAGCTTCGAGCGGGTCGAGGCGGCCGGCGGTCGGGTCGAGGTCGCAGTCGAGATGGCCCCCGAGACAGACGTCCGAACGGTCGTCGAGCGCGTCAAGCAGGACCTCCCGGAAGCCACGCTGCACGCCAAACGCCGCCGCGAGGGGCCGGTCGACGAGGCCGGGGCGCTCCCGGCCGACGTCATGGACGGCCTCACCGACCGCCAGCAGGAGGCGCTGGAGACGGCCTTTCGGGACGGCTACTTCGAGTGGCCCCGCGAGAGCAACGCCGAGGAAGTCGCCGAGTCGATGGACATCTCCTCGCCTACCCTCCACAACCACCTCCGCAAGGCCGAGAACAAGGTCCTCGCCGAAATCCTCGACCAGGAGTGAACGGGCTGGCAGTCCCGCGACTGGGCTATCCCGCGACCCGCCAACCGCGCCGCTGGGCTGTTCCGCGACCGACAGGGCCCGCCGGCCGCGTGACGCAAAGCTTATGTGCAACTCTGTCCGTTAGTGAACAGTAATGGACACTGATGACGAGATAGCGCCAGAAGTACGGTCGATACTCGACGCGGCTCGCGAGCGGGGCGTGGCTGACCGGGCCGACGGCGGCGACGGCGATTCCCCGGACAGCGGCGCGGGCGAGCGCGTCGCGGTGGACGCGCGGTCGCTGCCGGCGGCGTTCGAGCGCGCCGCGGCCGACGGGCGCGTGCCGCTTATCGCCGAGGTGAAGCCGACGAGTCCGACGACCGACGGCGAGCGCACGGACGACCCCGTGGCGCTGGCCGAGGAGATGGTCGCGGGCGGCGCGGCGGCGCTGTCGGTGTTGACCGAACCCGAGCACTTCGGCGGGTCGACCGACGCGCTCGAACGGATCCGCGGGGCCGTCGACGTGCCGGTCCTGCGCAAGGACTTCGTGGTCAGCGAGGCCCAGCTCGACGCCGTCGAGGCCGACGTCGTCCTCCTGATCGTCCGCTTCCTGGACGAACCGGGCACCGACGACCTCGACGACCTGCTCGCGGCGGCTCGCGAGCGGGGGTTCCAGGTGCTCGTCGAGACCCACACCGCGGCGGAGGTCGAGCGGGCGCTGACGGCGGGGGCGGAGATCGTCGGCGTCAACAACCGCGACCTGGCCGAACTCGAGGTGGACCTCGGGACCTTCGAGTCGGTGGGGCCGGCGGTTCCGGATCTCGCCCGCGAGCACGGGCGTGACCCGGAGAGCGTCACCCTCATTGCGGAGAGCGGCATAGGGACGACGACTGACGTGCAGCGGATGCGCGCGGCGGGCGCCGACGCCCTCCTGGTGGGGTCGGCGATCATGGACGGCGAGGTGCGGGCGAACACGCGCCGTCTCACCGCGGTCGAGAGCGGTCGCGAGACGGAGCCAGCGAACACGGAGACACAGTCATGAGTACGGACGAGACGTTCGGCGAGTACGGAGGACAGTTCGTGCCGGAGTCGCTGATGCCGGCCATCGAGGAACTCACAGACGCCTACGAGCGCTACGTCCTCGACAACGAGGGCGGGTTCATGGACGAGTTCCGCGAGCGCCTGCGCGATTTCGGCGGGCGCCCGCTGCCCCTGCAGCACGCGGAGTCGCTGTCGGCGCGATACGACACCGACGTCTACCTCAAGCGCGAGGACCTGCTCCACGGCGGCGCCCACAAACTCAACAACGCCCTCGGGCAGGTCCTGCTCGCGAAGTACATGGGCAAAGAGCGCATCATCGCCGAGACCGGCGCCGGCCAGCACGGCACGGCCACCGCGATGGCCGCCGCTCACCTCGACATGCCCTGTGAGGTCTACATGGGCGAGACCGACATCCGCCGCCAGCGACCCAACGTCTTCCGGATGAAGATCAACGGTGCGGAGGTCAACCGCGTCACGACCGGACGCGGCACGCTCAAGGAGGCCATCTCGGAGACGATGCGCGACTGGGCGACCACCGTCGAGAACACCCACTACGTCATCGGGTCGGTCGTCGGCCCCGCGCCCTTCCCCGCGATGGTCCGGGACTTCCAGGCGGTCATCAGCGAGGAGGCCCGCGAGCAGGTCCAGGAGAAGGCGGGGCGCCTGCCCGACAGCGTCCTCGCCTGCGCGGGCGGTGGGTCGAACACGATGGGCACCTTCCACCACTTCGTCCCCGACGACGGGGTCGGCCTCTACGCCGTCGAGGCCGGCGGCTCCTCGCTCTCGGTCGACGAGGAGGAGGGAGTCGCACCCAACTCGGCGTCGCTGTCGACCGGCGAGGCGGGCGTTCTCCACGGCGCGCGCACCAGACTCCTGCAGGACTCCCACGGCCAGATCATGGAGTCCCATTCCGTGTCGGCCGGCCTCGACTACGCCGGCGTCGGCCCGGAACTCGCTCACCTCGTCGACGAGGGCCGCGTCGACGCGGTCAACGTCGACGACGACAGCGCGCTCGAAGCGTTCCATCGGCTCTCGCAGGACGAAGGCGTCATCCCGGCGCTGGAGACCGCCCACGCCTTCGGCTATCTCGAACAGCACCACGACGAACTCGGTGACCTCGTGGTCGTCAACGTCTCCGGGCGCGGCGACAAAGACCTCGAGACCGTCCTCGAAGAGACCGAGAAACGCGACCTGGACATCGCGCCCGATATGTCCGTGCTTCGGCAGACCAATGCCGCCGGAGGTGGGATGTGATGGCGCTCGAACGCGTCTTCGCGGACGGCCCCGCCTTCGTCCCCTACGTCGCCGCTGGTGACCCCAGCTACGAGGAGAGCCTGGAGTACGTCGAAGCGCTCGAACGCGGCGGCGCCGACGCCATCGAACTCGGCCTGCCCTTCTCCGAACCCATCGCCGAGGGGCCCACGATCCAGGAGGCGGTCGTGCGCTCGCTCGAAGCGGGGATGACCCCCGAGCGCTACTTCGAGTTCGTCGCGGACCTGGACGTCGATATCCCCGTCGTCTGCATGACCTACTACAACCTGATCGCGCAGTTCACCCATCCCGACACCGACGAGCGGGGCCCACGCGCGTTCGCCCAGCGCGCGGCCGAGGTTGGCATCGAGGGGTTCGTGGTCGTCGACCTGCCCGCCGAGGAGGCGGGACCGCTGCGGGCGGCCTGCGACGAGTTCGACCAGGATCTGGTCTTCATCGTCGCGCCGACCACCGAGGGCGAGCGCCTGGACCGGATGCGCGAGCACGTCTCGGGGTACGTGTACGTGCAGGCGCGCCTGGGCGTCACGGGCGCGCGGGAGGACGTCTCCGACCAGACCGAGTCGTCGCTGGCCAGGATCGCCGACTGGGACGTTCCGAAGGCCGTCGGATTCGGGATCAAGACCGGCGAGCACGCCGAGCGCATCGTCGCCGCGGGCGCCGACGGGATCATCGTCGGCTCCGCCATCATCGACATCATCGCCGAGGGCCACGAGGACGGCGACCCACTGGCCGAGACGGTCCAGCGCGTCGAGTCGAAGGCGCGCGAACTCAAACGCGGCGCCGTCGACGGGGCGACTTCCCGGGTAGACGCCGAGAACTGATCAGCCGAGCGGTCGCTTTTCGCGGACGGAGGACGCTCGATCGCGGCGGTCCAGTCTCCTGAGCGCGGCGTACAGCGGTCCCGACGCCAGGAGGCTGAGTCCGAGCGCGACGACGAAAAAGGCCGCGCCGGACGTGGCGCCCAGCCGGTCGAGCGCGGGCAGTCCGGCCGCGAGAGCCGACCGCCGGTAGTCGTCGGTCACGGTGGCGTCGCCGGCGACGTAGCGGTCGAGCCAGCCGTCCATCGACTGGCCGGCGACCGCGGCGACGCTCCGGGCGAACACGGCGTAGGTCACCGCGCCGTCGTGCGCGTTGAGTCGACGGAAGACGTCCTCCAGGGAGCGATGGCCCAGCGAGGCGTCGCGGATCTTCCGGTCGAGGACCGCGAGTGCGCGCGCGCCTTTCTCCAGCGGCGTCTGGCGGTCGGGCCAGGTGGCGGGATCGGTGAGCACCGCTCCGGAGGCCGACCCGCCGAACGAGTCGCGCATCGCCGACCGCGAGACCCGGCCCTGTTCGTAGCTCAGGCGGGCGGCGTAGTACTCGGCGCTGGCCTCGCGGAACCACCGCATCTCCGGCGCGAGCGAGAACGACTGGCGCGTGTGGACGTACTCGTGGATCCAGACGTTCTCGGGGCTGTCGAGGGAGGTGTCGGCGGCGACCCAGAACTCGTCGCGGGCCGGCACCGACTCGCCGCCGTCGCGAACGGGGTCCGGCGCCGCGAACGCGAGCACGCGCTCGTCGCGGTCGCCCACGTCGAACTCGCGGGCGGCCTCGGCGAGCGTGTCGAGGACGGCGCGCGCGTCGACGGTCGACTCGACGCCCGCGGGCACCACGAGTCGGACCTGCTGGCCCGGCACGGTCGCCGTCCGCACGCCGTGGGCGCCGACCAGCGCGTAGCGGTCGCCCATCGCGTGTCGGTCGCCGTCGAAGCGCCGGTCGCCGGCGACGGAGTCACCGGTCAGCGGCCACGACCGCGCGACCGAACCGTCGACCTCGCGCTGGACCTCGACGAACGGCACGGGGCCGAACGCCCACGCGTCGCTCGCTGCCCGCTCGGGATGTCGCGACTCGCCGGCGTCGACCGACACCGCGAGCGTGAACGAGGCGTCGTCGGCGCCCGTCCAGCGCAGGCGCGTCCGGTCGCCGCCGCCCGTCCGTTCGAGTCCGGTCGCGTCCCTGACTTCGGCGCCACCGACCACCACCCACAGCCGGTCGGTCCCAGAGAGGTTCGCCAGCGCGACGTCGTAGCGCACCGTCTCCGGCCCGCCCCGCGTCACCGTGACCGACGCCGACGCCGCGGCCACGCTGTCGGTCGTCGCTCGACCCTCGTCCGTCGCGGCGTCTCCGCCGGCCGACGGCGCCCCTGCGACGGCCGTCGCGGGCGCTATCGGTGCCGATAGTAGCACCAGAGAGAGAATCACGACCGATAGCGCGCGTTTCACGCCCGATACTATCGACTAACTCCCCATACTATTGCCGCCCCGAATATCGTCGTTGAAAACAAAGTCGCGTGCGGTGAACGGAACGCTGTTCTGGCGAGGGGGGTCTGCGGGTCAGGCGCCGCGCCAGCGCAACACGCCGAAGGTCAGGCCGCCCAGCGCCACGATACCGCCGAGGCCGAGGAGGATCATCGGGAGTCCGAGCCCGGATTCGTCCGCGGAGTCGTCACCGGGGTCGCCAGCCGTCGGCGCCTGCGTCGTGACCGCCGGCGTGGGTCCGTCCGCGGGCGTCGCCGTATCGGTCGGCTGTGCGTCGGTCGGCGTCGGGACCGACGTCGGCGTGCCGGTCGGCGTATCCGCGGGGGCGACGGTCACGTCGGTCGACGTCGAGAGCGGGTCGACGCCGCCCCGGTGTGTTATCGAGGTCGACGCATCGACGCCCGAGGGAGTACTCGCCGAACACGGCGCCCGCTTCGAGCGGACGGTCGTCGAGGGCGGCGTCGCCACGCTGTCGGTGTCGGTCCCCGACGACGGCACGGTGGCCGGGGTCCGGGAGTCGCTGGCCGCCGCGTACGCTGACGTGACGGTCTCGACTATCTGGACCGGGCGGGACGACCCCGGCGCGACCGGCGGTGACCCGCTGGCCGACCTGACCGACCGCCAGCGCGAGGTGTTGCGCCACGCGTTCGACGTCGGCTACTTCGAACGCCCGCGCGGGGCGAGCGCGACCGAACTCGCCGAGCACTTCGGCGTCGCGCGGGCGACGGTGACCCAGCACCTCCGGACCGCCGAGCGCAAACTCCTCGGCGAAGTGCTCGCGCGCCACGGGGAGTGACCCGGCCCGCGCCAGGCGCGCAAGGTCCACCGAGACCGGAAGGCAAATAACCGTACTTGCCACACTCTCACACAACATGACAGCAGGGAAATCCGCACGTCTCGACCGCATCGGGACAGACGGGCGCTACCTCGTCGTCCCGATGGACCACGGGATCACGATGGGCGCCGTCACGGGGCTCGTGGACCTCGAATCGACCGTCGACGCGATCACCCGCGGCGGCGCCGACGCCGTCCTCACCCAGCGCGGCGTCGCCCCCCGCGTCCACCCGCACAAGAACGGCGCCGGCTACATCGCCCACCTCAACGGCTCGACGACGGTCGGCCCCGACGAGGACGACAAACGTCCCACCGGCACCGTCGAAGACGCCGTCCGCGCCGGCGCCGACGCAGTCTCCTTCCACATCAACGTCGGTTCCGAGCACGAACCCGAGCAGATCACCCAGCTCGCCGAGGTCACCAGCGAGGCCGACGAGTACGCCTACCCCGTCCTCGCGATGGCCTACCCGCGCGGCCCCGACATCGACCCGAGCGACGACGACTTCCACGAGTCGGCCGGTCACGCCGTCCGCCTCGCCGAGGAACTCGGTGCGGACGTCGTCAAGACCGCCTACACCGGCGACGCCGAGACGTTCGCCCGCGTCGTCGAGTCGACGCGGCTCCCCGTGGTCATCGCCGGCGGCGCGAAAGGCACCGACCGCGAGACGCTCGCGATGGTCCGTGGCGCGATGGACGCCGGCGCCGACGGCGTCTCGATGGGCCGCTCTATCTTCCAGCACGACGACCCCGAAGCCATCACCCGCGCCGTCGCCGCCGTCGTCCACGACGACGCCGAGGCCGACGAGGCCGCCGAGCGCGCCGGCCTCCCAGTCGAAGCCTGAAACCCGGTCTTTTCGCCGCTCACTCGTCGTTCCGTCTCCGGACCAGCGCGGCCCCACCGAGCGCGACCAGCGCAGCGCCGAGCACCAGCACGGTCGCCGGACCAGCACCGAGCCCGCCCGCCAGGTCCAGCGCCGGGGTGGCGACCGCGTCGCCGACGGCCGTCGCGGTGTCGAGCGCGTCCGGCGCCGTATCGGTCGCGGTTCCGTTCGGCGTCGGCGTTTCCGTGGGCGTCTCGATGGGCGCGTCAGTCGACGGGTCCGTGTGCGTCTCGGTCAGCCCGGTCCCGCCGTCGCCCCCGTCCACGCCGCCGCTGTCGGTCCCCGACGCCGGGTCGGTGTCCGGTCGTGACCCGTCCCCGCCGTCGCCACCGTCGCCGATCCCGCTCCCGCCATCGCCGCCGTCGCCGCCGTCGCCGCTGTCGCCGCTCCCGCCGTCGCCTACACGACCCCCGCCGTCGCCGCCGTCACCGATCGGAGCGCCGCCGCTCCCGCCCGACGGCTCCGATTCCGGGACGCCGCTGTCGTCGAGCCACAGCCACAGCGCCGTCGCGCCCACCGCCAGCGGGGCGAGCACGCCGACCAGTCGCTTCAGTAGTTTCCGGAGCGAGCGCTCGGGTTCGGTCCCGGCAAAGAGCACGAGCGCCTCGTCGGTCGGCGCGTAGACGTCCATCTCCGCGCCGTTTTCGGCGTACCACGTGTCCGCGACTACCACCAGGTCCGCCGCCTCCAGTTTCGTCAGGTGGTACTGGACGTTCTGGATCGAGGTGTCGACCGCCGCCGCGAGGTCCGAGGCCGGCTGTGGTCCTTCGTGGAGTTCCAGCAGGATCTGGCGGGCCGTCTCCGAGCCAAGCGCGTCGAACACCTCGTCGGTCCGGTCGTCGTCGAGTTCGAGGAGTTCGGGCTCGCGCTCCTCGTGCTCGCCCGACGACGACCGGATCGGAAACAGTTTGCTCACCGTTCTCCCCCGTACACGCCTCGAAGTTCGACCCCCCGTCCTTACTAAACTACCTCCCACTCAAACGGTCGTTTGAGTGGCCCGCGTGGGAGCGCCGCTCAGACTACTTCGGGCAGGTCGGCGAGCGAGTCCAGTCGGTGGGAGGGGGAAACCTCCGGGTCGGTCGGTTCGTCCCCGAGCGGGACCCACACTGACTGCATCCCGGCGTTGTGCGCGCCGGTCACGTCCCCGTGGAGGCGGTCACCGACGTAAACAGCCCGCTCGGCCCGGACGCCCAGGTCGTCGAGTACCAGTTCGAACGGCTCCGGGTGAGGCTTGGTCTCGACGTCGTCCGCCGGCCCGCAATAGACCGTGGCGTCGAACGCGTCCCGGATGCCCAGCGCCGCCAGTTTCTCGCGCTGGGTCGCCTCCGACCCCGCGGTGAGCAGGCCGACCGCGTAGTGTTCGCGGGCGTACGCGAGCGCTTCCTCCGCGCCGGGTCTGAAGGTGACCGCGTCGTTGTCCATCACTTCGAGGGTCGCCTCGGCCAGGTCCCGGAGGACGACATCGTCGGGATCGGCGCCGGCCACGTCGGCCGCCGCTTCGTACATCTGCCGGTAGTGCTCCGTCTCCGAGTCGGGCTCGGGGAGCGCGTCGAACTCGACCGCGTGGAAGTCAGCGGGCTCGAAAAAGGGGTCGACACTGACGCGCTCGAAGATCGCGTCGTGGATCGCCTCGTCGTCCTGTGTCGGGACACAGAGGGTGCTGTCCAGGTCGAACACGACCGCCTCGGTCGGTTGCACCTGTGGACCGTCGTAGCGCTCGGCAATCCCGCTTTCCGTCGGTGCGACACTTTCCGCGTGCCGAGAGTGAGCGGTGCGTCGAGAACGCGACCGCGAGTCAGACGTGGAACTCTTCCAGGATCTCGAAGTCACGCGCCGTCTTCGTGAACTCGGAGAGTCGCGCTGTCTCCGAGCAGTCTTTACAGGTGAACTCGGTATCTGGCTCGTCCAGATCCGCCGGGTTCGCTTCCCACTGTTCGCCACAGTCCGGACACTGGAGCTGGATCCAGGCCTCCTGCATACTCCGAGATGGGTCCCCGCCCCGAATCAACCTTGTGGCGATTCTCGATCCGCGAGGGCGGCGAGGTGCAGTGGCCGTTTTCGAAGTGAGCCGGACGACCACCGCAAACGGCGTGAACGCTCCGCAACGTGCTGGTGAAACCGCGACCGCGAACAGCGTGAAAGCTCCCGCAGCAACGACTGGAACCGCGACCGCGAACAGCGTGAAAGCCCCGACGTGTTCGACCGTCCGGGCCTCGCTGCGCTCCTCGGTCGTTCCACTCCCTGCGGTGCTTTCGTCGTCCGGGACGGGTCGAACGCGCCGCCCCTTTCATTCCCGCCCGTGTCGGCTGATTCGACAGTCTGTGTGGGTGGGAATGAAAGGGGCCGGCCGCTCCGGGAAGCCCGACGATGCAAGCACTGCAGCGACCGGAGGGAGCGAAGCGCGCAGCGAGGCGCGCGACCGGAGCGGCCGGGGGCTTTCACGCTGTCTGCGGTGGCGGTCACGGGCACTCCAGCGGGAGCGGTCACACCGTTTCGCCTCACTCCGTCACAGCGACTTGCGACCCGAAATCGGCGATGCTGTTTTGCCGCGGTCGCCCGACTGACAATCCATGGGAACCGCGAACTTCGACTTCGACGAGGAGGTCGTGATCGTCACCGGCGGCAGTTCCGGCATCGGCCGCGCGACGGCACTCGAATTCGGCCGCGCCGGCGCGACCGTGATCGTCGCGGACGTGCGCCGCGACCCGAAGGACCTGGGCGAAGACCTGCCGACCGACGAGGCCATCGCTGACCTCGGCGCCACCGCAGAGTACGTCGAGACGGACGTCTCCGACCCCGACGAAGTGGCGAGCGTCGTCGAAGCGGCCCGCGAGTACGGCGGCGTCGATGTGATGGTCAACAACGCCGGTCTCTACCGCGGCGGGTCGGTCACCGATCTCTCGGTCGACGACCTCAACGCCATGCTCGGGGTCAACGTCCGCGGGGTCTTCCTCGGCACCAAACTCGCCGCGAACGACATGCTGGAGCGCGACGACCCCGGCGCCGTCGTCAACACCGCATCCATCTCCTCGTCGTTCGCCCAGCACGCGCAGATCGGCTACGACGCGACCAAGGGCGCGGTCAGGATGCTCACCCGCACCGCCGCGCTCGAACTCGGCGACACGGGTATCCGCGTCAACGCCGTCGCGCCCGGCCAGATCGCCACCGAGTTCTCAGACGGGTGGACCGAGGAGGCCCAGGAGGCCGCCGCCGGCGAGGCCGACCCCGGCGAGGCGTTCCTCAAGTCGATCCCGATGGGTCGGGCGGGCTTCCCCGAAGACGTCGCGCCCGCGGTCTGTTATCTCGCCAGCGACGCCGCCGGCTACACCACCGGAGAACTGCTCCACGTCGACGGCGGGTGGAGCGTCTGCTGAAGAACACTTTTTATTGCGGGGGTTTTCCTCGGTCGCTTCGCTCGATCGCGTCCGGTGTCTTGCGGCGTGCCGCGCCACGAGGGTCGTCAGAGCAAACTCTGACGGCGAACCGCCTCGCTCCAGACAGTCGCTCGGGGAGTGCTCGCGCGATTTCTGTGGGCGGAGCATCCGCGCGCCGCAGGCGCGCGGTTCACCGGACGCGAGGGAACGCAGTAACCGCGCCGTCCGGCCTTTTTCCCCACGTTTTTGCGGCGGAGGATCCCCGCAGCGCGCCCCCGGCGCGCGAGGAGCTCTCCGCCGGAAAAAGTGGGAGTGAAATCTCCGGCGAAAAAAGTGGGCATCAAAAAGTGGCGACGCTTCCGCCACGTTCAAATCCGCCGGGGGCGAGCGTGGGGATATGACACGGCAAGTGTGGCTGAAAGCCGACGACGACGTCGGCGACTGGGAGGCGCGCAAGCGCCGCATCACCGCCGGCCTCGAAGCCGGCGTCGACTGGGTCCTCGTCGACGAGGCCGACGTCGAACGGGTGCGAGACCTGGGCGCCGTCAACATCGCGGCGTTCTCCAACGGCGACGTCCACGTCATGGACGCCGAAGTCGACGACAGCGCCGAACCCGACGTCTCCGTGGTCGGCAAGGACGGCGAGGGCGACGGCTCGATGGACATGCCCGGTGACCTCTCCGGGTCGGCCGATCTCTCGGTGCTCCGCCAGGACGGCAAGGCGTCGGCGGGCTACGTCCGCATCTTCGACCAGCGCTACGAGGAGTTCGCCGAAGAGGTCGCGACGGCCGCCGACTACACCATCATCGTCGCCGAGAACTGGCAGATCATCCCCCTCGAGAACCTCATCGCGCGCATCGGCGACGAGACGACCCTGGTGGCGGGCGTCCAGACCGCCGAGGAGGCCCGTACCGCCTACGAAACCCTGGAGATCGGCGCCGAGGCCGTCCTGCTCGACTCCGATAGCCCCGACGAGATCCGCGAGACCTGCGAGGTCCGCGATGAGATGGGCCGCGAGCAACTCGACCTGCGCACCGCCGAGGTCACCGAGATCGAACAGACCGGCTCCGCCGACCGGGTCTGTATCGACACCGGGAGCCTGATGGAACACGACGAGGGGATGCTCGTCGGGTCGATGAGCCGGGGGCTCTTTTTCGTCCACGCCGAGACGGCCGAGTCGCCATACGTCGCCTCGCGCCCGTTCCGCGTGAACGCGGGCGCAGTCCACGCCTACGTCCGCACGCCCGACGGCGGGACGAAGTACCTCTCCGAACTCCAGAGCGGCGACGAGGTACAGATCGTCGACACCGAGGGCCACACCCGCGAGGCCATCGTCGGCCGCGTCAAGATCGAGAAGCGGCCGATGTTCCGCGTCAGCGCCGAGGTCGAGACCGACGACGGCGTCGACCGCATCGAGACGCTGCTGCAGAACGCCGAGACGATCAAGGTCGCAACCAGCGAGGGCCGAACGGCCGTCACCGATCTGGAACCCGGCGACGAGATGCTGCTGTACTACGAGGACACCGCCCGCCACTTCGGCGAGAAAGTCGAAGAATCGATCATCGAGAAGTGACGCCCCGCGACCGTCACTCGTGACTCCCCCAATCGCCACCGCGCCGTCCGACGGGAGCTCCTGAGGATGCTCGTCAGCCACTACTTCGAGTGGGAGGATGCCATCACGGGTGGGTTCGCCCAGTCGGTCAACAACCAGCGCAAGATCCTGGACCGGCGCGGCATCGAGTACACGACCGAGCCGATCCTCGACGCCGACCTCCTTCACCTGAACAACATGGGCCCGCGCTCGGTCTACTACGCCAAGCGCGCCCAGCGAGCGGGAACGCCGGTCGTCGCCCACACGCACAACACCGCCGCGGACTTCCGCGACAGTTTCGTCTTCTCGAATCAGATCGCCAGGCCGCTACGGCCCTACCTCGAGTACGCCTACGGGCAGGCCGACCACCTGATCTGCCCGTCCGAGCACAACCAGCACGTGATCGCGGGCTACACGGACACCCCTTCGACCGTAATCTCGAACGGCTTCGACGCCGACCGATTCGACGGGTACGAGGACCCCGACCTCCGACGGGAGTACCTCGACCGGTACGACCTGGAGCCGCCGGTCGTGTTCATGTTCGGCCACGTCATCCGGCGGAAGGGGCTGGACACCTTCGTCGAGACCGCCCGCGCGCTCCCGGAGTACGACTTCGCGTGGTTCGGCTACCTGAATCCGACGGGCGGCACGCTCGATAAGTTCCTCCAGCCTCGCGAGACGCGTCGTCTCGTCGAGAACTCGCCCGACAACTGCACCTTCACGGGCTACATCGATGACCCGCGCGGTGCCCCCGCGGCGGGCGACGTGTTCTTCTGGCCGTCGCGCAACGAGAACGAGGGGATGGCGCTGCTGGAGGCGATGCACTGCGGGAAGCCGCCGGTCATCCGCTCTATCCCCACCTACGAGTGGCTCTCGGACGGCGAGGACTGTCTCAAGGCCAGCGAGGAGTTCGTCGAGCCGATCCGGCGGCTCTGCGAGGACCCCGAACTCAGAGCGGAGATCGGTTCAGCGGCCGCCGAGACGACCGAGCAGTTCACGCTCGACACGGTGGGCGAACAGCTGGTCGCGCTCTACGAAGAACTGGTCTGAGTCGCGCGGCGCGGCCGGTCGGCGCGCCGGTCGCGTGCAGTCGCCGAGTCACGACGCGCCGGGGTCGTCTTCGACCTCGGCCTCGAACTCCTCGGAACCCGGCAGCGGGTTCGTACACCAGTGACAGAACGCCAGGTCCTCGTCGACGTCTTTCCCGCAGTGGGGGCAGGTCTCGCCGGCCTCGACCTCCGCTTCGCGATGAGTGCGCTTGGCCAGCCAGTAGGCGTCGAGCATCCCGAAGATGACGATCGAAGACAGCGCGAGCGCGGCGTCGAGCGGCAGTGCCTGCGCCATCTCCTGATAGGCGGCGATCGTCGGTTCCGCGGGCATGACCTCGTCGGGGACCAGGACTTCGAAACTCACGAGATAGAGCGAGAACCAGACGAGCGAGCGGAGCCACTCCCGGAGGTAGACGTGCCCCAGGCCCGACACCAGAAGGGCGAGCAGCGCCGCCAGCCACGGCCGCTTTTTCGTGGTCTCGCTCACGCTTTCGTCGGGAAACTGCGTCGGCCGTCGTTGTTAACCTTCCGACTGGGACGTCCCCGCTGGCTTCCACACCGGCCAGATATCGCCGTTTCGTGTCCGCTATGGTCCGCGCAGGCGCTCGATCAGCCCGGCCAGCGTCGCGAGGTCGTACTGACCGGGCGCGGTCGCGTCGCCGGGGTCGACCGGCGCGTAGCCGATCCGCGAGCCGTAGAGGGGCGCGACCGCCCGCGAGTGGCGACCGGCCTCGCCCATCGCCATCGTCGCCACCGTCTCGCCGGCGGTCGTCGCGTCCCAGGTCGCCGCGAGGAGGTCCAGCACGTCGCCCGGTCCCTCGGCGGTCACCGCCAGTTTCGCGACGTCGCCCGCGCTTGCGGCGTCGGCCAGCAGCTCCCGCAACTGGTCGCGGTGGGGCGTCCGTTCGAAGTCGTGCGTCGAGACGATCACCGCGGTGTCGTTCGCGCGTGCGTGCGAGAGGACGTCCTCGCCGTCCAGATCCTCGTCCGCTCCCCCAGGATCCGCGGCCCCGCGCTCGACCGTCGCGAGTTCGACGTCGATGGCGCCGACCGCGTCGTGTTCGGCGGCCGCGCGGAGGGCGTCCAGCCGTTCGGGTCCCTCGGCCGCCTCGCCGCCCTCCCAGGTCGGCCGATTCGTCGCGATCAGCGAGAGGTCGCCGTCGTAGGCCGCGAGCGCGTCGAGCGGGTCGCTGGCGAGGTCCATGCGGAACTCCACGGCGTCGGCGTCCTCGCGGGCCGCGGGCTCGGCCCCCAGGTCCGCAGTCGCCGCCGCGAGGACGAACGACTCGAAACTCAACGTCATGGGCGGCGCTACGACCAGCGACGTGAAAAAGCGTCCGAGATACGCCCAGAGAGTGCAGTCCTCGTCGGGCTCATACGGTCGTGTATGTCTTACAACTGACCGTATCAGCGGTCGATGTCGTCGACGAGCGAGCGGATCTCGTGGATCTGGGAGGTCTGTTCCTCGTTCGCGGCGGCGATGCGTTCGATCTCGCTGGCGACTTCCTCGGCGCTCTCGGCGGTGACGTCGATCATCGAGGCGACCTCCTCGGTGGAGGCGGCCTGTTCGTCGGTGGCGCTGGCGACCTCCTGGGCGCCCTGGGCGGCCTCCTCGACGGCGTCGTCGATCCGCCGGAGGATGTCGACGGTCTCGCCGACCTGGTCGATGCCCTCGTCGACCTGCTCGTTGGCGTACTCGATGCTCTCGACGGTGTCCTCGGTGTCGGCTTTGATGTTCGAGACGAGCTGTTCGATCTCGGTGGCGTTTTGCTGGGACTCCTCGGCCAGCGACTTCACCTCGTCGGCGACGACGGCGAACCCCTCACCTGCCTCGCCGGCGCGGGCGGCCTCGATGGAGGCGTTGAGCGCCAGCATGTTCGTCTGGTCGGCGATGTCGTTTATCACCTCGACGATCTCGTCGATCTCGTCGATGCGACTGCGCAGCGTCCGTACGTCCTCGGAGACGTCCTCGTTGGCCTCGTCGACGGACTCCATCGCCTCGATGGCGTCGTCGGCCACGTCGCGTCCCTCGTCTGCGAGGTCGCGGGCTTCCGTACTCACCTGCCGGACCTGGCTGGCGCTGGAGGCGACCTCCTCGACGGTCGCCGAGAGATTCGATACCTCGCCGGCCACCTCGCGCATGTTCTCGGACTGTTCGTCGGCGAGGTCGCTGATCTGCTGTGTGCTGTCCGCGACGCTCTCGGAGGTCCGCAGGAGCTCGTCTATCGCCGTCCCTAACTGCTCGACCGTCTCGTCCCCTGTCTCGCCCGCCACGTCGAGGGCGTCGCCCGCGGGGCTACCGGACTCTGAAGCCATACGCCTACTGCCGGAAGCCTCCGAATTAAGCGTATGGCTGCAGTTATCAGCGATGAATCTCTCGGCCGTTCGGAAAGTTCAGATGCGGGAACGCCGGCGCGGGCCGATCAGGCCATCGGGAGGCCCTGCTCGGCCTCCAGCAGTTCGTGGTAGCGGTTCCGGATCGTGACCTCGGAGATGTCGGCCACCTCCGAGACGGCGGCCTGCGTGGTCTTCTCGTTGGTGAGCAGGGCGGCCGCGTAGACGGCAGCCGCGGCGAGTCCCACGGGCGATTTCCCGGAGTGGACGCCCTGTTCCTTGGCGTTCTGGAGGAGCTTGCGCGCGCGGTGTTCGGCCTCGTCGGAGAGTTCGAGCGACGAGGCGAATCGCGGGACGTAGCTCTCGGGGTCGGCCGGCTGAACTTCCAGGCCGAGCTCCCGGATGACGTAGCGGTAGGTGCGGGCGATCTCGTTTTTCTCGACGCGGGAGACCTCGGTGATCTCGTCGAGCGAGCGCGGGACCCCCGCCTGGCGCGCGGCGGCGTAGACGGCCGCCGTGGAGACGCCCTCGATGGAACGACCGGGTAGCAGGTTCTCGTCGAGCGCGCGGCGATAGATGACCGACGCGGTCTCGCGGACGTTCTCGGGCAGGCCGAGCGCCGAGGCCATGCGGTCGATCTCGCCCAGCGCCTGCTTGAGGTTGCGCTCCTTGGAGTCCCGCGTCCGGAAGCGCTCGTTCCACTTGCGCAGGCGCTGCATCTTCTGGCGCTGGTTCGACGACAGCGAGTTGCCGTAGGCGTCTTGGTCGCGCCAGTCGATGTTCGTCGACAGGCCCTTGTCGTGCATCATGTTCGTCGTCGGCGCGCCGACGCGGGATTTCTCGTCTTTCTCGCTGGCGTCGAACGCGCGCCACTCCGGCCCGCGGTCGATCTCGTCGGTTTCGACGACGAGACCGCAGTCCTCGCAGACCGTCTCGCCGCGCTCGTCGTCGACGACGAGGTGGCCGGTACACTCCGGACACTGCTCGTCGGCGGTTTCGGTCTCGTTCTCGGTCTCCTGTACGTCCGTTCGCTGTGATCTGAGGCGTGAGTCGCTCATTGGTGGGGCGCGTGCTATCCGGGTGGGTATCTCCCGAAAATTCCCGGACAGTTGTTCGGTGACCGTACCATACGGAGACGCTATTATAACTCTTTCGGCACAGGATCCACCAGCGAGAATTTCCGGCCGGTAGCGGCCGTCTGCGCGGTGTGTGAACTATTTACACGACTGGTTCGAACGGGGTTCAAATACTTACTTTTCGGATAGTATGTCGCACGGAACTGGTGAGTGAAGGCGAGTGAGGATGGGCGGGAGAGACGCGGGAGAGACGTGGGAGAGACGCAGGGGTGACACGGGGCAGGCTCCCAGCACCGTTTTGAGCGCGGGCGTGGTACGTGTCGGCATGACGGACCAGTCCGGCGAGCGGACGGAAATCCCGGTCGAGGCGGCTGAGGACGAGGCTACGGCGCAGCGGCGGTGCGATTACTGTCGGCTCCCGATCCCCGGCGACCCGTTCCTCCTCGACCACGATGGCGAGACCTACGCCTACTGCTCGGCGTGCTGTCGCGACGCGGTCCAGGAGAGCGACCGCGTGTTCACGCAGTACCACGGCTTCCGCCGGACGCCGACCGGTGTCGGCCCCATCGACGAGAGTCTCCCGCAGGGCATCCCCCGTAACTCGCTGGTGATGCTCACGGATCTCGCGGGCACGCGAACGGAGGCGATCCGCGCGGAACTCGTCTGGCGGACGCTCCGGCGCGGCGAACCGGCGGTCGTCGTCTCCTTTCTCGAACCCCCTGTCTCGGTGATCCAGGAGTTCGTCACGCTGGACTGGAACGTCCTCCCGTATCTCGAATCCGAGCAGTTGCGCTTCGTCGACGCCTTCACCTACCGGATGGAGGACCGCGACCGGATGTACGACCGGCTCAACGACTGGAACACCCACCTCGCGCGCTTTTGCGAGGGATCGACGACGCGAGTGCGCGATCCCTCGGACACCAGCGAGTTACAGAACCGGATCGACGACTCGCTGGAGCGACTGGACATGGAAGACCAGGGCGTGGTCGTCGTCGACTCGCTCAACGAGTTCGGCTCGCTCGTCCAGCCGGTCCAGGCCTACGACTTCGTGAAGAACCTGCGCGCGTCGGTCGCCAAGAGCCGGTTCGTCCCCGTCTACGCGAGCGCCACCGTCGTCAACGACGGCGAGGGGTTCCCCCACGACCTCGACTACATGGTCGACGGCATCGTCGAACTGCGCCTCAACGACGAACTCGTCGACGGCTCGCTGATGAAGCAGGTCCGTGTGAGGAAGATGAGCGGCGTCCTCAACCTCCCGAAGTGGGTGCTCTACGAGTACACTGCCGGCGAGGGCATCGTCACCATCGAACTCCACGAGGGCCCGCCCGAAGGCGCGGGCGACGGCGCTCCCTCCGACGCGGGCGACGGCGCTCCCTCCGACGCGGGCGACGGCGCCCCCTCCGACGCGGACGAATCGACCGGGAGCGCCGACGAGAGCGATGGGGGAGGCGGGGACGACGCCTAATCAGTCCGCGGGAGCACCAGCGCCCCAACCGCGAGGAAGGCGACCGCCAGCGCCACGACGATACCGAGGTTCGACACCGCGGGCGCGACAGCACCGGCGTCGACGGGGTCGAACGTCGCCGCGCGAACTCCGCGCGAGAAGTACGTCAGCGGCGAGAGCCCCATCGCGGGGCGGAACCACGCCGGGAGCATCTCCGGCGGAACGAACGTCTCGGAGAGAAAGAGCAGCGGCAGCGCGATGGAGTTGCTCGCCGCGATGACGCCGTCCTGCGAGTCGGCGAGCGAGCCCAGGATTGCGCCGAAGCCGCAAAACAGCGCGACGCCGACGACGACGTACCCGACCAGGAGGGCGAGGCTCCCGACCCCGAGGCGCAGGTTCGCGCCGGTCAGCGCGACAACGAGCGCGAGCAGGAGAAAGCCCGCCAGGCCGATGACCACGACGTTGACCAGCGTCTGGGCGAGCAGCCACTCCCCCCGCGAGAGGGGGGTGGTCGCCAGTTTCTCGAAGCGGTTGCCCTCGCGGTGGCGCGCCACCTCGCTGCCGACCCGGGAGAGGGGGGTAAAGAGGACGACGACGGCCAGATAGCCCGGCACGTAGTATCCGGGGGGCTCGGCGAACAGCCCGCCCGTCGGTTCCGTGCGGACGAGCGCGCCGAAGATGACGACGATGATCAGCGGGAAGAAGAACGTGAAGAAGACGGCCGTCCGCCGGCGGAGGAAGGAGCGCCACCCCGCGCGAAAGGAGGCGCGGATCCGCCGCGGGGCGCTCACGCGTCGCCCCCCGAGACCGGCCGCGGGGTTCGCCCTCCCACCCGTCGGTTCCCGACCACCGACTCGCCGGTCAGGTCGAGATAGACGTCTTCGAGGTCCGGCTCTTTCCACGTCAGCGCGTCGTAGGCCACCCCCGCCGCGTCGAGCGCGTCGACGACCTCACTGATGTCCACCGGGTCGACGCCGGTGACCACGAGCGACCCGTCGCGGCGCTCGAACTCCTGTGAGAGCACGAAGTCCTCGGGCAGCGGTGCTGGTTCGTCCTGGCCGGGGTCGCTCGCGAGGTCGACCACGAGCCGGCTCGCGCCGCCGTACTCCGCGACGAGCGCGTCCGGGTCGTCGACCGCGACGAGGTCGCCGTCGGCGAGCAGGCCCACCCGGTCCGCGAGGCGATGGGCTTCCTCCATGTAGTGAGTCGTCAGGACGATGGTCGTCCCGCCGGCGGCGAAGTCTTCGAGGAGACGCCACAGCGCTCGCCGGCCGGCGGGGTCGATGCCGGTGGTCGGCTCGTCCAGAAAGAGCAGGTCGGGGTCGTTGACCAGCGCGGACCCGACGCAGGTGCGCCGGCGCTGGCCCCCCGAGAGGTTCTCGTACCAGGTGTCGGCGTCGTCGGCAAGCCCCACGTCCGACAGGACCGCATCGACGTCGCGGCCGCCGTCGTAGAGCCCGCGGTAGTATTCGAGGAGTTCACGCGCGGTGAGTCGTTCGGGCGGGTCGAACTCCTGTGGGAGCAGGCCGATCCGCTCGCGGTCGACGTCTCGAGGGTCGGCGCCGAAGACCGACACCGACCCTTCAGCGTCGGTCGTGCCCGTGAGCGCGCGCACGAGCGTCGTCTTCCCGGCGCCGTTCGGCCCCACGAGGGCGAACACCTCGCCCTCGGCGACCGACAGCGAGACGCCGTCCAGCGCGACCGTCTCGCCGTAGGTCCGCCGGACGTCCTCCGCGACGAGCACCGCAGTCATGCGTTCGAGTATCGGTCCGGAGTGGAAAGGCAGTTCGATTCGCTCGTGCGGAATGTGCCTGCCATGGACGCCCTCGACGCGCTATCTGGAACGACACTCGCAGACCCCACCGCGACCGCACTCACCAGTGTGAGATGGAAGCCCTCGCCCCGCTCGCGGTCGCTGAGCGGGATATCCGCGCTCCCCGCACCGCCCGCGCGGATAGTTGCCCGCTCACCGACTAGATGAACGCGAGCCCGTCTCGCCCTTCCAGTCCGCCAGGATAGATCTGTTGTATCGAGCGTTCGACCATTGAATGTGGAGTCGGCCTGTGTGACGGTCCACGTCGAATCGGCCTGTGCGACCTGAATTTCCTGGTGGACTGAAAGGGCGAGGACCGCTCGCGTTCAGTTCAGTCGTCTGCGAGACCACTATCCTCGCAGGCGGTGCGGAGAGCGTGGATATGTCTCGCAGCGACCGCGAGCGGGGCGAGGGCTTTCAACGCTCAGAGATTGCAGCGGTTGCGGCGCTGTCTGCGGTCGAATTACCAGCTAGCGAGTGGGGCGAGGGCTTTCAGCACTGAGGATTTCTTGCGGACGCAGTCGTCACAAGCCGGAGCAAGCGGGCTCCGGGATTCAAACCTCCAGAAACACGGCCTCAGGCCGCATCACGAACGGCGCGGACGATGTCGTCGACGTCCATGTCGTCTTCCTCTTTGTCGTAGACGGTCTGACCGTCGACGTCGACGCGGAAGACGCCGTGGTCGCCCATCACCAGTTCGAAGCTGTCGATTTCCCGTTCGAGGCCGGTCAGGATCGCTTCCTGGGTGTTCAGTGCTCGGTCGCGGAACCCACACGGCACGCAGTACTCCAGCGTCACGCGTGTCATACCGCAGAGTTCGACGGGGAGACGGGTAAAGGTACGCGCTCGGTCACCGTCGCCGTTCACTCCGGCCCGAACGGTCGCCAGTACAGCAGGGCGACGGTGAGAACGAAGACAACCGTCGAGATGTCGTAGGACAGCCCGTAGACGGCGCTGGCGAGCGCGGTGCCACTCCCGAAGACACCGGTGGCGAGCGAGGCCAGCACCGGCCAGCTACAGGAGACACACGAGAGCAGACCCAGGACGCCCGAAACGGCCGAGCCCGCGGCGTCGAGGATAGTGGCGTACACCAGATACGCGAGCGCCGCGTAGCCGACCACCTTGTAGGTGATGAGCGTCAGCGACACGCCGCTCGCGTTGACGAGCACTGCGGGACTCCAGCCCGGCGGGATGGTCTGCCAGACGACGCGCGCGGTGTCGGGGCCGTGGGTGTGGCCGACGCCGACCATTCCGCCGGCATACGAGAGGACGGCGAAATAGCCTACCGCCAGGAGGGCGACGAGGCGACGGCGACGCGGCGGCGAGGGCGCGGGTGTCGTCCGCAGGACGGCCCACAGGCCGACGTTGATCCAGACGAACGGGTAGATCCACAGCCGCAGGCCTTCGACCGAGAGCAGCGCCGAGTCCCCGAGCGTCGCGTACAGTAGCAGGAGCATGACCTCGGCGTTGACCACGAGCGCGCCCCACAGGAGCGTCTCGCGGCGCGGGCGCAGGCGGTCGAGCGAGAGCGGCGGTGCGGAGGTTGCCATTGTGGGGTGATCGGAGTGGGGAAGTCGGGGGTTCGGTCAGACGGCGAGCGCGTCGACGACGATGGCGACCAGCAGCGCGCCGAGGTAGGCGTTGGAGGCGTGGAACGCGCGGAACGCGGCGGACTCGGTGCGCTCGCGGTGGAGGCGGACGACGGCCCAGAGGAAGACGCCGCCGAAGACGCTGGTCGCGGCGGCGAAGACCCAGCCCAGATCCGTCAGCGCGGCGAGTCCCACCGCCGACAGCAGCGTCGCGCCCAGATAGTAGAGGATGTGTTTGCGCGTGGCGGCTTCGCCGCGGACGACCGGCATCATCGGGAAGCCGCCGCGGGCGTAGTCGTCCTTGTACGCCAGCGCGAGGTTGTAGAAGTGCGCCGGCGTCCACAGGAAGATGACACCGGCGAGCGTGAGGCCGGTGAGTCCGAAGCGGCCGGTGACGGCGACCCAGCCGATGAGCGCCGGGAGCGAGCCGGCGAACCCGCCGAGCACCGTGTTCTGGACGGTGTTGGGCTTCAGGACGAGCGTGTAGACGACGCTGTAGAAGAGGATGGCCGCGAGGCCGAGCGCGGCGGCGAGCAGGTTCACCTGCGCGAAGACGACCAGCGACGCGGCGGCGAGCGAGACGCCGAACGCGAGCGCGCGGCGGACCGGGATCTGATGGGTCGCGATGGGGCGGTCCGAGGTGCGGTCCATCTTCTTGTCTTTCTCGCGCTCCAGAACGTGGTTGAACGTGCCGCTGGCACCGATGGCGAGGACGCCGCCCGAGAGCGTCAGGACGACGGTCCGCACGGTGAGCGCGGGCCCGGCCGCCAGCGCCATGCCCGCGGCGGCGACGAGACAGAGCAGCCACATCAGGCGCGGCTTGGTGAGCCTGAAGTAGGCGAACGCGGTGGCGGTGAGGCGACGGCGAAGCGGCAGGTCGGCGACCGCGACCGGGTCGTCGCCGCTCTCGGCCGTCGGACCCTCGGCCGCGTCGTCGGCGTCGACGCCGGGTTCGACCGCCCAGCCGTCGGCGGGCGCGTCGGGGTCTGCGGGTTCGAGTTCCCAGGCGAGTGCGAGGACGAGCGACGTGAAGATGGCCATGCCGGCGACGAGGTGCGCGTCGGCGAAGGGCGCGGCCGGACCGTCGAGGGAGACGGCGGCCCCGAGCGCGACCTGAACGGGAAAGAGGACGAGTGCGACTCCGAGCGCGGCGGCGACACGCGAGCGCGGTCGCTCCGAGCGGACGTGGCGAAGCAGGCCGACGACGCCGGTCACGAGTACCAGCGCGCCGACGAGGACGGCTGTGAGGCGGTGGCCCCACGCGACGAGCAAAGCGGTGTTCGACAGCGTGACCGGCCCCTCACAGACCGGCCACCCCGAGCAGGCCTGCGCGGCGTCGGCGATGGTCGCGGTGGCACCGACGACGACGAGCAGATAGACGCCCATCGCTGTCGCCGCGAGCAGGGTGGAAAAGTCGGGTGCCTCGGTGCGGTCGAACACGTGCGATACCTCCGTTACCGTGGCTTTGGGGTGTCCGCACTTAGTGTTCGCGCTTCCGGTCCGGTCGAGCGCGGCCGAAGCCGCACACGTTCGGGCGTTTCGGGGGGGCGGCGATACATCATCATTTTTCCGACACGGCGCGCGGATTCAGCACGTTAATATGCGGAGGTTCCTAACGCCGATCCATGAGAGGGAAGCGCGTCGTTTCGCTTGCGCTACTCGTGGCGGGCCTGGCCGCGCTGGCCGTCGAGCCGGCGGCGGCGCAGTCGACCGCCGACTCCACGACGGAGAAGCTCCTCTGGGACCTGAACAATCAGCTGATGTACATCGCGTTGCCGATCACGCTGCTGGTCGAGGGGATCCTCTTCTACACCGTCTGGAAGTTCCGCAAGAACGAGTCGCCGCTACCGACCAAGGAGAACCGCCGCCTGGAGATCACCTGGACCGTCGCCACGGCTATCATCCTGCTGTTCGTCGGCGTCGCCTCCTATCTGACGCTGTCGAGTGCGTTCGTCACCGCCGCCGCGCCCGACGCCGGAAACGACCTCGTCGACGACGACGAGGAGATTATGGAAGTGCAGGTGACTGCCCAGAAGTACTTCTGGACCTACGACTACCCCGAGCAGAACGTCAGCACCTCGGACACCATGGTGCTCCCGGCGAACGAGCCAGTGCGGTTGAACATCACCTCCAGGGACTGGTTACACGCGTTCCACGTGCCCGGGCTCGGGCTGAAACAGGACGCGTTCCCCGGCCAGTCGAACTACATCGTCACGAACGTCACCTCGACGGGCGAGTACCAGCTCTACTGCGCCGAGTACTGCGGCGTCGGCCACTCCCAGATGCTCGGCTCCGTCGACGTGCGCACCCAGGACGACTTCCAGACCTGGGTCGAGCAGAACGACCCCGAACCCGCTGCGAACGCCACTGCGGCCAACGCCACGGCCACCAACGCCGTCGCGGGCTGACCGACGCCGTCTGCCGACTCGCAACCCACCGCGCTCGTTTTCCCGCCGTCTCGAACCGGACACAGAGCTTTGCCGACCGAGCGCGTACGTCGCGTATGGATTATTTCGAGGACCTCTCGGAGGGCGAGACGGTCACCGCCGGCTCGCGGACGGTGACCGCCGAGGAGATCGTCGCGTTCGCCGAACAGTACGACCCCCAGCCGTTCCACCTCGACGAGGAGGCCGCCGCGCAGTCGCCGTTCGGCGGGCTGGTCGCGAGCGGCTGGCACACCGCCGCGCTGACGATGCGACTGCTGGTCGAGGGAGTCCTCTCGGAGACGGCGAGCCAGGGCGCCCTCGGGGTGGACGAACTCCGCTGGCATCGACCCGTCCGCCCCGGCGACGAACTGTCCGTCGAGACCGAAATCGAGTCGAAAGAGCCCTGGAGCGACGAGGCCGGACTCGCGCGCGTCCGGATCGAGACGAGCGTCGACGACGACCTCGCGATGTCGATGGTCGGACTCGTGCTCTTCGGACGCCGCGAGTGAATTCCCTGGAGTGGAACCGCCAGCTGCGAGCGGCGGGACGCCGCGTTACGGTGCGGGTTCGACTGTCGCGTGCCCGGGCTGGGGCTCCCCCTCGGTCTCGGTGTACGTTGCGAGTACCTGCTCGCCCAGTTCGGTGGTCCGGTAGACCACCTCGTGGCTCACCGGTTCGACGAGGCCCTCGGCGGCGAGTTTCTCGCAGCGCCGCTGCGCGTAGTCGAGTTCGAGCCCGAGTCTGCTGGCGGCCAGCGGCACGTAGTCGGGCTTCTCGTCGAAGTACTGCAGTATCGCCGCGTCCGCTCGCCGGAGCCAGTCCGCATGACGTGACATCTTCTTCCCCTCGCAGTACTATGTGGGTTGTTCACATATAACAATACCGGCGGTGGAACGGGCGTCGCAGTCGCGGGCGGAGACTGCGGTATCCGACAGAGTGAAACCGCGCCGGCCCGGAGAACCGGCTACAGTGCCAGCGAACAGTCCGGGCCGGCCGACGGTGCTCGTCGTCGACGACGAGAAGGAGGTGGCGGACGTCCTCGCGCTCAAGGTCGGCGAGCGCTACGAGACGGAGGTGGCCTACGGGGGGCAGGAGGCGCTGGACAGCATGGGCGAGCACGTCGACGCGGTGTTGCTCGACCGGCGGATGCCGGACGTCCACGGCGACGACGTGCTCGTCGAGATCCGCGAACGGGGTTACGACTGCGTGGTCGTGATGACCACCGCCGTCGACCCCGACCTGAACATCCTGGAGATGGACTTCGACGACTACCTCTGCAAACCCATCGACAGCGACACGCTGATCACGACGCTCGACCAGCAACTCGACGCCCGCCCGGAGAAAGACCCCCGACTCGAGGAGTTTTTCTCCGTCGTCTCGAAGATCGAAGTCCTCGAAGAGGAACTCTCGCCGGGTGAACTCGCCGGGAGCGACGAGTACAGCGAGCTGAAACGCGAGGCCGAGGAACTCGGGCGCGAACTCGACGACTCCCACCAGGACTTCGGCGAACTCGTCGACACGTTCCGGTCTATCAGCCGCGGGACGTCCTGACCGGCAGCCGCAGGACGTCCTGACCGGCAGCCGCCCAGGCGGCGCCGACCGTCTCTGACTCTCTACAGTCCGTCCAGTACGGTCTGTATCTCGTCCCAGTCAGGGAGTTCGCGCGGGTCGTCGGCGACCCAGCGATACCGGACTTTCATCCCGGTGTCGAGAACGAACACCGCGCGTTTCGAGACGACCCGGTGGCCCTGGAACTCGTCGTACAGCACGCCGTAGCGCTCGCTGATGGCCCCGTCGCTGTCCGAGAGGAGCGGGAACTCGATGCCGTGCTCGCGGGCGAACGCCTGGTGGCTGAACGCGCTGTCGGTCCCGACCGCGAGCACCGTCGCGTCGGGGTGGACCGTGAACCAGCCCAGGTCCTGGAGCGTGCAGATCTCCTCGGTGCAGGCCGGGTGGAAATCGAACAGGTAGAAGGCGAGCACGACCGGCCCGTCGCGGGTGAAATCAGCGAGCATGTACTCTCTGACCTCGTCGCCGTCGGCCCCCGGCAGGACGAAATCCGGCGCCGCGTCTCCCTCGACGATCATGTAGTCCGACACAGTGACCGCGAAACAATAAACGCCCCCGTTCCGGTGAGTCAGCCGTGAGAGCGTGTTACGGCGATTCTCGACCGACTCCGTTTAACAGCGCCCGGGGCCAACGGCCGGTATGAGTCAGCGAGTGGCCGTCGTCGGCGGCGGCGCGGTCGGCGTGACGGCGGCCCGTGACCTGGCCGACCGGGGCGCCGACGTGACGCTGTTCGAACGGGGCGACCTGGCGAGTGGCGCCTCGGGTCGGGCCGCGGGCATCGTCTACGACGCGGTCGCCGAGGACGTCGACGCGGCGGTCGCCGACCGCGCGCTCGAACGGTTCCGCGCGCTCGACACCGACGGCGCGATCGACTTCTCGGACTGCCCCTACGTCTGGTTCGCCCGCGCGGGCGACGAGCGCCGCGCCCACGCCGTCCGCGAGAGCGCCGAGCGGATGCGGGCCAACGGTCGCGACGTGACCGTCCTCGACCAGGGGGAACTGCGCGCCCGGTTCCCGGCCCTCGACGGCGTCGACGTGGCGGCGGCAGCGGTCGCCCGCGACGCCGGCTATCTCGACCCCGCGAGCTACGTCCGCGCGATGGGCGAGCGCGCCCGGCGTGCCGGCGCGAGGGTCGAGACGGGAACGCCCGCGAGGATCGTCGACACCGACACGGCCGCCATAGAGACGCCGTCCGGGACCGACCAGTTCGACGCTGTCCTCGTCGCCGCGGGAGCGCACACGAAGCGCCTCCTCGCCGACGCCGGCGTCGCGATCCCGATGAAACCCTACCGCGTGCAGGCGCTCGTGACCGACACCGTCGCGCCGGCCGAGCGCGGTGCGGTCCCGATGACCTACGACGCCACCGGCGGGTTCTACCTCCGGCCACACGAGGGCGGCGAGCGAGAAGCGGGGGGCGGCCACGACGGCCTGCTCGTCGGCGACGGCACCGAGGCGCGCGAGTTCGACCCCGACGACTACGAGGAGAGCGCCGACCCGTCGTTCGTCGACGCCTCGCGAGAGCGGGTCCGCGAGGTGCTCGGCGTCGACCCGACCGTCGAACGAGCGTGGGCAGGCCTCTGTACGGCCACGCCGGACCGGAACCCACTGCTCGGACCAGTGGCCGACGAGAGCGATGTCTTCGTCGCCACGGGGTGGCACGGCGGCGGGTTCATGCGCGCCCCGGCAACGGGCGAGCGAGTCGCCGACCGGATACTCGGTGGCGACGGCATCGAGGCGTTCGACCCGCGCCGCTTCGACGGTGACGAGGAGTTCGCGGTGGTCGAGGGGATGACCGTCGAAGAATAGCGGCGGTCCGGTCGGTCTCAGGGAGAACCGCTACTCGTCGGAGTCGTCCATGTCGTCGTCCGCGTCGCTCTCGTCGGCGTCCGCGTGCGCCTTCCAGTCGTCGCCGTTGTCGCTCTCGTCCGTGTCGTCGCTCGCTTCGGTGTCGGCTGCGCCGTCGTCGGCCGCGTCGTCGACTTTCGGGACGCGAACCTGCAGGGTGCCGTTCTCCTGGAGAGTCGCGGAGCCGGCGGCGGCGTCGACGCGGGCGTCCGCCGGGAGTTCGACGCGGCCGTCCAGCGCGAGGCCGCGGCCGGGATAGCGCATCTCGAAGCCCTCGTGGAAGCCGCGGAAGCGGTCGATCCGCACCTCGATCGCGCCCTCGCGGAACTGCACCTGGACGTCCGCACTCTCGGCACCCGGCGCGTCGAAGACGGCGAGATAGGCGTCCTCGCTCTCCAGCAGGTCCACGGGGAGCGGCGTCCGCTCTTGGGCGCGGCCCATCGCCCGCCCGACGTTTTCCAGTACGGCGTTGCCCAGCGACTCGCCGATGTCGCGGAAGACGGTCATGTCTCCCGGTTAGTCCGGTAGCGCCTTGAGGATTGTGCCCGCGGAGACAGGTCAGAACGAATCGCGGCCCCGCAGCGGACGGTTCACAGGTGATCGCGCCCCCACACCGGACTGATCGCGGGGCGGCCGCGTCGGGCGCCGACTACAGTTCTATCTCTTCGAGACAGTCCGTCCCGCCACACACCGGACACTGCAGGTCCGCGACGCCGTGGTCGTCGGGCACGTCGTAGGTGTAGTGGTTCTCGAACATGTCCAGAAAGCAGTCGTCGTCGGTACAGCGGACCTCTTTGGTCGGTGGCATAACCGTCCCTAGTGACGGGCGCGGCATACTGTTTTCGGCGGCGGAACCGCGCGGCCGTTCCGCGATGAAACCACGCTGGTCGCGCTCGCAGTGGTGGTCGGACGACGGTGGGTGTCACTCGGCGATCAGTCCTCTCAGCGCGGCCGCTGAACGGCCCGCGAGTGGTGAACGGAGCCAAACCTTCATATCGGACCGCCGAGAGACGGGTGATATGGATTCGCGCGTCCTCGGCGTCGACTTCAGCGGGGCGGGCGACGCCGGCCGCTCGATCTGGCTGACGGAGGCGCGACACACACCCGACGGGCTCGTCGTCGACGACTGCTACCGTGCTGCCGACGAGTGGGGCGTCGACCGCGAGCCGGCCCACACCGGCCTCCGCGAGCGCGCGACCGACTTCGCCGTCGTCGGCCTCGATTTCCCGTTCAGTCTCCCGCAGGCGTTGCTCGCCGACCACTGCGGCGGCCGCTGGGACGGCTTCGTCGCCTGGCTCGCGGGCGACGGACCCGACGACCCCGACGCGTTCGCCTCCACCTGTCGCTCCAGCGCCCGCGGCCACACCGGCGACGGCACCGCCGCGCTCCGCCGCGAAACCGACCTGCGCCGCGCGGCGCTCTGTCCCTACGACGCCCGCGTCCAGTACCAGACCTTCTACGGCGTCCGCGACGTCCTCGGCGCGTTCGTCGACGACCCCGACGTGACCGTCGCGCCGATGCAAGAGCGCGGGAGTTCCGGTCCGGCCGCCGCCGATGCCGACGACGCCGACACGCGCGTCGTCGAGGTGTACCCGGCCGCGACCTTCGGGTGGCTCGGCCTCTACCGCGAGGGGTACAAGGGCGACCGTCGCGACCGGCGCGCGACCAACGTCGACGGCATCGAGACGTGTAGCGTCGACCTGAACGGGTTCCGCGAGGAGTACGAGACGACCCACGACGCGCTCGACAGCCTCGCCGCGGCGGTGTCGGCGGCCCGGTCGACGACCGGAGACCCGCCGCGTCACGGCCCGCGCCAGGAAGGCCACATCTACGTGTAGCGCCCGCGAGAACAGCCGAATCGGGGTTCTACAGTCCGACCAGGTCGTCGAGTTCCACGTCGTTCGTGTGGCCGCCACAGACCGCGCACTCGTCGACGTGGTCGGGCGCCGGTCCGCCTTCCATGTGCAGGTTCCCGCAGTCTGTACACACCTCGAACTCTGCCTGGAGCATACGGGCGGGCCGTTCTCTCGCCCGTCGTATGTGTTTTGTGGCGCCCGGAGACTCTCTGGGTGGTGCAAGTCAGCAACCCAGCAGCAGCGCCGCAGGCGGGCCACGGCGCGCGAGGGAACGCTCCGCCGCGAACAGTGGCTGGGAACCGCGATCCCCGACAGTCAACTTCGACCCACGTCATCCACTGCACATGGACAAACAGGATCTGCGGGAGCGGGTCTGGGACGACCTCGAAGCGAGCGGCACGGCCCGGTTTCCGTTCCCGCCTCACGACCGGATCCCCAACTTCGAAGGGGCCGACGCGGCCGCCGACCGCCTCGCCGACTGCCCCGAATGGCAAGCGGCGGCGACAGTCAAAGCGAACCCCGACGCACCGCAGCTCCCCGCCCGCCGCCGGGCGCTTCGGGCGGGCACAACCCTCTACATGGCCGTGCCGCGACTGCGCGACGAGCGGTGTTTCTACCGGCTCGAACCCACTGAAATCGACGACCTCGACGCCGCGCCGACGGTCTCTCACGTCGCGGAGTACGCCGACCAGGTCGGTCCCGGGGCCGTCGACCCCGTCGACGTCGTGCTCTCGGGGAGCGTCGCGGTCACCGACGACGGCGCTCGCGTCGGCAAGGGCGAGGGCTTCAGCGACCTCGAGTTCGCGGTCCTCTCGGACCTCGGACTCGTCGACGCGGGGACGACCGTCGCGACGACCGTCCACGAGCGACAGGTCCTCGACGACGTGCCCGTCGACGCCCACGACGTGCCGATGGACCTGGTCGTCACGCCCGAGCGGGTGATCCGGACCGAAACCGAGTACGCGCGCCCCGGGGGCGTCGACTGGGCGGCGCTCGACGAGGAACGGGTCGCGGCGATGCCCGTGCTCGAGCGTCTCCGGACGGAGACTGAACTCGAGTAGCGCCGCCGACCCCAGTCGGAAGTCAGGGCGTCTGCGTGTACTGGCTGGGCAGTTTCATCTCGCTGACGACGTTGCCCTCGGCGTCGTACCCGATGATGTGCAGATAGCTGTTGTCCTCGGTGTAGTACATCTCCTTGCGCTCGGCGTTGGGGCCGCTGACCTCCCAGACGGCCTTGCAGGTCTGGCGCCCGTTGTGCTCGACCATTCCCTCGACGGACATCGTCGTCCGCTGCCCGCTGGAGGGGTCGATTCGCTCCAGCTGCTGGCCCTCGGGACACCACGCGGAGGCCGGCATGTCGGTCATGCCGCCCATCCCGTCGGTCATGCCACCCATATCGCCGGTCATCCCGCCGGACATGTCGATCTCGGTGACGAGGTTGCCCTCGCCGTCGTAGTAGAGGAGCTTCTGGTAGCTGCCGTCCAGAGCGAAGTACATCACCATCCGGGAGAAGGGCGAGTTGGAGTCGTCGATCTCCCAGACCGCCTTGCACACCTCGCGGTCCTCGTAGGTGACTATGCCCTCGATCTCCATGGACACCTGTCCGCTGGCGCCCCGTGGGTTCATGTACGACATCGATTGGCCGGCCGGACAGGAGTCCATCGAACCGGGGCCCGCGAAGCCGCCGTCGCCGCCGTCACCGCCGAATCCCCCGTCGCCGCCGTCCCCCCCGCTCCCGGCCCCCGGTGCGGCCGCGTTCGTGTCGGTCGGATCGCTACCCCCGCCGCCGTCGCCGCTGCACCCGGTCAGGACGACCAGGAGCGCAATCGCGCCGATCAGTAAGTGCCTACGCATACCCACCTCTCGACCGGAGAGAGCATGAAGACCACTGCTAACTGTCTAGACTCGTCATCCGGAGCGCAACAGCCGACACCCCACTCATTCCGCGCCTATAGCGCTCAGGTCGGGCCCGTGGCGCGGACGAACGCGTACAGCGCGAACCCGACGGCGACCAGGACGGCGACCGGCAGCGATATCGAGAGCCGCCGCGAGAGAATAGCGAGTTCGACGGCGAGCACGAGCAGGAAGACCAGTCCGAAGACACCGAGGGTAAAGGCCGCCCGGCGGGGCCCCGGCGTAGCGTCGTCGGCCAGTCCGAGCGCCACGAACGCGGCGACGGTCAGACCCGCGACGGCTCCGACCGGCAAGCCGACGAACAGCGAGAACTCGATGGCCGACAGCGCCAGTTCCGTCACCAGCACGCCCACGACCAGGAAGGTCGCCAGCCCCGCCGCCAGCGCGTAGCCCAGCGTCCGACCGTCCATAGCGGCGCTTCGGCCGACCGCGACAAATAGGACGTGGATACGCGGTCAGTTCCGACGGCGGTGCGTTCGGGCTCACTCCACGAGCGCCGCGAGCAGGTCCGCGGCCAGCCCCTTCTCCAGGGGGTCGTTGGCGTTGCCGCAGTGGGGCGACTGGACGCAGGCCGGACAACCGTCGGCACAGTGACAGTCGCGGATCATCCCCAGCGTGCGCTCGGCGAGGTCGGTCACCGTCTCGTAGGCGCGACTCGTCAGCCCCACGCCCCCGGGGTAGCCGTCGTAGACGAATATCGTCGCCCGCTCGGTGTGAGGGTGCATCGGCGTCGAGAGCCCGCCAACGTCCCGCCGGTCGCAGAGAAAGGACAGGGGGAAAAGCGAGATCATGCCGTGTTCGGCGGCGTGGATCGCGCCGGGGAACGCGTCGGGCGACTCGCCCGCCGCCCGGAGATCCGTCTCGACAGCCGGCGGGACCGTGAAGTACAGCGCTTCCGTTTCGAGTGTGGTCTCGGGCAGGTCCAGCGACTCGCGACCGATCGGCTCGCCGCTCTGACGGTCCCGGCGCTCGAAACCCGTGATCTGCTTTTTCATCGTGATATCGGCGAAGCGGACGGTCACGTCCTCGACGTCGGTCATTTCGAGCGTCCGCTCGCGGCAGTCCGTCTCGACGACGATGTCCTTGTCGTGGAGCACCTGCGTGTAGTAGTCGGGGCGGACCGGCGCCATGTCGGCGACGCCGCTCCCGAGATCGAGAGCGACCACCTCGTAGTCCTGGCCCTGGTGGTGATAGATCGCGCTGGGGTGGGCGTCCCGGAGCGCGTCGTCGAACGGGAGCGTCGCGATCACGTCGCCGTCCCGACGGTCGCGTAGGCGGATCTCCTGGTCGGCGATGGTGCGCAGGCTCATCTCGTGCTGGGGACTGCCGCCGCCGGCGTCGGTCCAGCGCACGCCCCCGTCGGTCGTCCGTCGGTCCAGGACTCCCTCGTCGGTCAGAGCCGCCACGATATCGGGGAACCGATCGCCGAAGTGGCGCTCGTCCTCGGGGCGGAGCCACGTTTCGCGCGCGGCCGAGCGCACGTGGTCTGGCATGAGGTGTTCGTTTTCGGGGTTGGAGATGGCCTCCTCCGGCGGTTCGTCGAAGAAGTCCGTGGGGTGAGCCATCAGGTACTGGTCGAGCTGGTCCTCGCCGGCGACGAGCGCGACGAGCGAGGGGTCCGTGCCCCGGCCCGCCCGCCCGGCCTGCTGGAAGGCGGCCATGCGCGTCCCGGGGTAGCCGTCGAGGAGGACGGCGTCCAGCCCACCGATGTCGACGCCGAGTTCGAGCGCGTTCGTGCTCCAGACCCCGCGCACGTCACCGGACTGGAGCCCGTCTTCGATTTCTGTCCGGCGCTCGTCGGGCAGCGCGGCCTGGTAGGCCTCGACCGAGCGGGCGGCCTCGTGCTCGTCGCGGCTTCTGAGGTCACTCGCGCTGTCGGTCGCGTAGCGCTCGGCGGTCTGTCGCGACTGGGTGAACGCCACAGTTTGAAACCCGCGAGCGACGAGGTCGACGAACAGGCGTTTCGTCTCGACGTGGTTCGACCGGCGGCGGCCGCTCCCGAACCCGCCGCCGTCGTACTCGGGCGGGTTCCAGAACAGCCAGTGGGTCGGCCCGGTCGCGCTCGCGTCCTCGTCCACGAGCGCGAACGAATCGGGAGACTGGCCGGTGACGGTGGCGGCGTGGTCGACGGGGTTGCTGATGGTGGCCGAACAGCAGACCCACTCGGGGTCGGCGTCGAACCGTTCACAGATCCGCGCCAGTCGTCGCAGGACGAGCGACACGTGACTGCCGAAGACGCCGCGGTACTCGTGGACCTCGTCGATCACCACGGTTTCGAGCCGCTCGAAGAACCAGTCCCACAGCCGATGCGAGTGGGGCATGATCCCGTAGTGGAGCATGTCCGGCGTCGTCAGCAGGACGGTCGGCTGGCGGTCGCGGATGGCCTCTTTCTCCGAGCGGTCCTGCCGGCCGGTGTACTGCGCGACCGACACGCCCGAGGCGAAGCCCAGGTCGTGAGCCAGGTCCGAGAGGGTCTCCTCCTGGTCGTTGATCAGCGCGACCTGCGGGGCGATATAGAGGGTCGTCGCGCGCTCGTCCAGCGCGCGCTCGAACGCGGGGACCGTATAGGCGAGTGACTTCCCGCTGGCCGTCCGCGTCGCGAGGACGACGTTCTCGCCGTCGCGGACCGCCTCGACCGCGTCGGCCTGATGGGCGTAGAGGTCCTCGATCCCCCGCGATTCGAGCGCGCTCGCGAGGCGGTCGTCGAGGCCGACGTCGGCGAAGGCGGCCTCGCGGCCGGGGACCCGGCGGCGCTCGCGGAGTTGCCCCTCGTAGTAGGGCCGGCCCTGGAGCCAGCGGATGGTCTCGTCCACGCGCGACCCTTGGACGGGGAAGTCAAAGCGGTTGCGACTAGTTGTGGGGAGATGATTTTTCACAGGAGTCGCGAGAACCGCGCTGACAGCGACCGCGAACAGCGCAAACGGATCCACAGCACTCACCCAGACAGCCACCGCGAACAGCGTGAAAGCCCCCGCCGTCTGCGCTCCCGCGGACCGCGCTGCGCGCTTCCCTCGCTGCTCGCGGCTTCGCCGCTCGCGTCGCTCGGTCCAGTGCTTGCGGGTCCGGGGTTCGCGCGGACGGCGGCCCCTTTCAGTCCCACCCCGTTCGGCTGATCGAGCGGTCTGAGCGGGCGGCCGTCAGGGATCGGGGATTCGGAGAACAGTCGAGAGCGTCCGCTTAGGCGTCTATCGGGGAGTCCTGCAGTCGCGTGCCGGTGATCAGGAACCAGCCCTGGCCGTAGAGGTTGATGGCCTGGGGAGCCTCGGGACCGCCGGGCATGGCGGCGTTGCGCTGGACGGCGCCGTCGTCGGTGACGACCGTCTTGGCGGCGCTGATGGCGCGCTCGGCGTGTTCGAGGTAGTCCTCGTCCACGATGTCGCGGTCGACGGCCTCGGCGAACGCGTAGCCGTACTGGAGCGTGCCCGAGGTCTCGAGGTACATCGACTCGTCGTCGATGAGGTGGTGCCAGAAGCCGCTGCGGTCCTGGTAGTCGGCCATGCTGTGGAGGTGGTCGCGGACCATCGCTTCGAGCGTGTCGCGCTCGGGGTGGTCCTCGGGCACGTAGTTCAGCGTGTCGAGGATGCCGTTGGCCATCCAGCCGTTGCCGCGCAGCCACAGCGAGCCGTCGGGGTAGCTGTCCGGCGTCTCGCGCCAGATGTGTCGGTAGAGGTTCGATTTCGGGTCGACGAGGTGGTCGTGGTGGACGATGATCTGGTCGACGGCCTCCTCGATGGCCTCCGGTCGGTCCGCGATCTGGCCGTAGCGGGCCATGAACGGACACATCATGTAGACCGCGTCGATCCAGAGTTCGATGTCGTCGATGTGATGCGAGATGCCGCCGGCCTCGCTGCGGGGCGCGCCGTCGTGGAGGTAGTCGAACTGTCGGCGTGCGGCGTCGAGGAAGTACTCCGGCCCGTCGTCCTCGTAGACGTCGAGGACGAGGTAGCCGAACGCGCCCGCGTCCGGGACCGGGCGGAAGATGCGGTGTTCGTCCCACTCCGGGACGACGTCGATGGAGCCGTAGGCCAGCTGGCCCTTGCTCGACTGCGAGCGGACCGCCTTGTCGAGGTAGCGCTCGGCGATTTCCGTGTGGTCCTCGTCGTCGGTGGCGAGCAGGCCGCGGAGGACCATCGGGCGCTCGCCCTGGATGAAGTCCTCGAAGTCGAGGCCGAGCGTGTAGTCGGCGACTGTCGGCAGCAGTTCGTCGAGGGATCGCTGTTCGACCATACGACACCTGCGCACGGCCGAGTCTTAAGCGTGGATGGATCGGCGGGAGCCGCGTTGGGAACGAAACGTGCGCTCGGTCGTCGAGACGGGTCAGTCCCGCCCCGTCTCGTCGCCTTCAAGCCGGTCGCGTCGGCGCTCGTACTCCTCGTCGGTCAGGTCGCCGCGGGCGTAGGCGCGTCGGAGTTCTTCGAGCGCCGGGTCCGTGCGCCCTCGGCTCCCTCCGTCGCTCAGCGTTCGGACGAGGTAGTAGGCCCCGACGCCGAGGGCGACGAGGAAGAGCACCTGTGTCGCGAGCCCGAAGACGAGCATCCACCCGCCGCCCGCGCCGTGCTCCCACTCGCCCCAGTGACCGCCCGTCATCGGCCCGCCGGCCATCATCCCGGCACCGAACAGCATCGGGACGAGGACGAGCGCGGCGAGAACGACGAGGGCAACTGTGACCAGTCGTCTGTCGAGTGTGTCTGTCGCCATGGTATCACGCGAACCACTGCTGCGGTCCGTGCGTGATCCTACGACTCCGCTACTCAATGCGGTTGCCGTTCAGAATGCATGGTGTGAACGGAGTTTCGTTTTCGATCCGAAAGCAACCGTCGACTGTGACTCAGGCGCCCTCTTCGAGGCGCTCGTACTGCTCGACGAACCGCGACTCGCAGGAGCCACAACAGAAGTGTTTCACCTCGTCGCCGACGCGTGTCGAGACGCCCTCGTTCGTGACGGTGTTGCCACACTCCGCGCAGGTCAGCGCGAAGTCCGCGCCGTCGACGGTGGGCGTCCACTCCGCCTCGGTCAGCAGCGTCACCGAGTAGTCCTCGATCCCCTCGTCGTCCACGGTCCCGGCGACCCACCCCGGCACGTCGCCGTCCGGGACGCGGACGTTACAGATCAGGTCCCCCTCGGCCGTGGTGAAGACGTGCTCGACCGCTTCGGCGGCCCGCATCGTCTCGCGGACGGCGTCGAAATTCGCGGGCGCGACCGTCAGCTCCAGCAGGACCGGGATCCCCTCGCGCAACTGCGAGCGGTCGATATCGAGCGTGAATCGGCGGATCACCCCGGACGCTTCCAGCCGTTCGACCCGGTCGGAGACCGCCGGCGGCGACAGCTCCACCGCCTCGGCGATCTCGGCCCACGGCCGCCGAGCGTCGTCCATCAGCAGTCGCAGGATCTCGAGGTCGGTCTCGTCGAGGTCGCGCATACCCGGCGTAGGTTCGGATACGAAAAGAAACCTGCGGGTCGGTTTCGGATCGAATTTCGAGGGCCGAGAGAGTGCGGATATGACAAGCAAAATCGCATTCAAATCTGCCTGTGAACTGTGAGACATGATGTCGACGAACGGGATGCCCTCCGAGGGAGACGCGACGCACGAGCGATCCGGTGCTGACCGGGACGCGGTGACGAACGAGCGAACCGACGCCGACCGCGTCGCCCCCGACCACGCCGTCGCGGCGCTGGGCCACGTCGCCGTCTTCGGCGTCGCGGCCGTCGCCGCCTACACCTACCAGGTCGAGCGGGGAGGTGACGACTGATGGCAGCCGGCGTCGACGGCCCCGGCGGCCGGACCGCCACCGCGGGGCGAGTGACCGCTGTGGAGCGAATAGCCGTCGCGGTCGCGATGGGGCTGCGCGAACTCCGTCACACGCCGGTCGTGCTCGCGCTGCTCGTCTTTCTCCCGGCCTACATCATCGGCGCGTTCGTCTGGCTCGTCTCGGACGACCCCGTCCCGCTGACCATCGACGGGGCGGAGACGACCGCCGGGATGTCGGCGTTCGCGGCCGCGTTCATGACGCCCGTCGCCGTCGCCATCCTCACGGGGATCGTCGGCCTCTTTCTGATGCACTCCTCGCGGGCGGCCGACGGTCGGCTCCGACTGTCCGGGCTCTCGGCGACCGAACTCGTCGTCGCGCGAGTGGGGTTGCTCGCGGTCGGGACCGTCGTCGCGACGGCGGCCTCGCTCGCGGTCGCGCTCGCGGCGTTCACGCCCGAATCCGTGGGGGCGTTCGCGGCCGCGACCTTTCTGGTCGGGCTCACCTACGGCGTGCTCGGCGTGACGGTCGGGCTCGTCCTCGACCGCCTCGCGGGCGTCTACGTGATGCTGTTCGCGCCGATGGTCGACGTGCTCATGTTCCAGAACCCGCTGGCGACCGACTCGCCGGCCTGGACCGCGCTCCTGCCGGGCCATTTCGCGACCGACGCGCTCGTCGCAGCGGCCTTTACCAGCGACGTCGCCACCGGCGACTTCCTCGGCGCGGTGGGGTACGTCCTCGTCGTGTTCGCGGTCGGTGTGGGTGTCTTCTACCGGGCCACGGCGGTCGAGTGACCGGGTACATCGGACATTCGAAGCCATTTTACCCGGTGACGAGAGTTGAGCGGGTATGAGCAGGCCGTGGGACGACTGGGACCACATTCTGAAGATCGACCCGGACAAAGAGCTCGTCGACGGGGAGACCTTCGAGGACGTGGCCGCCTGTGGGACCGACGCTATCGAGGTCGGCGGCACCACCGGCGTCACCGACGAAAAGATGCACCGCGTCGTCGAGGCCTGCGCCGAGTACGACGTCCCGGTGTACATCGAGCCGTCGAACCTCACCAACGTCGTCCACCGCGACGGCGTCGACGGCTACCTCGTCCCCACGGTCCTGAACGCCGGCGACCCCGCGTGGATCACCGGCATCCACAAGGAGTGGGTCCGCCTCGACGACGACATCGACTGGTCGCGCACGTTCACCGAGGGCTACATCGTCCTCAATCCCGACTCCGCGGTCGCCGTCTACACCGAGGCCAACTGCGACCTGGGAACGGAGGGCGTCGCCGCCTACGCCGAGGTCGGCGAGCGCATGCTCGGCCAGGAAATCGTCTACATCGAGTGTTCGGGCACCTTCGGCGACCCCGAGGTCGTCGCCGCCGCGGCCGACGCGCTCGAGGATGCCACCCTCTTCTACGGCGGCGGCATCCACGACTACGACTCCGCCAACACGATGGCCCAGCACGCCGACACCGTGATCGTCGGCGACCTCGTCCACGATGAGGGGGTCGACGCCGTCGCAGAGACCGTCGCGGGCGCGAAAGACGCCAAAGCCGCCACGCCGACCGACGACTGACCCACCCGCCAGAGACGCACGGCTGCCAGTTCTCGCCCCGTCCCCACCGTCGAACGGGTTATTTTGATCAGCGCCCGCGTTCCCGTTGTGGTGTGTCATCATGTGTCATGAATACACGTCCCGCGCCTGGGACCGCGAACCCGAATCGGTCGAGACCGACGAGGAGCGTGACGAGACGCCCGAGTTCGCGAACGACGAGGGCGGCGACGAGGTCGAGTTGCTGACCGACGGCGGCGGCGAGTAGGCTTTCCCGTTTTTTCGACGAGCAGCCAGGGGCCGGGCAGCGACGCTCGCGACCGGAATCCGGGGCGGTCCCGGAAGGCCGACCCCCGCCGTCAGAAGACGACGCGTTCGAAGACGCGCCGAAGGAATCCGGGACGGGTCGACCCGTCGGGAAGGACCTGGATCGCGGTGCAGTCGACGGTATCGACGATCCAGTCGGCGGGGCGGCCGAACAGGCTCCCGCTGATCCGGCCGCCGTCGGACCCGATGACGAGGATGTCCTCGGGACCGGTCGCCGCGGCGAACGTCCGGGTCGGGTCGTCGGTCTCGACCACCGACCGCTCGACCGGCGTGTCGCACAGTTCCTCCAGGTCGGCGAGGTACGCGTCGATAGTCTCACGCTGTGCGGTCGTCGCATCGCTGCCGACGGGGTAGAGGAGTTCGACGTACGTGTCGGCCTCGACGGCCAGCGCGTTCGCGACGGCGATTTTCTGTGGATCGAAGGGACCGCGGTCGGTGACGACCGTGACTGACCCGACCGCGTCGAGGTCCCGCTCCTCGACCAGCAACATGTCACAGGAGACGTTTCGCGCCACCCAGTCGGCGTCGGTCCTGAAGACCGACGCGTAAAGGGGGTCGTCCGTGCGTTCGGTGACGAGGAAGTCGACGCTCTCGCGGTCGACGAAGTTGACCAGCGCGTGGTCGGCGTCGTGGCTGACGACCTCGCCGTACCGTATCGGCACGTCGAACTCCTCGGTGATGGCGGCGGTGCGCTCCTCGAACTCGACGTCGGCGGGCGAGCGGGTCTCCGAGGCCTGTGCCAGCGGGGCCTGGTCGGGGACCTCGTCGAATTGGACGACCATCACCTCGCCGTCGTGCTCGCGGGCCACGTCGGCGGCGACCCGGACGAGCGCCCGCTCGCGGCGCTCGCTCGTGTCCTCGGACACCGCGACCAGCGCCTCGTAGCCGTCGACGTCCTCGAACAGCGACTCCGTCCGCTCGACCGCGCGCCGGCCGACCGAGCGCCTGACCGCGTCGGTCATCGCGCCCTCCCGGTCGACCGAATCCCGCGCGAAGTAGAGGTACCAGAGCACGGACCCGACGGCGATGACGAGCGCGCCGACCAGCGGGACCGTCCCCATGAATCCGACGAGCGCGAGGCCGCCGACGATCCCGCTGACCTGCGTCCAGGGGTACAGCGGCGACTGGAACGAGGGGTCGTACGCCGCCTCGCCCTCGCGGAAGGCGACGACGGCCGCGTTGACCATCGCGAAGACGACGATCTGGAACGCGCTGGCCAGTTTCGCGATGCTCTCGATGGGGACGAAGGCGATCAGAGCGAGCATCACGCCGCCGGTGAGCGTGATCGACTTGGCGGGCGTGCCCCACTCCTCGTGGATCTCCGTCAGGGATTCCGGTGCGAGACTGTCGCGAGCCATCGCGAAGGGATACCGCGACGACGAGAGGATCCCGGCGTTGGCGGTACTGACGAGCGCGAGCAGCGCGGCCAGCACGACGGCCGCGACGCCGGGACCTGCCAGCGACGCCTCGGCGGCGTGAATCATCGGCACGTCGGAGTCGCTGAGTTGTGACGGGTCCGTGACGCCGACCATCACGACGACGATGAGCACGTACAGCAGCGTCGTGAACACGAGCGAAACGAGGATGCCGAGCGGGATGTTGCGGTCGGGGTCCTCGATCTCCTCGGCGACGCTGGCGACCTTCGTAACTCCTGCGTAGGAGACGAAGACGAGGCCCGTCGCGGCCAGCAGGTCGAACCCGCTGGCGCCGAGGAAGCCGTCGAAGTTGCCGCCGGTGGTCGACGGGAGGCCGCCGGCGACGAACCAGACCATCGCGGCGAGCATCACGACGACGATACCGACCTGCAGTCGCCCGGTCTGCTTGGCCCCGACGAGGTTCACGACGACGAGCAGGGCTGCCAGTCCGAGCGCGACCGGTTTGACCGGCAGTTCGAACACGTACAGCAGGTACGGGACGCCGCCGACCAGCGCCAGCGCGCCCTTGAACGACAGCGAGAACCACGTGCCGACACCGGCGATGGTCCCCAGCAGCGGTCCCATCCCGCGCTCGATGTAAATGTACGTCCCACCGGCCTCGGGCATCGCGGTCGCCATCTCGGCCTTGCTCAGGGCCGCCGGCAAGACCAACACGCCGGCCAGGAGGTACGCGACGACGACCGTCGGACCGGCCGTCTTGAACGCGATGCCGGGCAGGATGAAGATACCGCTGCCGACCATCGCGCCGACCGATATCGCGATCACCGACAGGAGTCCGAGGTCCCGCTCGAGGTCCTTCCCCATATTACGCTCGTTCCTCGACCGCGACGCGTTCCTCGACTGCCTCGACCACGCGGTCGGCGACGCTGCTCGTGCCACAGACCGTCGCGGTGCTGACGGTCGCGAGCGCGTCCTCGCGGCGGGGATCGTTCACGAGCGTGACCACCTCCGTGAGGCCGAACTCGGTCCGGATGAGCTGCGCCGCGAGCAACGCCCGACGGTCGGTGTCGGTCACGACGACCGCCATCGCGGCTGACCCCGCCCCAGCGGCCCGCAGCGTGGCGGTGTCCGCGACGGACGGCGCGTCGACGATAGTGGCTCTCCCGGACGGGTCGGCGTCGCTGCCCCGACTATCGGCCAACCAGACGGACGCTCCGCCCACCGCGGCGGCGACGCCCGGGTCGTCCGTCGCGACGTGGACGGTTGCTGTCTCGGAGAGGGAGCACGCCACCGCCGCGACGGCGTGCGTGTCGCCCACCACGAGGACGGTGGGGTCCTTCCGGTCGCTCGAACCTGCGTTCCGAAGCATCGGGTGAATCTCTATCATTGTCTTTGTCGTGAAAACGGACGAGACGCACTGCCCGTTCCCGGTCGCTCACACTACTCGACGTCTAGTTCCGGAAGACGATAATCTTTGGCCTTTACTTTCCGCTTCGGAAAATTTAGTGTGATATTATTCCTAGAAGAGTGCCCCGTCCCTCACTCGTCGGCGGCGAACTCGGCGAACGGGGTCGAATACTCGTTGCGGATGAGGTCCTCGTCGGCGACCTGGAGACCCACTTCCTGGAGGTCACGACCGATCCGGCTGAGGTCGTTGCTGTCGACGCCGACGGCCTCGACGTGGACGTTCTCCTCCCCGGTCATCACCTCGCGGACCCTGACGACGCCCGGAACCTCGAGCGCCGCGCGGGCGATCTCCTCGCGCTCGTTGATCGGAGCGGTACAGACGATGAGGGTTCTGAGCTGGTAGCCGGCGGCCTCGTAGTCCACGGTGGCGTCGTACCCGGTGACGATCCCCTGTTCCTCGAGACGGGTGATGTGGTTGCGGACGGTACGGGCCGAGACGTCGAGTTCCGCGGCGATGTCGCTCGCGGACGTGTGACGCGCGTCCCTCTGGAGCGCGTGGACGATCCGCTGGTCGAGTTCGTCGAGTGATCCTGACATGGCAGCAGATTGGTCGTCCCCCGTCACAAATCCTCCCCTTGCGGCCGCCAGTCCGGGAGGACCGCGACGCGTACCGCTGGCGCCCGCGGTAAGCTGAGGGCGTCTGCCGCGGTTTTTCGCCCGCGACTGTCGAGGGCGGTGGCGCTGTCGACCCGAAAACCAAATGCGGCGGGCGGGCGACCGACCGGACGATGGTGCTGCGAACGGATGCGGAGACGCTGCTCGCGGTGGGGATCGTGCTCGCGAGCGGCACGTTCGTCGCCTACCTCGGTTACCGGATCCGATACCACCGCGACGTCCACCTCGTCGCGGGCTACGACGCCGACCGCGTGACCGACGCGGCGGGACTGGCCGACTTCGCGGGCGGTATTCTGCTCGCGCTCGGCGCGGCTCACGTTCCCGTCGGACTGGCCCTGCTCGTCTCGTCGGCGGGCAGTCGCTTCTGGACGGCGTACACCCTCCTCGTGCTCGCCGGCGTGGGCGTTCTGGTCGTCGGAAGTCGTCGGTACGCCGAGTAGTAGTCGCTGCTGGATGGCGAATGCGCGGTCGCTGTCGATATCGAGCGTGCCAGCGACACACACGGTGTGAGAACCGTTCGCCCGGAAGGACTGTTCTTAAGTCGGGCCCACCGAAACTGGCGGGTATGGACGACCGCACATACACCACGGACGCCGAGCCGGGCGACACCGTCACCGTCGCCGGCTGGGTCCACGAGGTCCGTGACCTCGGTGGCATCGCCTTCCTCATCCTCCGGGACTCGACCGGGAAGATCCAGGTCAAGTTCGAGAAAGACGAGATGGACGAAGGACTAGTCGAGACGGGCCTCGGCGTGCATCGCGAGTCCGTCATCGCCGTCACCGGCGACGTCGAGGAGGAACCGCGCGCCCCGACCGGCGTCGAGGTCACGCCCGACTCCGTCGACGTGGTCGCCGAAGCGGATCCCGAACTGCCGCTCGACCCCTCGGGCAAGGTCGACGCCGACCTCTCGACGCGGCTGGACAACCGCACGCTCGACCTCCGCAAGGAGGAGACCAAGGCCATCTTCGAGATTCGCGCCGAGGTCCTCCGGAGCGTCAGGGAGGCGTTCCGCGACCTGGACTGTACCGAGATCAACACGCCGAAAATCGTCGCCACGGGCACCGAGGGCGGGACGGAACTGTTCCCGATCACCTACTTCGGGCGCGAGGCGTTCATGAACCAGAGCCCGCAGCTGTTCAAGCAGCTGATGGTCGGCTCCGGCCTCGAACGGGTTTTCGAGATCGGTCCGATCTTCCGCGCCGAGGAGCACAACACGCCGCGCCACCTCAACGAGGCAACCTCCATCGACTTCGAGTCGGCCTTCTACGACCACACCGAGGCGATGGACGCCTGCGAGGCTGTCGTGACGGCCGCCTACGAGGGCGTCGCCGAGAACTGCCAGGACGAACTCGAGACGCTGGATCTGGCCGACGAGTTCGAGGTCCCGTCGGGCGAGTTCCCGCGCCTGACCTACGAGGAGGCCATCGAGCGGATCAACGCGACGGGCGAACTCGAGGAACAGCTCGTCTGGGGCGACGACCTGCCGACCGAGGGCGAGCACGCGCTCGGCCAGGACGTCGGCGAGCACTACTTCATCACCGACTGGCCCTCGGAGATCAAGCCGTTCTACATCAAGGACCACGACGACGACGAGCAGCTCTCGACGGGCTTCGACATGATGCACCCGACGATGGAGCTCGTGTCGGGCGGCCAGCGTGAACACCGCTACGACCAGCTCGTCGCCGGGTTCGAACAGCAGGGCCTCGACCCCGAGCAGTTCGAGTACTACACCAAGATGTTCAAGTATGGCATGCCGCCCCACGCCGGCTGGGGCCTCGGTGGCGAGCGCCTGGTCATGACGATGCTCGGGCTGGGCAACATCCGCGAGGCAGTGCTGTTCCCGCGTGACCGCCAGCGTCTGAGCCCGTAGCGAAGTCGCGAGCGCCACTCTCGCCGTCCTCAGCTTCTCGTCGACTCGCCGAAAGAACCATGACAGCGGCGGGACACGTCCCGGCGTATGGGACGCATCGAGGACGCGCTCGACTCGATAGAAGAGGCGGTAGAAGACGCGACCGACGGCATCGAGGAGGAACTCGAACCGCTCGAACGACGACTCGACGAACTCGAGGACCGGGCGGAGTCGACGTTCGACGACTCGGAACGACTCGACGACATCGAGCGACGACTCGAGGACATCGAGGACCGCGCCGAGGAGAGATCCGAGAGAGCGGTCGCGGACGTCAGAGAGCGGATCCGCGCGCTCCGGTCGCGAGACTGACCGGGGGACGTCCCCGTTTTTCCCGGTGGACCGTCGCGGCCCGTCAGTCGTCGGCCGTCGCGGCCGCGGCGTCGCTGCCGGACCCGATACCGGCACTGCCGACGACCGACTCGTTGGCGGCGACCCACCGCAACAGCAGGAACGCGAAGATGTACTTCGCACCGATGTCTAGCGCCGAGTAGGCCCACGAGGTGGCCCCGACCGACTCGACCAGCGCCAGCCCCTCGACGCCGACCGCCCAGACGATCGGATAGCCCAGCCAGAGGACCACCGTCAGTACCCTGAGCGTCGCGAATATCTCGTCGGTCCCCGCCTCGGCCGCGTCGGCGGGCCACTCGAAGAGAATCGCGTACAGCACGACCAGGAAGAAGGCACAGCTGATACCGTAGAAGACCCACCGCAGCGCCAGCGACGAGGTGATGAGCGCCGCGGCAAGGCCGGTGATACACATCCCGATGTCGGCGGCGATCACCGCGAACAGGTCCCCGAGGTCGACGTCGGCCAGCAACCCGAGCGCGAGGAGTATCATCGGCGTCGACAGCGCCCAGGTGAGATACCGGCCCCACTGGCTCAGTACCTCCTCGCCGGCGAGGGGGTGACCCGCCGGCATCTCGATGAACCCGACCGTGAGCCCCGAGACGAGGCCCATGTAGCTCGATATCGATACCAGCGGGATCATCAGCGTCGCCGCCCAGATGAGTTTTGCCCGCGGGTCGTCGACGTTTCGGCCCATGTAGACGAACAGGAGCGCCGACAGCCCGGCCAGCGCGATGTTGGCCCACAGCGACGAACTCAACACGGCGTCGTTACTGATCTGGTCGAACACGTCCGATTGCGTCGCCTGAAGCACAGCTGTCTGTAGCATACAGCCTGACGTTCGGTGAGGACGCATATCGTAGTTGTACCCAACTGGTGTCAGTTGAGGGAAAATAGCGGTCCGGGAACCCACATCCCCGACGAGAGAGCCGCCCGGCCTCACAGACGTGTCGCCCGGCCTCACAGACGTGTCGCCCGCCGGACGCTCGGCCGCCGGCCTTGGGTCCGCCGGTCAGGACTCGATTTCACCCACCACCCGCTCGCGCATCTCCCCCGTCATCACTACTCCCGAACGGTCCATCCGCCGGACGATTCGCTTTGCTTGCGTGCGGGAGAGGTACTTGTCCTCGGTCGCCGCACGGGTGACGACGCCGACGCTGCTCGTGACCGCCGCGCCCAGCCCCTCGGCCAGCCGGCGGACGCGCCGGTCCTCCGAGACCACCGCGACGGCCGTCCGGTCGTCGGGATCGGCGTGGGCGAGGACGCCCGCCAGCAGCGCCGCCTCGTAGCTCTCGGGATCGCTCTCCAGCATTTCGCTCGCGCGCTCGTGAGCCTTCGCGGGGACCGACTGCGAGACGTCCGCGCCGTCGAGGTACTCCGCCAGCCCCGTCCGCGCGGGCTCGGTCGTCACCGCCTCGACGACCACCTCGGGGACCACGAGCCGACCGTCGAAGTGGTCGAGCAGGTCGAGTTCGCCCACCGCGCCCAGCGCGTACAGCGTCGACGGCCCGACGTAGATGCGGGTCATCGCCGCCGCTCCCGTGCCCGCGTCATAGCTCCTGTGCGGTGTGGGCGTCGTCGCTCACGTCTGCCGGCGAGAGTTGCGTGGTCAGGTTGCGCTCGGCGGCGATTTCGAGCCACTCGCCGAGCGAGACGCCGGCGATCCGCGCCGCCTCGCCGACCGACGCCTCGCCCGACTGGTACTGCTCGACCGCCCGCCGGACCCGCAACTCCGACAGCCCTTCGCGGAGCGCCTTCCGGATCGTCGTACTGCGATCCTCGTCTAACAGGTCGGCGACCGCGTCCAGTTCCTCCTTCTCGTCGCTCGGCAACCGTGCACTCACCGACGGCATTGTGTATCCAGTGTCGGACTGCGTGTACACATAACTGTAGGGGTTCGTTCTGCCGGTCGAAATCCTGAGAACGACGGCGTAATCTGCTCTATCTCGTGATGTCGTGCGACCTGTTCGTTAGCCATCGATGTGACCGCAGACGCCACCGCAACCGCAGACACCACCGCGACTGCAGACACCATCGCGGCCTCCAGTGATCCTGCGAGTCGAAAGCCCTCGACCCGCTCGCGGTCGCTCCGGGACATATCCGCGCTCTCCGCACCGCCCACGCGGATAGTGGTCCCGGAGGCGACTGCATGAACGCGAGCGCGTCTCGCCCTTTCAGTCCGCCAGGAAAATCTCGTCGAGGCGGTCTAGAAACGCCGGTTAGTCGGGCAGGCGTGAGCCTCACACCTCCCCAGCCTCTTGCGCTACTCGGTCTTCGACCTGCGTTGCTCGTCCCTCGCGCGGGAACGTCGCGCCACAAGGGCGCGACGGCGCGCGCCACCGCAACCACGGAGTCGTCCAGCCGTCGGCCCCGATCTGTATTCCGCCGGGCAGACACCTATTTGGGCGTGGCACGACTGCACACGGACATGGACGAAGCGGTCGTGGACCGCGGGGACCGGGAGAGCGAGGGCGACGACGCCGAGGAAGACTCGCCGCTCCAGTCGGTCGCGGCGGGGGCGGTGACCTTCCTGACGCTCGGGGTGGCGTTCGGCCTGCTCGCGCTCGACGTCTCGTACTGGTGGGTCGTGTTCCCGGTCGGCTTCGGCGGCGGAATGCCGCTCGTGGCCGGGCTCGCGCGGTGGTACGAATCGCGAGAGTCGAGTTCGAGCGGTCGCGACGACCGGTCGCGACCGGAGCGCAGCGACACCGACGCGGCGCTCGCGGACCTGCGCGAACGCTACGCGCGGGGGGAACTCGACGACGAGGAGTTCGAGGCCCGCGTCGAACGCCTCCTCGAGACCGAGTCGATCAGCGACGCGAAGTCCTTCGCCGAGCGCCAGCGGACGGCGACAGCGACCGGCGACACGGACGACGACCGCGCAACCGGAGACGACCGCAAGCGTGCTGTCGAGGACGACTCGGCCGTCGAGGACGAGCGGGCCTGACTGCGCGGTGTGGGCCGTCGGATGGCGAAACGCATTACCGGTGGCGGCCACTGCACCTGACAATGACCGAGGTCGCAACAGCGTTCGTGCCCGGCCACGTCACCGGCTTTTTCACCGTCGACCGGGCCGACGACCCCACAGTGGCAGGGTCGCGCGGCGCGGGACTCGCACTCTCCGAGGGCGTGACCGTCACCGTTCGCCCCGCGAGCGAGACGAGCGTCTCGCTGAACGGCGAGGCCACAAGCGTCGCGGCCGTCGAGAGCGTCCTCGCGGCGCTGGAAGCGAGCGCGGACGTGCGCGCGAGGACCGAACTGCCGGTCGGGTCGGGTTTCGGTGTCTCCGGCGCGATGGCGCTCGGGACGGCGCTGGCTGCCAACGACGCCTTCGCGCGCGGCCTCTCGACGTACGAACTCGCGACCGTCGCCCACGGCGCGGAGGTCCAGGCGGGCACGGGGCTGGGCGACGTGGTCGCGCAACTGCACGGCGGCGTGCCGATCCGACTGGAGTCCGGCGGGCCACAGCGCAACCGGATGGACGCGGTGCCGGCGCGCTCGCGCGTCGAGTACGTCACCTTCGGCGAACTCTCGACGGCGGAGGTCATCGGCGGCGAAACCGAGGCCATCTCGCGGGCGGGCGAGCGGGCGCTCGCCACGCTGGTCCGGGAACCGACGCTGCCGACGCTGTTCGAGGCGTCACGGACGTTCGCCCGCGAGGCGGACCTGCTGACCGACGAGGTGCGCGCGGCGATAACAGACGTCACCGAGGCGGGTGGGGAGGCGACGATGGGGATGCTCGGCGCGACGGTGGTCGCGCTGGACACCGGCCTCTCGGACGCGGGCTACGACCCGGCGGTCTGTGCGGTCGACCCGACGGGTGCGACGCTGTGTCGGGCGACCGGCGAGCTGTCACTCACCGAGTGACAACGCGCGACCACGGCATCCAGCGGCCGCCCTGGCACACCATACTATTGTGGCATGCGTTTTTCCACCGGGCGTCGTTAACGTTTGGCTGGACCGACCCGTCTGACCCGATTTCGGTCCGTACCCTTTCAGTGGAACGGCGGCGGAACGTCGCCGGAGACCGGGCCACTGCACCCGCACCGATCTGGACCCCAACCACCACACGTTCGAGACAAACGATGCGCAAACGAGACTGCCTGTATCTCCACGCTCTGTGCGCGTTGCTCCGTCTGGAACTCGAAGAGCGCCGCGAGTTCGCGGACGACGCCTTCGAGTCCTACGAGCGACTGGATATCAGCCCGACGGAGATCCACCGTTCGAAAAGCGACCACCGCGAAGCCACGCGAGCGCTGCTCGCGGTACTGGACAGCGCGCTCGACGGCCGCGGCGGTCAGACGCGGATCGAAGCGAACGACGGGAGCGACGGTGAGCGGCCGTGAGAGCGGACCGTTCGGCGAGTGCGGCCCGCCACCAGACCACGGGGTGTCGCTGAGACAGCATGTCGGCCGGGAACACGCTGACCGAACTCGAGTTCAGGGTCACCGACGACGACTATCCGTTCGTCGAGGGGTCCGACACCGCCTCGTGTCAGTGCGTCCTCCGTGAACTGCTGCCGCGGTCCGACCAGGGGTATCTCGAGTTCTTCGAGGTCAGGGACGGCCCGCCACAGACGCTCGAACGCGCCGTCGAGGGGAACCCGACCGCGACGGCGCGAGTCGTCAACGACCGCGACGACGCCGGCATCGTCGTCGTCCACGTCGAGCGACCGGAGGACTGCGTGGCGACGACGCTCGCGGACCAGGAGGTGTTCCTGCGAGAACTGCGCGCCGACGACGGCGAGGGTCGCATCGTCGTCGAAGTCACCCCTTCCCAGGACCCCGGTTCGGTCGTCGCCGCCGTCACCGAGGCCCACCCGGCGATCGACCTCGTCGCGAAACGCGACCGCCCGCCCGAGGGCGCGCTGTTCGTCCGCGAGCGGATCGAGGGGATCGTCGACCAGCGGTTGACCGACCGCCAGCGGGAGGTGCTCGTCACGGCCTACTGCGAGGGCTACTTCGAGCGCCCGCGCGAGACGACCGGCGCCGACCTGGCCGACCAGCTCGACATCACGCCGGCGACCCTCTCCCAGCACCTGCGGGCCGCACAGCGGAAGGTCCTCTCGACGCTCCTCGAAGACGGGTTCGGCGGCCGTCGCGACAGTGTCGGCTCGCGGGGCGACCGTCCCCACACTACAGGCTCGCGGGGCGACCGCCACTTCGACGACCAGGAGTGAACGGGGCCGTCACTCGGCGACCGCGTCCACCTCGAACCGGCGGTCCGAACGCCCGAATCGAGTGTTTTTCGGGCTCGGCGACCGACCGACGGATATGACCGACGTTCCCGAGAGCCACCCGCGCTACGAGTCGCTGCTCACCCGCCACCGCATCGAGGAGGGCGTCGAGAAGGGGATCACCTCCCGACAGGGTCTCATCGCGCAGGGCCGCGGCGAGGCCTTCGACTACCTGCTGGGCGAGCGAACGCTGCCCTCGGCCGACGCCGCCGAGCGCGCCGCTGCCGCGCATCTCCTGCTCGCCGAGCACGCCGTCCTCTCGGTCAACGGCAACGTCGCCGCGCTGGTCCCGGGTGAACTCGTCGAACTCGCCGACGTGACCGGCGCCGACCTCGAAGTCAACCTCTTCAACCGCACCGACGAGCGCATGCGAGCCATCGTCGACCACCTCCGCGACCACGGCGCCGAGGAAGTCAAGGGCCTCGACGCGGACGGCCGGATCCCCGGCCTCGACCACGAGCGCGCGAAAGTCGACGCCGACGGCATCGGCGACGCCGACGTCGTCCTCGTTCCCCTGGAGGACGGCGACCGCGCCGCGGCGCTGGCCGAGATGGGCAAGACCGAACTCGTCGTCGACCTCAACCCCCTCTCGCGGTCGGCCCGCGCCGCCACCGTCCCCATCGTCGATAACGCCATCCGCGCCGTCCCGGGGATCACCGCCCACGCCCGCGACCTGGCCGACGCAGACAGAAATACCCTCGAAGGTATCATCGAAGATTTCGACGCCGACGAGGCGCTCGCCGCGGCCGAGCGGGTGATCCGGAGCGGCGGCGAAGACGGCGATTCGGTGTCCGCCGACGAGTGAGGCTCGGTGTCCGCCGACAGATGAGCGCGGACGGCGCCCCACTCATTCGAGCGACTCGTCCAGGGCGTCCTCGACGCGCTCTTCGAGGGTGCCGTCGGCGAGCAGGTCCGCGACAGTCGCAATCTCTCCCCGAAGCGGCCGGTCCCGTTCCAGCGGTGGGACCGCCTCGCGGACGGCCTCGTAGGCGGCTCCCGACCCGTGGCCTGGCGCGAGGTCATCGTCGACGAACTCGGCGGCCTGCGCGCCACAGAGCAGTTCGATAGCGACCACCTCGCGCGCCCTGCGGACCGTCTCGCGGACCCCGTGAGCGGCGGTCGCGCTCATGCTGACGTGGTCTTCCTGGTTGCCGCTGACGGGGGTGTTGTCGGTCGCGGCGCGGCCGGTCGCGCGACACTCGTTGACAAGCGCCGCCGCGGTGTACTGGGCGATCATGTAGCCCGACGAGCGACCCGGATCGGGCGTGAGGAACGGCGGCAGGTGGTCTTCCTGCGTGTTCGGATTGAGCAGCCGGTCGACGCGGCGCTCGCTGATCGCGGCGAGTTCGGTCAGCGCGCTCGTCAGGTAGTCCAGCCGCAGGGCGAGGGGTTCGCCGTGGAAGTTCCCGCCCGACAGCACCGCCGCCGCGTCGGTCCCGCTGGCGGCGGCCGGGTCGGTCCCTCTGGCCGCCGCCGCGTCGGTGTCGCCGTCGACGCTCGCTGCCGTGGTACCGCCCTCGCCGTCCCGTTCGACCGCCTCGCGCGGGAACACGAGCGGGTTGTCGGTCGCGCTGTTGAGTTCGGTCTCGACGGCCGCACGGAGGTGGGCGACTGCGTCGCGGACGGCGCCGTGGATCTGCGGGAGACAGCGCGTCGAGTAGGCGTCCTGCACGCGGTCGCAGTTGCGGTGTGACTCGACAATCTCCGACCCCGCGGTGAGCCGCCGGACGTTCCGCGCGCTCGCGGCCTGGCCGGCGTGTGGCCGCACGTCCTGAATGGCCGGGTGGCTCGGCACCGTCGAACTCATCGTCACCTCCGTCGTCAGCGCGCCAGCTGCGTCCGCCGCCCGGACGAGCGCCTCGCCGTCGACGACCGCGAGCGCGCCGATCCCCACGGTGAGTTGCGTCCCGTTGATCAGCGCCAGCCCCTCCTTCGCCCGGAGCGAGAGGGGCTCCAGGCCCGCGCGCTCCAGCGCCGCCGCGCCGTCGAATCGTTCGGGTGCCGCCCCGTCGTCCGCCGTCGCGGCGTCGGCCGCCCCGTCGGTCTCCGCGCCGTCCACGTCGGCGACGCCCTCGCCGATCAACACGAGCGAGGCGTGGGCCAGCGGCGCGAGGTCACCGCTCGCACCGAGACTGCCCGTGCGCGGGACGACCGGATGGACCCCCTGTTCGAGCATCGTCACGAGGTGGTCGACGACGACCTCTCGCACGCCGGAGTACCCCTTCGCGAGCGCGTTCGCGCGGGCGAGAAGCATCGCCCGAATAACCTCGCGTGGGAGCTCCGATCCCGTGCCGGCGGCGTGGCTCCGCAGGAGATTCCGCTGGAGCGCCTCGCGGTCGTCGCGACCGATGCGCTCGTCGACGAGTTCGCCGAAGCCGGTGTTGACGCCGTAGACCGCCTCGTCGCCCGCGGCCACCTCTTCGACTCGGTCGCGGGCGGCGCGGATAGCCTCGCGAGCTTCGTCGGCGACGGTGACCGTCGCACCCCCGCGGGCGACGGCGGCCACGTCCTCGGGAGTCAGCGATTCGCCGTCGAGGACGACGTCAGTCACGGTCCTCACCTGCCTCGGATCGCGGGGCCGCCGGCTGTCGACTGGGCATACCGGGACTCGGCGGCCGAGCCGTTTGGCCGTTTCGTCGCCGCGGCCCGGTCAGGGCGGGGCCACGGTCACGTTCCCGCTGGTTCCGCTCGCCGTCGCGTTCGCGACGAACGACGCCGCCCCCGCGAAGACCACGACCGTGTCGGGCGCGACGCGGACCTGCCGGATCGCGGTGTCACGGCGCGATTCGAGTGTCGGAGCCAGGTCCGCCACCGCGCTCGCGAACTCGTCGGCGTCGGTCGCGCTGTCCCACCGGAGCGTCCAGGCGACCGCCGCGGTGTCACCCTCGTGGCCGAACGGGACGAGCGTGTCGTTGCCCCACCCGGTCGCGGCGGCGTCGACGCGCTCGTCGGACAGCGCCGTCGAGAGCCACGTTCGAACGAATATCTCGCCGCGCTGGCGGGAGCGGTCGGCCAGCCAGTCGGGCGACTCGGTGACCGACACCGAGAGCGGGGCCGCCGGTTCGGCCGACGGGGCCAGTCCGTGAACGAGTTGCTCGGCCGTCTCGGGAGGTGTCTCGAAGACCGCCTCCAGGTTCGCGGCCGAGTCGAGTCGCCCGGCGAAGTAGTCGCCGCCGAAGTAGTACTGCCCGGTGAGCAGTTTGACGCGGTTCTCGGCGCGGTCGTAGAAACACTCCCGCAGTTCGAGCGGGGTCTTGCCCTCCCAGGTGAGTCCGTACCGGCGAGCGTAGGCGTCGGCGACGTAGACGGCGCTGCCCTCGAGCATCGCACCGCGGGTCGCGTCGAGCGAGCGCGTCGCGTTCTCGTAGCCCCGCACGTCGTCCTGGAGGACGTGCGCGTACTCGTGGACGAGGAGCAGTTCGACCGACGCCGCGGTGAGGTTCGTTGTCGAGACCTGCACCGTGCCGCCACCGGCGGAACCGCTTCCGAGCGTTCCGCACTCGGTGACCGGACCGGTCGCCTCGCCGAACCCGAGGGCCCTGCCGACCGGCCCCGGACCGCCCAGCGAGGGGTCCACCGTACGGTTCTCGACCTGAACCGTCGGAACCTCGTCGGAGACGCCCATCAGCCGCTCCGTCCGGCGGTAGACCGACGTCGCGTTCACCGGGAGCGCCCCCTCCACCGGAACGCGGGCGCTCTCGCCCACGCCGTCCGCCTCGGGGCCGGGCGTCGCCGTGTCGGTCGGCGGGGTCGTGGTCGGCGGTACCGACGTCGGCGTCGCGGTCGGAGCGGGCGACGGCGTCCGAGTGGGGGTCGGCGGCGCCGGTGGTTCCGTGCGTGTCACCGTCGGCGGAGCGGGCGGGGGCGTCCCCGTCGGCGTCGGTGCTGTCGCTCGGGTTCCGGGTTCGGGGCCGGCGGGATCGGGCGCGTTCGTCGGTGTCGCGTCGGTGTGCGTGTCACTCGGCGGCGTCGCGCCGTCGCTCGCTGTGGTCGCCGGGGGCGCGTCGGTGGCGTCGGACCCGACGAGGCCCGAACAGCCCGCGAGCACGAGGAGGAGCGCGACCGCGACGGCCGCTGTCGGTCGGCGGGGGACCATCGTCGGAAGGTGTAAGCCGACCTGAATAAGCCTTCGGACGCGCCGCGGGGTCTCCGGATATCGCTACACGGATCACTCTCAGCGCGACTCCGCGGCCGCGACCAGGTCGACGGCGAGGGCGACGGCCTCGGTGGCCGTCTCGCCGAGCACGTAACACACCGGTGGGATGCCGAAGGCGCCCTCGTGGTAGACGACCCGCGGGACGGCGCCGCGCTCGCGGAACGCCGCTCGCAACCGTCCGCCCCGGCCCTCGTAGCCCGCATCGAAGCGGACCGGGTCGATCCCCCGCTCGCGGGCGGCCGCGAGCAGCGAATCCGAGGTGGCGAGGTTGAGCGCGCCGCGCAGGTCGGCGTCGACGGACGTCGCAGCGAGGATCAGTTCCGCGACGCGCTGGGAGGCGCCGAACTCCGGGTCGGCCGGGACCATGACGCGCGAGCCGACCGCCTGCAGGCGGCCGGGCACGGCGGCCACGTCGGTCACGTCCGCGGCACCGGGTACCGCAGTCGCGACGTTCGTCCCGACATTCGGGACGTGAGCGGCCGCTCCCGGCGCGTTCGCGAACCGGCGCGCCCCTCGCCGGACTGCCGCGATCGCCTCGCGCTCGGCGAGGACCGCGTCGTCGGTCCCGCGGACACAGAGGTCACAGCCCATGCCTTCGAGGGCGGGCATCTCGTCTTCGTGGACGGCGCAGATCGGTCCGCGGTCCTCGAAGGCTCGGACGAGGTCGAGAATCTCCACGAGCGCCTCGTAGCCGTCCATCGACCCGTCGGCGAAGCCGTCGGCGATCCGCTCGACGGTCGCCTGCATCCGCTCGTCCGCGGCGAAGCGCTCCTCGACGGTCGCGTCCCCGCGGAGGTACTGGCTCACCGCCGCCTGCGTGACGCCGAGGTGGTCCGCGATGGCCTGCTGGGTGAGCCCCCGGTCGTCGAGTTCCCGCGCGAGCATCGCCCGCGCCGTGGGGAGAAAGCGCTCGACCACGATCTCGCTCGGGAGCACCAGCGACATGCCAGCGCCTTCGACGCCCCCCGAAATAAGTCCCCCGCGACGAACCGCTCGTCCACCGACGACGCCCACCGACGGCACCCGCCCATTCCGACGACCCCTGCCCCGAGACAACCCGCTTGTACAACAGTCCTATAACGAAACTGGTATCACCACGCGGTGCTAACACCGAGTGATATGAGCCAGAACGGCTTCGACAAGTTCAGCGACGTCGGCGAGGCGGAAGTCACACGCGCGATCGGCCAGGAGTGGACCGAGGAGTTCATGGACTTCTCCGACTCCGACGTGATCATCGTCGGCGGCGGACCCTCGGGGCTGATGGCGGCGAAGGAACTCTCGGAACGGGGCGTCCAGACGATGGTCGTCGAGAAGAACAACTATCTCGGCGGCGGCTTCTGGCTGGGCGGGTTCCTCATGAACAAGGTCACCGTCCGCGACCCGGCCCAGCAGGTGCTGGACGAACTCGACGTCGACTACAAGCAGTCCCAGGACTCGGAAGGGCTGTACGTCGCCAACGGCCCCGAGGCCTGTTCCGGTCTGATCAAGGCCTCCTGTGACGCCGGCGCGAAGATGCAGAACATGACGGAGTTCACCGACATCGTCATCCGCGAGGATCACAGGGTGGGCGGCATCGTCATGAACTGGACGCCGGTCCACGCGCTGCCCCGCGAGATCACCTGCGTCGACCCCATCGCCGTCGAGGCCGATCTGGTCATCGACGCCACCGGCCACGACGCGATGGCCGTCAAGAAACTCGACGAGCGCGGCGTCCTGAACGCGCCCGGTATCGGCGAGAACAACAGCGGTATGGACCAGACCGACAGCGACACCTACGGCGCCCCCGGCCACGACTCGCCCGGTCACGACTCGATGTGGGTCGGCGAGAGCGAGGACGCCGTCGTCGAGCACACCGGCCTCGCCCACGACGGCCTCGTCGTCACGGGCATGGCCACCGCGACCACCTACGGCCTCCCGCGCATGGGCCCGACCTTCGGCGCCATGCTCGTCTCCGGCAAGCGCGCCGCGCAGGTCGCCCTCGACGAACTCGAGGTCGACGCTGACCCCGTCGACCTGACGAGTCGGAACGCCGCCAGCCCCGCTGACGACTAGAACCCACTTTCGCACCCACTTTTTGCGCCGGAGAGTTCCTCGCGGCCCTGCGGGCCGCTGCGGGAATCCTCCGGCGCAAAAACGTGGGGAAAAAGGCCGGACGACTCGCTCGCTTCGCTCGCTCGCGTCCGGTGAAACCGCGCCTCACTCCGCTCGGCGCGGTATGCTTTTTCCGAACGCCCCCGCTTCGACTCGATACACCACGCATCCGGCGAGCATCAGCAGACACCCGTAGAGGACGGGCGTGCCGACGGTCATGACCGGTCGGAGAAGTTCTCTGACGACATCGGCTGAACCGCCGTCGAGCGGGAGCGTCCGGAGCGCTTCGCTGACGCCGCGATAGGAGACTGAGAGGTTGGCGACGAGTGCGCCGGCGACGAACAGCGAGCGGCCGCGACCGGTCGGGAGGTCGTAGCAGCAGACGACGAGCGAGGGGGTGAGGTAGGCGTAGTAGACGAGCAGCGAAGGGAACCACAGGACCATGGTGACGAGCGTCGCGTGGAGCGCGACGTGCCAGTCGGTCCGCGAGGCGGGCTGCCAGTAGACGAGGGCGAGGACGGGCGCGAGCAGCGCGGCGGCGCCGACGGCGTACCACGTCGGGTCGACGGCCGGGAACGCGACGGAGAGCGGCCGCCGGAGCGTGACCATCGCCTCGAAGGGCGAGAGCCCGCCGGCGAACGCGTCGACCTCCCGCCGAGCGAGGACCGCGTCGACGACGTAGGTGCGGTAGGTGTCGACGCCGAACGCGAGGAGCCCGGCGACCGTGAGCGCGGCGGCGGTGCCGACCGCGGCGGCGATCGCCCGCCAGGCCCGGCGTCGGAGCAGATAGAGGCCGACCGCGCCGGGGAATATCTTGACGAACGCCGGGAGCGCGAGGAGCGCCCCCGCGCGGGACTGGCGGTCCCGACTCCGGTCGCTGTCCTGATCTCGATCCGGGTCCCGATCCCGGTCTTCGGCGAGGCGGACGAGGCCGACGACGAACGCGGCGACGAGCAGGTGGTTCACCTGCCCGTAGGCGAGCGAGGGCGCCGAGTGCGAGGAGACGACGAGGAAGGCAAAGACGAGCGCGGCGTCGAGTCGGGCGACGTCGTAGCCGAGTCCGGCGACGTAGCGACAGAGCTCGCGGGCGGCGACTGCGCTGGCGGCGACGGAGGCGGCGGTGAGGACGAGAAAGCCGGGCAGCCATCCGTCGGCGAGCGTCGACGGGAGGAAAGCGAGGACGGTCACCGGCGGGTAGAGATAGCGGAAGTCGCTGCCCGCGGGGCTGACGGCGTAGAAGTCGGCGCCGTCGCGGGCGGTGCGGGCGGCGACGTGGTAGACTTCGTAATCGATCCCGAAGCTTCCGGGGCGGTTGGCCGCGTAGTGAGCGAGCGTCAGGACGCCGAGGGCGACGGCGCTGGCGAGGACGGCGACGACGGCACGGCGCTCGCGTTGCACGGCGGAGGCTCCGACCGGCCACACCTTGAGCCTGTGGGACCCGGACGGGCCCGCGGGGCGGCTACGACCGACGGCGGTGCGGTCGCGGAGACGCGCAGCGCGGTCCCGGCGGGTCCGACCTGTGGACGTACATTCTTACGTGGGGAGGCCTTTGTGCCGGCCACATGCGATCCTGGTCCCGGAAAGCGCTGCTGTGGCAGGGTGTGGGGATACTCTGCTACCTGGCAGGCCTCCTGGTGTTCGTTTCGGTGGTCATCGGGGTGTTCCTGGCACCGCCCCAGAACTCGCTGGCGAATCTCTCGAGCGGCCACGTCCCCATCCTGATAGCGAGCGTGGCCCTCATCGTCGCCGGCCGACTGATATCCTACAAGTACGGCGTCCAGAACGGGCTCTCCGGTGCCGTCCGCGAGTACCACGGCCGGCCGGAGAAGTCGAAACTCGAGGAACTGGGCTACGTCATCCCGCCCGAAAACGAGGGGAGCGAAGGCGGTCTCGAGCGGAAACTCTCGCTCGAAGAGGGCGAACTCACCGTCGCCTGCAACGAGTGCGGCGCCGAGAACGACCCCGACTACCGCTTCTGTGGCAACTGCTCGGCGGAACTGCCGGACTGATCTGTGGAGGTCGTTCCGGGCGCCCGCTCAGGGCCGGTACCGCTCGGCGTGGGCCGGACAGAACTCCGGGTCGCGCAGTTGCGCTTCGACGACGCCCGGCTGTCGGTGCGGATTGGCGAGGCGACAGCCCGACTCCTCGCAGAAGTCCTCGCCGGTCGCGAGGTAGTGGTAGGCCGCGAGGGCGTACCCCTGGATCGCCTCGGTCGTCCGCGGGTCGTCGGCCACCAGAAACTCGCCGTCGACTTCGTTTTCGAGTACTTCCCGCGGCGGCGCGTCCCCAGAGAGAAGCGCCTGTTTCTGCTGTTCTTTGTAGTACTGTTCGGGCTTGGCGGGCGCCTCGTAGAGACCCGGCACCGAGACGATGCCCGGCTGGCCGAGGACGGCGACGCGCTTGTGCCAGCGGCCGTCGTGATCGCCCCAGGTGCCGACCACGCGGTCGAGCAGGGGGACGTGGAGGTGGTCGAGTCCCCGCTCTTCCTGGGGGATGCGCCGGCCGAGCGACTCCTGGACGGCGAGGCCCTCGTAGATGACGCCGCCGCCGCGCTCGGGGTTGTCGATGGCGCGTTCCTCGTAGCGGACGATGCCCATCATCGTGTTACCGGTCTCGCGGTCGTACGCCGAGAGCACGCGCGCCTCGGCGAACTCCTCGGCGAGGTCGTCGTCGGCGTACAGCGAGAGAAAGCGGTCGCGCACGGACACTGTGGCGTCGACGCGTTCGCGGAGCCACTCGGCGATCGCGTCGGCGTCGGCTTCGGTGGTCGGCGCGCGGTAGAGCGTGACCCGTTCGACCATATCGACGGTCCGGCCGCCCCGTAGAAACGGCTTGTGGCTTCCGGGCGTCCTGCCGAATTGCGGCGACGTGAAACCGTCGACTGCAGTGGGGCACCCATTGGTCGCCTGCAGTGGCGCGCGCCGTCGCGCCCTGTGTGGCGCGACGTTCCCGTGCGAGGTCTTCGCGAGCGTGCGAGCGAAGGCTCGTCAGAGCTCGCTCTGACGGTGGATGAGCGAAGGCGGTCTGAGCGAAGAGGCTGGGGAGGTGTGAGGCCGTCCGCGGTGCGGTTGCGGTGCGGGGCGGTGGCGGTGCGGGGCGGTCCTGGTGGACTGAAAGGGCGAGACGCGCTCGCGTTCATGTAGTCGTCTCCGGAACCCCTATCCGCGCGAGTGCGGAGCGGTGCGGCTGTTCATTGCGCGGATATGTTCCGGAGCGACCGCGAGCGGGTCGAGGGCTTTCAACTCTCAGGATCTCCTGCTGTCGCTGTGGCGTCTGCGGTCGTAGTTCCTGTTAGCGAGCGGGGCGAGGGCTTTCAGCGCTGAGGATCGAGTGCGGCCGCGGTTGCGGAATCTGAGGTCGGGACACCAGCTAGCGAGCCGGCCGAGGGCTTTCACCGCACAGACTCGACAGCGGTATCGACTCTCACGCGGGATTTCCGAAGGCAAAGAGGGTCATCGGGGTCTGTCCGTCGGCGTGGGGGGAGAGGTATTCGGCCACCTCGTCGTCGAAGAAGGTGAAGCCACGGCCGCCCAGGCCCAGATGCGCGTAGGTCGCCAGATACAGCCGCCCCAGACCGATCCCGGCTTCCAATTGCGCGAGCCGGTACCCCCGATCGCCGAAGTCGGAGACGACGGCGTCGACGTCGGCGACGAGGTAGACGTTGACGGCGGCGTCGCCGACGACCGACTGGCCGAGCGCGAGTTCGCCCGCACGGTCCCGGTCGGTGTCGCGGACACGCTCCAGCGCGCACGCGCCGGGGTGGTACTCGTAGACGCCGGCGTCGATGCCCTCGACGGCGTGGACGAGACAGTAGCAGTCGACCAGCCCTCGCAGATCACCGTCCACGAAGGCGTCGACGGGGACGCCACCGAGCGCGCGGTCGAGGACGGTCGCGAACTTCCGGGCGCTGATGGGATCGTGGCTGTACTCGCGACAGGAGCCGCGGCGTTCGATAGTGGCTCCGACCGGGCGGGCCGACGCAGTCTCCCGGTCGACGGGGTCGAGGTCGATCCACTCCCCGCTGGCTTTCGCGGGAGGGGTCGCGCCGATAGAGGTGTCGGCCGACTCGGCGGTGACGCCGTCGCGCCAGGCCGCGGCGGCCGCGCCGTCGTCGAGGCGGCTCTGTCGCCAGGCCTCGGGGACGAGCGGGTAGTCGACGGGGTCCGCGGAGAGGGGTTCCTCCGCGGGGTCGATCGACTCGACCGCGGCGGCGTCGGTCACTGCGTCGTCGGGCACCGGGTCGCCGCTTCCGACGGGGACGAGTTCGAGCGGCGCCTCGTCGTCGGCGTCGAGGTCGAGTAGATCGAGGACCGGATCGTCGGCGAACCCCGTCACGACCTCGGCGCGGTGGCCCGCGGCGTGGGTGACCGCGAGCAGATTCGCCAGTATCGTCCCGGAGTCCCAGAACGCGTGGCGGTAGGTGCGCTCGCGGTATTTCCAGGCGTTGCGCCACCACTGGGAGGTGGCGACGACGGTGACGGGCGCCTCGGTGACGGCGGGATAGTCGCCGGCGGCGTTCGCGAGGAGTCCGCGATAGTCGCCTTGCCTGAGCACGTCGAAGCTGTCGGATTCGGGGTCGAAGTGGTAGACGCCGGGGCCATCGGGGCCGCAGTCGCCGGCGACGAGGTAGAGGTCGACGTGGTAGAGTTTGCCCGTGCAGGCCGCCGCACGGAACGCGGTCGACTCGCCCCGAACTTCGAGTTCTTTCGTCACCCCGGCGGCGTAGTGGGCGAGGGTGCGGAGGTCAGGGCTGCTGTCGGGTGTCGGTGCGTTACGTGGTGGGTCGGGGTCGTCGGTCGCGACCGCTTCGAGCGCGGGATAGTCGGGTGGGTCGAGGTCGCCATCGGGCGCCACGCGGGGGAGGTCGACGTAGCGTTTGGACGGGCGGGGCTTGTTCTCGAAGTCGAGCTGGAACGACCGTTCGCGGAGGCGCTCGCGGGTGTGGTTCGTGCGCTCGTGGTACTCGCGGGCGTCGACCATGCCTCTCGGTTCGAGTGCATGCGGGTAACGCCTTTGGGTGGGACGTGAGTCGGTCCCGCGGTCACCGGCTCGCGTCATCGGGGAAGCCCCGCTCTGAGTGACCGGCGCGTGTAGCGGTGCTGTGCGAAGCGGTGGGGTTGTGGATGCGGTGGCGGTGGCGCGCGCCGTCGCGCCCCTGTGGCGCGACGTCCCGTGCGAGGTCTTCGCGAGCGTGCGAGCGAAGGCTCGTCAGAGCTCGCTCTGACGGTGGATGAGCGAAGGCGGTCTGAGCGAAGAGGCTGGGGAGGT
>Ga0207755_100080_pt1 | contig 83758 bp, 87 predicted proteins | sample A23P2SouthBayCA_FD_187734 | JGI IMG/M metagenome (GOLD analysis project Ga0207755, IMG submission 187734) | Aerobic enrichment media microbial communities from Bioluminiscent Bay, La Parguera, Puerto Rico - A23 P2 (SPAdes) | ecosystem: Environmental > Aquatic > Marine > Unclassified ...
CCGTCCTGAACGACCCCGACGACCGCATGGTGATGGTCTTCGACCTCGGGAGCGACGACGTCAACACTGACAACGTGAACGACAGGATCACCACCGGGACCGGTGACGGGCTGACGTACTTCGGCGAGGAAGTCCGCGAGGGTGGCTCGATCAGCATCGAAATAACCACCAAATCCGGCGCAACGACCACCACCCAACTGACCATCCCCGAGACCCTCTCGGGTTCCAGCGCAGTCGAGCTATAAACTGTCGGAACTCTTTCATTCGACGGAATTAAACCCCTCGATCACCGATTCACTCGATATGGTCAGGGGGAACGACGACTCGTCCGACGCGGAGGACGGTCGTGTCCTCTCCCCGGAGGAGTTGGACATCACGAACGACGAGCACGTCGCCGAGATAGACGACGGTCGGTACGTCGTCTCACCGAACGACCCGATAGGTGACGTGCCGACCGCCGATACCACTTCGACCGACGACCGGGGCTCGCGATCCCGGGAGTCGGGGACCGAACCCGATTCGAGTCCCGAACCCGGACAGACAGGGCAACAGGAATTGAGTTCCGAATCGGTCCACGAGTTCCTCGAAGCCGAGTTCGAGGGCGCGAGTTCGCGCTACGGCTTCGACGTCACCGGGAAGTTCGACGGGTCGGTCCACCAGCGCCGAATGGTCTCGAACGACGTGGTGACCATCTTCGAGAGCCTCGTGCTCTGGTATGCACAGCAGATCGACAGCACGACACCGGTCGAGGAGGTGCTGGGGATCCTGCTGATGGAGGCGAACGTCCCGGTCAGGTATCCCGCGGCGAGCCTCCAGCGACTCGTCCAGACCACTGACCTCTCCCCCGACGACTCCATCGCGGAGCTCGTCGAGGCCGTCGGCGACGAAGACGGGTTCCGGATCTGAGCGGTCCGGGGGCGTCGGTCTTTGGCTCCGAGCGGCACCGACGGTTCGGACACGCCGGTCCGCCGTCGCGTGGTATCAATCCCGATAATTTACGGGAAGGCTTTATTGGTGATTTCGAAGTACGACAGAGGTGATAGGCATGCCAGACGTACTGATAGCCGACGACTCGGAGTTCATGCGCAACCTCCTGCGAGAGATCCTCGAGGAGGATCACAACATCGTGGGCGAGGTCGAGAACGGCGTCGAAGCGGTCGAGACGTACAAGGAGCAGAACCCGGACCTGGTGATGATGGACATCGTCATGCCGATCCGGGACGGGATCGAGGCGACCGACGAAATCAAGACCGAGAATCCCGGTGCGAACGTGATCATGTGTACGAGCGTCGGCCAGGAGGAGAAGATGAAAGAGGCCGTCCGCGCGGGCGCCGACGGGTACATCACGAAACCGTTCCAGAAACCGAGCGTGATGGAAGCCATCGAGGACGTCGTTCCTTCATGAAAGTCGACATCCAGTCGCTCGGGACGTTCAACGAGCTGGCACACGAGGGCGCCGAGCAGGCGACCCAGTCGATGTGCCAGATGACGGGCCTGGATGCAGTCGTCGACGTGACGAAGATAACGCTGGTCGGGCGCGAGGACGTGGGTGAACAACTCGACAGCGGCGACTACGTCGGCGTGCAGTTCGGCTTCGAGGGCGAACTCGCCGGCGAGACGGTCCTCGTGTTGGATCGGGAGGGGAGCCAGACCATCGCCGACTCGCTGGTTCCCGGCAGCGGGACCGACGAGGCGATGGCTCGCAGCAGCGTCGAGGAGATCGGCAACATCATGATGAGCGGCTTCATCGACGGCTGGGCCGACTACCTCGAGACGACTATCGAGCATTCGCCGCCGACCTACGTGACGGGCGGGAGCGAGGAGATCCTCCCGGGTGGTTCCGACGACGCCGGGCGCGACCAGGTGTTCGTGTTCAAAAGCGAGATCGAGTGGGTCGGCGAGTCGGTCGAGTTCTACATCTACATGCTCCCGGAGTACGAGTCGCTGACGTCGCTGATGTCGAGTCACGCCGACGCCGAGAGCGACGCCATCCCGGTCGACAAACTCGAGGTGTTCAACGAGATGACCCGGGACGGCACCGAGCAGGCGGCGGCCAACGTCGAGATGATGACCGGGATCCGGACCGAGGCGGAGGTCACACGGCTCAGCTTCGCGCCCATCGAGGACGTCCCCAAACAGGTCGGAACCGACACCTACGTCGGGACCGTCGTCGAGTTCACAGGCGTCCCGAGCGGCTTCCTGCTCGTCCTCTTCGACGAGGCGTCGGCGGTCCACATCGCGGAGGCGATGATGCCCGTCGAGATGGACGCAGACGAACTGACGCCCCAACACGAGGCCGCGATCGAGGAACTCGGCAACATCATGACCTCCGGGTTCGTCGACGGCTGGGCCAACGTGCTGCAGACGTCGGTCGACCACACACCGCCGAAACTCGTCCACGACATGGGGCGGGCGATCATCGACCCGCTGGCGGCCCAGGTCGGCCAGCATCAGGAACACGCGTTCATCGTCGACTCCGAGATGCGGACCGACGACATCGCGTTCGGCGCGGAGATACACGCGCTCCCGAACGAAAAGGAGTTACGTCAGGCGCTCGACGAGTTGCTCGTCGACAGGGCCGACCAGACCGAAGCCGACGTCGAACAGATATTCTGAAATGAAAGTGTACGACGGATCGACGACCGAGAGCCTCGATACGACGGCACCCGAACGGGTGAAAGTCGGGATCGCCGAGTATCAGGTGACGGCGGACGACGCCGTTCTGACGACCAGCGGCCTCGGCTCCTGTCTCGGCGTCGCCATCCACGACCCCGACGCGACCGTCGCCGGACTCGTCCACGTGATGCTCCCCTCTCGGGACGAGATGGAGGGGAAAAACGAGGCGAAATTCGCCGACTCTGGCATCCGCGAACTGGTCGCCGAGATGGAACGATCCGGGGCCGACCGCGGGTCGATGACCGCGAAGATCGCCGGCGGGAGCGACATGCTCGATTTCTCACAGAACGGCTCCGGTATCGGCGTCCGCAACGTCGAGGTCGGCCGACGCGTCCTCTCGGAGTTCGACATTCCCCTCGATGGCGAGGACGTCGGTGGCGAACACGGGCGCTCGCTCCGGTTCGAGGCGACCACCGGCGATCTCATCGTCAAAAGTGCGAACCGCGACCCGATCACCCTGTGACTGCCCGCTCTTGCCGGTCGACAGCGTCTCATCCCCGCCGTCCGTCCGACGCTCGTCCGACGGGCGCGACGACAGCTCCTTCGTTTCGGCCCGGTAACGACCTGATTTTTCCCGGATATCGACAGTAGATTTCGTCTGACCTTTCTTTCTTTCCGTCCTGGCTTAGTTCAACGTCAGTAGGGTGGGATTAACGCGTCTGCTATCAGAAATGATACTGTAAACGGTACATTGAAGGGTGCTGTACCGGATTTACCATCGTAATGAGCGCCCTCGCCCAGTCGATCGGTCCAGCCGTCGGTGGTCCGTCGGCTGTCGTGCCGGCATTGCTGGTGTTGCTGACCGGCGGGCTCGTCGGAATGAGTATCCGACAGATGATCGACATTTTCGGGGACGACTCCGACGACAGCGGGGGCGACGGAGAGATGACCGACGGCGGCGGTCTGATGGCCGAGGACGGCGACGAGGAGGAACTCGGCGGGTTCGGCGGGCTCGACGACGGCGGCGACGACGAGTTCGGCGAGTTCGGCGACGACGAGTTCGGCGACATGGACGAGGGCGGCTCGGACACCGACGAACTCGAACACCGCCTCGACGAACTCGAGACCGAGGTCGGGAGTCTCTCCTCGACGGTCAACACCGTCCGCAACGAGAACGAACAGATCTCCGAGACTGTCGAGGACGTCGAGGAGAACGTCCGGAAACTGCTGGACATCTACGAGATGGTCACCCGAGGGGTCAATCCCTTCGCCGACGACATCGAGGCCGGCGGCATGGGCGGCGCCGGCGGTGGCGGCAACTTCGGCCTCTTCGACGACGACGACGGCGGCGAGGAGGAACAGGACCTCGACGAGGACATCGCCAACGCCGACGCGGAGGGCTTTTTCGACGAGGACCTGGTCGAGGAGGACACTTCACCCCAGGGGAGCGTCGACGACATGATGGGCGGCGGCGGTGACGACGACGCTGGCTTCGAGGACGACGGCGGAACCTTCGACGACGGCTCCCTCGACGAGATGGACGGCGGCTTCGACGACATGGACGATTTCGACGACGGGATGGCCGATCTCGACGACGACTTCGACGACTTCGACGACGGCGACACGGGAGGGTCAGACGACATGAGCGAATCAGAGAGCGACGGCGAGGGCGGGAAGTCCTTCGCCGAACTCAAAGACGAGTACGAATCGGGCGACGCGGAGTGGGCCGACGGCGAGGAACCCGACGACGCGGCCGACGACATCGAGGCCGAGATGGGCGGGGCCGACAACCTCCTCGAAGACGCCGACGACGCGGACGGAGACGACGACCTGGCCGACGACGAACTCTTCGACGAGGTCATCGACGACGCCGACGACACGGCGGACGACGTCGTCCTCGACGACGCCGGCGAGTCGACCGACGCCGAGGCGGAGTCGGAGGCCGAACCGGAACCGGAAGTCGACCCCGAACCGGAGACGACTGCCGACCCCGAACCGGAGACGACTGCCGACCCCGAACCGGAGTCGGAAGCGACTGCGAACGCGGCCTCGGATTCGACCGCCGGATCGGCGGCGGCCGGTGCAGCGGCGGCCGCCGCGGGCGCCGACTCCGAGGGCAAACCGTACCTCGCGACGACGCCGGACGGACTGGCGAGCGAACTCGTCGTCGTCGAGTGGCTGGAGTTCCTCGTCGGCGAGGTCGGGGTCCGGGAGACGGCGCGCGCTATCGATTACTACGAGCGCATCGACTGGGTGGCCGAACCCGTCGCCGACGACCTGCAGGCGTACCTGCGGGGGTTCGACGGCGACGGTGGCGACGGTGGGCTCACGATCGACCACCACACACAGAGCCTGCGCTACATCAGCCAGCTCGACGGCGACACCGCCGAGGCCGTCGCCCTCTCGAAACTGGTCGGGCACCGTGGAGGTGGTTCCAGTGGGCTTCAGCGTTAGCGGCTCGGCGGCCATCGTCTTCGCCGGCATGTTCATCGCCTTCGGCCTGTTCCATGCCGCCGCCTCCGACAGCTTCGAGCGCGTCTCCGAGGCCCGACAGGCCGAGAGCGACGCCGACCTCGACCAGCAGAACACGGCCATCGCCGTCCAGTCGGCCACCTACGACGACACCAACGACCTGATCAGCCTCGACGTCGAAAACACCGGCTCGTCGTCGCTGTCCCTGAACGAGACGGACATCCTCGTCGACAACGAGTACATCACGGGCTGGCAGGACGGCGCGACCGTCGGGTCGAACTCCGACACCGACCTGTTGCTCCCCGGTGAGACGGTGTCGGTGAGCCTCTCGCAGACGACCCGGCCCTCGCAGGTACGGGTCGTCACCGCCCACGGCGTCGCGGACACGGAGGTGTTCAACTGATGGGCTTCAGCGTCAGCGGGTCGATGGTGATCGTCCTGCTGGGGCTGTTCATCGCCGCCGGGGCGATGTACGGCAGCCTCTCGAACACGATGGAGGCCGTCTCCGACGCCCGCGAGGACCGCGACGACGCCGCCGACCGCCTGCGCCACACCGACGTGCAGATCGACGGCGTGACCCTCCTCTCGAACGCCAGTTGCAGCGTCGCAGTGACGGCCACCAACGCCGGCGACACCGACCTCGCGCTGAACCGCACGGACCTCCTGTTCGACAACGAGTATCGCGCCGGCTGGCAGGCCGACGCGACCGTCGACGGCGACGCCGGGACGGACCTGTGGCTCCCCGGCGAGAGCCTCACCGTCGAGGTGACGGGTCTCGTCACCGCGCCCGACCGCATCCGACTCGTGTCGGGGCCGGGCGTGGCCGACGCCACGGAGGTGTCCGGCCTCGCATGCTGACCTGCACTCTTCCCCACAGCCGGGTCCGCTCCCGCGGAGGTGACCGGTAATGGCGAGCGTCTCGGTGTCGCACATGATCCTGTTCATCGCGTCGATGCTCGTCGCGGCGAGCGTCGCGGGTGTGTTCACCGACACGGTCGGGGAGTTGAGCAGCGCCATCGACGACCAGGGGCTGCAGGTCAGCGAGGACGTCCGCACCGACGTCGAGATCATCTCCGACAGCGGCTCCAGCGCCATCTACGACGACAACACGAACACGACGACCCTGCACGTCAAAAACACCGGCTCGGAGACGCTGGGAGCGGTTCCCGACGCGGTCAACGTGTTCGTCGACGGCCGCTTCGAGACGGACGTGACGGTCACGCTGCTCGACGACGCGAGTTCGTGGCGCACCGGCGAGGTCGTGCGACTGGAGATCACCGAGAACCTCACCGTCGACCGGGACCACCGGATCAAACTGGTAGTCAACGGTGACGAGGAAATCTTCGAATTCAGGGCTGAATCATGAGCATCGCGACAAACGACCTGTTCTCGCTCGGGCTGAAAGAACGGGACCGACTGAACAAGGAACTGGGCGGGGGCATTCCCCCGGGAAGCATCGTCCTCGTCGAGGGCGACTACGGGGCCGGGAAATCCGCCATCAGCCAGCGGTTTTCCTACGGCCTCTGCGAGGAGGGCCACACCGTCACGATGCTCTCGACCGAGCTCACGGTGGGTAGCTTCCTCGACCAGATGCACTCGCTCGACTACGGCATGGTCGAACACATCCTGGACGAGAACATCCTCTTTCTCCACGCCGACATCGGGGACGGCAACACCTTCTCCGGCCAGGAGGACGAGGGCGACCGCAAGGAACTCCTGAAGCGACTGATGGAGGCCGAGGTGATGTGGGAGTCGGAGGTGGTCATCGTCGACACTTTCGACGCCATCCTCCGCAACGACCCGAAGTTCGAGGCCCTGGTCCGACAGAACGAGGAGCGCCAGGCGGCCCTGGAGATCATCTCCTTTTTCAGGGACATCATCTCGCAGGGCAAAGTGATCATGCTGACCGTCGACCCCTCGACGCTGGACGAGGACGCCATCGGCCCCTTCCGGGCGATCGCCGACGTGTTCATCGAACTCGAGATGATCGAGGTGGGCAACGACGTCCGCCGGCAGGTCAGCGTCAAGCGCTTCGCCGGCATGGGCGAACAGGTCGGTGACACTATCGGGTACTCGGTGCGCTCCGGAACCGGCATCGTGATCGAATCGCGCAGCGTGGCCTAATACGGAGACTCAGCATAGCATGACCGACCACGGACGACCCAAACCCTCCGACGAACTCAGGCAGGTGGCCTCGCGCAGGCCCCACCTCATGGACCACCTGAAGAAGTTCAAGCAGATCACCGGGGAGTTCCCCACGTTCATCGAGGAGGCCGACGACGACTACGAATCCCACCGGCCGAACGTCCTCTACCCTGTCGGCGGGCCGATCTTCTGTCACATCTACGGCGACATCGGCCAGGACATGAAATACTACGCCATCGAGCCGGAGCTCGACGACGAGGAGAAGGTTGTCTTCGAGAACGTCCGCAATCGCCTCCTCGAGAAGAGCGTCACCAAGCCCGCCCCCCAGAGCGAGACCGAATACGACGACCGCATCGAGGAACTCCTCCAGGAGACGACCGCGATAAAGAGCGGGGCCAGCGACGAGTCGGGCGTCCTCTCGCGTTTTTCGTCGATCACCAACATCGGCAAGGTCGAGGTGACCGAGCAGACCTACGAGGACATCCTCTATCGACTGAACCGCGACATCGTCGGCCTCGGTCCGCTCGAACCGGTCATGCGTGATCCCGCCAACGAGGACATCCACGTCATCGGCCCCCACGAGTGCCACGTCGACCACGCCGTCTACGGGATGCTCTCGACGACCGTGGACTTCGGCGAGCCCGAGGAGTACGACCAGTGGCTCAAGAACATGGGCGAGCGCATCGGCGACCCCGTCTCCGACTCGGACCCCATCGTCGACTCCACGCTCCCCGATGGGTCGCGTCTCAACCTCATCTACTCCGACGACGTCTCCGTCAAGGGTCCCTCGCTCACCATCCGCCAGGGCGACGACGTCCCCCTGTCGATCTTCCAGATCACCAAGTGGGGCACGCTCTCGCCGGAGCTGTCGGCGTACCTCTGGCTCTGCCTCGAGAACGAGCAGACCGTCTTCGTCGTCGGGGAGACGGCGTCAGGGAAGACCACGACGCTCAACTCCATCATGGCGTTCATCCCCCGCGACGCGAAGATTTACACCGCGGAGGACACCGCCGAGGTGCTCCCGCCACACGACACCTGGCAGAAACTCCTGACCAGGGAGTCCGAGGACGAAGGGTCGAGCGTCGACATGTTCGACCTCGTCGCCGCCGCGCTGCGGTCGCGTCCCGACTACATCATCGTCGGTGAGGTTCGTGGCGAGGAGGGCCGCATGGCGTTCCAGGCCGCCCAGACCGGCCACCCGGTCATGCTGACCTTCCACGCCTCGGACATCGTCTCGATGATCCAGCGATTCACCGGCGAACCGATCAACGTCCCCGAGACGTTCATGGACGTCGCCGACGTGGCGCTGTTCCAGAACCGCGTCAAGCAGGGCGATCAGGTCCTGCGCCGCGTAACGAGCGTCCAGGAGATCGAGGGCTACTCCAAGGAGATGGACGGGGTCGTCACCCGGCAGGCGTTCTACTGGGACCCCGTCGAGGACGAGATCACGTTCCAGGGCATGAACAACTCCTTCGTCCTCGAAGAACAGATCGCGACGCTGCTCGGGTACGAGGACACCCGCGACATCTACGACGACCTGCAGTTCCGGGCCGACGTCATCCGCCGGGCGATCCAGGAGGGCGTGCTGGGCTACCACGAGGTGAACGAACTGATCGAGGACTTCCAGCGCGACGGCGTCGAGGGACTGCCGTTCGATATCCACAGGGAACGATGACTGCCGTTCGACATCCACAGGGAACGATGACTGCCGGTTCCAGAGGTACCAACTGATGGCCTCGGCGGACGAATCCTCTTCGGGACTCGACCTGACGATCACGGCCGCCATCGATGGTCTCGCCAGTTCCTACCGGCAGATGCCGATGCCGATGGGGCGGTACGTCACCGTCATCCTCGTCCCCTCGGTCGTCTTCTTCGTCGCCACAGTCGGCATCGCCCTCCTCCTGCAGTTGCCGCTGATGATCCGCGCGCCGATCCCCCTGCTCGGCTTTCTCGCGACGGTCTCGGCCGTCTTCTACCCCAAGATACTGCTCTCCCAGCGCAAGAAAGACCTCAACAACCAGTTCCACCTCGTCGTCACGCACATGACCGTCCTCTCGACGACGAACATCGACCGCATGGAGGTGTTCCGCCGGCTCTCCGAACAGGACCAGTACGGCGAGATGGCCGCCGAGATCGGCCGGATCGTCGAACTCGTCGACACCTGGAACCAGAGCTTAGACGACGCCTGCCGCCGCCGCGCCAAGGAGGTCCCCAGCGAGGCCGTCTCCGATTTCTTCGACCGCCTGGGCTACACCCTCGGCGCGGGGCAGGCGCTCGACGACTACCTCGTCTCCGAACAGGAACAGATCATCGAGAACTACAAGACCGTCTACGAGGGGACGCTGGACAACCTCGAAGTCATGAAGGACCTCTACCTGTCGATGGTCCTCTCGATGACGTTCGCGCTGGTGTTCGCGGTCGTTCTGCCGGTGCTCACCGGCACGAACCCCATGATGACCGTCAGCGCCGTCATCGTCCTCTACATCTTCGTCCAGTCCGGTTTCTACCTCGCGATCCGCTCGATGGCCCCCTACGACCCGGTCTGGTACCACCCCGAGGAGAAGACCTCCCCCATCCAACCGAAGATTCGCAACGCGACCGTTGCCGGCGTTAGCCTCACCGGTCTCCTCCTCGCCCTTTCGCTCGGCGGCATTCTCGGCGTGCTGCCCGTGACGCTCGGCGACGTGGTCTTTTTCCTCGACCCGCTGCCGCTCTCGCTGTACGCCGCCATCCCGGTCACGCCGCTTCTGATCCCCGGGTTCGTCGTCCGCAGCGAGGAACAGCGCATCAAGGCCCGCGACGGCGAGTTCCCCAGTTTCATCCGCGCGCTCGGCGCCACCGAGGGCGCCAAACAGTCGACCACCTCGACCGTGCTCTCGACGCTCCGCAGGAAGGACTTCGGGCCCCTGACCGACAACGTCGACAACCTCTACAAGCGCCTGAACATGCGCATCGAAACCTCCGAGGCGTGGCGCCACTTCACCGCCGAGTGTCGCTCGTATCTCATCCAGATGTTCTCGGAGATGTATCTCGTCGGTCGCGCGATGGGTGGCAGTCCGAAGCTCCTGGGCGAGGTCATCAGCGAGAACATGATGCAGGTCCAGCAGCTCCGCCAGCGCCGCGAGCAGGCCGCGACCACGCTCATCGGCCTGCTCTACGGGATCACCGCCGCCTCCACCTTCGCGTTCTTCATCGGCCTCCAGGTCGTCAACATCCTCGAGTCGATGAGTCTCGACCTCTCGTCGGGCTCCAGCAGTTTCGACGTCGGCAGCCTCATCAACACCGGTGTCTACAACATCCCGCTCATCGAGTTCCTGCTCATCGTCGTCATCATGTTCGGCGCCATGCTCTCGGCGCTGATGGTCAGAACTGTGGACGGTGGCCACAAGCTCAACACCTACATTCACTTCGTCGTGCTCACCTGGCTCGGCGCGCTCACCGCTATCGTCACGAAGATGCTCGTCACGGCGTTCCTTGCCGTTTAGAGCCACCACTTTTTACTGCGGGGGGTTTCCTCGCGCGCCGGAGGCGCGCTGCGGGAACCCCCGCTTGCAAAAACGTGGGGAAAAACTGCCGGACGACGCGCTCGCTCCGCTCGCTCGCGTCCGGTGAACCGCGCCCGCGGCGCGGATGCTCGTGGCCGATCAGCCAACCAGCCTTTCCCCGGGTCGCGCGACCGGCGCACTCGCGCCGGCACGCGCTCCCGGCCACCGCCCAGCCCAGCACCGCTGCCGCCCCGTCCAGCACCGCTACCGCCCGGCACCGCTGCCGCCCCGCCCAGCACCGCTAGCCCCGCCCCGTACAGCACCGCTGCCGCCCCGCCCAGCACCGTACCACACCGCATGGCTTCTCGTTCTCCGACGACCGTTCGGGCCGCTCGCACACAAGGACTTTGCCGCTTCACCGTCACTCACCTGCGATGTCCCAGCCAGAACGGACGCTCCGCGACTCGCCCGTCGACTTCGGCACCGCGGTCGCGTACGCCCTCCACCCCGAGATGCGTCGCCTGCTCATCCTCTATCTCGTCGGCTCGATCCTGTTGCCCGCCGGTCTCTCGGTCCTGGTCACGAACGACCTGACCGGGACCGTCTTCATCGACGGACCGATCGGTATCGGACTCGTCCTCGTCGGCGCGGCCTTCTTCTTCGGCGGCGTCGTCGGTGCGCTGTTCAAGATCGTCACCGACGCGAACCGCCTCGCGGCCAGGAGCGCGTGACGACCGGGTGTTCGGTTACGGCGCCCGGAACGCCCGGACCGCACCCTCCCGCGTCGAGAACACGAGGTCGTCGGCCGCGAGCGCGTCTTCACCGGTCGCGTCCCCGGGACGCAGCCATCGGTCGCTCCCGTCCGACGGCGCCACGCCGTACAGCCCCGCGTCGGTCGGGACGACGACCACGTCGCCCGCGACGACCGGCCGACCGACGACGTCGCCGGGCGGTTCGACCTCCCAGTCGATCGCCCCGTCGGTTTTCGAGAGCGCGAACACCCCCGCGTCGTCTGCGCTCGTGGCGTAGTAGACGCGCCCGTCGCCGTCGGCGAGTTCGCCGCCCGGCGGGACGTCCGTCGTCCAGCCGGTGCCTTCGTCGAGCGGTGTTCGCCCGGCGCTCCCGAAGAAGGGCTCGACCGTGTAGACCGACCCGTCGGCGTAGAACGCCTCCGTCGGGAAGTCGTGGCCGTAGCGCGGTTCTTCGGCGAGCAGGTCGCCCGTCGCCGCGTCCAGCTGCCAGAACCGGGTGTCGTGGGGACCACTGGAGACGAACACCTCACCCTCTCCGCTCGCGAATATCGGGAGGGCCCACGGCTCGGCGATCTCGGTCCGCCAGTCCTCGCTGCCGTCGGCGAGCGACCGGCGGACGACCGCCGGCGAGTCCTCGCCAGCCACGGTGTAGATACCGCCTTCGTGGACCATGACCGCCGCGTCGACGAGTCGCCCCGCAGGGTCGACGAAATCCGCTCGCTCCGGCGTCTCGACTCGCCACTGTACGCTCCCGTCGCTGGCCGCGAGCGCGACGAGGCCGTCCCCGGTGGCAACGAACACGCGGCCGCCCACGACCGACGGGGCCGCGGCGAGGTCACCGACCGACCGGCGCCACTGCTCGGTCCCGTCGCGACCGTCCAGGGTGAGCACTGTCCCGTCGCGCCCGGCGACGTAGACGGTTCCGTCGGCGAGCACCGGTTCCGAGAGCCCGGTGCCGGCTTCGACCGACCACAGTTCGGCCACGGGGTCGGTCGGTCCCGGGACCGCGGTACGGTTGGTGAATCCGGCGTCGCTCGCCGGCAGCGGCCACGCCGAATCGATATCGCCGGGCTGGCTGGGTTCGCCTGTCGCGGTGGGGATGTCGTACCCGATCCTCTCTTTCGGCGTCGGCGTCTCCGAGTCCCCGGGTGAAGCGGTCGGGGATCCACCTGGATCCGTCGGCGATCCGCCAGGGTCCGTCGGCGTCCGCGTCAGGCCCGGCCCGGGCGTCGGTGTCTCCGACGGCGGCGGCGTTTCGGTCGGCGTCTCGGGTGGCCCGGTCGGCGTGTCGTCGCCCGCCTGCTCCTCGCCGGTACTCAGACACCCCGCGAACGCGGCGAATCCACCGGCCGCGCTCGCGAGGAAAGTCCGTCGTCTCATGTCCGACTTCTGTACCTGGTCGGGTAAATGATTTCAGATGGTTGTAACGAGTGTTTGACCGTCCGGTGGTGTCGTTTTGACGGTGGGGCTCGAACGTGGGTGTATGTGTGGTCGCTACAGTCTGTTCGCGCCGCCGGCCGACGTCGAGGAGCGCTTCGACGCGACGTTCGACTTCGACTTCGAGCCGCGGTACAACGCCGCACCGAGTCAGGAACTGCCCGTGATCACGACCGAAGCGCCCGACACTATCGGGCGCATGGAATGGGGGCTGGTCCCCTCCTGGGCCGACGACCGCTCGGACTTCGAGTTCATCAACGCCCGCGCCGAGACGGTCGCCGAAAAGCGTAGCTTCGCCGACGCCTACGAGCGCCGCCGCTGTCTCGTCCCGGCCGACGGCTTCTACGAGTGGACGGAACTCGGCGGCGGGTCCGGTAAACAGCCCTACCGCGTCACCGTTGGCGACGGCGACGTGTTCGCGATGGCCGGCCTCTACGAGCGGTGGACGCCGCCCCAGACCCAGACCGGCCTCGGGGACTTCAGCGGGGGGCCGGACGGTGATCTCTCCTCGGATCCGGCCCCCGTCGAGACGTTCACGATCGTCACGACCGAGCCCAACGAGGTCGTCGCCGACCTGCACCACCGGATGGCGGTCGTCCTCTCGCCCGAGGAGGAACAGACGTGGCTCTCGGGTGATCCGGACGAGGTCGCTGCCCTCATGGACCCCTATCCTGCCGATCGAATGCGCGCCTATCCCGTCTCGACCGCGGTCAACAACCCCGCGAACGACGCCGCCGAACTCGTCCGCGAAATCGAAATCGGGTCGTGACTGGGGCCGACGTCGAAGCGCGCTGTCCCGAGAAGGACGATTTCGATTCGGATCCTTTTAGGGCTCGACGGGGATACGGAGTAATATGGCTATCAAACCCGCCTACGTCAAGAAGACGGCGCGGCTCCTCATGGAGCGGTACCCGGACGCGTTCGGTGACGACTTCGAACACAACAAGGATGTGGTGACGGAACTGACGAACGTCGAGTCCAAGGGCGTCCGCAACCGCATCGCCGGCTACGTCACGAGCAAGTACGGCCAGCCCGCCGAAGCGTAATCGCGTCTTTCCTCTGCGAGTCTCCGCGTCGCTCGCCCAGCGATTGCCCTCTCGCTCGCCCGGACGTTTCGCCGTCTATCCCGGCGCCTTCTCCGAATTTCACGCGCAGTCTCGCATGATGATTCGTGACCGTGCCACGCGTATCCAAACAGTTTTGAACGGTGGTCGCACTACGGCACGGTAATGACTGTCAGCGTCGGTATCCTGGGTGCGACCGGTGCGGTCGGACAGCGACTCATTCAGCTGGTCGACCCCCACCCCGAGTTCGAGATCGAAGCCCTGACCGCCAGCGAGGCGAGCGCGGGCAAGACCTACCGCGAGGCCGCGAAGTGGCGCATCGATGCCCCCATCCCCGACGACGTCGCGGACATCGAGGTCGCCGCTACCGACCCCTCGGAGGTTCCCGACGACGTCGAACTGATCTTCTCGTCGCTCCCCTCGAGCGTCGGCGAAGCCGTCGAACCCGCCTTCTGTGAGGACGGCTACATCGTCTCCTCGAACTCCTCGAACGCGCGCGCGGACGACGACGTCCCGCTCACCATCCCGGAGATCAACGCCGACCACCTCGACCTCATTGAGGTCCAGCGCGACCGGCGCGGCTGGGACGGCGCGCTCGTCAAGAACCCCAACTGCTCGACGATCACGATGGTCCCGCCGCTAGCGGCCATCGACGACGCCGCTGGACTCGAACGCATCGAGGTCGCCACCCTGCAGGCGGTCTCCGGCGCCGGCTACTCCGGCGTCTCTTCGATGGAGATCATCGACAACGCCATCCCCTACATCGGGAAAGAGGAGCGGAAGATGGAGACCGAATCGCGCAAACTCCTCGGCACCTTCGACGGCGCCGAAGTCGCGTGGCACGACGCCGACGTCGCGGCCTCCTGCAATCGGATCCCCACTCTCGACGGCCACCTGGAGAACGTCTGGGCCGACACCGCCGAGGATCTCTCGCCCTCGGAGGCCGAGGAGGCGATGGAGAGCTTCCCCTCTCTCGACCTCCCGAGTTCGCCCGATACGCTCATCAAAGTGTTCGAGGAGCCCGACCGGCCCCAGCCCCGCCTGGACCGCACGCTCGGTAACGGCATGACCGTCTCCGCCGGCGGCGTCCAGGAGACGACCCACGGGCTGCAGTTCAACTGTCTCGCGCACAACACCCTCCGCGGCGCCGCCGGCGCCAGCGTTCTCAACGGCGAACTGCTGCTCGACACCGGGTATCTGTAACGCCGCGTTCGACCCTCATCTTCGTTGACGACCCCAAACAGCGCAGTCCGTACTGATAGGTTCTCGAATATTCGAACGGACCGATCGGCCACCGACTTTCGCGCGGGTATTCGACAGTGCCAGGCTGGACGCATCCGAAGAGAGCGAATTGCTGCTCTTCCCTTTCGGTTCGTCCAGTGATGCTGTTTCACCCGAGTCGGGCCCAACGGAGATATTCGTCGTGTTTCCGGCGATCCCGTTAGCTTCGGAGTTTTCGTATGGAGTCGCCTGGCGGACAGTCCAGAACCAGCGGCTGGTGTACTCGGCACGTGAGATACTGCCGTCTGGGTCGGTCGAGCCAGTGGCGTCGAGAAAGACCGTGCTGTTGGTCGGCACCGACTGGTCGAGGCCGGCCTCGGCCAGCGGCGGGTCGTTCCCGCCGGCACTCGAGCGGTCGATACCACTGATCCGGTCGGGCTGAGCGCTGGCGACACTCGCCGTACCGGCCAGTCCCCCGAGGACGACCAGCACGCACCACGCGACTGCCAGGACCCGTCCGTTCCCCCCGCGCATCCAGTGCCACGAGGTTGCCCACCTTTTACTAATAAATATTTGTGTTTTCCGAGCGTGCTTTTTTGACGACTGCTCTGTTCACACACGGTCGGACGAGCATTCGACGTGCTGGCCCCAGTTGGTCGTCACTATCGGTTGTTCGACGGTTTCAGGCCGCCAGAAAAGCGTGGATTCGACCGAGACCGGTCGAGCTATTCGTCGTCGCTTTCGCTCTCTCCACGGCGACGGTACGTGATGGCGACGATAGCGACGATAGCGATGATGGCGATGAGTTTCTTTCGGGACACGACGTATATGTTATCGGACAGAAGGGATAAAAATTGCGCTCGAATACGGGCTGCTACGGTCGGACGGCCGCGACGGTTGTCGATAGCATCCGTTTTCCGGGTCGGGTCCGGAGGTGGGGTATGGACGAGGACGGGACCTATCGGGTACTCCCCGAGACGGACGACGGACGGCGCCGACTGCTCGACCGGGAGACGTACGAACCGGTCGTGCTCGCGGCCGAGGGTCACGACGCACCGGTCGTGGACCTGCGTGCGGGCTACCTCGTCGACGCCGCTCTCGACTGGTCGAGCGCGGACCCGACGGTCGAGTCGCTGACCGTGGCGCGACCGACGCTGTACACTTTCGCGGACGAGGTGGACCCGATGTTCGAACTCGCACAGGAGACCTGGGAGGACGCGCGGGCGAGCGGCGACGGGATGAGCGCACAACAGACGCGAAACACCGACGGCGCGGTCAACGGCGTCGTCTACGTCTTCGCCGAGAGCGGCGACCGTGGCCGTTTCGAGGAGTTCCGCGACGGCACCCGGCCGCTCGAACCGCTCGTCGACCGTGTCAACGACGGCGACGACGCCCCCGAACCGCGGGAGGTGTTCGTCCTTCGCGATCTCGAGGGGGCGTTCACGGCGGTGACGATCACGCTCGCGAAAGACGGGCAGTTCGCCGAGACGATCCGCGACACCTACGACCGGCCCCGGCCGGACGAACCGCTCGTCTGACCGCTGCCTGAGGGGCTACTGGTCTGACCGCGTTCGAGCAGATCGGTTCAGCAGCCGAGCGGTCACTTATCCGTCTCCGGCCCGGAGTGTGACCATGAGTCAGTCAGCCCAGGACATCGAGGAGACGGTTCGGCGCTGGGCGATCCGGGCGTCCCTGGTCGTCCTCGTTCTCGTCGCGCTGTCGATCGTACTCGGAACGGCGGGTGTCGGGGCACTCGCGGACGTCGACCCGCTGGTCGGTGTCGGGCTGTTGTTCGTCGTCCTGGCGGCGGCGACAGTCTATTCGGCGGTCGAGATCGTCGAGGCCTACGACAGAGAGGCGCTGACGGTCTTCGGGGAGTACCGCCGGCTGTTGAAACCGGGGATCCACCTGGTTCCGCCCTTCGTCAGCCGGTCGTACCCGTTCGACATGCGGACCCAGACGATGGACGTGCCACAGCAGGAGGCGATCACCCGCGACAACTCGCCGGTGACCGCCGACGCCGTCGTCTACATCCGCGTGATGGACGCGAAACGCGCGTTCCTGGAGGTCGACGACTACAAGATGGCCGTCTCGAACCTCGCTCAGACGACGCTGCGGGCGGTGCTGGGCGACATGGAACTCGACGACACGCTGAGCAAGCGCCAGGAGATAAACGCCCGTATCCGCAAGGAACTCGACGAACCGACCGACGAGTGGGGGATCCGCGTCGAGAGCGTCGAGGTCCGCGAGGTCACTCCCGCGGCCGGCGTGAAAAACGCGATGGAGCAACAGACCTCCGCGGAGCGCAAGCGCCGTGCGATGATCCTCGAAGCACAGGGTGAACGCCGCTCCGCCATCGAACAGGCCCAGGGGGCCAAACAGTCCGACATCGTGCGCGCACAGGGGAAAAAACAGTCGCAGATCCTCGAAGCGCAGGGTGACGCCATCTCGACGGTGTTGCGGGCCAAGTCTGCGGAGTCGATGGGTGAGCGCGCCATCGTCGACAAGGGGATGGAGACGCTCGAAAACATCGGTCAGGGCGAGTCGACGACGTTCGTCATGCCCCAGGAGCTCACCTCGCTGGTGGGTCGCTACGGCAAGCACCTCTCGGGCAGCGACGTGGCCAGGGCGGGCAGCGAGGGCGGACTGGGAAGCCTCGATTTCGACAGCGAGACGCGCGAACTCCTCGGCCTCGACGACATCGAACGGATCCTCGGCGAGATAGACGAGGAGGCCCAGGTCGATATCGACGCCATGGAAGAAGAGGCCCGGGCGGTCAAGGAAGGCGAGGAACTGGAGCGGAGCGACTGAGACCAGTCGGGCGGAACTGTTTCGGTCGACCGGCGCTCAGACGACCTGATTGGGCAGATCCTTCCACTCGCCCGAGTCGTCGGCGGTCCCGACCGCCTCGGCGACGATGTCAGCGAGGCGCTCGAAGTACTCCGGGGTGTGGCCGGCGTTGTGTGGCGTGATGAGGACGTTCTCGAAGGTCCAGAGCTCGTGGTCCTCGGGGAGCGGTTCGGGATCGGTCACGTCGAGGACGGCGCCGCCGATCGAGTTCCAGCGCAGCGCGTAGACGAGCGCGTCGGTGTCGACGACGCCGCCGCGGGCGACGTTGACGAGAACGGCGTCCGAGGGGAGCGTCGCGAAGACGTCGCGGTCGATCAGTTCCTCGGTCGCGTCGGTCAGCGGGCAGGCGAGGACGACGTAGTCTGCCTCGGCGGCCACTTCGGTGATGTCCTCGTAGCCGTAGACCTCGTCGGTCGGCCCGCCTTTCTCGGGATTGTAGCGGACGCCGACCGTGCGGACGTCGAACCCGTCCAGTCGCTGGACGACGGCCTCGCCGATGGGTCCCATGCCGACGACGACGACAGTGCTCCCGGCGAGTTCGCGGGTGCGGTGCGAGCGCCACTCCCGCCGTTCCTGTCGGCGGCGCGATTCGAGGAAATCGCGGGTGAACGTGAGAATCGCTCCGAGCGCGTACTCCCCGATATTGGGGCCGTGGACGCCGGAGGCGTTGGTCACGGCGACGCCGTGCTCGCGGAACGCCTCGAGCGGGAGGTGGTCGACACCCGCAAAGGAGCAGGCGAACAGTTCGAGGTTCTCGGCGCGTTCGAGGTCGTCTTCGTCGAGCGAGAAGCCGGCGACGATGCGCGCGGTCGGGAGGAGGTCGCGTTCCCGCTCGGGCGTCGCGGCGTAGGCGACGGTCATGTCCGGGAGCCGCTCGCGCAGGGCCTCGACGTAGCGCTTGGGTGGGATCCCGTGGATGTTCTGTCGCAGGACGACGACCTCGGGGCCGTCGCGCTCGGCTTCATCGGTGGGGTCGTCGCCTTCGGTCTGGTCCGCGGTCATGGCCGTCCCGTCTCTCCCGAGCAGTGAAAAGCCGTCGGCTCGCGGCGGGTCGGTCCGCGGCCGAGCGCCGGGATCACAGCCCCGGCGCGAGGCCGGTGTCGACGTACATGAAGACGTAGCGGGCGACGCCGGCGAGGTAGGCGAGGATCCAGAAGAAGACGTAGCCGAACACGCCGAGACGGAGGCGGCTCCGCCAGTGGTCCATCCGGTCGGACCCGATCTCGTCGAGGAGGACGTCCCGGTCGTAGTCGTTGTACAGGTCGTAGCGGCGTTTGGCCCGGAAGATGCGGACGATACCGGTGAAGCCGAACGCGAGCATGGCGTAGGCCTGCGCGCCGAGGAAGGCGTGGACCATCGCGAACCCGTTGAGCTGGTCGAGCAGGCGCGGCGCCATCCAGGCCAGCATCGGAATCGTCGTCAGCGCCAGTCCGGTCCCGACGAACTTCAGGTGATGGACGAGCACGCCCCATGTCACCGGCTCGGTCTCGATGATGTACCACGCGCCGTACAGGAAGCAGGGGAAACTGAGCGTCACGGACACGAGCGTCACCGTCGCGATCGTCCCCGTCGAGACCATACCGGCGCTTTCGGCCGTTCGCGCTAAAACGTGCCGAAACCCCTGCTGTGTCCGAGCGGGGTCTCCCCGCCATCGACCGGAACAGTCATATGAGCGCTTGTTCATTCGTTCAACCATGGCAACGGACGCGACGCGGTTGCGACGACTCCTGACCGACCGTCTCGGTGACTGCTGTGACGCCGACGTCGAGGCACGCATCGACGACCTCCAGGCGCTATCCGGAGCGATCCCGGCGGACGGGGGAAGCGACACGGCGGCGCTGGCGACGCTGGGCGACGGGACGCGCTACCGGATCGCGCGCGTACTCGCCGCGGCCGACGGGGCGCTCTGTGTCTGCGAACTCGACCCGCTCGTAGAGGTGAGCGACAGCGCGGTCAGCCACGCGCTCTCGGACCTGCGCGAGGCCGGCCTCGTCACGCGTCACAAGGAGGGGTCGTGGCGCTACTACGACGCGACCGACCGGACCGAACGGTTGCTGTCGGCGCTCGACGCGACGCGGGGCAGTGCCGGGGACGAGACGGGGGTCCAGCAATGAACGACGACACGGTCCGGATCGCGCTGATGTGCGTCCAGAACGCGGGCCGGAGCCAGATGGCGACGGCGTTCGCCGAGCGCGAGCGCGACCGCCGCGGGCTCGAAGACCGCGTCGAGATTCTCACCGGGGGCACCGACCCCGCCGACAGCGTCCACGACGTCGTCGTCGAGGTGATGGCCGAACTCGACATCGACCTCTCGGACCGGAAACCCAAATCCATCTCCACCGCGGAACTGGAGTCGTGTGACTACGTGGCGACGATGGGCTGTTCGACGCTCGAACTCGACACGAGCGCGGGCGTCGACGTCCGCGACTGGGCGCTCACCGACCCGCACGGACAGGACCTCGAGACCGTCCGGGCGATCCGCGACGAGGTCGAGGGCAACGTCGTCTCACTGTTCGACGAGTTCTCGGAGCCGCCCGACACCGCCTGACGATGGCGCTCTCGGACTTGCTCGCCGCCGAGCTCCTGCTGGCGGCCTTCGCCGGCGGCGCCTTCGGCGCGGCAATCGGTGCGCTCCCCTCGTTCTCGCTTGCCGGCCTCGTCGTGGTCGTCGGCGAAGTCTACGCGATGGGCGTCCGGTCGCTGGACGGCGCCGTTCCGGTCGATATCACAGGCGGCGTGGCTTTCGGCGTCGTCCTCGGCCCGCACGTCGCCTTCGGCGGCGGCGCCGCGGCTGTGGCCTACGCCGCCCGCCGCGGGTACGTCGACACCGACGGGTCCCCGTACGCGGCCAAGGACGTGACCCGCGGCCTCGGCAGCAGACCGGACGTGCTGGCGGTCGGCGGCGCCTTCGGCGTCGTCGGCTACGGGATCGCGACGGCCGCGGGGTCGCTCGCCGTCCCGGTCGACCCGGTCGCGCTCGGCGTCGTCGGGTCGGCGCTCGCCCACCGGGTCGTTCTCGGCTACAGCGTCGTCGGTGCGCCCGTCGGCCGACTACTCGACGGCAGCCTGTTCGACATGTCTCCGCACGCGCGGGCGGACGCTGAGACGGCCACGGGGGGCGAGATCGACGGCGACGGCGAAACCGCGGTCAGTCCCGACGGCGGGTCGACGGTCGACGACGCGGGCCCGCGGGCCGTCGATCCCTGGCTCCCCTATCAGTACCGCTGGGGGCAGGTCGCGGCCCTCGGGGCGGTCGTCGGCGCGCTTTCGGCGTACACCGCCTACCGCACCGGGAGCGCGTTCCTGGCGTTCGGGATCACCGTCTCGGTGTTGTTCTTGCTGTGTGCCGATGTGGCCGAGATCCCCGTCACGCACCACATGGCGCTCCCGGCGAGCACCTTCGTCGTCGCGCTGGCGGGCGTCTCCGGCGGGACGCCCGCCCCGACCGCGGTGGCCGGGTCGGTCTCGCTCGGGACCGCGCTGGTCGCCGGCGCGGCGCTCGGGGTGCTCGGCGGCCTCCTCGGTGAACTCTTCCAGCGCGTCTTGTACGCGCACGCGGAGACGCACCTCGACCCGCCGGCGGCGAGCATCGTGGTCACTTCGGGCGTCGTCGCCGCGCTGGCGCTCGTCGGCGTCCTGCCGACGGCCGCCTGGGTCCCGCTGCCGACCTGAGTCGCGCGCTCTCCGCCGACTGTTCGCGGGGCTTATGGGTCTGCCCGACTGAGTTCCGGTGATGAGTGACGCCGCCGACGAACGGACCGAGGCCGCCGAGGACGGCGACTCGGACCCGGACGACGCGGACGCCACGACGCCGGACGAGGCTTCCCGTTCCGTGGGCGAGTCGTCGGCCGGCGACGACCAGCCCGTGGAGGCGCTGCGGCGCGAAGTCGAGGAGAAGTACGACTTCGACGACTTCGGGCCCGCGGAGATGGCGGAGATGAGCGCCGAGGAGTGGGACGCCGTCTTCGACCCGGAGACGTGGATCACGGGCGAGGAACTCCTCGACCGCGTCGAGGCGGACCTCAAACAGCGGGTGGCCAGCCGCGACGTGTTCGCCCGCGTCGAGCGCCACGACGACCGCATCGTCGCCTACTCCGACGAGGGGTACGCGACCGTCTACGACGACGGCACGGTCGAGGGTCGCGGGACGGTCCTCCGCGACGTGAAACCCACCGTCGCGCTGAGTTCGATGGAGTCCTACGACGTGCCCGAGTCCCCGCCGGAGGACCTGCTGCCGGACCCCCAGGAGGTCCCGGAAGGCAGCGGCGAACTCGGCAACACCGTCCTGCAGGTTATCGCTGGGATACAGGTCCTCGCGGGTCTCGTCCTCGTGGCCGCGTGGCTCCTGATCACTGCCGGGGTCGTCTCGCCGCCGGGCGGCGGGTCGGTCCGCTCGCTGAACGTCATCGGGATGCTGATAGCCGGCGTGATATTCCTCGCGGTCGGCCTCCTGCTCTTTCTCGTCGTCGCGAACGCCCGTCTCTCCGACAAGTTCCGCGCCGAGGAGTACCGGAACCGCCTCCGCGCGGTCGACCTCGACCCCGACGAGCGTCCGGATTTCCTGCCTGACGAACCGGCTGACGAGGCGGGATCGCTCTCCGAGGACGACGGTGACGGCGAGGACCAATTGCCGGGCGAACCGGCCCGCACCGACGACGGGGCGGAGTCGTCATGAGCGCGACGGGTGGAGTCGTCCTCAGCGGGGCGGACAGCGTCGTCCCGGGCGGGCGACGGGATCGATCGTGTCGACCGACCCAACACGGCGAATCCGGACGCGCTGGCGAACGTATTCGTCCGTGTCCGCGCGCTCTCACCGGGTGCTAAACGCCTGCCTGCGCGCCCATTCGGTGGGTTTATACAAATTCGGTACCGAGCACCGATGTATGAATAGACGGGACTTTCTGCGGACCGCCGGTGGCGTCGCCGGCGGGGGCGCGGCTGTGGCCGCCGGTTCCGGGACAGCGGCGGCCCAGACCGTCCGGCCGGTGTGGTCCGACTACGTGAGCGACGCGTCAAACGGAAGTTACGAGGACCTGCGGGGGCAGTCGGAGGTGACGGTGCAGGTCGGTCCCGACGGGAACTTCTCGTTCGCGCCGACGAAGATCTGGATCGACCCCGGAACGACGGTCATCTTCGAGTGGGCGTCGGACTTCCACAACGTCGTCGTCCAGAACCAGCCGTCGGGCGCCGAGTGGCCGGGATCACCGGGCAGCACGACCTACGACTCGGGGTACACCTTCCAGTCGACGTTCGAGACCGAGGGGATGTACGACTACTTCTGTCAGCCCCACGAGGGCCAGGGCATGAAAGGCGCCATCGCCGTCGGCGGCGTCGAGACCGAGCAGGTGGGCGGTGGCGGCGGTGGCGGCGAAGTCGACCCCGAACACATGGGCGTCCCGTTCCGCCCCCACTACGTCGGCGTTGCGACCATCGTGATGATGGTCGTCTCGCTGGTGTTCACGTTCTTCGTGCTGAAGTACGGTGAATCACCGAACGCGACAGGAGGGAACAACTGATGTCCTCGTCTGGCGGCAACTACGGCGACATTCACCGGTACGAACCGGCCCGTGAGAGCACGGCCGCGGCGGTCGGGATCGTCTTGCTGACGGTCATCGAGGTCGTGTTCGTCGGCCTGTTCACGTACGGACTCGTCTCCGGGTGGGGCTTTTCCCCGCTCGGGAACATGTTCCTCGGCGGTGTCCTCGCGGTCATCCTCATCGACCTCGCTTTCATCCTCGTCCTCTACCGCAAGGAGTTCCTCCCGGACGTGATGATAGTCAAGAAGCGACGCCGGAAGTGGGAGGACCTCTACGTCCGCGAGGAGGACGTCGACGGCACACCGTTCGCCGAGGGCAGCCCCTGGGAGAGCGTGAAACGAGCGGTTTACCCCTACTACAAACGATAACGATGCCACTGGACGAAGACAAATACCCACAGGAATCCGGTCGGCGCCGCTTCGTGAAAGGCGTCGTCGGGAGCGCAGCGCTCGGGACCGTCGGCGTCGGTGGCGCCGCGGCCATCAACACCGCGACATCTCAGTCCGGCGGTGGCGGCGGTCCGACGAACTACATCGGGGTCCAGAACACCGGCGGCCCCGCACCGCGCGGAATGCCGCTCATCCCCGTCGAAGTGACGAGTGCGGGCGAGATACAGGGTGTTTTCCCCGAAACGCGGACCGAGACCGTCGGCGGCCGCGAGGTCACCGTCGCCGAAGAGGAGATCGGCGGCACCTCCTACTCGTCGTCGTGGTTTCAGTACTGCGGCGTCGAGCAGTACGAGGGCGTCCAGCCCGGCGCCGACGCCGACAACTTCTTCCGGGGCGTCTCGGGCGCCGGCTACGCCTGGCAGACCGAGGCGGTCGACGCCGGCGAGAAGTTGACCCTCGACATGTTCGACGACTACGAGACCTGGGGTAACGGGATCGGCCGTGCAGGTCTCGGCAAGCCCGCGAGCGCCCGGTGGCGCTCGGAAACCGAGGGTGCGAAGACCATCCCGGTCCAGGTCCTGCGGACGCCGGAGCTCCCGAAGATGATAAACGGCGAGCAGGGGTTCCGTGATTACAGCAAGATCCCCTCGTCGATCCGGACGTTCCTCGACGCGGCCACCGACCAGAACGTCATGGCCTGGCTGAACAAGTGTACGCACTTCTGTTGCGTCCCGGGTATAAAGAAGCTCGAGGGGAGCTCTGACTTCGGCGGGGCGAACCAGGTCTACTGTCAGTGTCACCAGTCTATCTACGACCCGTTCAACCCGGTCAACATCCGCTACATCGCCCGGCCGCGGCCCTCGGAGTGATATCATGAGCCTGGAACGCAAAGACGACCACGACCACGACGGCTGGATGAAGCGTCGCGACCTGACCGCGATCGAGTCGATATACCTGACGACGCTGCTGTGGCTCGACAGGCGCCTGCGCATCGTCGACTATCTCGAGATCCTGGAAAACCTCTACTACAAGGTCAACTTCCAGATGCCGAAAAGCCACACCGAGCAGTACAACCTCGACAACAAGTTCTGGTACTGGTACCCGCTGTACGCGCTCGGGTCGTTTTCGACCATCGCGTACGTCGTCGCCGCCATCAGCGGCGCCTTGCTCGGGTTCTATTACGCGCCCGGGGCCGGCGCCTCGAACGGTGAACCGGCGCTGGCGTACAACTCCATCACGTTCATCATGGTGGATCTGAACTTCGGATTCTTCCTCCGGAGTCTCCACCGCTGGTCCGCGCAGGTGATGGTCGCGGCCGTGTTCCTGCACATGCTGCGTGTGTACTTCACGGGCGCGTACAAGGAACCGCGCGAGTTGAACTGGCTCATCGGCATCGTCCTCATCTCGCTGACGATGGTCTTCGGGTACACTGGCTACCTGCTCCCGTGGGACCAGCTGGCCTTCTGGGCCGGGCAGATCGGCGTCGAGATGAGCCTCTCGATCCCGATCATCGGCGAGTGGATCGCCCAGTTGCTGTTCGGCGGGTTCACCCTCTCGCAGTCGACGGTCCAGCGGATGTACATCTTACACGTGTTCGTGTTGCCGTTCGTGACCACGGGCCTGATCGCGGTCCACATCGGCATCGTCTGGATGCAGGGCATCGCGGAACCCCACTAGAACAATGAGCGACAACGAATCCACGGACGAACAAGTCCGCACGGACGGTACCGGCATCGTGCCGCCGGACGACGAGACCCCGACCTGGAGCGAGCGCAAGGCGCGCTCGCAGGGGCTCTCCCGGCTGACCTACGAGTACTTCGAGCGTTCCCGGCGCGAGGACCAGGACCTCCGCCAGCAGTCGAGCTACGTCGAACGCGACGTGCTGGCGTTCCCGACCTGGCCCCACGAGATGATCCGCAACCTCGCGCTGACGAGTTTCTTCGTCGGCATGATCGTCTTCCTGTCGGCGGCGCTGCCCCCGCACATCGGGCCGCCCGCCGACTCGTCGACGACGCCGGCGGTCATCCTGCCCGACTGGTATCTCTACTGGTCCTTTGGCCTGCTGAAACTCGGCCCGCTCAACCCGGACATCACGCTGCTCGGCGGCGACAAGCTGATGGGCGACCGCACCTACGGCGTCCTCGCGAACGTCGTCATCGTCGGGTTCATCGCCATCGTGCCCTTCCTGAACAAGGGGTCGGCGCGGCGCCCGGTCGAGCAGCCGTTCTGGGCGGCCGTCGGGATGTCCGGCGTTATCTTCGCGTTCACGGTGGCCGTGCTGTCGGTCAAGAACCTCGCGCCGCTGGACTCCCATCTCCTGTTCGACCTGACGTTCATCGTGCCGTTCCTCGGCGCGTTCCTGACCTACGCGGTCCTGCGGACGATGCGCGAGGGGTACATGTTCAACCTCAACCGCCGCTACTACCGGCTCAGACCACCGAAATAGATGGCCGACGACACGCCCCGCGCCGACGGGGCTTCGGCCGATACGTCCGAGCCGTCCGAACCTGCTGTGACGGACGGGGTATCGACTTCTGCGGACGACCGCTCGACCGATAGCGACGCCCCGAGCGGTGAGACGGGCGATAGCGACGCCCCGAGCGGTGAGACGGGCGATAGCGACGCCCCGAGCGGTGAGACGGGCGATAGCGACCCACGCCGGGTCGTGGTTCCGACGCACGTCTACAAGCGGGTGACGGTCTTCTCGACGCTTTTCGCCGTCGTGATGGTCGTCGCCGGGTTCCTGTTGCTGGACTCGGCGACCAGGCGGGCGACGCTGGAGCTGTCGGAGGTGAACCCGGTGCTCGCGCTCGCGGGGCTGGGGTGTATCGTCCTCGGAGCGGTCACCTACGCCTTCTCGACGCGGTTCCAGGCCGAGGGAATGGGAAACGCTAAAGAAGAGTCCGACGAAACGTCGAACAATGGCTGACGAATTCGCCAAGGGGCTGGCGATCTTCTCCGGCGCCGGGATGATCTGGCTGACGATCGCCGGCTGGTACCGGACGCCCAGTTTCGAGGGCGACGGCGTCCAGCTCAACGCGCCGGTGGAGGTCTCGGACCCCAGCATCTACGACACGATCGCCATCCTGCTGATGGACGTGACGGCGTGGTTCGCCATCATCGGCGCGCTGACCTTCTGGGTCGTCATCCCCGCCGTCGAACAACTGCGCGACAGCTACGCCGAGCGAACGAACTGACCACTCCGGTTTTCCCGCTCTCGTCGACTCCCGATAGCCGGACGGCTCTCGTTCCGACTCGGGTCCGTCGCGCGTCGGTGCGCGCCCGCTCAGTGCGGCCGCCGGGAGTGGAGACGGCCCCTCGACACGGGCGGGACTGACCAGCCCACCGTTTCCTTCTCCGATACCGTCTCGACAGGTCTCCGGATCGGAACAGACGCTCGACTCGCGTGTACGATTCAGGAATCGCGTGCAGATAGAGGGTGGCGTATCGCGTGCAGACAGAGGGTAGCGTATCGCGTGCAGACAGAGAGGTGTGTATACACGGCGCGGAAACGGAGTGGTGGCTGCGGGGACGAGTACGGGCTGTGGGAGAACGGAGCACGGGTCGAGAACCCGGAGTCGGAACGGGGCCTCGTCAGAAGAACTGACTGATGGGGCCGTAGAAGAACGTCACGTATCCGACGTACAGCAGCGCGAGGAACGACGCTGAGATGGCCGCTTTCGGCCGTTCGATCGGAATCTCGCGGCGCGCTTCGACCTTCCGGGACTCGAACTCGAAGAAGTCCGTCAGGAGGAGCGTGACGGTGATCGCGGAGGCGACCATTCCGGCGTGGTGTTGCACGGTCAGGAAGTAAAACGACCCGAGGACGAGCAGCAGGTTCGTGGCGACGTGGAACGGGTGTCGCGAGATGGCGTCGTCGCCCTCTTCCGCCTGGGAGACGTGCTGGCGGTGCGCGTAGGCGCGGGCGGCCATGTTCACGACGACGAGGCCGAGCAACACCGCCTCGATGAGGAGCACCTCCTCGGTGAGGTTCTGACGGAGGACGGCGTCGACCGGCCCGAACAGCTCGTATTCGCTCATAGGGGTACTTCCGGCCGTCGGCCATTAGAGTTTTTCCAATCCGGCGCGCGAGCGGCGGCCACGGACGAACTGTGGCAGGTCCCAGTCACGGAGCAGGTCGTCCCAGTCACGGAGCAGGTCGTCCCAGCTGCTCCGGGCGCCGACCCGTTCAGACGGACGGGTACGGCGACTGGCTCGCGGCGACGACGGCGATATCGACCGTCTCGGCCGGCGTCAGTCGGAGGGCGTCGGTCGACGGGACGGTCCCGACGACGCGGTCGTCCGCGACGAGGTCGACGGCGGCCACGTCGCGCTCGACGGAGACGCGAAGCTCCCCGGCGGGGACGACCCAGTGGTCCGTGTCGGTCGCGAACGGTGCGATGGGAACGACGACGGCGGCGTCCGTCTCGGGCGGCAGAACGGGACCGCCGGCGCGTCGAGCGTAGCCGGCCGACCCCGCCGGCGTGGCGACGACGACGCCGTCGGCGCGGAACCGTGCGACCGGTTCGCCGCCCGCGCTGACTGCGAACTCCGATATCTGTGCGGGTTCGGCGGTGACCAGCATGCAATCGAGCAGCAGTCGCGCGCGGACACTGTCGCCGACTGCGGCGTCGTAGACGGGGTGGGTGTCGGCGTCGAACTCGCCGCCGACGAGCGACGCGACGGCGGCCTCGACCGCCTCGCGCGGGACCGACCGGACGCCGTGCCCGGCGGCGACCGGCAACACGGGAGCCGACGGCCCCGCTCGCGCCACCGCGAGCAGCGCCGGCTCGCCGACGGCGACGACGGCGTCGCTCCCGGGCACCACGTCGGCGGCGGGGCCGGGGCGCGGGTCGCCACCGGCGGCGTCGACGGCGGCGGCGACGCTCCCGTCGTCCCCGACGACCGCGACGACCGGCCGGTTCGTCATCACCGGAGAGTAGCGATGACCCGGCAAAAAACCACCGCACCGCGGGTCGACCTCCGTTGACCGCCGCCGCGTGACCGCGGGCTAGCCGTCGGTCTCGAAGGGCCAGTCTCCGGCAACTTTCATGCCCTCGGCCTGTCCTTCGGCTTCGAGCGCGGCCCCGATTTCGGCGGGGTCGACGTGGTCGCCCTGGAAGTCGGCGCCGGCCACTTCGACGACGTACTCGGTGAGCAGGATGGCGCTCTCGCGCAGGTCCCTCGCCTCGAGTTTGTCGAGCGTGTCGGCGTGCGTGTGGCCCCAGCCGCGACCCTCGCCGTCCGTCTCGCTCGTGACGTGCGTGCCGGGGACGCCGCGCGCGACGAACGGCCAGTGGTCGCTGTGGGGGCCACACGTCGGGTCGACGGTGACCGGGTGGTCGAAGCGGTCGGCGACGGCGTCGGCCGCCTCGCCGAGTGTGTCGAACGTGTTGGTGACGAGTTTCAGCGTCCGCCCGCGACAGACGCCGTCGCAGTTGACGACGGCCCTGACCGCGTCGGTGTCGACCCGGTCGGCGTGGTGGTTCGAGCCGACGAGACCGACCTCCTCGGCGCCGTACGTGACGAAGTGGACGCGAGTGTCGAGGTCGGCCTCGCGGGCGGCGAGCGCGCTCGCGAGTTCGACGACCATCGCCGTGCCCGCACCGTTGTCCATCGCGCCCTCGCTGATGTCGTGGGCGTCGACGTGGCTCGTGACGAGCAGTTCCTCGCCGGTGTCGGGGCCGAGTTCCGCGTGGACGTTCTGACTCGTCGCGTCGCCGGTCTCGGCGTCGACGGCGAGTGTGACCGGGTCGCCGTCGAACCGGCGCGCGAGGCGGGCGCCCACTTCGCGGCTGACGCCCACTGCGGGGACCGGCCCGATCGGGTCGTCCTCGGTCCCGACGCTCCCGGTCGGCGGCAACCCGCCGGGGACGTGGTTGCGGTAGACGAACCCCGCCGCGCCGTTCGCGACGGCATAGCAGTACTTCTCGCGGCGGTGAACGTAGCGGTCGTGGTGGTCGGGCACGTCGCTGCGGGCCATGACGACCGCGTCCTCGAGGTCGGCCGTCTCGAAGTCCGCGGGGAGGCCGTATCCGAGGTCGACCAGTTCGCCCCCGACCTCTCCCGCGGGGCTGCGGGGGAGCGCGATACAGGACTGGGGCCGGTCGGGGGTCTCGATACGGCTCTGGCCCCGTTCCCACCCCTGGATCGGGAACGGTTCGAGGCGTGTGTTCCGGGCACCTGCGGCCTCCAGCGCGTCCCGCGTGGCCTCGGCGGCAGTGCGTTCGCCGTCGCTTCCGGCCATGCGATTGCCGATATCGACGAGCGTCTCGAGGTGGTCCCAGCCGACGTCGCTCGTGAAGGTGTCTCCGATCCACATGGCGCGGACTCGGCACGCGCCGCTCCTAAGGGTTTGGTCCCCGCGCCCCCGCGGTTCCGGGCCAGTCGCTGGCGTGTAGTTCCAGGGCTTCGGCGTGAAGCGAGACTTTTTGGTTTCGGGCGTCGACCCGTCGCTCATGCGAGAGGTCCTCCGGGAGTGGCGGCCTGTCGTCGACGCGGAGATCGAACGGCTGTTGCCGCGCGTCGTCGACGACGCGTACCTGACAGATTACTTCGGCCAGCCGACCGACGAGTACGACGCCGACGCGGTCCAGCGCGCGCTCGCGGACCCGCTGTGGGACCTGCTCGACCGCGGCGGCAAGCGCTGGCGGCCGGTGGTCTTCCTCCTCCTCGTCGACGGGTTCGGCGCGGACCCTCACGACTACCTTCCCTACGCCTGCATCCCGGAGATCCTCCACAACGGGACGATCATCGTCGACGACGTGGAAGACGGCGCGGAGATGCGCCGCGGCGAGCCCGCGCTGCATCACCGCTTCGGCACCGACGTTGCCCTGAACGCCGGCAACGCGATGTACTTCCTCCCGCTGAAGATCGTCTCGCGCAACCCCGCCGACCTCGACGCGGAGACGCGCCTGCGCGCCTGGGAGATGCTGATTGCGGAACTCAACCGCACGCACCTCGGTCAGGGGATGGACATCTGCTGGCACAACCAGCAACGCGTCGACGTGACCGAGGCCCAGTACTTCGAGATGTGCGCGTGCAAGACGGGCTGTCTCGGCCGGATCGTCGCCCGACTGGCCGCTATCGTCACCGGACAGTCACCCGAGACCGAGCGCCGCGTCGCCCGCTACGCCGAGCGGATGTCCGTCGCCTTCCAGGTCGGCGACGACATCCTCGACGTCGAGCACACCATCGACCTGACCGACGGAGTCGGCGAGGACGCCGAGGCTGGGGACCGGACCGACGAGGCCGACGCGGGAACCGGCGAGTTCGGCAAGGCCTTCGGCAACGACATCCGCGAGGGCAAGAAGACGCTGATGGTGATCCACGCCGCCAACACCGCAGATCCGGAGTCGGTCGCGCGTCTGGAGGAGGTCCTCTGGGCCGACGAGAACACCGACGCGGAGATCGTCGAGGCCGTCGAGATCCTCCAGGACGCGGGCAGCGTCGAGTACGCACGCGAACAGGCACGTGACCTCGCTTCAGAGGCTCGCGAACACCTCGACGCGGTCGAGTTAGACCCCGAGGTCGCCGCCGACCTGAAGGAGTTCACGCGGTTCGTGATCGACCGGGAGGCGTGAACGGGACGGGCGAAACCGACGCGTGGTCTCCGAACCGCTCCATAGATTCGGCAGATTCACTACGGGCGATTCCCAAGCGACGGGTATGAGTGACGGAAGCGCGGACGTGTCGCGCCGGGCCTTCCTGCGGGCCGGTGCGGGCGCCACGGCAGTATCGGCGGCCACCGGCACTGCGGCGGCCCAGGAGGGGACAGACAGCGGTGGCGGCGGCGGAAACGTACAGCCGGTGTGGCCGTCGTACGTGGGCGACGCGACGGACGAGGGGTACCGGGACCTCCGCGGGCAGTCGGAGGTCACTATCGCCGTCGGTCCCGGCGGCAACTTCTCGTTCGGCCCGACGCGCGTCTGGATCGACGCGGGGACGACTATCACCTTCGAGTGGGACTCGGACTTCCACAACGTCGTCGTCGAGAGCCAGCCCTCCGGCGCCGGCTGGGAGGGCTCGCCCGGCAGCACGACCTACGACACGGGGTACTCCTTCCAGTCGACGCTGGAGACGGGCGGGATGTACGCGTACTACTGTCAGCCCCACGAGGGCCAGGGCATGAAAGGCGCCATCGCCGTCGGCGACGGCGTCGAGACCGAGCAGGTCGGCGGTGGCGGTGGCGGTGCCCCGACGCTGCCCGACTCCGCGAAGTCCATCGGCGTCGGCGCGACGTTCGCGATGGCAGCGACGCTCGGACTGGCCTACTTCTTCATCAAGTACGGCGGCGATTACGGCGACCTCGACGAGGCCTGACCGGCCGCGATATCGACCCTTCGGCGTTCTCCGAACCGCTACACCGAGTCGGGTGTCGTGTGGATCGTCAGGTCCACGTCGCGGCTCTCGCCTTCGAGATCGGCGACGATGCGTTCGACGACGCGTTCGGCTTCGGACTGGATCTTCGGTTTCACCTTCTCTATCACCCACGACAGCGAGACGAACCGCGGCAGGTCGACAGCGCCCGACGACGCCGAGTCGGGATTGAACTCGACGCGGAGCGTGACACGCGAGGCCATCTCGACGCCCTCGGGCGCGTCGTCGGGCGCTTGTTCGACCCGCCAGTACCCCCGCGCGTCGATGTCCTTGACGAGTCGCCAGTCGATCCGGTTGGGCGGGTCGACCTCGACCACCTCCGAGTGGGCGGTGTAGCTGAGCTTCCACCAGGCGAAGCGGAGCGCGTACCGGGTTCCCGGCGACCCGTCGCCGTCGCTCCGGACGTCGGTCAGGTACTCCGAGTAGTTCGCGTACCGCGGGAAATCGAGCAGGAACTCGTAGACCTCCGCGGGCGGCAGATAGACGACCGTGCTGACCTCGACTTCGTCCACACGCCCCCCTGAGGCTCGCTGCTACAAAGGTTCCACGACCGTCCGCGACAGTGTCGGCCCGGGCCCGGTCACGAGTCGACGAGCGCCTGGAGGCGAGCGACCCGCTCGTCGGTCGGCGGGTGCGCGCGCGTCTCGACGTGGAACGCGCCGTCCGTGCCCGACTCGATCGGTGTCGTCCCACCGTCGGTCGTGGCCGCGGGCGCCGGCCCGAACGCCTGGGGGAGGAGACAGAGCCCGTGGAGGTCGCGATAGGCGGTGCGCTTGTCGGTTTCGGGCGTCGCGGTCCCGTCGTCGGTGAGCGCGTCGAGCGCGCCGGCGAGGGCGGTCGGGTCGCCGGTCAGTCGCGCCGCGCCGCGGTCGGCGGCGAACTCGCGGTACCGGGAGAGTCGCCGCGCGGCGAGGGCGGTCAGCGTCGCGAACACGCCCAGCGCGACGCCGCCGACGACGACGGCGACCCCCACGCCGCCGAGAAAGCCGGCCGCGTAGCCGGGGTCGACGACCGAACTCCCGGTCGCGACCGCGCCTGTCAGATACAGGGCGACCAGCGCCCCCGCGACGACGACCCGGCGCGGAAGGGCGGCGTCCGACCCCGCGAAGGGGGTGTATCGGTCGCTCGTCAGCGCCGGGAGGAACGACGCCAGCGTCATCACCGTCGCGTCGCGGTTCTTGAGGTGGGCGAGTTCGTGTGCGAGGACCGCGTCGAGTTCCGTGTCGTCGAGGGACGCGAGCAGTCCTTCGCTGACGGCGACCACCGGTCTGCCCGCGCCGTCGAGCGCGAAACTGTTCGGAGTCGACGACTCGACGACGTAGAGGTCGGGGGTCGCCAGGCCCGCCCCCGTCGCGAGTCGCGTGAGCCGCCGGTGGAGGGCGGGGTACTCGTCGCTCGTGACGCGGCGAGCGTCGACGGCGCCGAGGGTCTCCCGGCGGACGTAGCGGGCCTGTGCGAACAGCGCGGCGCCGAAGAGCGCGACTCCGACGGCGAGCCACCAGCCGCCGGCGACCGCGCCCAGTCCGACCCGTTCCAGCAGACCCGACGCCGCCGGCCCGACCCAGGGGGCACACAGCCCGACGACCAGGCCGACGAACACGGCGTTCGCGGCGAGGACGAGTCCGAGCGTCCCGGCCATGCGAACCGTCAGGGCCCTGTCTCCTGCCAGTGACACGCCGTGACCTTGTGTACCCGCGGGGAAAAATCGTCCGGTTGGTTGAACAGTCCCGTGGCGATAATCGATTGAACACTCTCTTGGACGGAACTGTTTAGGTGATCGTGTGTCTGGGATCAAACGTGACAACGGAGAGACGACGCCTCGCCCTGGTCGGTCTCTGTGTGCTCGCGGTCGCGCTCGGCGCAGCCCTCTTTCCCACCGCCGGGTTCGGGTCCGTGCCCGGCGAGCGCGCCGGCGACAGCCCCGGTGCGGGCCCCGACGGTGACAGCGACGGCCCGGCCGGGCCGACGTCGACGGCGACGCCGACCGACCGTCGGACACCGGTCAGCGACCGGTTCGACGACCCGACGCCGACGGCGACACCGACGCCGACTCCCACCGCGACACCAACCGATGTCGTAGACGACCAGCCGCCACCTGATTACGCCGACGACCCGCCCGCCGGCCCGCTCGGGTGGCTCGTCGACAACGCTCTCCTGATCGCCGGTCTCGGGGTCGTCGCCGCACTCGGCCTCCTGGCCGCGCGCGTATTCGGGGGTTTCGGCGATCGCTGGCTCGACAGTGACGGCGGGGCCGGACCGGGAGAGACCGGGCCGCTCGGACTGCTGTTCTCGCCGGTCAGGCTGGGCAAGCGCATCTCCCAGGGGACGATGGTCGCGCTGGTCGGGTTCTCGACGATGACCGCTCGCGCCCTGACTGTCGCCGGTCGCGTCGCTGGGACCGTCGGGTCGGTCGTCGGAGCGCTGATGCCGCGGGGCGGCTCGGCGGACCGCCCCTCGCTCGCGGACGTCCTCGGAGCGGTCACCGTGCCGTTCGCGGCGCTGTCGGCGGTGTCGCTGTCGGCGGTTCCGGGCGTGCTCGATGCCGTGACGGCCTCGGGGACGGCCGAGTCGGCCTCGCCACAGCGGACCGACGGCCGCGTGGCCGCACCGGTGGATCCGACCGACGGGGAGGAAGACGGTGACGTCGGCCCGGCGACGGTGACCGAGGCCTGGGAAGTGCTGACCGAGGCGGTGCGCGTCGACGACCACGACTCGACGACGCCGACCGAGTACGCCCGCGCGGCCGTCCGTCAGGGGCTGCCGGCCGAACCCGTCGCCCGGCTCGCGAAGTCGTTCAGGCGCGTCCGCTACGGCGACCGGCGACCGACGGCGGACCAGACCGCCGCGGCCGTCGAGGCGGCCGACCGGATCCGGTCCGCGCTCGCTGACGCCGACGAGGACGCCGAGACCCCCGATGCGGACGGTGGGGACAGCTCCGACATGGACGGCGGGGATGGCTCCGACGCGGACGGCGGGGACGACTCCGAAGGCGGGTCTTCGGGAGGTGTCGCCTGATGTGGGACTCGAACTCGACCGGCCGGGGAGGCCGGTCGCTGCTGACGAGAAGCGACCGTCGCGCGACGGTCCGGCGGGTCGTCGGTAGCGTAGCCGGCCGACTGCGTGGGGTGGCGGGCCGCGCGGTCCAGGTCTCGGCCGTCACCGTGGGTGTCGTCTCGCTGGCGCTGGCTGTCGCTATCACCACCGGGGTCGGTGGTGACCCGCTCTCCTGTCTGCCGGGGAGCGGACTGCTGGGCGAAGGGACTGTCGGTCTCCTCGGTATCGCCGCTGGCCTCGTGGTGTTGTGGGCGCTCGCGGAGTTGCGGTCGTCGACGTCGAGCGCGACCGGGTTGCCCGACTCGCGGGCGAGCGGGGACTCGGACCGCCGAGTCGCCGGCGCGGACTTCGACTCGAAGGTCAATCGCCACGCCAACGCAACGAGTCTGGAGGTGTCCTGGTACGACCGCGACGTCCGACACCGGCTGGAGGAACTCGCGGTTTCCGTGCTCCGCGAGCACACGGACGCCGACGAGGAGTCCGCGGCGGCGGCCCTCGCCGACGGGACCTGGACCGACGACCCGCGAGCGAGCGCGTACTTCGCCGACGACGCGAGGCTGCCGCTCCGGCTTCGCCTCCTCGACTGGGCCAGCGGGAGCCGATACAAGCGCCAGGTCGAGGCGGTCACCGACGAACTCGCCGGCCTGGCCGGGGTCGACACCGGCGCCGCTTCGAGTCGGGCGGTCGAGTCGGTGCAACTCGACGCGGACCCGACCGAGACCACCGACTGGGACGAGTACGAGACGAGTTGGGCCGAGGTGATCAACGCCGACAGCGGTGTCGAGTCGGACGCGGCGGTCGAACGGGGCCCCGATACCGAACGGGACGTGGAGGTCGAGCGGGACGCTGCTGTCGAGCGAAACGCGGAGGTCGAGGGGTCGTGACCGACGGCACTGCGACCGCCGAGCGCGAGCGCACCGATCCGGCGGACCTCGACGGGTCTTCGCCCGGGGAGGATAGACAGGCCACCGATCCGGATAGCGATTCCGTCGATCCGGACAGCGCCTCCGTCGGTCCCGAGAGCGGATCGGCCGACCCGGAGAGGGACGGGGCGACGGGCATCGCGGACGACCTGGACTCGCTCGTCGACGACGCGGCCGAAGCGGAGTCGAGCGGTGACCGGACCGGACTGTACGCCGAGGCGCTCGGAGCGGACGCCGCGGACGCGACGCCCGGACTGAACACGTGTCGGGCGACTCGTTCGGCGGTCAGCGAGTCCGCGACCGAGGAGACTCTCGAGCGGGTCGAGGAGACGGTCGAACGCGACGGGCGCTGGCGCGCGGGACTGCTGTTCGCGCTGGCCGCGGGCAGCGCTGGCGTCGTCGTCGGGAACACGGCCGTCTTCCTCTCGGCCATCGTCGGCCTCGTCTACAGCGGGTACGCGACGATGGGCGCCCCGCCGGATCCCTCGCTCGTCGTCGACCGGAGCATCGACGACCCCTCGCCGGCGCCGGGGGACACGGTGACGGTGACAGTGACGGTCAGAAACGCCGGATCGTCGGTGTTGCCGGACGTGCGAGTCGCCGACCGACCGCCGGCGGGGCTGACAGTCGTGCGCGGTGAGACGCGCCAAGCAGCGACCGTCGAACCCGGGGAGACAGTCGCGTTCAGCTACGCGGTGTGTGCGAGACGCGGGAAACACCGCTTTTCGGACGTCGTCACGGTGGCGCGGACCGCCAGCGGTGCGACCGCACGTCGGGAAGTCCACGCCACCGCGGTGTCGATGGTCTGTTACGCGCCGTTCGAGGCGCTGGAACTGGCCGAACAGGCGGGCCCGGGGACCGGCCGCGTCGAGACCGACACCGGCGGCGAGGGCGTGGAGTTCTACGCGACGCGGCGCTACGACCCGAGCGATCCGGTCAGCCGTATCGACTGGAACCGGTACGCGGCGACGGGTGAACTCTCGACGGTGGTCTACCGCGAGACGCGCGCGGCGACGGTCGTGTTCGTCGTCGACGGTCGCCACGACCTGCGCCGGCGCGCCGAGGAACCCTCTGCGGTGGCGCTGGGCGCCTACGCGACCGTCCGCGTCGCCGACGCGCTCCTCGCCGAGTCGAACGACGTCGGGGTCGCGGTCCTCGACGACGAAGGGGACCCGTCCACTCCGAGCGGTCGCTACCTCCGGCCCGCCTCGGGCGAGGACCAGTCGCTGCGCGTGCGTCGACTGCTCGAGGACGCCTTCGGCGTGTCCGTCGACGACCTCGCGGGCGGGGACGACGACCCGACCGACGCCGGTCCGCGTTCGTCGACGGCGATGGCCGGCCGACTCGACCGATTCCGCACCCGGTTCCCCGACGACGCGCAGGTGGTCTACGTCTCGCCGTTGCTCGACGGACGCGTCACCTATCAGATCGAGCGACTGGCCGCCCACGGCCACGCGACGACGGTGCTGAGCCCGAACGTGACCGACACCGCGACGGCGGGCCAGACCGTCGAGCACGTCGAGCGGGCCGAACGCGTCCGCTTGCTCCGGAGCGACACCGAGATCCGCGTGGTCGACTGGTCGCTCGACGAGTCGCTACAGGCGGCCGTGACGCGCGACAGCGCGGGGTGGGACCGATGAACACCGCGTCCCGTCCGCGGACCGGGTCTCTCTCGGCCCGCGCGGCGACGGTCCTGGCAGTGGCCGGCGCGCTCGTTCTCGGCATCGCTGTCGGACTCGCAGTACCGACGTCGGTCGCGGTCGCGGGCGCGCTCGCGGTCGCGTGGGGCGTCAGGACGGTCGCGTCCGATGCGCTCGCCCGAACAGCCGTCGGCAGCGTCGCGATCACCGGCGGGTGTGCCGTCCTCGGGGGCGCGTTCCGACTGGCCGGCGGCAACTGGGGCCTGTTCGCGGTGCTCGCGTTCACTGCGGTCGTCGTCGCGCTCGAGACGGTCGACGGCCTCTCGACGGCGGGAGGAGAGCGCTTCCGTCTCGTGGCCAGCGAGAGCGGGACCGTGGTCGTCCTCGGTCTCGTCGCCATCGCCGTCCTGGCGCCGACGCTCGGGTCGGACGCGGCGGCGACGCTGTTCGACGCCGGTGTCGACGCCGTCACCGGGTCCCGGATCGCCGCGTTCTGGTGGCTGCAGGTCGGCGTCCTCGTCGCCGGCTACCTGTTGCCACGGGCGGTCGGACGGTTCGACGCGCTCCTCGCCGGGTCGGAGTCGTCGACGGGGCTCGGGACGCTGGCCGACCGGTTCGACGTCTCGCCCGCCCGGCTCCCGGCGTGGTACAGGGCGGCGTTCGTCGGGCAGCTGGTCCTCGTCTGGTCCGGGATCGCGAACGGGCTCGTCGACGGGTTCGTCACCGCGCGGCCGGTGGTCGGAGATGCCATCGACGCCGTGTTGCTCTCGGGGGTCGTCCACGGGCTGTTGCTGGTCGTCATCCTGCTCCTCTGTGGGATGCTGTCGACGACACACCTCCAGCGCGTGGTCGAACGCTGGGCCGGCGATGCGCCGGGTCAGCGGGTCGCGGTCGCGGCCGGCGGGTTCGTGACTGTCGCGGTTGGCGTCGTCGTCGCCGTCCTCGCGGCGCTGGGCGTCGTCGACCCCCTGATGACGGCGGACAACTCCTTCTGGGCGCCGTTCGGAGTTCTCAGAACTGTCGGTCCGCTGCTCGCCGGCGTGATCGTGAGTCTGCTCGTCGTCTCGGTCGCGGTCGTCGCCGTGCAGACCCTGCTCGGGGTCGTGACCCCGACCGGTCGGGGGTTCGCCGTCGCTGCAGCGCTTGTGTTCGCCGCGACGGTGCTGGCGGCCGGTCCGCTCCCGGCGTGGGGCGTGGTCGCCGGCGTCGCTCTCGCGGTGCTGGTCTGGGACCTGGGCGTCCACGCGGTCGCCCTCGACAGGGACCTGGTCACGGCCGCGCCGTCGACCCGGACCGAAGTGGTCCATCTGACCGCGACCGCGCTGGTGGTGACCGTCGCCGTCGCCGTCGCCGTCGTCGTCGGGTATCACGTCGTCCCGGCGGCGCCGCCCCTGCCCGGCGAGCGTGCGACCGTCGCACTCGGACTCGCGCTGGTCTCGGTCGTCTCCTTCGCCGTCGCGCTCCAGCGGTGACCTGCGGCCGCCGAGACGACGCTCGGACCGGGGTTCGGGCTCCCCCCCCGAACCGGTGATCCGAGTGGTCCGGACTGTCCGTCGAACGGGTGATTCGAGCGGTCCGGGCTGTCGCGAGGGGTTCGGAGAAGGGAAAGAGAGATAACGACCGGCGATAGATCGTCCGACGGGTGTCAGAGGCATCCCTATCGGGTCACAGACCCGATCTCCCCCCATTTCGCCGATCCGCGGTACCAACGTTTTCGCGGTTCGCGCTCCTGTGGCGACTCGCGCCACCGCGTCGATTCCCGCCACTGCGTCGACTCCCCCGAGCGCCGTGTGCCGTCCGGCGAGCGCCATCATATAAGTCGCGTCACCACGAACGGACGAGCGATGCTGGACGGCGTCAACGTCGCACTCGGGGTCACGGGGTCTATCGCCGCGGTGAAGACGGTCGAACTCGCCCACGAGCTCCGCCGCCGCGGGGCCGCGGTGCGGGCGGTCACGACCGACGCCGCGCGGGGGATCGTCCACCCCTGGGCGCTCGAGTTCGCGACCGACAACCCGGTCGTCACCGAGATCACCGGCGCGGTCGAACACGTCGACCTCTGTGGGCGCGAGGGGTGGGCCGACGTGTTGCTCGTCGCGCCGGCGACCGCCAACACCGTCGGGAAGATGGCGGCTGCGGTCGACGACTCGCCGGTGACGACGTGTGCGACGACGGCGCTCGGTGCGGGCGTCCCGGTGGTCGTCGCGCCCGCGATGCACGAACCGATGTACGACCATCCGGGCGTCCTCGACGCCATCGAGCGCGTCGAGTCCTGGGGAGTCTCCTTCGTCGACCCGCGGATCGAGGAGGGGAAAGCGAAGATCGCGAGCGAGGACGCCATCGTCACCGAGGTCGCGCGCGCGACGACGCCGGACTCGCTCGCCGGCCACGACGTCGTGGTCACCGCCGGCGCGACGACCGAGTCGATCGACCCGATCCGGACGCTCTCGAACCGTGCGTCGGGGAAGACCGGTCGCGCCGTCGCGCGGGCCTGCTACGTCCGTGGCGCCGACGTGACGCTCGTCCACGACGGCGACGACGTACCCTACGCGGACGTGCACTCGGTCGAGTCCGCGGCGGAGATGCGCGCGGCGACGCTCGAGGCAGTCGAAGACGCGGCCGCGCTCGTCTCGGCGGCCGCCATCTCCGACTACACCGTCGAAGCCCGCGACGAGAAGATCCGCTCGGGCCGGGAGTCACTGACGCTCGAACTCGAGCCCGCGCCGAAACTCGTCGACGCCGTCCGCGACGCGCGCCCGGACCTGCCGGTCGTCGGGTTCAAGGCCGAGGCCGGCGCCGACGACGACGCGCTCGTCGACGCCGCCCGCGGGATTCTGGAGCGCGTCGGGATGGCCTTCGTCGTCGCCAACGACGCGAGCGTCATGGCCGGCGACGACACGCGCGCGCTCGTCGTGCGCCCGGACGAGGTGAGCGAGTACACGGGCCACAAGGACGGCCTGGGCGCGCGCGTCGCCGACGAACTCGCGGCCGAACTGTGAAGACGGCTGCGCGTGTGCTTAGTCCTCAGCGGACGCCGGTCCGTCGGCAGTGGTCGGCGTCAGTCGCCGTCGGCGCCTGAGGAGTCGACGTCCCGGACCACGCTCGTCGAGCGGTCCACCGTCTCCGAGACCCTGGCGGCGACGGCGCCGGGGTCGACGGTCCCCCCGACGCGGACGGCCGCGAGGCCGACGAGGACAGACGTCCCCCACAGTCCGGGCTGGAGCAACAGGTAGTGCGGGCGGAGCCACTCCTCCCAGACGGGGAAGTAGTCGGGCATGTTGTGGACGAGGAACTTCAGCCCGTAGGAGTGGAGATGCACGCAGAGCAGTCCGAACAGGACGAGTTCGGGATAGCCGTCGTGTCGTAGCTCCCAGTCGAGCAGGAGGACGACCGCCGGCAGGAGCGCGACGAAGTAGTACGCGTACGTCTGGGGGGTAAAGAGCGGGAAGGTCGCGACGCCGAGCGCGAAGACGGCGTTGCGCGCCCGCGGCGGCGCGAGGACGGCGAGGCCGACGACGCCCAGACAGACGACCGCCCGGAGCAGTTGCGGCGCGTGGAACCACGCGAGCGGTTTGAAGTAGGGCGGGAGCCACAGCGTCGGCGAGCGGGCGCCGTCGCTACCCTTGTTGACCCCCCACTCCAGCACTTCGATGTAGGTGTAGTGGGCTTCGATACCGAAAAACCGGATCGAGATCCACAGCACGACCGGAACGAGCAGCAGCGCCCCCTTCATGCGGCGGGGGTTGTGCAGGAGGTGGGCGCCGACGGGCGCGTAGGCGAACTTGACGATCCCGACGACGGCGGTGTAGGCGCCGGAGAGAAGCGGCCACTTCGAGTCACGGTCGTTCCCGCCCGCGACCATCGCCGCGGCGGCGAACGCGAGCATCGCGCCCATGAACAGGGCGGCCTGCCCCATCTTCGCGGTCAGAATGACAGGGTGAAAGCCAGCGACGAGCCAGGCCAGCCCCAGTCGCTCCCACCAGCGGAGGTCGTAGCCCAGCTGTGAGACGAGCGTCTGGAGGCCGACCCACAGGAGCAGCGCGGTCGTCGCGACCCACGTCATCGCGGCCATCTCGAACTCGAACAGGGCCGAAAACGGGAGAAAGAGAAAGATCACGATGGGCGGGTAGAGGTAGGTCCCCCAGAAGCCGCCGTCCGCGGTCCGCCGGTAGAGCGAGTCACCCTCCTGCCAGCGGTTGATCGCGCCCGTGTAGGCGCCGAAGTCGTTGTACTGGAACGTGGAGGTGAACTCGAAGTTCGCGCGCAGCCAGAAGTCGACGACGGGATAGACGAGCAGACTGCCGAGGACGACGGCGGCGACGGCGACGAACAGCGGCCGCTCGCGGCGGCGCGACCACAGCTTCGCGAGCAGCGACATGTCCCGGATCTCTCCCGTTCGGTATGAGTGTCTTGTGTCGCATCAAAGACTTCTTTGATTCTCGACCGCCCGACGGGTCCGCAATCCGTCGGTCTGCCGTGGCGCGACCGCGGGAGCGGTGGCGTCCGGTCGACTCGTCAGTCCGCGTCGTCGCCGAGGTCGTCGCGCTCGTCCTCGGCCAGCGGGATTTCGCCGGGCCAGTCGGCGCCCTCGAGGAAGGGGACGCCCATCTTCTGTGCGGCCCGCGAGATGACGTGGGCGCCGGTCGGCGCGGTGAAAAAGAGGAAGACGATGCCGACCAGCGAGGTCAGCCCGGCGCCCTCGGGGCCGAAGTAGACGGTGGCGGCGAGCAGGATGGAGGAAGCGCCGAGCGTGGCGGCCTTGCTCGTGGCGTGCATCCGGTTGTAGACGTTCGGGAGCCGGAGGAGCCCGACGGTCCCGACGAGCAGGAAGAAGCTCCCGACGACGACCAGTGCCGTGACGACGGCGGCGTGAACTGTGGAGATCATTCGATGATGTCACCTTCCGTGATGAAGCGCGCGACCGCGATGGTGCTGATGAAGCCGATGATCGCGAGCACGAGGCTCACGGTGACGAACAGGCCGAGGCCGGTCTGGATGGCGAAGAGGGCGGCGATGGCGACGACGTTCGTCCCGATGGTGTCGAGGCCGACCACGCGGTCGGGGACGGTCGGGCCGCGGATGACGCGATAGCCCGCGAGCAGCGTCACCCCGGCGGCGAGGATCAGGCTGCCGAGGAGCGCCCACTCCAGGAACGCGGGGAGTTCACTCGCCATCGTCGTCATCCCCCTGCTCGTCGGTCAGGTCGGTGCTACCACCACTGGCCCCGAACTCGTGGACGCCGCCGACCGTCGGGCGGGGAGCGGGGTCGCCCGGTTCGCCCTCTTCGTCGAAGATCCGCAGGGCGTAGTCCTCCCACGTGCGGATCGGGGCGACGATGGCTTCCGGGTCGCGGCCGTCGATGGCGTGGACGTACAGCGCGTTGGTCTCGTCGTCGTAGTCCATGGTCAGGGTACCGGGGGTGAGCGTGATGCTGTTGGCGATGGTCGCGATGGCCAGGTCCGACTCGACGCGCAGCGGCAGTTCGATGACGTCCGGTTCGATCGGCATCGACGGCGCGAGCACGCGGTAGGCCACGTCGACGTTGGCGGTCACCAGTTCCGTGAGGAAGAGGGTGAGGTAGACGGCTGCTGCGGGCAGCGCCGCCACCCGCTCGCCCAGCGCCAGTTCGGGCAGGTAGAAGCGCCGGAAGGTAAAGGCGATGGCGAGGCCGACGCCGAGGCCGATGATGAACTCGCCGAGGATCACCATCGGGTCGAGTTCGACGCCGCGGACGAACAGCCAGACGCCGGCGAGGCCGACCCCGACGGCGGGCCAGCGCTTCATCGAGCGCTCACCCCGTTCGTGCCGGCCTGTGCGTCGATCGCACCCGCGCTGGCGGCGGGGTCCGCGACGCCGTGAGCGCCGCCGGCGGTCCCGTTGCCGGCCGCGCTCTCGGTTGCGTTACTGACGACGTCCGGACCCACGGCGTCGACGTAGCCCTCGCCGTCGAGCGCGGCCTCTGCCGCGGAGTCCGCGAACTGGTAGACGGGGTCGAAGCCGACCCCGATGGCGACGATCACCAGAGCGAGGACGGCGACGACGCCGATCAGGACCACCGGCTGTCCCGCGCGCTCGACCGCGGCCGAGCGCTCGCCCCAGAAACCGCGGTTCCACGCCCGCGAGAGGTAGGCGATAGTGAAAATGGCGCCGACGAGCGCACCGGTGAGGGCGATGCCCGCGCCGGGGGCGCCCGCGCCGAGCGCCCGCCCCGCCGTGTCGAAGACGAGCAGTTTGCCGAAAAAGCCCGATAGCGGCGGGATGCCGACCAAGGCGAGCGAGCCGACGAAGAAGGCGGCAGAGAGGACGGGCCGGCGGTTCGTGAGTCCGCCGAGGTTCTCGAACTTGATCGACCCGACGGCGTCGAAGACGGCGCCGCTGACGAGGAAAAGGAGGGATTTCGCGACGGCGTGGTTGAGCGCGTAGACCAGGGCGGCGGTGACGCCGAGTATCTGGAGTTCGGTCGCGGCGGCGCCGAAGGAGTGGTCTCCAACGGTCGCGACCACCGCGAGTGGGAGGACGATGAAGCCGACCTGGCCGATCGAGGAGTAGGAGAACACGTCGTCGAGATTGTCACGGCTCACCGCGCCGACCCCGCCGACGATCATGCTCGCCAGGGCCAGCACGAACAGGACGGGCCCGAAGTACGCGAGGAAGGAGTCGCCGGCGAAACCGGGGAGGCCGAGGCCGCCCGGAACTGTGCCCGCGGCGAAGACAGTGAAGTACAGGCGGACGACGGCGTAGACGCCGACCTTCTTGGTGATCCCCGCGAGGAACGCGGAGATCGGCGCGGGCGCGGCGCGGTAGGCGGGCGGTACCCAGAACTGGAAGGGGACGACGCCGGCCTTCAACAGGAAGACGATCAGCAGGATGGCCGCGAGGCCGAGCACCGGGCCGGGTGCGACGCCGTACTCGGCGGGGGCGGCCAGTCGGCGGGCGATGTCGGCCATGTTGAGCGTGCCCGTCGTGGCGTAGAGGCCGCCGATGGCGACGAGCATCAGGGCGCTCCCGACGAGATTCAGGACTGTGTACTGGAGCGCGGCGGCGGTGTGGCGGCGGCCGCTGTAGAAGACGACGAAGACGTAACTGGGCATGAGCATCACTTCGAACCAGACGAAGAGGTTGAAGATGTCTCCGGTGAGGAAGGACCCGGTCACGCCCGCGAGCATGAAGTGATAGAGGGGGTGGTAGGAGACGCGCTGGCCCTGGTCGTCGACGTAGACGACCGAGAAGGCGAGGATGGCGAGCGAAGTCACGGCCGCCATGGCGAGCATGAACGCCGCGAGCGCGTCGGCGACCAGCGAGATCCCGAACGGGGCCCGCCAGGCCGACACCTGGTAGACCAGCGGGTCGCCGGACAGAACCTCGTTGACGAGGACGGCGACCGCAGCGACGTAGGCGACATTGCCGGTCAGGCTGAGCGCGCGCTGGAGGCGCTCGAACCGGCGCGTCCCCAGCGTGAGGATGGCGGTGACGAGCGCGACGAGTACCGGCGCGATGACGATATGCGTCGTCGTGACCGCCAGGTCGGCGCCGCGCTGGAGCAGCGGCGGGCCCACCGAGGCGACGGCACTCGCTGCGGTCATTCGACGGTCACCTCCCCCAGATCGAGCGTGCCGTGTTCCTGATAGACGCGGTAGGTCAGGACCAGCGCGAAGGCGGTGGTCCCGAAGCCGATGACGATAGCCGTCAGCACCAGCGCCTGGACCAGCGGGTCGGTGACGCAGTCGGCGCCGGCGCCGGGCATCGAACACGCGACGGAGTTGTCGCTGCCGTGGCCCATGATCGGCGCGCGGCCGGCGATGCCGCCCATCGTCACCAGGTAGACGTTCGCGGCCTGGCTGATGATCGTCACGCCCCAGACGACGCGCACGACGTCCCGGCGGAGGATCAGGTAGGTACCGATCGCGAACAGGAACCCGAGCACGAGCGCGAGGACCACCTGCGTCATTCCGCGCCCACCTCCGCGACGATGGTCAGGAGGGCGCCGACGACCACGGCGTAGACACCGAGGTCGAAGGCGAGCGCCGACGCGACCTCCAGGTAACCGTAGATCGGCAGCGGTTCGACGAACGCGACCGCCTGGGTCAGGAACGGGTAGCCCAGCGCGATGGCGGCGATCCCGCTGCCGGCGGCGACGGCGAGGCCGAGCGCGAACACCTGACCGTACTCGCGGACGATCCCCGATTCCGTCTCGTAGCGGACGCTCGGTTCGCGGTCGAGCAGTTCGGTCTCGAGGTAGTCGAGCCCGAAGATGACGTAGATCAGGACGAAGGCCGTCACCGTGAGGACGCCGGCGATGAAGCCGCCGCCGGGGAGGTTGTGGCCCTGGAAGAGCAGGGCGACGGCCGTCACCAGGATGAGCGGGACGACCAGTCGGGTGACGGTGCGTGCGATGACGGTGGGTTCCCTGTCGAGTGTCACTGCGTCTCACCTCGTTCGCGCATGGCGATGAGCGTGATGACCGACAGCGCGGCCATCGCGACCACCGAGATCTCCCCCAGCGTGTCGACCGCCCGGAAGTCGACGAGGATGACGTTCACCACGTTCCCCCCGCCGCCCGCGTCCACGAAGATCGGGTCGTGGACCTCCGGGACGCCCGCGTACGTGAGGAGGTACTGGGCGATGACGTCGTGGGGTGTCGCGGCCGTCGAGACCAGCACCGTGACGGTGACGGTCACGCCGACGGCGGCGGCGACGAGCGCGTCGCGGCCCGCTCGTACCTTGTCGACGGTGCCGTAGAACGCCGGGAGCTTGTCGAGGACGAGCAGGAAGATGACCAGCACGAGCGTCTCGATGACCAACTGCGTGAGCGCGAGGTCGGGCGCGCTCGCGAGGATGTAGAAGATTGCGACCATGAACCCGACGATGGAGAGGGTCAGGACGCCGGAGATGTGCGAGGGCGCGGCGGCGACGGCGACGGCGCCGACGACGGCGACGGCGAGGACGACCAGCAGGGCCGGGGCGAGGCCGGCGAGTTCGAGCGCCGGGAGCGAGACGCTCGCCGCGGCGTAGGCGCCGAGCGTGAGCGCCGACGTGGCCAGCGAGAGCGCGATGGCGTAGGTCCGCAGGTGGCCGGTCTGGACGACGTCGATGACCGTCGAGCGGTCGAGGGTCTCGGTCGCGCCGTCGTAGTACCAGTTCGCGCGCAGCGGGGCGACCCCGCGGACGGCGCGGACGCCGTCGCGGACCCGGTCGAAAAAGGGGTATGTCACCGCGCCGACGCCGATGGTGACCACGCTCATGATCAGCCACGGCGTGATCTCGGTCGGGAGGTAGTACGAGAAGGAGTGTTCGCCGCCGCCGTGGCCGAGCGAACTCTCCATGACGCTCTCGACGAACGTCTCCACCGGGCCGAGGTGAACGCCGAACGTGCCGGTCACACCGCCGAGACCGACGACGAGCGCGAGCGCGCCCAGCACCGCAGCGGGGGCGGTCATCGCCCACGGCGGGGCGTGGACCTCGCCGAGTTCGTCGGGTTTCTCGCCGAAGAAGAGCATCACGAAGCGGATGGAGTACAGAAAGGTGAAGACGCTCCCGAAGACGCCGACGACCGGGAGCGCCCACCACAGCACCGTGCCGCCGTCGGCGACCGACTGCTCTGCGGTCTCGTAGACGGCGTGGAAGAGGAACTCCTTGGAGTAAAACCCGTTGAACGGTGGGATCCCGGCCATGCCGAGGCCGGCGATGACGGTGATCACCGCAGTCAGGGGGAGGTCCTCGGCGAGCCCGCCGAGTTCGTCGATGGCGCGGGTGCCGGCCTCGTGGGCGACGATGCCGGCCACGAGGAAGAGGGCTGCCTTGAACAGCGCGTGGTTGAGGATGTGGAAGGCGCCGGTCTCGGCGCCGAGGTACGACGACATGCCGTAGCCGGCGACGATGAGGCCGAGATGCGAGGCCGTCGAGTAGGCGAGCAGTTCCTTGATGTCGCTGGCGCCGACGGCCAGGATCGCGGTGACGGTCATCGTCGCGAGACCGAGAATCCCGAAGACGAGCGTCCACTCGTCGGTCAACAGCAAGGGTCGGAAGCGACCGACGAGGTAGACGCCCGCTTTGACCATCGTCGCGGAGTGGAGAAAGGCCGAGACGGGCGTGGGGGCTTCCATCGCGTTCGGGAGCCAGATGTGGAAGGGGACCTGCGCGGACTTGGTGGCGGCTCCCATGCCGACGAGCAGGAGGACGGGGACGAACAGCCCCTCGGCGCGGAGCTGGTCGACCATCGCGTCCGCGTGGTGGATCATCGACCCCTCGCCGGAGAGGCGGTAGGCCGAGTCGATGCCCTCGACCGCGGTCGCGGCGTCCCGGAGGAGGACGAAGCCGACGAGCATGAACAGGCCGCCGGCGACGGTGACGAGCATCGACTTTCGGGCGGCGTACTGGGAGGATTCGGTGTCCTGGTAGTGGCCGATCAGCAGGAACGAGGAGACGCTCGTCAGTTCCCAGAAGACGAAGAGGGCGATGAGGTCGGCGGCGAAGGCGACGCCGAGCATCGAGCCCATGAACGCGAGCAGCGTGGCGTAGTATTTCAGCTGGCCCGGTTCCCCGTGCATGTACCCGCCGGAGTAGGTGAAGACGAGGACACCGACGCCGCTGGCGAGGGTGCCGATAAGGAGGGCGAGGCCGTCGACGTAGAAGGCGAGTTCGACGCCGTAGCTCGGAATCCATTCGACGACGATCGTGCCCTCGGTGCCGTAGAGGCTCGCGACGGCCGCGAGACAGGTCGCCGCCACTGCGGCCGCGTAGTAGGCGGTCCGCTCGCCGAGCACGCGATAGACGAGCGGAGTGAGGGCCGCACCGAGAAACGGCAGTGCCAACACGACGAGGAGCGCGGTCCCACTCGGTTGCACACTCGACTCTGGAGCGAGACGCGACTTAACCCTTCTCAAGTCCCATCGCAGGACTCCCTCTCGGAGATGAACGCCTGTCCAATTTCGTCGCCCGGCCGCGCTGCCGGCGACCTTGCCGCGTGGTGATTCGTCGCCTTTCGGCGCAGCGGCTGGGCACCACTCCGCGCAGCAACCGGGCGACGTCGTCCTCGCGCGAGCCCACCGTTCGTCCCCAAACTTGTCCGCGCGCCGTCCCACAGCGTGTCAACACAACGCGCCGTCTCACAGCGTGTCAACACGGTAGCCCGCAGCGACGGGTCCGCTCGCGTGCAGCCCCCGCGAACCGACCGGAATCGGCGGTACCCGTTCGATAGAAATCAGACTTGATAACAGAGTAGTCCGGGATTGAATTTACGATTTTGATAATACGGCAGTGACGCTTATGTATGGCGCTGCCAGTTGTTCTGACAAGCACGCACGACACCGTCGCTGGGGCTCAGCTGGCCGCCCGGGCCGCCGAGGCGGTGCCCGTTCGGTTACCGACGGAGCGTGCGTGGGAAATCCAAAACCATGAATCCAAGGCAGTTATTCACGGACGACGACGCGGTGTCGCCGGTCATCGGGGTCATCCTGATGGTCGCGATCACGGTCATCCTGGCCGCGGTCATCGCCACGTTCGTCCTCGGACTCGGCGACCAGGTCAGTCAGAACAATCCGCAGGCATCGTTCAGCTTCAGCTACGACAGTTCGGCAGCCAGTGATCCGTTGACGATTACCCACGACGGTGGTAAGGGAATCGACCCGAATAACCTCTACATCCGTGGTAGTAGCGTGAGTGACTCGTGGGCGAACCTCGGTGGGTCTACGAGTGGGTCGTCCCAAATCAAGGCCGGAAATTCGGTCGACGTTCCCGCCAGCAGTTCGGAAACTGTCAACGTTGTCTGGGAGAACCCCAACGGCGACAACTCCGCGACGCTCGGCACCTGGAACGGTAACTGAGTCGCACCGTCCCAGGCGCTCGACACCACCGTCGTCATTTTCGACGGGCACTCATCAGATCGAACAATGATATCTATGTGGACTCGGCGGAAGTATCTGGTATGATACTATGGGGCAGTGGCTTCAGTCGATTCGGGATCCTCGGTGCGCCGCGGCGAAGCCGAGGACCGAGTCGGGCGGAGCGACCGGCGCTGGCGATCTGTCACCCGGCGATGCGCTGCAGATGCCGCGGACGCGCGTCGGACGCGCGTCTGACTCGCGCGGCGGACCGTCCGAAACAATGATGTCGGGCGCCCGTCCAATCACGAGCATCGGTTCACGATCCACGGGCTAGCGGGCACACGGAACAATGAGCAATCGGACGAGCAGGCTTCCGGCGCGCGGGCACGACGAACTCTCCAAGGGGGAGATATTCGACGTCCTCCAGAACCAGCGGCGCCGCTACGTCCTCGAGTACCTCAAGCGGTTCGACGAACCGGTGCCGCTCTCGGACCTGGCGACACAGGTCGCCGCCTGGGAGTACGGGACCTGTGTCGAAGAGGTGACCAACGACCAGAAAAAGCGGGTGTACACGACGCTCCAGCAGACCCACCTCGATCGGATGCAGGACGCGGGGATCATCCAGTACGACGACGAGGAGAACGTCATCTCGCGGACGCCCCACACCGAGGAGCTGACCGTCTACCTCGAGATCGTTCCGGGGTCGGAGTTCCCCTGGCGGGAGTTTTACCTCTCGCTCGGCTCTATCAGTTGCGCCGTCGTCGTCGCGCTGTGGGCCGGGCTCTTTCCGCTCACGCTGTTGACGCCGCTGGACTGGGCGACGGTCATCGCCGGGACGTTCACGCTCTCGGCCGCCTATCACACCTACACCGGCGCGGACCTCCAACTCGGCGAAGAGGAGTACTCCCCCGAGGAGTTCGACCCCTAAGTCGGTGCTGTCGGTCCGAGTATCACCGCTGAGAACGAATCTCGCCGTCCGGAGTCGCGGGTGTCTCCACTCACCCGTCGTGATACTCACGACTCGTCTGACTAGTGGCTCTGAACGGCGGTTTCACAGCGTGAAGTCACCTCGCAAGGGGCGGTTGGGGTGGGTTCAAGGGGGGTTTGAACCGCGAGAAACGGGTAAACCGTGAGCACCGTTAAGTGGGTCCTTCGAATGTCGGGCAGTGTAGCATCCCCGATTCAGGGGCGCACTACGGTGCGCACTGGCGTAGGGTGAGCTTACGCGGCTCGCCCGGTAGGGTTCGGGATGCAGGCACACAAACCATGGAACTCAAACGACTACTCAACGACGACGACGCGGTGTCGCCGGTCATCGGGGTCATCCTGATGGTCGCGATCACCGTCATCCTCGCGGCCGTCATCGCATCGTTCGTGATCGGTCTCGGCGACAACAACCAGCAGACTGCACCCTCGGTCAGTTTCTCGACTGATTACGACGGGAGCTCAAGCCCAGGGACGTTGACGATTACTGTCGACAATGCCGGCGAGTCGATCAAAGCGAGCAACGTTGATGTCACCGGGACGTTCGATTCCAGTGCATCAAGTCCACAAAACTGGGCGAGTAATTCAGTCAGCGGCGGGTCGTCGCTTTCCGCCGGTGACCGCGCCGAGTTCAGCGTCGGGGACGCTCATGACCTGAGCATCGTCTACAACGACCCGAACAACGACCAGTCGTTCACGCTGCAGGAAGACATCACCGGCCCCGACGCGTAATCGGCACTCCGTACCCCGGTTTTTCTCTTTATCGACCGCCGAGCCACGCGCCAACGAATTTATTTGCGCGGGTAGCGGTGATCCGCCAATGGACCGGTCGACGCTTTTCGTCTACGCCACGGTGACGGTCATCGTGGGCGTCTCCGTCGTCTCCGGTCCCTCCGTCGGTCTCGTCGACCTGACCTCTCCGCGAGCGGACACAGCTGGGCTCGGGCAGGGCAACGCGACAATCGATGGAGTCGACGCGCCCGAGCGGGTTCGCATCGACCGCGGGTTCCAGTCCGAGTCCTACCGGCTGGAGGTCCCCGACGCGCGCGTCCACCTCGCTGCGGTCACGGGACGACCAATTCTCAACTATCGGCTCGAGATCGACGCGCTCGGCTACACCAGGACCTCGTCGCACTTCCTCGACAGCGACAGCGTCGGCTGGACGACGCTGACGCTCGCGGACGCCACACTGAGCGCGTCGGCGGTCGCCGATAAGCGCTACGAGGGCCGACTCTCTATCGTCGTGCAGTCGAACGGCACCGCGTCGACCGTCTACAGCCGGTCGGTCGCGGTGGAGGTGACCTCGTGAGCGTCGACGTGGCGGCCCGCCGGTGGGTCGAACCGACCCGACGACGGGCCGAGACCGTCAAGCACCTCGCAGTGCGGGTGTTCGTCGGCGACAGGCTCGGACTGGTGCTCTGGCTCGGAACGCTCGTGTTCGTCGGGCTGTACTGGCGGCTCGGCTTCCTGATCAACGACAACTACACGATCGCCAACGCGCTGGTCGCGCTCTCCGAGGGGTCGTTCTCGTTCGACACCGCGACCTACGGGCGACTGGATTCGCCCGGGACGAGCGCCCGCGACGGGACGTACTACGGCCGCAACTACGGCCAGGTCGCGTTCGCGCTCCCGTTCCTGTGGGGGCTGCGAGCCGCGTCGGCGGTCGCCGACGTCGGCCTCGTCTTCGCGACGCTGTGGAGCCTGGTCGTGCTGGCGCTGGCCCTGCAGGTCGGGCGCCTCGTCGACCGGCCGGCCGCCGCGGCGACGGTCGGCTCGGCCGCGGCGCTGGGCGCGTTTGCGGGCAACGCCGCGGTCGCCACGTCGATCGACGAGCGATTGCTCGTCCCGGCGGCCCTCCAGCTCAGCGCCATCGTCGCGACGGCGTTCGCCGTCGCGGTCTGCTATCGGCTGGTCACGCGGCTCCACGACCGTCGCGTCGGCGCCCTCGCCGGCGGGTGTCTCCTCCTCGCGACACCGGTCGGCTTCTGGGCATCCGTGCCGAAACGCCACGTCTACGTCGTCGCCCTCGTGATCGGCGTCGCCTACGCCCTCGCACGGAGTCGCACTCCGACCGACGACGACGCGCTCCTCTCGGCGACCGGCTTCCGAGCGCTCGCGTACGCCCTCGTCGGCCTCCTGACCTGGGTTCACGCGGCCGAGGGGTTCGTCGTCTTCCTCGCGCTCGCCCTCGTCGACGTACCGACGGCGGCGTCGAACCGTCCCAGGGACCTGCTGGTCGTCGGCGCCGTCTTCGCGCTCTCGCTGATCCCCTTCGTGGTGACCAACCTCTTCGTCACCGGCGACCCGATCACGCCGCCCCGGACGTTCAGGGGATACGGTAGCGGGGATCAGCCACCCGACCTCGGCGGTGGTTCGGGTGCCGGCGGCGGCGGTGGTGGCGGAAGCGGTGGTGGTGGCGGTGCAGGCCCCGGTAGCGGTGGCGAGTCGGGAACGGGGACGGGACCGCTGGCAGTTCTCGACGATGCACTCGCGTTCGTCGGCGGACTCGTCTCGCTCGCGTTCTGGTTGCTCGGCGTGGTGGAGGCCCTGCTGGCGTACGGAGCGGAGCAGATATACAATGACCCCGGCCGACTGTACCGGATATTCGTTCGCGGCGGCTATCTCCCCGACGTCGCGTCCGAGGACGCGAGTCAGGCTATCTACCTGACCGTCGTGGAATCGAACCCGCTGGCGGCGGGCGTTCTCGCCTCGACCCTCGCTGCAGTCGTATCCGCCGGTCGGCGAGCGCGTCGAGTGAGTCACGACGCGTTCCGGGTCGAGGCACTCGCCGAGCGCGCTCGTCGCTGGCGCCGGTCGCCGGCGCTCGCGACGGACTGGTTCCTCGCACTCACGGGGATCGGATTCCTGTTCGTCTACTTCCCGCGCCTGCCGGTCCACGCGACGGTGACCGTCAGATATCTGCTCGTCTTCTTCCCCCTGGCGGTCTATGCGCTCGCGCGGACGCCTTCGCTACGTCGCGTCGTCCACGACCACGCTCGCGCGGGCGCCTGGAGCTACGTCGCCGGCGTCCTCCTCGGCGCACAGCTCCTGTTCGTCGTCGTCGCGGTCCGGAACTTCGGGCGGGGCGAGGCGTTTCAGTTGCACGCGCTCGCGGGGCTGGCCGTCGGCGCCGCGTTCGCCGTCTGTGCGCTCGCGAGCGTCCTCGACGCGCGCGCCGACCGGGCCACGGCGGTCACCGGCGGCCTCGCGGCCGCGCTCGGAACCGATTTCCTCCTGCTGTCCGGGCTCGTGTACTTCCAGTACGGACCCTACGCGCTGCCGCTGTCGGATGCGGTCGCGAAACTGCTCGGCACCGTCTGACGCCATCGACTCGCGACCGACCGTATCAGAGAGTCTTTTACCTCGGGTCCAGATCACCCTCCATGGACCGACTCACTCAGTCGATGCTCGACGCCCCGATCGTCGAGAAGGAAGGGTACCACTACTTCGTCCACCCGATCAGTGACGGCGTGCCGATGCTCCGGCCGGAACTGCTCCGGGAGATCGTCATCGGGATCATCAGGAAGGCCGAACTGGAGGGAGTCGACAAGATCGTCACACCGGCGGCGATGGGCATCCACATCTCCACCGCCGTCTCGCTGATGACCGATATTCCCCTGGTGGTCATCCGCAAGCGACAGTACGGTCTCGAAGGGGAAGTCGCGCTCTCGCAGGTCACCGGCTACTCCGAGAGCGAGATGTACCTCAACGACGTCTACGAAGGCGACCGGGTCCTCGTCCTCGACGACGTGCTCTCGACCGGCGGCACGCTCGAAGCCATCACCGGCGCGCTCGACGAGATCGGCACCGACATCGCCGACATCGTCTGCGTCATCAAGAAAGTCGACGGCCAGAACAAACTCGACCAGTCGGGCTACGAGGCCAAGACCCTCATCAACGTCGCCGTCGAGGACGGCGAAGTCGTCATCGTCGACGAAGACGGCGATCCCTGACGTCGGAACCCGCTGTTCTCTCCCGTCGAACCGCCGCTCAGTCTGTGGCATCCGTTCCGCTCGTCCTCAGGCAGATCCGAGTCACTCGTCCGGCCGAGCGACGCGGTCGGTCACACCGATCGTGGTCTCGCTCGACTCCCCCCGGACGAAATCGCCGCTCGCGGTCTATTCGACTCTCTACGGTCGATTTCGTGACGTCACTGGTCGCTCGGCGAGACGACGCCTCGCTGGTGGAGTGAAGTCACAAGAAATAGCGGGATAGATTTGAACTACGTCGACTTCGGTCGCTTCGCTCTCTCGTCGCCTCCTTCAAATCTCCTCGAACGAATTCGTCGCTCGTAGTTTTGCGAGCGACAGAATATAGCGGGAGGTAGATTTGAACTACCGATCTGCGGGTTATGAGCCCGCCGGAATCTCCTGGCTATCCCATCCCGCTACCAGTTCCTAACCCGGGTCGCCAATTAAGGATTGTGATTCGGCCACCGTCCGTCAATTCTTCCCGTGGGTGCCCGCCGCTCACCCCTGGCCGGTCGCGGGGGCCGTTCGGCTGGTCAGTCCCGGTGGACCCGCCACGTGAACAGGCTCTCGAAGACGAAGTTCACGACCATCGCACACGCGATGGCGCCGCCCTTGACTGCCACCAGCCAGAGGTCGAACCCCGCGTAGGCGAGTTCGACGCTCACGCCGTAGAAGACGGCGACGAAGAGGACGTACTGGATCGCCGAGCCACCCGCACGGACGAGGTGCGAGCGGAGGAGTCGCCGCCCGAACGAGCGGTTGCCGTCGCCGCCCTCGGCGGCGAACGTCCAGTTGTCGTTGATCAGGAACATCACGAGAATGGCGACTTCGATGCTGACGACGTTGGCGGCCGCGGCCGGGACGCCGCCGAACTCCGTCAGCGCGACCAGCGTCGTCGTGTCGAAGACGGCGCCGACTGCACCGACGGAGGCGAACTTCCCGAAGCGAACGCCCGACGCGACCGCCGCGAGCCGCCGGCGCACGAGATCCGTCCGGTCGCTCACGGTCGCACCTCCTTCGGAGACTGGGGTGGCGCCCGCGGGAGCGCGTCCCTCGCGCTCGCTCGCTCCCGTTTCGGACTCACCCGCTCACTCATGGTTCTTGTCGACGAGCGCGGTCGGTTCCTCGTGGGTCGCCGCGAGGGCGTTGTGGACCCGGCTGTTCCGGATCTGCTTGGCGCGGTGGCGCGCGGCCAGCAGCGCCCGTGCGAGCGCGACGGATGTTCTGACCGGCGAGACGGTCGAGCCGGGCATGTCCTCCCAGGTGATCGGCACTTCAGCGATGTCGAGTTCGAGCGCGCCCGCCATCGCGACCAGTTCCACGTCCCAGGCGAACCCCGGCTCGTAGAGGTGCTCTCTGACCAGCGTCCAGGCCTCGCGGGTGATCGCCTTGGCACCGCACTGGTAGTCGTAGAGGCGGGCGTCGAGCAACCGGCGGGCCAGCCAGGCGAACCCGTCGCCGAGAAAGCGCCGCGCGAGGGTCTGGTGACTCGTGATCTCGGCGTCCGGGTGGCGGCGCGACCCGACGGCGAGATCCGCGCCGCCCTCGGTGACCGCGGCGACGATCTCGTGGAACTCGCCGGGCGGGGTCGACCCGTCCGCGTCGGCGAACGCGAGGACCTCGGTGTCGAGGGCCTCGAACCCGGCGGTGACGGCCGCGCCCTTGCCGCGGCGGTACGGCGAGACGTGGACCGTCGCGGGCAGATCGGCGAGCGCGGCGGCCACTTCGTCGCGCGGGTCGTCGAGTTCGACCCGGATCTCGGCGGGGGAGAGCGTCTCGTCGATGGCGCGGACGTACTCGCTGAGCCGCTCGACGTTGGGACGGAAGGCGGGGACGACGACGCCGACGGCGGGGCTCATTGCTCGACTCGTCCGCCCCGGCGAGTAAAAACCGTTCGACTTTCGGGGCGGCCTCGCCGCGTTCGGACGCCCTCTCGCGTCACCCCGTCAGCCCTGCGGAGGCCTGCAACTGGTCCACAAGATGTATAGTGTCCCAAAGCGGTGTCTCGCGTGATGGAGTACGGTCTGGTCCTCTGGTGGCTGGTGGCCTACCTCGCCCTCCTCGCGGTGGGCGCCCCGCTGGCCGCGCTGGTACTCTCCCGGTTCGCCGACCGCGGTGCCGGTTTCGCGATGCCGATCGCGCTGGCCGTCGTCTGGTTCGTCGTCTTCCTCGGCGGCCACCTCTCGCTGTCGCTCGCGATGTACGCCGGATTCGCGGTCCTGTTCGTCGCCGCCGGGGTCGCGCTGTATCGCCCGGACGATTCCGACGGAGGCGGTTCCGACGGCGGGGATGCCGACGATACGACCGGTCAGGGAGAGGGGTTCTCGCTGGAGCGGCGGGTCGACATCGACCGTCGAGGGGTCGCGGAAGCGGCGGTCGTGTTCACGGTCGCGTTCCTGTTCATGATCGCGGTGCGCGCGGTCGACGCCGGCGTTCACCCCACGATGGGCGAGAAGTTCCTCGACTACGGCATGCTGAAGTCGATCCTCCGGGCCGAGACGCTCCCGCCCGAGGACTTCTGGTTCGCCGGCCGACCGGTCAAATACTACTACGGCGGCCACCTCGTCGCCGCAATCTTGACGCGACTCACCGGCACCGAGCCGCGGTTCGCGTACAACCTCGCGCTCGCGGGCTTCTACGGAATGGTCGTCACCGCCGCCTACGGCTTCGCGGGGTCTATCGCCGCGAGTCGGAACCTCTCGCGGGTCCGCGCCGGCCTGTTCGGCGCCTTCTTCGTCGGCTTCGCGAGCAACCTCGCGACCGTCCTCGAAATCTTCCGGCGGCAGAGCCTCTCGTGGCTCACCGCCTCCGGTCGGGAGGGCGGCTTCTGGTACTGGCGCGCGAGCCGCGTCATCGACGGGACGATAAACGAGTTCCCGCTCTTTGCCTGGCTCAACGGCGACATGCACGCCCACATGATGAGCACGGCTTTCGTGCTCCTCACCGCCGCCGTCCTCTTCGAGTACTACCGGACGCCGGCGGAAGAACGGTGGCGCAGACGGCTGCTCGTCTTCGGCGTCGTCCCGCCGCTGGCGGGCATGCTCGCTGTGGTGAACACCTGGTCTTTCGCGACGGCCGGCGGGCTCACCTTCCTCGCGCTCGCGCTCGCGCCGACCGACCCGCTCGAGTTGTGGCCGCGCGGCCTCGCCGACGCGGTCCCGAGCCGCGAACGCTGGCAGTCCGAACTCGGCCGGCACGTGACGGCGCTGGTGAGCGCGGCGCTCGTCGTCTCCGTGGGCGTGTTCTGGTCGCTGCCGTTCTGGCTCGTCGCCTCCAGCGGCCGGTCGATCGGCTTTTTCCCCGACACGAGCCCCATGAACGGCCTCCTGGCGGTCCACGGCGCGTTCGTGTTGATCTTCGCCCTGCATCTCCTGCGACACGGGCTGCCGCGACTGGACAGCGACCACGCCGACGTGACGGCGGTCTTGCTCGCGCTCGGGGTCGTCCTCGCCTGGGGCGGGGCGTCCTCGCCCGCGCTGGCCCTCTTTGGCCCGATGATCCTCGTCGCCTGGATCCTCTTTCGGGTCCAGGACGGCCACCTCGCGAGCGCTGCCGGCGGCGTCGCCGACCGCGCGCGCGGTGCAGTCTCCGACGGGGGGTCGAGCCTGGCCGACGCCGCGGACCCGCTGGCGACGGGTGCGGACGGTGACCGGGACGACGCGAACGTCGCCGACTCGACCGCCCAGCGGATCCGCGACGCGGTGGGCTACGAGACGCTCCTGCTGATCGCCGGGGCGGGCATCGTCGTGCTCGTCGAGTTCGTCTACGTGAAAGAGCAGGCCGGACCGGGCCGGTTCAACACGGTGTTCAAGACGTACGCGGACGTGTGGGTGCTCTGGGCGGTCGGCGCCGCTGCGGCGCTGGCGGGCCTGGTCGAGAACCACTCGCCGGACCTCGCGCTGTCGGGCCCGGGCTGGCGGACCGCGATGCGGTACCTGGCTATCGGGCTCGTCCTCTCGACGTCGGTGTACGGCGTCGTCGCGCTCTCGGACCACTTCACCGGCGAGTCCTACATCAACCCGAACTCACACACTGACAACCCGACCCTGGACGGCCTGCGCTACGTCGAGGAGCGCCACCCCGACGAGTACCCCGCGATACAGTGGTTCGACTCGCTGGAGGGCCAGCCCAACATCGTCGAGGCGCCGGGGACGGACATGTACCGGTGGACCAATCCCGTCTCCAGCCTGACGGGGGTGCCGACGCTCGCTGGCTGGGCGCACGAGCGTGGTTACGGCCGGCCGGACGCCTATCCCGCCCGGGTCGACGACGTCGACACCATCTACACCGGCTCAGCCCAGCAGCGGGCGTTCCTGCTCGAGGCGTACAAGGTGGAGTACATCTACGTCGGGACGAACGAACAGGACCCGCGGGACGGGTACTCTTCGCGGGATCTGGCTGTCTTCGACGAGATGGCCGGCGTCACCCTCGAAAAGCAGTGGGGTCAGCGCCCCGGCGCGGTGTTGATCTATCGCGTCGACCGGAGCGAACTGAACGTCCCCGAGTGAGTCGGCGCGGCCGAGAACTAGTTTTCAGACCAGGTCCGCGTGACGTCGCCGGTGGACGATCCCCTGGTTGTTCGCGGCGTTTCTGACGACCTGCCGGAAGGCCTCGCCGGTCTCGCTGTCGTCGTCGAGGACGACGGGGCGGCCGCTGTCGCCGCCCTCGCGGACGGCGGGGTCGAGCGGGATCTCGCCGAGGAAGGGCATCTGCGCCTCGGCGGCGAAGGCCTCGCCGCCGCCGTCGCCGAAGATGGCGTGGTCGCTCCCGCAGTCCGGACAGTGGAAGGAACTCATGTTCTCGACGATGCCCAGGACCGGCGTCTCGTGCTCGCCGAACATCTCGAGGCCCTTGCGCGCGTCGTCGACGGCGACTTCCTGCGGCGTGGTGACGATGACGGCGCCGGTGACGGGCACGCTCTGGAGGAGGGTGAGCTGGGTGTCGCCGGTCCCCGGCGGGAGGTCGACGACCATGTAGTCCAGCCCGCCCCACTCGACGTCCTCCCAGAGCTGGGTGAGCACTTTGTGGACCATCGGCCCCCGCCAGATGACGGGGTCGTCCTCGCCGAGCAGGAAGTCCATGCTCATCAGCTTCATGCCGTACTTCTCGGGCGGGACGAGCGTCTCGTCGGGCGTGGCCTGCGGTTGCTCGTCGGCGGCGAGCATCCGCGGGACGTTCGGGCCGTACACGTCGGCGTCGAACAGGCCGACGCGGGCGCCCAGTTGCGCGAGCCCCGCCGCGAGGTTGACGGCCACCGTCGACTTGCCGACGCCGCCCTTGCCGGAGGCGACGGCGATGACGTTCTCGACGCCCGGCAGGACCGACCCCTCGGCGACGAGGCCGCTGTCGACTGCCGCGTCGAGTTCGATACTCCTGTCCAGCCCCGAGAGCGCTTCGCGCACTTTGCCGGCGATATCCGTCTCGGTCGGGCAGTACGGCGCCCCGAGCGCGAGCGAGACGTGGACCTCGTCGTCGGTCACTGTCACCGAGTTCACCAGTCCCAGCGAGACGATGTCGTCGCCCAGGTCCGGGTCCTCGACGGTCCCGAGCAGGTCGCGCACGTCGTCTTCGTCCATGCCCCTCCCTCGGCGTCTCCCGGCGAAAAGGGTTGTGGAGCCAGGACACCGTCCTCTCCCGTCGCTCGACACCGTGTCACTCGCCCCGCTAAAATATATTTTAGCTAACATATAATTACGTCCGGCCCTGACTCCGTGTCGATGCACGATCCCGACTTCGGCCCGCAATCGGGGGGTCGCGAGCGGCAAGCAGAGATAGGCCGCAGAACCGAGTTTCGGCCGCAAGTCAGCGCGGGTGAGGCGTCGGACGCGCCGACCTTCGAGACGGGGACGACCGTCGTCGCGCTGACCGCCGGCGACGGCGTGGTCCTGGCCGCCGACCGGAAGGCGAGCCTCGGCGGTCGGTTCACCTCGAACAAAAACGCGGAGAAGATCCTCAGGGTTCACCCGACCGCGGCGATGGCGATTTCGGGGTCGGTCGGGCCGGCCCAGAGCGTCGCCGAGACGCTGCGCGCGGAGGCGTCGCTGTACGAGGCCCGCCGCGGCGAGGCGATGAGCATGACCGCGCTCTCCCAGACCGCCGGCCAGTTGCTCCGCGGGCTGCCCGTCGTGCCACTCCTGGGCGGCGTCGACGACGAGGGCGGCCACGTCTACGAACTCGACGGCGGCGGGAGCGTAATGGAAGACGCCTACGCCGCGGGCGGGAGCGGCATGCAACTCGCCTACGGCGTGCTCGAACGCCGCTACGACGGAGTCAGTGACCTCGCGGACGCGACCGAGGCCGCGGTCGACGCCGTCGCGGCCGCCAGCGAGCGCGACACCGCCTCCGGCAACGGCGTGACCGTCGCGACCATTACGGACGACGGCGTGGCGATGGAGGTCGCCGACGTGGCCGAGGTCGACGCGCTGGAATCCGTGGACGAATCTGCCGGTACGGACGGGGAGGTGGCCTGATGCAGCGCGACCAGCAGGCCTACGACCGCGGCGTGACGGTCTTCTCGCCCGACGGCCGGCTCTACCAGGTCGAATACGCCCGCGAGGCGGTCAAGCGCGGCAGTCCGACCGTCGGCGTTCAGACCGACGATTCGGTCGTCCTCGCGACGCTCGGGCGGACTCGCTCGCCGCTCATGGAGGCCGACAGCATCGAGAAGCTCCACGACCTCGACGGAAAGTTAGGGGTCGCCTCGGCGGGCCACGTCGCCGACGCGCGCCGCCTCGTCGACTACGGTCGCCAGTACGCCCAGCGCGAGCGCCTGCGCTACGGCGAGGCGCCCGACGCCGAGGTGGTCGCGACGGCCATCGCCGATTTCATTCAGGAGACGACCCAGACCGGCGGGACGCGACCGTTCGGGACCGCGTTGCTCGTCGGCGGCGTGACCGAGTCCGGTCCGCAACTCTATCAGATCGACCCATCGGGCACGCCCGACGGCTGGCGCGCGGCCGCCATCGGCGACGGCAGCGAAGCGATCCGTTCGTATCTGGAAGCCGAACACGAGTCGGGTCTCGACAGCGAGGCGGGTGTCTCGCTCGCCCTGTGCGCGCTCGCGAGCGACCTCGATCAGGAAATCGACGCCGAGGAACTCGATCTGGCGGTGCTCGACGGCGAGGGGTTCGACGCCTTCGACCGCGAGCGCACCGCCGACGCGATGGCCGACGCCGGTATCGGACCCGCGTCCTGACCACGCTGATTCGGACCTCGAATCCGTCCTCTTGGCGCGTGCCGTCGCGACCTCCGTGTCGCGACGGAGCCGCGCGAGGGACGAGAAGCGCAGGCACGAGCATCGCAGGAGGCTGGGGAGGCGTGAGGCTCACGCCCGCCCGGACAGTCGCCGGTCGTAGACACCCCCAACAGAATCTTCCTGGCGGACTGAAAGGGCGAGGCGTGCGAGGCGCTTGCGCCTCGATGCCGAACGGCTCCGCCGTGAGGCGCGCTCGCGTTCATGTAGTCGTCTGGACGGGCCCTATTCTCGCGGGCGGTGCCGAGAGCGAGAATATCCCGTCCAGCGACCGCGAGCGGGGCGAGGGCTTTCAACTCTCAGGGATAGCAGCGGTTAGGGCGCTGTCTGCGGTCGTAGTACCGTTTGCAGTCACTACGACAGCGAGCGGGGCAAGGGCTTTCAACACACGAGATCACCTGCGGTCGCGGTGTCGTCTGCGGTCGTCGGACTTCGAGAACGCTGGCCACGATCTGATTCTCGACTCAGACATTCACGACGCGCGGTCGGACACGCCGAACCCCACGACGGAGCCACTTCCCCAGAAACGCGCCGAGGAGGCCGAGCAACACGACGGTGAGGATCCAGAGCAGGACGATCACGACGCCGAACAGTGTCGCGGCGAGGGGCGTCGCCCACCCTGATTGCAGCGCGCCGACGTACTCCACTGCCCAGAAGAACCCGACCGCGAGCATCCCGATCGCCGCCGTCTGCTCGCAGGCCCACCTGGCCTCCGTCTCGCGCTCGGCGTACACGTACCCGGTCGCGACGCAGGCGAGAAAGAGCGACACGCTCGACACGTCGCCCGAGATCGGGCCCGACGCGAAAAGCAGGTTCTCCAGCAGTATACACGGGATCGCGACCACGCCGACCAGCGTCGCCGTCCGCAACTCCTCGTGTGTGAGCCGTGCGTGGAGAGACTGCAGCGGGGACATTGACTCACCTGTCGCTGACGAGTCACGACGAGTTGAAACTACCGCTCGGTCCAGCCGGACGAGCTTCCGATCAGGCGCTCGCGCTCTCGCCGTCGCTGCCCGTCTCCTCGGCCGTGCGCTCGGCGGCATGGTCGTCCACGGGGACGCGTCGGTGGTCGACGACGCTGCCGTCGCCGGCGACGTACAGCAGCAGGTCCTCGTCGTCGAGACGGACGCTGACGAGCACGCACCAGGGGTCCCGCGAGACGACGCGCTCGCGCCACTCCGCGCCGACGTTCCAGATCGGCCGGTCGCGCACGTCGCGGTCGTGGTCGTGATAAAAGGCGGCGACGGCGGGGTGGTCGAGCACCGCGAGCGCGGCCGGGCATTTCAGGTCCGCGCCGCAGGTCTCGCAGGCGAAGGAAAGCTGGACCGGTTGCGGGGCGTCGGTCTCGTCGGTGCTGTCGGTCTCGATAGTCTCGACCGCCGCTGCGACGGGCCCGGCGCACTCCGGGCAGACGCCGTCGGCGAAGCTTCCGATCCGGCGGCGGTGGTGGGCATCGAGCGCCTCTGGCACCGCGTCGGCGTCGCGGTCCGCGTAGCCGCTCGGCGGGAACGACATCCTGAGCACCGGGCGGTCGCAGGCGTCACAGCCGATCTCGGTGACGTTGTCCGCGACGGTCGCCTGGAGGGCGGTGTCGCCGCAGAAGGGGCAGTCCTCGTCGAGCGCCACGGGTTCGCGGTCGACGCTCGCGGTGTAGGTGCCCGCACGGACCGCGCGGGCGACGGCCCGCCCCGCGTCGGTGAGTTCGTAGCGCTCGTCCGCTCGCTGGCGGACGAACTGGTCGGTGAGCTGTCGGAGGTGGTAGGCGAAGCCCGCCGACGTGTCCGCGTCGGTGGCGTCGTGGAGTTCCGAGAAGGTTCGCGGCTGGTCGTCGGTGAGCGCCTCGACGATCGTCATGCGGGTCTCGCCGCCCAGCGCCCCGAACGCGTCGCTCGGCGTGGGAGTCGTTTCGAGTTCCTGGTCGTCGCTGTCCGTCTCGCTCTCGACGCGTTCGTGCGACTCGCCGACCGTCATTCCGCGTTACTGAGTGTCACGGACTGATAGGGCTGTCGCCCGTGGCGGATCTTTCGGCGGAGTCGCTGGATGAGGTGGGTTATCCGATGCAGTCGTTCGCGTCCCGTGGGCAGCATTCGTGACCGCAGACAGCACCGCGACCGCACTCATCGTAGTCAGCTGAAAGCCCTCGCCGCGCTCGCGGTCGCTGCTGGACATATCCGCGCTCTCCGCACCGCCCGCGCGGATAGCGGTCCAGCAGACGACTACATGAACGCGAGCGCGCCTCACGGCGGAGCCGTTCGGCATCGAGGCGCAAGCGCCTCGCACGCCTCGCCCTTTCAGTCCGCCAGGGGAATGCTGTTGAGGGAGTCTGTGCCCGGCGGTTGTCCGGTCGAGCGTGAGCCTCACGCCTCCCCAGCCTCTTGCGTTGCTCGCAAGCTGCGCTACTCATCCCTCGCACGACTACCGGCGCGCATGAAAGCGCGCCGGCGCGCGCGCCAGGGTGGTTGGTGTCTCCCCAGCTTGGGCTACGGTGGCCGCGTCGGTCGGCAGAAACCCGTCGGTGATCGAACGGCGGGAGAACTGACGGCGCCACCGGTCTTAATAGCGCCCGGCCGCAAGGAGGGGTATGCTCGCGGACGAGTTCGGTCGCGAAGTCACCGGGGTGCGCGTCTCGCTCACCGACCGGTGTAACTTCGACTGCGTCTACTGCCACAACGAGGGCCTGGGTGACACCCGCGGCCCCATGGCGCCCCGCGACCACGAGATGTCGACCGACGACGTCGTCCGCTTCCTCGAAGTCGCCCGCGAGTTCGACGTCGACGCCGTGAAATTCACCGGCGGCGAACCGTTGCTCCGCCAGGACGTCGAGGAGATCATCCGCCGCACGCCCGACGGGATGGAGGTGTCGATGACGACCAACGGGACCATGCTCCCGGGCCGCGCCGAGGACCTGGTCGACGCCGGCCTCGAACGCGTCAACATCTCACAGGACGCCCTCGACGAGGAGACGTTCAAGGAGGTCACGCAGGCCGCCGCCTACGACGCCGTCATGGAGGGCGTCGACGCCGCCCTCGACGCGGGACTGGCGCCGGTCAAACTCAACATGGTCGTCTTCGAGCAAACGGCCGGCTACGTCCCCGAGATGGTCGACCACGTCGCCGAAAACGAGGGCCTCAGGCTCCAGCTTATCGAGTACATGCCGGAGATCGCCGGCCATCCCGAGTGGGCCATCGACATCCAGCGCGTCCACGACTGGCTCGCGGGTGAGGCCGCCCACGTCGAACACCGCGAGATGCACGACCGCAAGCGCTACTGGGTCACGCCCGACGGAAGTGGCACCGCCGACGCCGAGGACCTGCTGGACGACTCGGGCACCGTGGACGAGTCCCGCGCGGGCATGGTCGAGATCGTCGACCCCGTCGAGAACCCGACGTTCTGCGCGAACTGCCATCGCGTGCGCGTCACGCACGAGGGGTACCTCAAGGGCTGTCTCAACCGCAACGACGACCTGCGGCCGATGGGCGAGATGACGAAACCGGAGATCCGCGAGACGTTCCGCGAGACCGTCGCGAACCGCGTCCCCTTCTACGGCGAGTACATGGTCCGGAACGGCGACGGCGAGTGGGTCGTCAACGAGGAGTACCTCGACGGCGCGCCGACCGACAGTGACGAGGCGGCGGGCGACGAGGAAGAGGAGAACCCGGTCGTCGAGGACGTCTTCGCCGAGGACCGCGAGGACGCCGGGACCGCGGACGACTGATTACCGCTCGACTGTGCCGCGCTGGTCGAGATACTGTCGCGTCGCGCCGCCGACGACCACGTCCGCCGCCTGCAGGTCCGCAACTGTCCGCGACCCGGTGACGAACATCGCGGTCTCCAGTTCGGCGACGAGGTCCTCGGCTACCTCGACGACGGCGTCGGTGCCCTGCCCGGCGGGCGCGAGGAACGGTTTGGCCATGCCGCCCGCCGTCGCGCCGAGCGCGACCGCCTTCGCCACGTCCAGTCCGGACCGGACGCCGCCGCTGGCGACGACGGTGTCGTGGACGTCGAGGCATTCGAGCGTGCTCGCGACCGTCGGGATCCCCCACTGGCGGAAGCGCTCGCCGAGCGCCTGCTCGCGGCGCTGGTTGCGGGCCGCGGCGCGGTAGGCCTCGACGCCGGACCACGTCGTGCCGCCTTTCCCCGCCACGTCGATGGCGTCGACACCGGCCGCAGTGAGTTTCCGGGCTGTGGCCCGCGAGAACCCGTTGCCGGTCTCCTTGACGATGACCGGCACCGAGAGGCCGCTCGCCACGCGCTCGATGGCGTCGAGACAGCCTCGCGCGTCGACGTCGCCCTCGGGCTGGACGGCCTCCTGCAGGAAGTTGCAGTGGACCGCGAGCGCGTCGGCGTCGATCATCTCCACGGCGCGCTCGGCGCCCGCGACGCCGTACTCGGGGAGTTGGGCGGCGCCGATATTCCCGAAGAGGAACGCCTCGGGCGCCGCCTCGCGGACGACGGTGTACGACTCCAGCGTGTCCTCCTCTTCCAGCCCGGCGCGCTGGCTGCCGACGCCCATCGCGATCCCGACCTCCTCTGCGGCCGCGGCGAGGTTGCGATTGAGCGCCGTCGTGTTGGGGTGGCCGCCGGTCATGCTCTCGATGACGACCGGCGCGGCGAGTTCGTGTCCGAGGAACTCGACGCTCGTGTCTATCTCCTCGCGGTCGATCTCCGGCAGCGCCTCGTGGACCAGCGAGACGTCCGCGAACCCGGTTCCCGGCTCTTCCACGTCCTCTTCTTCGACGATCCTGATGTGGTCGTCTTTCCTGTCGACGGTCTCTCGGCTGTCTCCCATTCGTGAGCCTCTGTTTTCCGCCGGTTCCCCCGGACACCTCTTACAACTGCCCCTTTCGACCGCCGCTACCTCGTTCGGTCGACGCTCGCGACGTGCCGTGCCGTGGCGTGTGCTCGCTACGGCCGCCTGAACGTGTACCTGCCGTCGTCGCGCTCCACGTGCAACTCGCCGGCGTCGTGGTCGAAGATCAGCCGTTCCGCGCGACCGGCGAACTCGTGGAGTGGCATCCCCGTCTCGATCCGGCCGTCGGGGTGGACCGTGACGTGCGTGACACCGCGGAAGTCCGCGACGACTGCACCGTCCGCGCGTTCGGTGACCGCCTCGTCGCCCGCGAACCGTTCGAGGTGGTCGCGGACCGCCTCGGTGTCGGTCGGGTCGACGGCGGAACCGGTCCCTTTCGTCATACCCTCCGTTCGGTGCTGGCCCCGCAAGAAACCCCGGTGCCCCCGATCGTTCACGCCGAATACTGAGATTTCATCAGGAACATCTATAACGTCGGTTGCACTACTATCGGGCATGTCGATCGACCGGGAGACGTTCGAGACGGCGTCGGAGGCCGAACTGGCGGATCTGTCGGCCACTGACCAGGTCCTCGGTTTTCTGGGAGTGAACGACGACCGGGCGTTCAAAGCGGCCGAAATCGCGAGACGCATCGACCTCGACACCGGAACCGTCAGCACGGCGCTGTCCCGGCTGAAACAGCGCGGACTCGTCGAGCACAAGGCGGCGTACTGGGCCGTCGTCGACGACGAGGAACGACTTGACCGATACGACGGGTATAGTCGCGCGACGGCGCTTTTCAACGAGCAACTCGGGACGGAGGACAGAGACGAGTGGCGGGAACACGCGCCCGACGAACCCCATCCCAGTTTAGACGGGTCCGACGAGTGAGCGACGCCGACCGTCCTGTCTACGAGCGGGGCGACGTCGTGGTCGGCCTCGATCCGTTCAAAGGCGAGGACGCTGCGCGACCGTGGCTCGTCGTCACGAACCACGAGGGTGAGCCCTTCCACGCTGACCAGTACATCGTGCTCACGCTCACGACGAAATCGTGGCACGACGGTCTCGTAGCTGTCGAATCCGAAGATTGGGTCCGCGGTGGAACACCCCGCGAGAGTCGGATCGCACCGTGGAGCGTCCAGTCCATCGACCACGGAGATATCGATTACTGGCAGGGACGACTCCGTCCAGAACGTGTCGAGGCTGCCGTCGATGCGCTGCGAGAGCGCCTCTCGAACTGATCTGCGGTGTCGAACAGCTGTCCCGCGGCCACCGTGTCAACCCTTCTGACGGGGGCGGCCACTTCGTGATGTTTAAATACGGGCCGGGAGGTAATTCTGGTACGCTCGTGCAGGGGCACTCGGGTCCCGAGTCCCGCCGACGCGGTGTCGCGCGAGGGCGGTAGTATCAGACCAGCACGCAGCAGGTGCGTGTCGTGGTAGCCAAGCCTGGCCCAAGGCGCAGGGTTGCTAACTCTGTGGCGTACAGCCTCCGGGGTTCGAATCCCCGCCACGACGCTCACACTCGAACACAGACACATGAGTGCAGAAGACCAAGACCCGGACGAGGCGGACGACGAAGACATCCAGTACTTCGTCCGCATCGGCCAGACCGACCTCGACGGCACGAAGTCAGTCGAGCGGTCGCTCACGGACATGAACGGCATCGGCCACCGCGCGGCCCGCATTATCGCCGAGGAGGCCGGCGTCGACCGCCGGGAGATCTTCGGCAAACTCGACGAGGAGACGATCGACGAGGTCGTTGCCCTCGTGGAGGGTTTCGCCGAGGAAGCGCCCGAGTGGCTCGCGAACCACCGCAACGACTTCTTCGCGGGCGAGACCACTCACGAGACGGGCAACGACCTCGACCTGACGCGCCGCCAGGACATCAACCGCATGAAGATGATTAACGCCTACAAGGGCGTTCGTCACAAGCGCGGCCAGAAGGTCCGCGGACAGCGGACCAAGTCCACGGGGCGCAGCGAGGGGACCATCGGCGTCAACGTCGAAGCGATCAAGGAAGAACAGGCCGAGGAGGCCGCCGAGGAGGATGACGAGTAATGGCGCTCGGACGTAATACCAAGTTCTACGAGACGCCGAATCATCCCTACCAGGGCGAACGCATCAGCGAGGAGTCCGGCCTCACCGGCCAGTACGGCCTCAAGAACAAGGAGGAACTCTGGCGCGCCCAGTCCGAACTGCGCGCCTACCGCCGCGAGGCCCGGAAGCTGCTGGGCCGAACGGAAGCCGACGACGTGGAGACCCGCGAGTTCCTCGCGCGACTCAAGAAGCTCGGCATCCTCGACGAGTCGGACTCGCTCGACGACATCCTGTCGCTCGACGAGACCGACATCCTCGAGCGCCGACTCCAGACGGTCGTCTACCGCAAGGGCCTCGCGAACACGACCAGCCAGGCTCGCCAGTTCGTCTCCCACGGCCACGTCACCGTCGACGGTCGACGCGTGACGCGACCGGGGACGAAGGTAACCGTCGACGAGGAGTCGACCGTGTCCTTCGACTCGACGAGCCCGCTGACGGACGAACTCCACCCCGAACGCGCGGAGGACCAATAGATGAGCGAAACCCAGGACGACAAGTGGGGCGTCGCCCACGTGCACGCATCGTTCAACAACACGATCATCACGATCACCGACGAGACGGGCGCGGAGACGCTCGCCAAGTCGTCCGGTGGGACCGTCGTCAAGCAGAACCGCGACGAGGCCTCGCCGTACGCGGCCATGCAGATGGCCGAAGTCGTCGCCGAGGAGGCGAAGGCACAGGGCGTCGAGGGCGTTCACGTCCGCGTGCGCGGTCCCGGCGGTAACCAGCAGACCAACCCCGGGCCGGGCGCGCAGGCGACGATCCGCGCGCTCGCTCGCGCCGGACTCGAGATCGGCCGGATCGAGGACGTCACCCCGATCCCACACGACGGTACCCGCGGTCCGAAAAACGCCGGATTCTAACACATGACAGGCGAGTACGACGTCGAGTTCGTCGAACGCACCGACCGCGAGGCGCGGTTCCTGGTCCGCGGGATCACCCCCGCCTTTGCCAACGGGATCCGCCGCGCGATGATCGCCGACGTGCCGACGTTCTCGGTCGAGGAGATCCGCGTCGTCGAGAACTCCAGCGTGATGTTCGACGAGCAGATCGGCCTCCGGCTGGGGCTCGTCCCGCTGACGACGCCGGCCGACGAGTTCGAGATCGGCGAGACCGTCACGCTCGCGCTCGACGTCGAAGGGCCGAGCCGGGAGGAGACGACCGAGACGGTCACCGCCTACTCGGGCGACATCGTCAGCTCCGACCCGCTGGTCGAACCGGCCGACGGGAACATCCCGATCATCGACCTGAAAGCCGGCCAGCGCCTCGAAGTCGAGGCCGACGCCGTGCTGGACCGCGGCCGCGAACACGCCAAACACCAGGGCGGCGTCGCGGTCGGCTACCGACACCTCCAGCGCATCAACGTCGTCGGCGACAAGGGCGAGTTCGAGGACGACGAACCGCAGATCCTGCGCGGGGTCATCGAGGAGGACGGCGAACTCGTCGCGACCGAGGAGTTCGACCACGACCTCTCGACGCGGTACCCCGGCAAGGAACTGGAAATCGAGGACGTCCAGAACGCCTTCGTCTTCCACGTCGAGACCGACGGGTCGCTGTCGGTCGAGGAACTCGTCCTCCGGGCGGTCGACTCGCTACACGACCGCGCGGACGAACTGCGCGAATCGGTTCAACTGTAAGATGATAGCTACCCCTCACACCGACTCTGACACCGACGCCGGCGCTCGCACCCGCGACCGGAGCCACAGCGGTGGGTCCGTCGCCGCGAGCGCCGGGATCGAAAGCGGTTTGAGGGGGCACCGAAAACACAGAATCGCGAGCAGGGATAGCCAAGTCAGGCCAACGGCGCAGCGTTCAGGGCGCTGTCCCGTAGGGGTCCGCAGGTTCAAATCCTGCTCCCTGCACTTTTCTGGGAGAAACGTATGAGCAAGACCAATCCGAGACTCAGTACTCTCATTGCCGACTGCAAGGCGACTGCCCGGAACTCGGGCAGTGACGTCTGGAGCGACGTGGCCGAGCGCCTGGAGAAGCCCCGGCGCACGCACGCCGAAGTCAACCTGGGCACCATCGAACGGTACGCCCAGGAGGACGAGACGGTCGTCGTGCCGGGCAAGGTGCTCGGCAGCGGCGTCCTCCAGAAGGACGTCACCGTCGCCGCGGTCGACTTCTCGGGCACCGCCCGCACGAAGATCGACCAGGTCGGCGAGACGGCACAGCTAGAACAGGTACTCGAAAACAACCCCGAAGGATCGAACGTGCGGGTGATCCGATGAGCGTCGCCGAGTTCGACGCGGACGTCGTCGTCGACGCCCGCGACTGCATCCTCGGCCGCGTCGCCTCGCAGGTCGCCGAACGCGCCCTCGACGGCGAACGCATCGCGGTCATCAACGCCGAACGCGCCGTCATCACGGGCAACCGTGACGACGTCGTCGGCACCTTCGAAAAGCGCCGTAGCCTCGGTTCCGACCGCGGGCCGGCCTACCCGAAGCGCCCGGACGGCATCCTCAAGCGGTCGATCCGCGGGATGATCCCGTACAAGACCGACCGCGGTCGCGAGGCCTTCGAGAACGTCCGCGTCTACATGGGCAACCCCCACGACAAGGACGCGGAGGTCCTCGACGGAACCAGCCTCGACCGGCTTTCGACCATCAAGTTCGTCTCGCTGGGCGAGATCAGCGAGGCGCTGGGAGCCACCAAAACATGGTAACGAACACCTCTGGCAAGAAGAAGACGGCCGTCGCCCGCGCGACGATCAGCGAGGGCGAGGGCCGTGTCCGGATCAACGCACAGCCCGTCGAGCTGACCGAGCCGGAGCTGGCCCAGCTGAAGATGCTGGAGCCGTTCCGCCTGGCCGACGCCGACCTCCGCGAGGACGTGGACGTGGACGTCGACGTCGAGGGCGGCGGCGTGATGGGGCAGGCCGACGCGGCCCGCACCGCCATCGCTCGCGGCCTCGTCCAGCACACCAACGACGCCGAACTCCGCGACGCGTACATGGAGTTCGACCGGTCGCTGCTGGTCAACGACGTGCGCCAGAGCGAGGCCAAGAAGTGGGGCGGTCCCGGCGCTCGGGCTCGCTACCAGAAGTCCTACAGGTGATCACGTATGATGGTCCCGGTCCGGTGTTTCACGTGCGGTAACGTCGTCGGCGAGCACTGGGAAGAGTTCAAGGCGCGCACCCGCGAGGGCGACGAGGACCCCGAGATGGTCCTCGACGAGCTCGGCGTCGAGCGACACTGCTGTCGCCGGATGCTCGTCTCGCACAAGGACCTGGTCGACATCGTCGCACCCTACCAATGAGTCAGTCGTACAACCGCTACGAGAAGGCCCGCATCATCGGCGCGCGAGCGCTGCAGGTCGCCTACGGCGCCCCGGTGCTGGTCGACACCGACCAGAGTCAGCCCATCCTCATCGCGGCCGAGGAGTACGACGCGGGCGTCCTGCCCTTCACAGTCAGGAGGGGTGAGCGATGACGCTCATCACGGACGTCCGACTCCGACGAGTGCTCGACTCCCGCGGGAACGCGACCGTCGAGGCCGACGTGCTCACCGAGAGCGGCGGGTTCGGCCGCGCGGCCGCCCCGAGCGGCGCTTCCACCGGCGAGTACGAGGCCGTCGAGCGACCGGCCGCAGAGGCCATCGCCGCGGCCCGCGAGGACGCCGTCCCGCGACTCGTCGGCGAGGTCCACGCCGGCAACCAGCGCGACGTCGACCGCGCGCTCCGCGCGGCCGACGGGACCGAGGACTTCTCCTCGATCGGCGCCAACAGCGCGGTCGCCATCTCGATGGCCGCCGCGAAGGCCGGCGCGGACGTGCTCGGCGCACCCCTGTACCAGCACCTCGGCGGGACCTTCCGGGGCAACACCTTCCCCGTCCCGCTGGGCAACGTCATCGGCGGCGGCGAACACGCCGCCGACGCGACGGACATCCAGGAGTTCCTGTCGGCGCCCGTCGGCGCGCCCTCCGTCTCGGAGGCCGTCTTCGCCAACGCCGCCGTCCACCAGGCGGTCCACGACATCCTCATGGAGCGGGGCATCCCGTCGGGCAAGGGCGACGAGGGCGCCTGGGCGCCGTCCATCGACGACGCCGAGGCCTTCGAGATCGTCGACGAAGCGACCAAGACCGTCGCTGACGATGTCGGCTTCGAGATCCGCTTCGGCCTGGACGTGGCCGCCGCGGAGATGTACGACGAGAGCGAGGGCGGCTACGTCTACTCGGACCAGGTGCGCTCCACCGAGGAGCAGGTCGAGTACATCGCCGAGCTCGTGCGCGAGTACGACCTCAAGTACGTCGAGGACCCGCTCGACGAGGACGACTACGACGGGTTCGCCGACCTGACCGACGCGGTCGGCGACCGGACGCTGGTCTGCGGTGACGACCTGTTCGTCACCAACACCAAGCGGTTGGGCGAGGGCATCCAGCGCGGTGCCGCGAACAGCATCCTCGTCAAGCCCAACCAGATCGGGACGCTGACGGACGCGTTCGACGCGATCGAACTGGCCGTCGAGAACAGCTACGGACACGTGGTCTCCCACCGCAGCGGTGAGACCGAGGACGCGACCATCGCACACCTCGCCGTCGCGACCGACGCGCCGTTCATCAAGACGGGCGCGGTCGGCGGCGAGCGAACCGCGAAGCTGAACGAACTACTCAGGATCGAGGACAACGCAGTATGAGCGGAAACGAAAACGAAGGCCTCGACGCGGCCGAGTCAGACGTCGACCCCGAAGCGGTCGACGAGGACGCGGACGCGGAGGCTACGACTGAGGAACAGGCCGCTGGGGCCGACGACGAGGCCGCCGAGGCGGCGGCCGACGAGGACGAGGCGGCCGAGGAGGCCGCGAGTCCGGCGCTCGACGAGGACGTCATGCCGGACGAGGAGGCCGACCTCCTCATCCCCGTCGAGGACTACCTCGGCGCGGGCGTCCACATCGGGACCCAGCAGAAGACGAAAGACATGGACCGGTTCATCCACCGCGTCCGGACCGACGGGCTGTACGTGCTCGACGTGAGCATGACCGACGGCCGGATCCGGACCGCGGCGGACTTCCTCGCGAACTACGAACCCGAGCAGATTCTCGTGGCTTCCTCGCGCCAGTACGGTCGGTTCCCGGCCGAGAAGTTCGCCGACGCCGTGGGCGCCCGCGCCCGCACCGGCCGCTTCATCCCTGGCACGCTGACCAACCCCGACTACGACGGCTACATCGAACCCGACGTCGTGGTCGTGACCGACCCCATCGGCGACGCCCAGGCCGTCAAGGAGGCCATCACCGTCGGGATCCCCGTGATCGCGATGTGTGACTCTAACAACCAGACCTCGAACGTCGACCTGGTCGTCCCCACGAACAACAAGGGCCGCAAGGCTCTCTCCGTGGTGTACTGGCTGCTCGCCAACGAGACGCTCGACCGCCGCGGCGCCGAACCCGCCTACTCGCTCGACGACTTCGAGAGCGAGATCTGACGCCGGAGATTTTCGTTTCGATTCTCGTCCGATACCCGGAGCGACAGCGACCGCGACGGCCGCAGGACGTAACCCGCTGTAGCCCCGAGAGCGGCTATGGACTCGTACAGGCTGCCCCCGGTGACCTGGGCTGCGGGGGCGCTCGCGTGGGTGCTCGCGCTGGTCGCGATGCGGCCGCTGGTCGGGAGCGACCCGCTCGTCGTCGCCGCGCAGTGGGTCATCGATTCGGTTCCGGGGTCGGTCGCGACGTGGGCTATCGAGACGTTCGGGAAGGACGCCCAGCCAATGCTGGTCCTCGGTGTGGCGCTCGCGACGACCGGGGTCGCGGCGGTCGCCGGGGCGGTGGTGTGGTACGTCGATCCGGTGCGTCGCTGGCGGGCGCGGGTCACTGGCACGGTCGCGGTCGCGGTCGTTGCGGCGACGGCGATCGGCTTCTTCGAGGCCGCGGGCGGGCTGTCGCTCCGGTGGCTGGTCGCGACGCTGCTGGCGCCGCTGCCGCCGCTGGCGCTGTGGTGGCGGCGGACGGACGGGATGGCCCCGGTCGGCCGCCGCGGCGCGCTGCGGGGCGTCGGGAGCGCAGTCGGCGCGCTGGCGGTGGGCGGCGTCGTCGCGCGCGGGATCGGCGGACCCGGTTTCGGGTCGGGGCCACAGCCCGGCGAGGACCTGGACCCGCTCGACGAGAAGACGGCCGTCGGGACGACGACGCCCGCGCCGACGCCGTCGGCCGACACCGGCGACCTCGCGAGCAGACGGAAAGTCCGCAACACGGTCGTCTCTTCGGCCGAGACCGAGGCCGAATTCGGGTTCGGATTCGAGGGGATGCCCGCTCGCGTCGGGAGCGCGAGCGACCACTACGTCGTCGACAAGGCCATCTCGACGCCGCAGGTCAACGCGGACGCGTGGTCGCTGTCGGTCGAAGGCCTCGTCGACGATGCCGGTGAGTACACTCTCGACGACCTCGTGACCCATCCCGAGGCGCGTGACATGGCGGTGACGACGGCCTGCATCTCGAACTCGGTCGGCGGCGGGCTGATCAGTACGGTCGACTGGCGGGCGGTCCCGGTCCGCGCGCTCCTCGAGGAGGCGGGTGTCGGCCCCGAGGCCGTCGATATCGTGACGCGCGCCGAGGACGGCTACACCGAGGCGCTGCCGTGGTCGGTCGTTCGCGAGCGCGACGATATCGTGATCGCGGTCGGGATGGACGGCGGGACGCTCCCCCGACAGCACGGCTTCCCCGCGCGACTGCTCGTCCCCGGCCGGTACGGCATGAAATCGACCAAGTGGGTCAGGTCGGTCCGGGTGAAGGCGAGCGACCACGCCGCCTACTGGGAGAAACGTGGCTGGGTCGAGGAGGCGGTCGTGAACACGCTCTCGTACGTCCGGGCGGTCCAGCGCCGCGGCGACCGGATCGGGGTCGGCGGGGTCGCCTACGCGGGCCGCCGGGACGTCGAACGCGTCGGGGTAAGCGTCGACGACGGCGAGACGTGGGCCGACGCGACCCTCGAAGACGCCCCCTCTCCCCACGCCTGGCGGCGGTGGCGTCACGTGGTAGAGCGTCCCGATAGAGGACCGATCGACGTCGTCGTCCGCGCGACCGACGGCGAGGGGAACACCCAGACCAGCGAGCGGACGGGCCCGCACCCCGGCGGGTCGACCGGGTGGCACCGGATCTCGACCTCGCTGTGATGGCACCGGATCTCGACCCCGCTGTGACGGCACCGGGTCTCGACCCCGCTGTGACGGCACGTGGCCCCGTCTGTCGTTCGAGTCCGGGACAACTGGTATGTGAGCGCCGCGAGTAGCGGGGGGCATGGGCGACGGCGACACGGTTCTCAACGCGGTGATCGGCGCGCTGGTCTCGACGGTACTGAGCGGTGTGCTCCCGTTCGCACCGCTGGTCGGCGGCGGCGTCGCGGGCTATCTCCAGGGCGGGAGTCGCACCGAGGGCGTGCGCGTGGGGGCGATCTCGGGACTGATCGCGGTGATCCCCGTAGCGGTCGTGTTCACGCTCGTGTTCTCGTTCGTCACGACGGTGTTGGTCGGGACCGGCGAAGTCGCCGTGCCGGCGCTGTTCGGCTTCTTTTTCGCCGTCGTCGCGCTGTTCGTGGTCGTCTCCGTCGTCGGCCTCAGCGCCGCCGGCGGCTGGGTCGGCAACTACGTCCGCTACGAGACGGACGTGGACTTCTGACGGCGATCGCTTCGGGTCCGCGGTGGCCGGGTCGTCGCGGTCCCGGTTCGGATGCGTTCGGAAACCCCTAACTCCCCGCGGGTACGACGGGGGCCCATGGTAACCGCGAGCGCCCCGGGCAAACTGTATCTCTTCGGGGAACACGCGGTCGTCTACGGCGAACCGGCAGTGGCCGCTGCCATCGACCGCCGGGCGACCGTGACGGTGGAGGCACGCGACGACGATCACCTGCGCGTCGACTCCGAGGACCTCACACTCGACGGGTTCACCGTCGAGTACGGCCGCACGGCGAGCGACGACCTTGACGTCGACGTCTCCGAGTCGCTCGTCGAGGCGGCGACCGGGTACGTCGACGCCGCGGTCGCACAGGCACGCGACGCCGCCGGCGCGCCCGACGCGGGGTTCGACGTCACCATCGAGAGCGAGATTCCCCTCGGCGCCGGTTTGAGTTCGTCGGCCGCCGTCACCGTCGCGGCCATCTACGCGGCGACCCGCGAACTGGGGGTCGAACTCACGCCCGCGGAGGTCGCCGACCGGGCCTACCGCGTCGAACACGAGGTTCAGGACGGGAACGCCTCGCGGACCGACACCTTCTGTTCGGCGACCGGCGGCGCGGTGCGCGTCGAGGACGATGACCGCCGATCGCTCGAGGCGCCCGAACTCCCTTTCGTCATCGGCTTCGACGGCGGGGCCGGCGACACCGGCGCACTGGTCGGGCAGGTGCGCGCGCTCAGAGACGAGTACGACTTCGCCGCCGATACCGTGGCCGTGGTCGGTGACCTCGCTCGCCGCGGCGAGGAGGTGTTGCTGGACGGCGACCTGGCGGAACTGGGTCGGCTGATGAACTTCAACCACGGCCTGCTCTCGGCGCTGGGTGTCTCCTCGCGGTCGCTCGATTCGATGGTCTGGGCGGCCCGCGACGCCGGCGCGCTCGGCGCGAAACTCACCGGCGCGGGCGGGGGCGGCTGTATCGTCGCCCTCGACGAGACCGAGGAGACCAGAACCGCGCTCCAGTACCTCCCGGGCTGTGAGGAGACCTTCCGCGCCGAACTCGACACCGAGGGTGTCAGGCTGGAATGATCGTCCTCAAACTCGGCGGGAGCGTGGTCACCGACAAGGACGGGCGCGAGGCGATCGACGAGGCCGCACTCGAGACGGCCGCGGCCGCCGTCGGCGACTACGAGGGCGACATCGTCGTCGTCCACGGTGGGGGGAGTTTCGGCCATCCCGCGGCCGCCGACCGCGGCGTGAGCGCGACGGCGGGGACTCGCGACGCGAGCGACGCGGTCGCCGTCCACGACGCGATGGGGCGACTCAACGCGGCGGTCGTCGACCGTCTGGACGCCCACGGCGTGGCTGCGCTGCCGGTCCGGCCGCTCTCGTTCGCCCGGAAATCCGGCGAGGGCGACCTGTCGCTGCCCACCGACGGAGTCAGGGCGATGCTCGTGGAGGGGTTCACGCCCGTCCTCCACGGCGACGTGGTCGTCACCGAGGGGTCGGGCGTGACCGTCGCGAGCGGCGACGCCATCGTCGCGGCGCTGGCTCGTGACCTGCCGGTCGAGCGGGTCGGGCTCTGCTCGACGGTCCCCGGCGTGCTCGACGAGGACGGCGACGTGGTCGCGCGGATCGAGGCGTTCGCGGACGTGGCGGCGGCGGTCGGCGCCAGCGAGTCGACCGACGTGACCGGCGGGATGGCCGCGAAGGTCCGCGCGCTGCTGGACCTGCCCGTGACGGCCCACGTGTTCGGCCTCGACGGACTCGCCGCGTTCCTGGCCGGCGAGTCGCCGGGAACGGCGGTCGGCGGGGCCGACGAGTAGCGCCTGGTCCCGGCTGGTGGCGTCGTAACCTATTTCCCTATCTCGGTTGATGAACGCGGTATGACAGCAGTCTCCCGAAAAGAGGGGTTCAAGTACGGCTTCTACCTCTTTGGCTACTGGCTGATACTGCTTGTGTTCAGCGCTGCCCTGGTCGCCGCAGGGGGAGCGCTGGTCGACGCCCAGTACGACGGTGGGTTCGCCGACACCCAGGCGAAGGTCCTCGCGGGGCTGGGCGGGTTCGTCGCCTTCCTCGGAGTCCTCGTCTTCGGGTCCGGACAACTGGGTCTCGCCTACAAACTGGTCGCCGACGGGTCGCGGGCCTCCGAAACCGGGGTGGGCGAGGGAAACGCGCACCCCTCCGAGTCCAGTCCGGACGAGGAGGGGATGCCGGGAGTGGACGGAGCGACCGAACAGGCGCCGACGCACGAACCGCCGGAGCCGACGGCCAGGGAGCCACAGCGTCCGGAAACGGCAGCCGCGGGGCCGACCGACCGGCGCGCGGACCCACCGGCGGAACCGGCGACGGACACGCCGGCGGAGGGAGCGACCCCATCGCCGCGAACGGGAACGGAACCAGCGGAGCCCCGGGCGCCGACGGACCCCGCTGAATCGGCGACCGGAGAGGGTGATCCGGAGCCCGCACCCGGGATGGAACCGGACGACGCGGGCGTGGAACCGCCGGCCGAACCGGACCGGTCCCCGCGGGCGGACGCCGCGGACCCAGAGGGAGGTCCCGTCGCCGACGACGGGCCCGACCGACCGGATCAGGGGACAGCGGGCGAACCGGAACCGGCGGACGAACCGGAGCCGGTAGACGAGTCGGAGCCGACGGGCGAGCCGCGACAGTCGCCGGAAGACGTGGCCAGCGAGAGCGAGATCGCGGAAGAACTCGGCTTCAGCGGTGGCGAAGGGCCGGCTCGGGAGTCGAGCGACGAGGACGGTTCCGCGCCGGGCGGCGACGCAGACACCTCGGCTGACTCGGGAGAGACCGGTGCGAGGAGCGCCGAAGACCTGTTCGGCGGGGACGAGGCCGACGGCGGATCCGGCGGCGACGACCCGCTGGGCGGGGACGATGGGTCGTCGGAGGACGACCCGCTCGCACCGTCGGGGGACGAGTCGGCCGACTCGGACGGCGCGGGCGGCGAGTCCGAAGACGAGTGGACGACCGGGGAGGGCCACGAGCGGACCCGGGACGACGAGCAGCGCGACGACCAGTAACTCGCGGGCCCGACGACGAGTACGTTCGGGACGGACGACGAGTTCGTCTGGACCCGACGACCAGTCTCCGCGGGCCGACCCACACGCTTTTTACAACCCGCGCTCGTAGGTGGGCGTAACCGAGCACACGGCCGCCCAGGTCGCGGACGGGGCGGCCGGCATCTATCGGACCTCGATGCGGACTGACGGCTCCGTCGACGCCGGCGGTGCGGGGGCTACGGGATTCCCGGTCGGCCTCCTCGCCAGTCGCCCGGCCCGACGGGAGCCTACGGGACGCCCGAGCGTTCACTGCAGGCCGGTCGCCGATCCGCCACACGCGGGCGAGCCTTCCTCGGAGGACACAACCATGGAAATCGAAATCGCAACTATCGGCGGCTACGAGGAAGTCGGCCGCCAGATGACAGCCGTACGCGCCGGTGACGACGTCGTCGTCTTCGACATGGGCCTCAATCTCTCGAAGGTCCTGATCCACGACAACGTCGAAACCGAGCGGATGCACAGCCTCGACCTGATCGACATGGGCGCCATCCCCGACGACCGGGTGATGAGCGACCTCGAAGGTGACGTGAAAGCCATCGTGCCGACCCACGGTCACCTCGACCACATCGGCGCCATCTCCAAACTCGCCCACCGCTACGACGCGCCCGTCGTCGCGACGCCGTTCACGATCGAACTGGTCAAACAGCAGATCCAGAGCGAGGAGAAGTTCGGCGTCCAGAACGACCTCGTGAAGATGGAAGCCGGGGAGACGATGTCCATCGGCGACCGGAACGAACTCGAGTTCGTCAACGTCACCCACTCCATCATCGACGCGATCAACCCGGTGCTTCACACGCCCGAGGGCGCCATCGTCTACGGGCTGGACAAGCGCATGGACCACACCCCCGTGATCGGCGACCCGATCGACATGAAGCGCTTCCGCGAGATCGGTCGCGAGGGCGAGGGCGTCCTCTGTTACATCGAGGACTGTACCAACGCGGGCAAGAAAGGCCGCACGCCCAGCGAGTCCGTCGCGCGCCGCCACCTCAAGGACGTCATGCACAGTTTAGAAGACTACGACGGCGGCATCGTCGCGACGACCTTCAGTTCCCACATCGCGCGGGTCTCCTCGCTCGTCGAGTTCGCCGACGACATCGGCCGCCAGCCCGTCCTGCTCGGCCGGTCGATGGAGAAGTACTCCGGGACAGCAGAGCGTCTGGACTTCGTGGATTTCCCGGAGGATCTGGGGATGTACGGCCACCGCAAGTCCGTCGACCGGACGTTCAAGCGGGTCATGAACGAGGGCAAGGAGAACTTCCTGCCCATCGTGACGGGCCACCAGGGCGAACCGCGCGCGATGCTCACGCGGATGGGTCGCGGCGAGACGCCGTACGAACTGGACGACGGCGACAAGGTCATCTTCTCGGCGCGGGTCATCCCGGAGCCGACGAACGAGGGCCAGCGCTACCAGAGCGAGAAGCTCCTGGGTATGCAGGGCGCGCGCATCTACGACGACATCCACGTCTCGGGCCACCTCAACCGCGAGGGCCACTACGAGATGCTCGACGCGCTCCAGCCCCGGAACGTCATCCCCGCCCACCAGGACATGTCCGGCTTCTCCTCGTACGTCAACCTCGCGGAGGGGCAGGGCTACACGATGGGGCGGGACCTGCACGTCACCCGCAACGGCAACCTGATCCAGCTGGTCGAGTAGCATGACACAATCGTCCCAGGCGGCGGTCGAGCGCGCCATCACCCAGCGCCGCGAGCGGGTCAACGACGCCATCCCCGAGGAGCTCCCGGTCGTCAGGCCCGAGCGTCTGTACGAGGCCTCGCGCTACCTGCTCGACGCCGGCGGGAAGCGCCTGCGGCCGACGGTCCTCTTGCTGGTCGCGGAGGCGATCGCGGACATCGAGGCCGACCCCGCGTCGATCGACTACCGCTCGTTCCCGACGGACGGCGACGACATCGACGTCATGAAAGCCGCGGTGAGCGTCGAGACGATCCAGTCGTTCACGCTCATCCACGACGACATCATGGACGACGACGACCTCCGCCGGGGCGTCCCGGCCGTCCACCAGGAGTACGGCATCTCGACGGCGATCCTCGCCGGCGACACGCTCTACTCGAAAGCCTTCGAGCAGATGGTCCAGACCGGCGCCGAACCCGAGCGGTCGGTGCGTTCGCTCTCGGAACTGGCGACGACGTGTACGAAGATCTGCGAGGGCCAGTCGCTCGATATCGACTTCGAGTCCCGCGACGCCGTCGCCACCGACGAGTACCTCGAGATGGTCGAACTCAAGACCGCGGTCCTGTACGCCGCGTCGGCGGCGATCCCGGCGATCCTCGTCGGCGCCGACGACGCCGTCGACGCGCTCTACGGCTACGGCCTCGACATCGGCCGGGCCTTCCAGATCCAGGACGACCTGCTCGACCTGACGACGCCGAGCGAGCAACTCGGGAAACAGCGAGGGAGCGACCTCGTCGAGGGCAAGCAGACGCTCGTGACCCTGCATGCCCGCCAGCAGGGCGTCGACGTCGACGACCTCGTCGAGACCGACTCCGTCGAAGCGGTCGACGAAGCGGAGATCGACGCCGCCGTCGAGCGGTTGCGCGAGGTCGGCAGTATCGACTACGCTCGCGAGACCGCTCGCGACCTGATCGCCAGCGGGAAGGAGAACCTCGAAGTCCTCCCGGACAACGAGCCCTGCGCCCGCCTGGAAGAGATCGCCGACTACCTCATCGAACGCGAGTACTGAGCGGGTTCAGAGCGGTGCGGGCCGCGCCCGCACTCGCCGGAACCCAACGGCGTTTTCACCCCCGGAAGCGAATCCTCCGCCAATGGACGACGACGTACGCGCACGGGCCGAGGAGGCCGCGGAGGTCAACGCCCTGTTCAACGCCCTGAAACACGACAGCGACGCACAGGTGGGGGCGATCATGGGGCCGCTGATGGGCGAGAACCCCGATTTCCGCGAGTACGGCGACGAGATCGCCGGCGTCATCGCGCCGGTAGTCCAGCGGGTCAACGGGATGAGTGCCGCCGAAAAGCGCGAGCGCCTCTCGGAACTCGCCCCCGAGAGAGTCGAGGAGCTGGAGGCGGACGAGGAGGAGGACGACCAGGTCCTCCCCGACCTGCCGAACGCCAACGACTACGACGAGATCCGGATGCGCCTCGCGCCGAACCCCAACGGCCCCTGGCACCTCGGGAGCGCGCGGATGCCCGCGGTCATCGGGACCTACAAGGACATCTACGACGGCTGGATGCTGTGTCGGTTCGACGACACCGACCCGGAGACCAAGCGACCCGACCTGGACGCCTACGACGAGATCCTGGAGGCGATCGACTATCTGGGGTTCGAACCCGACGAGGTCGTGAAAGCCAGTGACCGCGTGGAGATCTACTACGACCACGCGCGGGAACTGATCGACCTGGGCGGCGCCTACACCTGCTCGTGTCCCGGCGAGGACTTTTCGGAACTGAAGAATTCGGGCGAGGCCTGCCCGCACCGGGACAAGGACGTCGAGACCGTTCGCGAGGAGTTCGCGGCGATGGTCGACGGCGACTACTCCGCGGGCGAGATGGTCCTCAGGGTCAAGACCGACATCGAGCACAAGAACCCCGCACTGCGCGATTTCGTCGCCTTCCGGATGGTCGATACGCCGCACCCGCGCGAGGAAGCCAGCGAGTATCGGTGCTGGCCGATGCTCGACTTCCAGTCGGGGATCGACGACCACTTGCTGGGGATCACCCACATCATCCGCGGGATCGACCTGCAGGACTCCGCGAAGCGGCAGGCGTTCGTCTACGACTACTTCGGCTGGGAGTACCCCGAGGTGGTCCACTGGGGGCACGTCCAGATCGACGCCTATGACGTGCCGATGAGCACCTCGACCATCCTCGAGAAAGTCGAGGCGGGCGAACTCACGGGCTGGGACGACCCCCGCGCGCCGACCATCGCGAGCCTGCGCCGGCGCGGTATCCGCGGCGCGGCCATCGTCGACGCGATGGTCGAACTGGGCACCTCCTCGTCGAACGTCGACCTCGCGATGTCCTCGATCTACGCGAACAACCGCGACCTGGTCGACGAGGCGACCGACCGCGCGTTCCTCGTGCGCGACGCGGGCCCGGACGCTCCGGGCGCCGTCGAGTTGCCGGTCGAGGGCGGTCCCGATGCGGGGACTCCGCCGGTCCATCCCAACCACGAGGACCGCGGCACCCGGACGCTCCCGGTCGCGGCCGCCGTCTATCTCGAG
>Ga0207755_100081_pt1 | contig 82767 bp, 60 predicted proteins | sample A23P2SouthBayCA_FD_187734 | JGI IMG/M metagenome (GOLD analysis project Ga0207755, IMG submission 187734) | Aerobic enrichment media microbial communities from Bioluminiscent Bay, La Parguera, Puerto Rico - A23 P2 (SPAdes) | ecosystem: Environmental > Aquatic > Marine > Unclassified ...
CCTGTCCTGCGGGTTTTCCAACCGATTGCGAACCGCGATTCCGACTCCGTTGACGAGCGGAGTACCACTTTCTACGAGTCGAACGAATTTATCGTATGCCTCTTGGTGTTTCTCGGTGTCGTTGTCCTCGAAGAGGAGAGTCCTGATCTCGCTGACGTTTGGGTCCCTGGGACCCGAGTCGGTCGTCCGGTCCTCTGACGACTGAGGGCCGGCGTCAGCGCGTGCACCGTCCGGTTTGTCGGAGTCCTTGACCATACACGAACCGGATGTGAGTGACACTGATTAACGTTCCCCTCTCACACCTCCTCGAGATAACACTCGACCGAAACCTCTCACCGTGAAAGTGGCCGCAACGGCCCGAGTCTACGACACCGGGTCCCCGCGACACCTCGACGATGGGCAGCTGTTCGACCTGAACGCCGACCCCGAAGAGACAGAGAACCTGTGGGACGACCCCGACCACCAAGACGTAAAACGCGACCTGCTGGACACTCTGCTGGAGTGGCGCATCCGGAGCGATGTCGCCACTGCCGACTGGGCCGAGGACTTTCGGTAGGTGCCAACGGCGCTGGAAAGAGGCAAAGACGTCCGGCGGTGACCGCATTCATCGATCGCCGCCCCGGTGCGGGGGCAGATCCTTTCTCAGTCCGGTATCGGCCGGTTGGAAGACGCCGAGAAGCAGTTCGGGTCGGCACTCCCGCCCCCATCGTAGTCGTTCAGGATTAGTCGGTTATCTTCCGCGTTGAATCGCTCGACGGCCCGGTCGTCCAGCCCCTGCTTGAGTCGGTGATAGCCGCGACCATGAGTCGATCGCCGATGCCAGGGTGATCATCGCGTCGTCCTCGGAGCACCCGAGCAGCCACAGGACGGGGACGGTGGGATCGGCCGCGAGCGAGAGCCCCTACTCGGTCGTCCCGGGTCCGAACGATCATTTTCTGCCTACTCCCGCCCTCGGAACAGATACGGTCGAGATCGACAGGACCGATTACGACGAGGGGCTGCTCGACCCCGTCGGACACAGGTCTACACGGGGGAGTGGCCCTGTCACTCCGCCGTCGACTCAACGGGTTCGTCCCCCTTCACAGAGAATCGCGATAACGATTCGATCGTGACGTTCGGAACCGATGCGGCGATCGGTGGATTGACCCCAGCCGGCCCCCGGGTATACGCCCCCTTCTCGTCTCAACCGCCACGTTCGAAGCGAATAGTGTTCTCGTCGATCACTCCAACAATCCACGAATGTAGCCGACCGCGTACAGGCGCCCCATGTCGGTGTAGCCTTCCATTGCCTCGTCGCGGTCGGTCTCGTCAACCATCTTCGGGACGTGGTCGGGTCGAATCGGCCCGTCGAAATCGGTGCTCTGGTAGGCCTCAATTGCGGCCTTCATATCGGTCGGCCCGTCGTCATGCCACGTCTCGACGAAGGAGTCGGCCGTGCCGTCGACATCGCGGAAGTGGACGAAGTGGATGTCCTCGCCCAGTCGCTTGATAGCCTCGGGTATATCGGCTCCCATCGCGGCGAAGTTACCTTGGCAGAAGGTCACGCCGTGATTGGGGCTCTCACACATCTCGAGGATGCGTTCGTAGTTGTCGACCGAGGTCACAAGGCGGGGGACGCCACGGATCGGCGATAGCGGTGGGTCATCGGGATGCAACGCCATGTTCACGCCCGCCTCCTCGGCGACCGGGACAACCTCGTCGAGGAAGTACTGGAGGTTGTCCCACAACTCCTCTTCGGCGATGTCGGCCGCGGGGTGCGGTCCCGCTCTCCCGGTCCACTCGTGGTCGTAGCCAGTGGTGCGGGACCCGCCCCGAGCCGGGATCGAATCAGACGTCCGGAGAACACCGAGCGGGTTCTCTGTCCACACCCAGCAGTACGTGTCGATCCCGAGACGGCCCATGTTTCGCAACAGCCTCTTGACGGTCTCGATCTCCTCGTCGCGGCCGGGTTCGCCCAGCACTGTCTTCTCCATCGGCGGCCGGTCTTCGACGACGTCAAGCGAGAAGCCGTGGTCGGCGAAGCGGGTGACGGCCCGTTGCAAGGTATCGTACTCCCACCATTCTTCGACTCCCCAGAACCGAACGACCGCGGTGCCGATGCCGAGTTGCTCGGCGAAGGTCCACCGTTCGTCCGGGAACGGCGGCAGCATTACTGTCGGATCCATGTCTATCCCGGCTCAGTCGGAGCTAATGACTTTTGGGTAAACTGTGGAAAAACTCCTGTGACGATCAGGTCGATAACGGCTCACACGCGGCCAGGGATCCGATCCGGGAGGTAGTCGACGTCAAGACTATTCTATCACGCAGTCTTCCAGTCCGCATATCCGACCCGAAGTCCGTCGATATTGTCACCGGCCGATTTCGAGTCACGGGTTCGGAATTCACGCGGTCGAATTCGCGGTCCTCACTGGACAGAATCGAAGTTTATCGTTGAGACGACTATCTATGTGAAATCCGCCCACTACGACAGAGAGCGGAGTTCCGCGACAACAGTGTGTCTGCGATGCGTCGTCGAACACAGAGAGCGGTGATCCGAGCCCGGCATTGCCAACAGTTCCGTCGCCCGCTGGTATCTATCCCTATCGCGCGGTCTCCGGTTCGTAGTCACCCTCGTCAGGATGGAGCGCGTCGCGACGGTCCGCGATCGCCCCCTCCGGTTTCGACACCGGCCCATCAAGTAGCGGGTCACCCGTTTTTTCCATCCAGTCTTCGAGCCGGTCGGCCAGGTCGTCACGCACGTTCTGGTGATCGGAGGCGGCGACGAGGTTCTCCCGCTCGGCCGGATCGAGCGTGCGGTCGTAGAGAGCCTCACGGGGGAAGGGTCGATCGAAGAGCCCCGCGTCTTGGACGATATCTTTCGACGGACCGTGGTCGGTGTTCGGCGCCACACGCGGGACGGGCCCCGCGTCCCGTTCCCACTGGGGCTCTCCTTCGCCATCGCCATACCGCCGAATGTACACGTACCGATCGGTCCGGACGCACCGTTTGGGCTCGTACGCCGCGTGGTAGGTCACTTCAGTAAATACCTCTTCGCGCACCGACCCCCTCTCGCCGCGGACGAGCGGCAAGAGAGAGTTCCCCTGGACCCACTCGGGAATCGGCGTGTCGGTTGCCTCACAGAGCGTCGGCACGAGGTCGACATTTGAAACGATCGCGTCCTCGGTCCGTCCGCGGGCGTCGGCTACGTCGTCCGGAAACCGGGCTATCAGCGAGATACCGGTGCCGTCCTCGAAGAGATTGCACTTCATGTGCGGGAATGGGGCGCCGTGATCGGTCGAGAAGACGACGACTGTCTCGTCGAGGAGGCCGGACCCGCGGAGTGCGTCGAGGACCTGGCCGACGCACTCGTCGACGTAGTTCACGAGGACGTGATAGGCGGCAATCTCTCGGCGGACGTCCGGGTGATCGGGAAGCGGGGCCGGTATCTCGACGTGATCCGGGTCGACGAGGTCCTGTTCGAGTGGCATCGGCTGGTGGGTGTTGAATAAGCCGAGAGACAGGAAGAACGGTTCCTCGGGATCACTCCCGAGATAGTCAGCCACGGCAGCCGCGTTAGCCAGGTCCGTTCTGGTGCTCTCGCTATCGATCGGCAAATCACCGACGGCGCCTTCGTCACCGGTGAGGACGCGGTCGTACCCAAGTACGGCGGCCGGCGAATCGACGACGCGCTCGTCTCCGGCACCGATCTCGTGTTGCTGGCCGGCGCACACGGATTCGAACCCGTGGTCAGAGAGATACCCCGACAGGTGACGGTCGTAGTCGGAGAGCGAGAACCCTCGATGGGCGAGCCCGACCATTCCGGACGAGTGAGGTGCCGCTCCGGTCATCTGGGCCGCGCGGCTCGGTGAACACGTCGGTGCGGCGGTATGGGCGTCTCGAAACAGTACGCCTTCTTCAGCGAGCGTCTGGATCCCCGGTGTCTCCACGTCGTATCCGTATGGCCCGACGTAGCGACCGGTGTCGTCTGTGTGAACGTATACAACGTTGGTCATGAGATGTTCCACGTGGCTGCATTCAAGAACTTATCGACTACTTTTGGGTAGAGGATTGGTGGCCGGCTCGCAGCAGTAACTGGAGTTCACAGCGAGCAAGGGTGGCACGAACGCGCCACCCGACGAAGCATGACTCCACGCAAGACGTTCGTCTCGGAGCATCGCGCCAGCGAACCTACTCCGACAGGTTCGCTGGCGCGACGGTGTCTTTTGCCCGCGCTGCTGTGCCGAATCCAGAGCGGTATATTATATATTTGACCTATATGGAAGAGTATAGTTCTCGATGAACACCATTCAACGCGGTCACTTAACGCGACATTTGTCGGAAAGGGGGCTTGACCAAGCGATCGAGGAAGCACAGAAGACGGACGAGACCCGTCTCATCCGGCGGCTGTGTTTCATCAAGAATCTCTATCAAGGCGATACGCGCAAGCAGGAAGGTTGACGCGTCGGGATCTCTCGATCCACGACGCGTCGGTGGGCACGCGCGTGGAATGAGAGGGGGATCGAGGGGTTATGCCCCCGCTTCGGTGGCGGCCGGTCGCCGAAGCTCTCACCTGAACAGTTTGAGGAACTCTGTGTAATCCTCGAAGACGGTCAACCGTGGACGCTATCAGCGATTCGCGCACTCACGGAAGACCGTTACGACGTCACCTACCACCCCGCCCCATCTCAGCCGAGAACTCCGTGAAGCCGGCATCAACGACGCTAAACCACGTCCAATGGATCCACGTCGTCCAGCCGACGCCGAGGGGATCTTCGCCGAACGCCTGTCTGAGGCGCTCGGCGAGGACACAGGCGAAGATGAGGAAGACGATCCAGTCGTCTTCGGATTTTTTCGATGAGGCGTGGCCACGGCCGTTCGAGAGTTCTCAGCGGATGTGGGTGTTTGACCGGACGATTCAGATAGCGAAATCGCTGTAACGTTTCCATGGCGGTCGGTCGGCTTCTATGCGGTGACTGGCAAGAGCGTAGTCACGTACAAAAGACGACTAGTCACGGAGACAATTGCCGAGGCGCTCGAAGAGATCCGCGAGCAGAATCCGGCTGTGCGGATTCTACTCGTGGCCGACAACTATGGCTCGCATCATGCACGACTCACTCAAGAACGGGCCGACGAACTCGGCATCGAGTTCGTCTTCATTCCACCGTACTCACCGACACTAAACGCGATCGAACCGCTGTGGAAATACCTCAAACGAGAGATTTCACCAAAGATCTTCAAGGATAAAGACCACTTCCGTGAGTTCTCACCGAGATATTTCTCCGGTTGAGTCATCGGCTGAGTTTCGCTGTCGACTGGATCGAGACGGTCCTTCCAGACGTTCAGAAGTTGCGCTGATCACTCCAGCGACGCGTGGTTGTCGCCGCATCGGGGCGTCTCCAAAGATAGAATCACACCCTCCTTCAGAGCGTTTCAGCTTCGCAAACGCGTCCACCGGAAACCCGGCGAGGAAACACTCACAACCATCCTCGAAGCCGCACTATGACGCCGCGAACAATCGCTTACCCATGAGCGATAAACATTGGGCGCGCCCGTTCTCGCCTCGGCGGAGAGGGACCTCCCTCGACCTGTAGTACGGCGATGTCCTGGATCGTCGATCGTGCCGACATCCGGAGCCGCGGCCGTCGGATGAGACCTGCCACGTCCGCTATCGACTTCGTCCGACAGCGTTGTACCACCGAGTGCCCGGTATCTCGGCCCCGGACCGAATCGAGCGGCACCGCTCGGTCGGTTCGAACACCGATTCCGCTTCCCGAGGCTATAAACGACCGACTGTCGAAACTCGCTGACGATGTCTCCGGATATCGACTTCGATCACCAGTATCCACCCGCGGAGTGGAGCGAAGACCAGATCGCGACCGCGCTGACAGTTTCGGAGAACGAGTTCCCCATCCCGAGATACGAAGACGAGGAGACGTGGGAGGATATCGCGTCACACTCGCTCACGGAACCGGTCGTCGACCGGATCCTGACGCAGGCCGATGACCTGCTCGACTCGACGTGGGACCGGACGACTGCGACGGATATTCTGGAGGTGTATCGGACCGGGAACAGCGACCACTACCGGATCGGCGAACAACAAGACCGGATCACGACCTACGCGCTCGCCGAGTGTTTCGAGCGCGAAGGCCGGTACCTGGACCCGCTGACGGACCTCGTGTGGGACCTCACGACGCGAGCGACGTGGCTCGGCGCCTATCACCTCAACCAGGCCTGGAACGACCACCTGAACATGGAGGGGCTCCCGCGACCGGCCGGAGCCGACGAACGACCGATCGATCTCAACGTCGCAAACACCGCCCAGCAACTCGCGGAACTCGACTACGTTCTCGGAGACGCTCTCAATCCGGCGCTCAGAGAGCGCATCCGACACGCCGTCGACTACCACGTGTTCGATCCTTACCTCGCTCGCGACGACTTCTGGTGGTTCTCGCCGCCGGCCAACAACTGGAACGCGGTCTGTAACAACGGTGTCCTGTCGGCCGCGCTGTACCTCGAGTCCGACGAAGAACGGCTCGCCGAGATCCTCGCGAAGGGGCTCGGCAGTCTCCAGCACTACATCAACGGCTTCGACCGGAACGGTTGCGGTGTCGAAGGGCTCGGGTACTGGAACTACGGCGTCCGCAAGTATACCGAACTGGCCGCAAACCTGGAGGCGCGGACCGACGGCCGACTATCGCTCGTCTCTGCCCCGATACTCGAAGAGATCGCGAAGTACCCGCGCAGGGTCGAACTCAGTCCGGGACGGGTCCCGGCGTACTCAGACGGCGGCGAGGAGACGACCGTCAATCCCTACGCCGCCGCGTGGCTCGGGCGTCGACTCAACCTCCAGTGGTTGGCTGCGCGCGGTCGCGCGTCGTTCGCGGCGGATCGGCCCTACGGGGGGGAACTACAGGCGACGCTCCGGAACTTGACGTGGTGCAGCGAGGTCCCGGCGGAGTGGTCGCGGGGGAAGCCGCCCGAGGAGTTCTTCTTCGACGGTCACGACTGGTGGGTCGTGCGTGACGACCCAGACGACCCCGACGGATTGGCCCTTGCTACCAAAGGCGGAACGAACAACGAGCCGCACAACCACAACGACTGCGGGACGTTCGTGGTCCACTACCGCGGGGAGTCCCTGCTCACCGATCTCGGTGGCGAGTCGTACGCGGAGGATTACTTCAGCTCAGATCGCTACGAGTATCTCGCTGCGCGCTCGCTCGGGCACTCGGTCCCGTACGTGAACGGGTACGAACAGGCGCCCGGAGGACGCGCCGAGCATCTCGGAGACCACTCGGTCGAACAGACGCCGGACAGCGTCTACGCCGCGTCGGTGGTCGACCGGGATCCCGGTGGAGACGCGCCGGCGGTAGAGTACGAGCTGGCAGGGTGCTACCCCTCCGAAGCGGGACTCGAGTCGCTCCGCCGGCGATTCACGTTCGAACGAGGGTCGCCGGAGACCGTCCGGGTCTCCGATACCGCGTGGTTCGCCGACGCGGCTCCCGGCCGGGACCTCGAGTCCGTCCTCGTGTCTTATTCGGAGATGGAATCCAACGACAGCGGTCTGATCGTCACCGGGGAGAACGCGGCCGCGACGATCGAATTCGCCCCGTTCTCGGTCGACGTCGACGTCGAACGCCTTTCGGGCGGTGTGAAAGGGAACGACGTCTGGCGCGCTCGGGTCGCTCCGTCCGCGGAGCCGTCCGATCCGGTCGAGATTGACATGACGGTTCGACTGGACGAGCTGTAGGATCGGGCCCCCTCCTCTGCCCGGTTTTCCTCGTCTTGTACGCGTGACAAAACCGCAGTTGCACAAAGCTTAACTTACCTCGCATCCGCAACGTTGCTGTATGAACTACTACCTAAAGCGTATCGGACAGGCAGTTCTCACCTTGTTCACGGTGACAACCTTCGCCTTCGTGCTCTTCAGGTTGATGCCCGGTGGGCCTATCCAGTCCATGCGATTGATGCTAGAACAGGAGTATATCCAGCGAGGACAGGTTCCTGACCAGGCAGCGATCGAACAGCAGCTGGCGGCCTATACCGGGATCGTTCCGGATAAGCCTATCTGGAAGCAGTACGTGGATTACATGATCGATGTCATCGTGTATCAGGACTTTGGGACCTCGATCTACTACGGCGAACCCGTATTCGGCATCCTCCTCGAGGCGATGCCGTGGTCTATTTTCATTAGCGTGTTCGGGTTGGCGCTCGGGTACACCGTGAACATCCTGCTCGGAGCTCTCTTGGCCTACAAGGAAGGGAGCAAGACCGACAGTGCGTTTACTGTACTGGCGACGTTTCTGAACTCCGTTCCGTACTACGTCGTCGCGATTCTGCTCATCGCGAACCTCGCGCTACAGGTCGAGTGGATCCCCAAGAGCGGCCGATACGCCCAAGAGGTGACCCCCGGTTTCCATCCTGCATTCATCGAGAGTATCCTCAAACACGCCATGTTACCGGTCGCGTCGTCGTTCGTCGTCGGATTCGGCGGGGGCGCGCTGTCGATGCGTGGTAACGCTATCCGGATCCTCGGCGAGGACTACCTCCGTGTTGCTCGCCTGCGAGGCATAAGCGCGAGCCGGATCGCGACTCGGTACGTCGCGCGAAACGCTATCTTGCCCATGTACACCAAGTTCATGATCGGGATCGCGAGTATCTTCAGCAGCTCCGTGATTCTGGAACAGATCTTCGTCTATCCCGGTGTCGGGTGGTACACCTATGACGGACTCCGTCGGCAGGATTACCCGCTCATGATGGCGTCTTTCATCTTCTTCACCACGCTCACTATCCTCGGGGTGTTGCTCGCGGACTTCACGTACGGTCAGATCGACCCGCGGGTCAAGTCCGAAGGAGAGGGAGGTGGTGCCTGATGGACGACGACTCGTCGGTGGCAACTGATGGCGGTCGCCCCGAAGAATCGGAGTTCATAGCTGAACTCGCCGAGTCGGGAGCGAGCGACTTCTCCCGCCGTGACCAAATCGTCCGGTTCGTCGACGTCTATATCCTCGCGCCGGCTCGGGTGGCTCGGAAAGACTGGCGGACGGTCGTCGGTTCCCTCTTTCTGTTTATTTTCCTCCTCATGGGAACCGTCGGTACCCGCGTGACTGACCGACCGAGGTTCAACGACGCGCCACGGTATATTGAACCGTTCAATGGGGAGTACATGCACACGATATCGATCGACCTCTTCGGGGGGACGCTCTTTGCCTTCGAGTTCTGGCGGTATCCGTTCGGAACTGGCGGTTTCGGCCAGCCGCTTCTCCCGAGTCTCATTCACGCGACACCGGCGATGATGGAACTGGTCGCAGCTGGCGTGTTGATGTCCATTTTGGTGGGGGCCGTTATCGGGACCACTGCTGGGTACGCCGGTGGTCGCGTCGATACGGTACTGATGATTGTCACCGACATCATGCTAACTGTCCCCGGTCTTCCGCTCATCATCGTTCTCGCGGCCGTCTGGACTCCGACTGACGCGTTTGCCGTTGGCCTCATCCTGGCCATCGACAACTGGCCCGGACTGGCGCGTTCGGTCCGCTCACAGGTCCTGACGATCCGGGAGGAGAACTACGTGGAAGCGTCCAAGTCTCTCGGACTCAACACTAGGGATATTCTCCCGAAAGACATCCTCCCGCAGATGATGCCCTATGTACTGATCAACGCTGCCGGTTCCGGTCGTGCCATCATCTTCGAATCGGTAGGCCTCTACTTCCTCGGTATCCTCCCCTCCGGGTCGATCATGAACTGGGGTGTGATGCTCAACACGGCCTACAACGAGGGAGCGCTCGTGAATCCGAACCGGTACCACTGGCTGTACGTCCCCATGGTCGCTATCATCTTCGTGTCCTTCGGTCTCATCTTGCTCTCTCAGGGGATGGACCGTCTGTTTAACGCTCGACTTCGAGCACGACACTCGAAGACGGTCGGCGGGGACGACGACTCCGTCGAAGACCTGTAACCTCCGAACGAGCGTTACTGGTTCCCGATGCCCGCTCGGGCGTCGAAACCCCGCAACTCCCTGCGTTTCTGTCCCGAGAGATAAACTGTGCGGCGACGCGAGTCGTGCTTGCTCCCGGGACTGCGGTGACCGGGTCGGTACGCTGGTGCGTTCTCACCTGAGTTATGCTTCCCGCTCTTCCCCAGAAGACCAGTTTAGCTCGTACGTCGCGAGCACCGGCCAGTGGTCGGACGGTGCGACATCGCCGTGATAGAAGTGCGGGACAGTCGCCGTGATGCTGCGGGCGTGGTCGTTCGCGAAGACCCAATCCAATGGGATCTCGATAGCGGTGGCCAGGTCGTGTTTTGTTGGCCGAGCAGGGAACGTCGGACGCACCTGCACGTTCAGGTCACTGAAACAATCGGTGTACCCTGCCTCGGTGAGGATCGCGTATGGGTGGATCGGGTCGTTCAGATCGCCCGCGAACAACACGGGTTCCCCGACACGGGCCACCCTATCGAGGGCGTCGACAGTCTTGACGGCCTGTTCGACTCTAGGTGACTGGCCGGTTTCGCGTTCGACCTCGTTTCCAGGATACGTGAAATGCGCTGTGCCCACCAGCATCGTCCGGTCAGTCGCGTTTCTGGGCGCGAGCCGAACCCAGAACAGGCGCCGGTGCTCTTCGAGAATTCCGACCCGTTCTCGCCCGTACTCCACTGCTCGATACAGTTCGTTGTTCCAGTAGACGTTCCCTTCGCGTGTCCAGCCCGGGAATTCGTCCTCGACCCGATCGTGGGTTGTCAGGACGCTGTCGATCCGTTCCTGCGTCACGTCACGCAACTCCTGAAGGCACAGTATGTCCGGCCGGACAGTCTCCAGGCAACTCTCGACGGCCGATTCCCGCTCAGCCCAGCGCTTATCGTTCCACAGGTTGAGCGTCATGACGGTCGTTCGATCGGGGAACATACACGCGACCGTTCGGCGCGCCCGACCATAAATGTCGAACCGTGAGAATCGCGTGCAGTCCGATCGGTTCGGTCTCTCTGCCGAACCACGGGACACCACGTCGCATCGCTCGGACGGGAAACACTCAAGCCGATGGGGCCGGCAAGCGCGGATATGACCGACGGGGAAATCAGGTCCGGCGGAGAGCATGTGTACGAAGCGCTGGTTGGGGCCGGCGTCGACCTGCTCGTCGGACTGCCGGGCACGCAGACGCTCCCGTTGGACCGCGTCGTCGCCGCTCGCGACGAGATGGACTACGTGATGGCGCGTCACGAGACGGCCATCCCACACGTTGCCTGGGGGTACTACGAGGCGACGGGTCGCCCTGCAGCGACGCTCACTGTCCCCGGCCCCGGTGAGACGAACGCGATGCACGGACTGAAGAACGCACTCAATGACTGTGTCCCCGTGATCCACGTTACCGGTGACGCCGCACCCAACCAACGTGGAAAGGGACCGATCCACGAGATCGCACCCGATACCTACGACAACGTCGTCAAAGAGAACGTCGTCGTCGAGTCGCGGCGCGAACTCCCCGCAGCCGTCGCCCGAGGGATCGAACTGGCGCTGACGCCACCGTACGGGCCCGTCCGTCTGGGCGTCCCGAGCGACTTCCTGGCCGACGAATTCGCCGCCCCGGCGGCGACCGCCGAACCCGAGCGGATCACTCGGGACTACGCCGATGCGCTGGAGACGGCGGCCGAGATTATCGCCGACGCGCGCCGCCCCGTGATCTACGCCGGCGGCGGCACGGTGCGGTCCGAGTCCGGGATGTCGACGGTGCGGGCGCTTGCGGCCGAACTTGATGCCGGCGTGGTCACCACCTACAACAGCAAGGGCGTCTTCCCGGAGGAGCACCCGCAGTTTCTCGGTGTCGCGGGCGGGTCGCTCCCACCCGGGGCCCGTCGCTCCCTCGACCGCTCGGACGCGGTGCTCGCGCTCGGCACGGACCTCGACGGGCTCTCGACCGGTGACTGGGCGCTTCCGCTCGGCGACCGACTGATCCACGTCACGCTCGACCCCACCGACCTGGACGCCGGTTACGAGGCTGACATCGGTATCGTCGCCGATGCTGGCGAGGCGGCTGGAGAGCTCCGTCGACTGCTCGCCGAACGAACCTCGCCGGCCGACCGGTGGGACGCCGCGAAGGTCGGGACCGCCGTTCGCGAGGAGTACCGCGAGCACCTCCGCGCGTCGGGCCTCCTGACAGCGACCGAAGACGGTCTCCACACGCCGGCGCTCCTCCGAACGGTCCGCGAGTCGATCCCGGACGAGACCATCGTCACGACTGATATCGGCGGGTTCCGCCTGTGGACGATGCAGGCGTTCCCCGTCGCCCACCCCGGGGAGATGGTGTCCGCTGGCTCGTGGGCTGGCATGGGCGTCGGCCTTCCCGGTGCTATCGGCGCGAAACTCGCCGACCCCGACCGACCGGTGGTCTGTCTCTCGGGCGACGGTGGCCTCCTGATGTGCCTCCACGAACTCGCGACCGCGGCCGAGGAAGGGCTCGATATCGTCCTGGTCGTCTCCAACAACAGCGACTACGGCATCATCAGCAAGAAACCGCAGATCCGGGACGTCGTCGAGGACCACGCGTTCACGTGGCAGAGCCCCGACTTCCCAGCCATCGCCGAGGGGTTCGGGTGGTGCGGGGTGTCGGTCGCAGACAGCGCTCGCTTCGAACAGGCCCTCTCGGCTTCCCTCGACCGCGACCGCCCGACTCTCATCGATGTGGACGTCCCCACTGACGAACCCGCCGCGTCCGAGGCAGCGGACTTCGAGACCAGCCTGTCGTTTTGACTGTCCCGCCCGTTCGCCGTCCCCAGGTGGCCGCCGCTCGGGGACGAGGAGAATGCGTCGACGAGTACTTCTCTCCCCGATTCGCCCCGAATCGGGGTGTACGATCCGAGAGACGTCCCGTATCCTGGCCCGCAATCGCTCGTATTCGAATCCGGGGAAGCGCGGTCAACTGGCGCCAGTGATCCGAACGCTCGTTACTCGGTGTCGTCGCTTTCCGGGTCTTCGTCGACGATCGATTCCGACTCCCAGTACTCGTGACCGGGGTCCTCTCGGAAACAGGCCGCCGCCGACCGTCCGTCGTCGAGGAGTTTCGGGGACTCGCGGGTGCAGACTTCTCGCGCTTCCGGACAGCGCGTGTGGAACCGGCACCCCGACGGGGGGTTCACCGGGTCGGGGATGTCGATGTTCCGGATCGGGGGGTCCTGCTTTGCGGCTTCCTTTGCCTTTTCCGGGTCGACGACCGGGGTCGCCCACGTCAACACCTTCGTGTAGGGGTGTTTCGGGTTCGCGAGCACCTCCTCGACGGGTCCGATCTCGACTATCTCGCCGAGGTACATGATAGCGATCTTCCCGTCCGCTTTCTCGGCGAGGTACCGGGCGTTCGAGAAGTCGTGCGAGATGAACAGGTACGAGGTGTTGAACGTGTCCTGCAGTTCGAGCATCAGGTCCATCATCTCGACGCGCAGGGAGACGTCCAGCGCGGAGACGGCCTCGTCGGCGAGGATGAGGTCTGGGTTCATCAGCAGCGCGCGACCGAGAGCCACGCGCTGTTTTTCGCCGCCCGACAGCTGATGAGGGAACCGGGTCGCATAGTCTTCGGCTGGAACCATCCCGACCTGTTCGAGAAGCTGATTGATGATCCGCTCGCGGTCAGCGGGACCGAAGTCGGAGCGCCACTTCTTCAGCGGTGTCGCCAGCGACTTCCTGACCGTCCGACTCGGATTCAGTGAACTCCCGGGGTCCTGATGGACGATCTGCAGCGAACGACGGATGTCTTCGGCCGTGTACTCGGCGTCGTCGACGCTCCCCTCGAATGTCTCCCAGATGTCTTGCCCGCGGTATTTGACGCTCCCGCCGGTCGCTTCCTGCAGCGCGACTGCGGTCTTCCCGAGGGTCGTCTTCCCGCATCCGGATTCGCCGACGACTGCCAGCACGTCGTTCTCTTCGATATTCAGGGTGACGCCGTCGACCGCGCGGACGATCTCTTCGTCTCCGCGGATGCGGTCGACGATATCCGTCAGGTCGAAATGGACCTCGGTGTCCTCCAGTGACACCACCGACGCTTCGCCTCCCGCCGAGGGGTCGACTGTCCGGGGCACCAGTTCGTCGGGGTCAGCTTGCTGCCTGTCGGTGTCCTCTCTGTCCTCATCGACGATCCCCTCGCCGATCGAGTACGATATCGCGTCGGCTGACTCGTCCCAGTGGAAACACGCCGACATGTGGTCGTCTTTGACCTGGTGATAGGACGGCTCCTCGGAGAAACACTCCTCGGTCGCTATCGGACACCGCGGGTGATACGAACAGCCCTTCGGGACGTCCACCGGGTCTGGCGCCTCTCCCTCGACGATTCGCATCTCGTCGATATCGGTGTCGAGGCTCGGAACGGACCTGAGTAATGCCCGAGTGTAGGGGTGGGTGGCCTCCGTTATGATCTCGTCCGCCGGTCCGTGTTCGACGAAGTCGAATGCGTACATCACCGCGAGGCGGTCCGCGAACCCCGCGACGAGTGGCAGGTCGTGAGTGATAAACAGGATCGTGATGTTGTACTCCTCCTGGATGTCTGCCAGGAGGCTGGTAATAGATCGCTGCATCAGCAGGTCGAGCGCTGCCGTCGGCTCGTCCATGACCAGCACTTCCGGTTCCAGGACGAGCGACAACGCGATCAACGCACGCTGTTGCATCCCACCGCTGAGTTCGTGGGGGTACGAACCCAGCACGCGCTCGGGGTCGAGATAGAGGTCTGACAGCAGTGTCCGCGCGTACTCCATCCGTTCGCTGATGTCCTGGTTGTGTGCGAATATCGTCTCCTCGAAATGTTCGCGGATCGACATCGTCGGATTGAACGACGACATCGCGCCCTGGAACACCATCGAAACCTCCTCCCAGCGGAACTGCTTGAGTTCGCGGTCGGTCAGTTCGAGCAGTTCTATCGGGTCCCCGTCTTCGGGGTGGTAAGTGATATCGCCGCTGAGTACGCCCGGGTCGACGACTGCGTCCATCAGCGCCGAGGCGAACATGCTCTTTCCGGACCCGCTCTCGCCGACGATCCCAAACACTTCATCCCGGGGGATGTCGACGTTGACGCTGTCGAGGACGCGAGACACGCCACGATCCATCTCGAACCGGACTGTCGCGTCGCGAACTTCGAGTATGGGATCTTCTCGTGTCGGGGCATCTATTTGCGGGCTCGTAGCGCTACTCATGATAGACCACCCGCTGGCAGGATCGGTCCGTGATCTCGTGAATCATGAACATAGGTGTGATTGAATAACCCCGCTAATAAATTTTGTTCTGTAGTACCGGTGTCGACTTCGGTATCGTCACTGACGCGTCGTCTGATCGACTGGTGCCGGGCGCGTTTCGGGGCCGACTCCTCTCGACGGTCCAATAAACTCGAACGCTCTTCCGAAGGAGTTTGGTGATACTGCTCTCCGTAGTAGACCGATAACTGAACCCGGAAGTTTAGTGCTTGACACGTCCGTTCTCGTTGAGCCTGGTTCAGCGCAGAATCACGAGGGGGCTCTACATCAACAATGTGGTACGAAAGAGCGAACTCGAATACCATGTAACAACGGTCATCAATCACTACCCCATACCCGCTAAACATGACCGGAGTCCGGTGTCGCCGGGACGTGACGTATCGGCAGACCTCCGCACGCGATCTCGAACTGGACCTGTATCTCCCCGAGGGAGAACAGCGCCGACCGGCGGTCATCTGTTTCCACGGGGGCGGATGGGAGAACAACCATCGGGGGATGTTCGAGCCCCATCTCCGTGACCTGGCCGAGCAGGGCTATCTCGGGGTCGACGCGACACATCGGTTGTCCGATGAAGCCACGTTCCCCGGGCCGATCGCAGACGTCAAGTACGCGATCTCCTGGCTCAAGGACCACGCGGACGAGTACGGCGTCGACCCGGACAGGATCGCGGTCGCGGGACACTCTTCGGGTGCGCACCTCGCGGCCCTCGCGGCGGTCACACCCGACCATTCAACGCTGGACCCGGCCTGTCTCGACGCGTCCTCGGCAGTGAGCGCGGCAGTGGTGATGAACGGGCCGTACAACCTGGAGCAACTCGGCCAGACAGCGCCCGCCCGCCTGTTTATTTCGGGATTCATCAGACGCCTGTTCGGGGCGGAGTACTTCGAGCGCCCGAACGCGTACCGGTTGGCCTCCTGTTTCACCCACGTCGACGGCAGCGAACCCCCGTTTCTCGTACTGACGAGTGTGGACGACGAAGAGGTCCCGCTCTCCGAAGCGGTGCAGTTCCGGAACCGGCTCCGATCGGCCGGGACGTCGGTCGAGTTCCACGCCGCTGACGACGGCGGTCACCTTGCGTTCACCGGTAGCGGTGAGCGATACGAGGAGGGGATCTCGCGCATCACGGCGTTTCTCGACCGGAACCTGTGACGCGAGAACACGCGCGGCGATAGGCACCGGTCGGCGTACCCCCCGAACCCGATTTTTATATCGACGGGCGCTGATATCGGAGCAATAGATGCGAAACGACGGTCATCCAGATCTCGAACAGCCAGTCGAACCGGAACACGACTCCTCGGAGTTCGCGCCGGGATCGGACTCCGTGCCGACGCCCGTGGACCCATCGTACGACGAACGCCTCGCGACGTTCGAGCGAGATATCGAGGACCTCAAAGCGGAGTGGGAGCCGTTTCTCGCGGACCACGTCCCGGAGGCCCCCCAGACGCGGTCGGTTCGGGAACTCGAGGAGTTCGATTTCCGGTCCGAGAGAGCGTCGGACCGTCAGGACTTCGACCTGGTGCTCGAGGGGGAGGGCGACTGGGAACGCGTCGCGCTTCCGGACTATCGCGGCCCGGTCGGTGACTGGACCGGGTTCTACCGCACCGAGTTCGATTACGACACGCCGGCGGCCGACAGGGTGTACCTGCGGTTCGAGGCGGTCGATTACGTCGCGACGGTGTATCTCAACGGTCGGTGCGTGGCGACACACGAGGGGTTCTTCGCGCCGTTCGAAGTCGACGTGACTGACCACCTCCGGGAGACGGGGAACCGACTACTCGTCGAGGTGGAAAACAAGGTCCCCATCGATCCCGGCGGACCCGACGCGCCGGACTACGACGGTGAGAAACTGTTCGCGGACGCGGGCCTCGGATGGGACGATCCCGAAATCGGGTGGCACCAGCACACCGCCGGCGCGGGTATACGGGGCGCCGTCACCCTGGAGGAACGCCCGTCCGTCCACGTCGCCGACGCGTTCGTCAGAACGTGTTCCGACGGTGCCGTCGAGGCCCGAATCGAAGTTCGCAACGCGACCGACGAGCCGATAGACACAGACATCGACCTCACTGTGTATCCGCGGAACTTCGACGGGGATCCGGTCGATTGCGGTGTCCATTCGACCGCGACTGCTGATCCGGGTGGAAACGAATACCGGATCCGCCTGAACGCCGACCCTCTCAGGGGGTGGAGTCCCGACAAGCCCTGGATGTACGCGCTCCGGATCGACCTCCCCGGTGACGGCCGCCCGGTCGACACGTACGACGTCGACTTCGGGGTGCGCCGACTGGAGATGGAGACTGACGGAACCCCGAAGGGGCGGCTTTCCCTCGACGGTGAGCCGTTGGCGCTGCGAGGAGCGAACTGCCCGGAGCACCTCGCAAAGGCGGCCTTCGACGGCGAGGAAGACCAGATCGTTGAGGATCTTCTCATCGCCAAATACGCCAACGCGAACTTCCTCCGGCTCACCCAGCGCCCGCTCCCGGAAGTGGTTTACGAGTACTGCGACCGACTCGGACTGTTGACACAGACGGACCTGCCGCTCTCTGGTGGTCTCCGCCGCGGGAAGTTCGTGCAGGGCGTCGACCAGGCGGCAGAGATGGAGCGGCTGATCCGGGGGCACCCGTCTGCGGCGATGGTTTCGTTCGTCAACGAACCGCAGGGGACAGAGCCGCGTGGACTCGAACACCGTCGCCTCGATCGCGAAGAGTTCGGGCGATTCGTCGACGCGGCGACAGCGGCCGTCAGGCTCCGGAATCCCGACCGCATCGTCAAACCGGGAAGCGGTTCGGTGTACCCCCTCGCCTCTTGGTTACCGCCGGTAGAGGGACTGCCGGACTTCCACACGTACACGATGTGGTACTACGGGGGCCATCTGGGCCCCCTCCACGCCGGAGAGCTCCCGACGGTGACGAAACGCGGTTGGATGACGGGGGTCGGCGAGTACGGTGCGGAAGGACTGGACAGTCTCGAACTGATGCGGTCGCGGTACCCCGACGACTGGCTCCCAGCGGATCCTGACGACTCCTGGGCTCCGGACCGGATCGCGCAGTGTCAGACGTACGAACAGCACGTGCTCTGGTACGACGAACCCGACACGCTGTCGGGCTGGATCGAAGCGAGCCAGCGACATCAGGCTCGGATGGTGCGGACGATGACCGATGCGTTCCGCCGGCGTGCGGACCGCGTGGTATCGATCGCGGTGTACTTCTTGATCGACGCGTGGCCAGCGGGGTGGATGAAAGCGCTCGTGGACGCGAACCGGACCCCCAAACGGGGGTATTTCGCGCTGAAGGACTCGTTCAAACCTCGACGCGTAAACCTCAGAACGGACAGGGGCTCCCTCTACGCTGGCGAAACCGCCGAGATCGATGCCTGGTTGCTGAACGACCGCCCGACACCCCTCGAAGACTACGAGATCCGCGTCTCGGTCCGAATGAACGGGGACGAACTGGAGCGGTACGTCGCGTCGACGGTCGGTGTCGACGGAGTCGCGAGCGAGCGCAGCGCGGTCCTTCGTTTCGAGATACCCGAAGTGACGGACCGGGAGGCGGTTCACGTCGACGCCGGGCTGTACGACGCCGACGGCGCTCTCGTCGATAGCGAACGGGAGATCGTCGAGGCGTTCGCGCGTCCGGACCCGAGCGACGCCGTTGCGGTCAAGTTCCTCGGTGACGAGCCACCGACGTTTTCCGAAGCGGGGATCGAGGTCTCCATGTACGACGGTGGGACGTTCGAGACGTTGCTGGTCGAATCCCCGGCCGCGTTCGAGCGGTATCGGGAGGCGGTCTTGGAGGGCGTCGCCGACGGCGGACGGGCGATATTTCTCCCGACCGGGGGGGAAGGCGAGTGGGAACTCGACGGGACCACTGTTTCGACGCGGCCGGTGGCGGGGTTCGAACTGACCGAACCCCATCACGAGGAGATGCCCGAGTTCGAGAGCGGACTGCCCTTCGTCGCCAGAAACGAGGACGAACCGGAGACCGCAGCGTTCGAACGCGACGACTTCGGGTTCTGGTACAACGGCGAGGCTGATCGTCGCGACCTCCTCACCGATACCGTCCTCGAGGGCGACGACCTCGTGTCGCTCCTGTACACGTGGGAGACCGACGGGTCGGACGCCGCCGACACCGCGAAGCGAAGCGGGTCGAAGACCCGCCTGCCGGTCGTCGCGAGACGGGCACACGGCGACGGCTCTCTCGTGTTCTGCGAACTACGTCTCGACGGCCGCGTCGGGAACGAACCCGTTCTCGACCGCTTCCTCAGAGCGCTCGTGACGACGTCCGTGTGACGTGCGTGAACGTGCTGCCCGACTCCGGTCATGTCGGTCACCCGGCGCTCACTCGTAGACTCGGTGGTCGACTTGCCGCTCCCGAACGTACGACCAGTCGAACTCGACGCCGAGGCCGGAGCCCTCCGGAACCGGGAGCGTGCCGTCCTCGTCGACGGCGTCGAGGCGTTCGCGTAGCCCGTCGGCGTAGGCCTCGTCCGGGCGACAGCCGTGGTCCCACATCGGGTTGAACAGACCGTTCTCGTAGTAGTGGGTGTTTCGGATCGACGCCATGCAGTGGCGGATCGCGTGGCCGCCGCCGTTTAGTTCGACGTCGACGCCGAGGCCTTCGGCGGCACCGGCGACTTTCATCAGCCCGGTGATCCCCTGTTCGAGTCCCGCTCGGATGCTGTCGGTCGCGCCCTCCGCGACGAAGTCGACGCGCTGTTCGAGCGTTTCCAGGAACCCCGACACTTGGACCGGCGTGGTAAGCTTCTCCCGGAGACGTCGGTTTCCCTGGAGGGAGTGCCCGCCGTCGAAGTAAGGGTCCTCGTACCAGAAAAACCCCTCCTCGTCGCACGCCTGACCGACCTTGAGAGCGTCGCCGAACGTCCGGTACTCTCCGGCCGGATCGAGCATCAGGTCCATCTCGTCACCGACCCGGTCGCCCACGGCGTGGACGGTTTCGACCTCGCGGTCGACGTCACGCCACTCGTCGCCCCCTGGCCACCCGTGGATCTTGAACGCGGGGTACCCGAGTTCGAGACACCGCTCGGCGAAGTCAGCGTACGCTTCCGGGCTGTCGAGGCCGCCGTTCTCATCCCCGTGCGACGTCGACGCGTACGCCGGGAGCCGCTGTCGGCGACCGCCCAGTAGTTCGTAGACCGGTGCGTCGTGGTACTTCCCCGCGAGGTCCCAGAGAGCGAGGTCTGGGACTTCACCCCGGCCGGTCGCGTGCCAGTGTGCCTCCCGTTCGAGAGGGTTTCTCCCCAGGATATACTCCGCGTCTTTCGGGGACATCGATCCGGTGAACAGCGCTTCGCCGGTGACCCCGACGTCAGTATGGACCTGCAAAATCCCGTACGTCCCCCACCCGCCGGTGCTTCCCGGTTCGTACACGACGTTGTGGCTGTTCGGGAACGTCCCGACGTCTTCGAACTCCGGCTCGAACGTGGTCACTTCTACTGCGGTGACTTCGGGTGGCATAAGAACCGTATCGCGATCGGTTCCCATATACGTGTCGACCCGACCGGGTAGCGTCTCCGGTGGTCCTCTAGAGCGAAACGGACTCTCTTCGGTGTCGCGTGGACCGACGTCATCCGACTCCTGGTAGTGCTCGCTGGCTGTCCGGGCCCGTAGTCCGATCCGCGGTCGCCGTCTCGTTTCGATCGATCGTCTCCGGTACCCATTCAGGACGAGTCACGTCCGTCTTTCCGATAGCGCGGTACTCGAACCGGATCGAGACCCGTTCGATCTCTCGGGGCGACCGTTGCCAGTAGCTGACGACCATCGCGGAGACGAGCCCCGAGCCCTCGACGTACACCGTCGCCGTGTAGTTCCAGACCTGGCGACCTGACATCGGGTCCGGTTCAAGATCTGGGGGCGGGCCGCCCGGCGCGGTGTGCAGACTGTGGTACCGCTTTCCGTTTCGCTCGACCAGTCGGTGGTCGAATTCGAGCGCGGTGAGGAAACGGTCGATAGCGAACTCGGTGAACGCGAACGCGTCCGCCTTCGATGGCTCCGGGACCCGTCGGACAGACGTGTCCCCGTCGGTCTCGGACCGACGGTACCCTGTCTCGGCGGCGACGTACAGCGTGTCGTTACCGAACCCTAGTCCGCGCTGAGTAACCGTGTACTCGCCCTCGTCGACCGCTACGCGCCGGAAAAAGCGCGTATCGTTGGTTCTCGTGTTCCGGTGTGTCCGGACGTCGGTCAGTACCCACGTGTATGAATGGTTTCCGAGGGCGACTCGGTGAGCTCCTCTGAGCGCCGAGGTGTCGATCTCGTCGCCGTTATAGAAGCCCAGTTCCGGGGCGTTGCGCGTCGCCGTCGGATCGAGCGTTTCGACGGGTGCCGGCGTCACGTCTGTCTCCGGTCCGGACGCGGACTGACCTCCGAACACACCGGTGTTGCACCCGCTCAATACGACGAGGACTACGACCGGAACGAGGCGCCAGTCCATCGGGATAACTTTGGACGGGTCAACCAAGGAACCTTCGACGATTGGTGAGGCCGACACACAGCCGTGTCTCACGACTGAGACGACAACAGTAGTCTTTTTTCAGTCGGTGTAGACGAGGATCACATGATACCGAAAGACCTGAAATGGCAAGTCTGCCAGCGGAAACGGCACTTCAGACTGATCTTCTTGATAATGATCTTTCTCGGCGCACTGAGCCTCCTGTCGTTTACCGCCGTCGAGCCCGGGTCCGCGACGCACGTCGTTCTGGTCGTCGACCTGATCGGGATCGCACTGATCGGCCTGTTTTCGGGCTACATCGTGTACTTCTGCAACCGATGGGACGCCTGATCGGGCGGACGGACGCCTACGACCCCTCACTGCCGGTATCGAGCGTGCGCACAGTTCCGTCCCGGGTGACGACGACACGCGCGTTCGTCGGAACGTCCTCGAAAACGCGCTCGGTCCCGTCGGGGAACACGACGCGCACCCGTTGCACCTCCGCTCCCCCCAGTCCGAAGTGTCGGGTCCGCGTCGACTGTGAGAAGAAGTTGGCCTCGCTGCTCTGGACAGCGGACTTCTGCCCGTCACTCGTGGTCACGGCGACGTCGGCACCGAGCACCGGCACGTCGTCCTGTTCCACCCGGACCTGTAACCAGTTCCCGGTTGTGACCCGGTTTTCGTAGTACCGGAACTCCCCGTGCGTGTTGGCGACGATGACGTCGAGCGCGCCGTCCCGGTTCGCGTCGAGCACTGCAAGTCCGCGGCCGTTCGAGTGTTCGAACCCGAGTTTCCCCGCATCGACCGATCGGAACGTCCCGTTGTCTGCACGGTCCCACAGTGACGGCGACGTCTTCTGGAGAGTGATATCCCCGTCCCGGTTCCGCAGATAGTACTTCGTCGCGTGTACCAGTTCGCGTTGGCCGTCGTTGTCGAAGTCACTGATACTCGCCGACCAGCCCCAACCGCCGTCTCGGATCCCGTATTCCCTGGCGCGATCGGCGAAGCTCCCGTTACCGCGGTTTATCAAGAGGTTGTTCCCCCGGTTGTTGAAATCGAGCGAGGTCTTGAACTCGCCGATCGTGTCCGCGTCCGGGAGCGCGATATTCGTCACGAAGATATCGGGCTTCCCGTCGCCGTTGACGTCCGCGATCTCCGAAGACATCCCGTGCCGATTGGTGTCTGCAAGGACGCGCCGTTCGAAGGTTCCATCGCCCTGATTGACATAGATGATGTCGGGGCTGAAGTCGTTGGCGACGTGGATGTCGGGGCGGCCGTCACCGGTCAAGTCGACGAAACTCGTCGCGAGGCTCCAGAACTCTCCCTCGATTCCCGCGTCCTCGGCCCGGGAGAACCCCGAGCAATCGTTTCGATACAGAATGTTCTCGTTTCCGTTGACGTGCCGGTCGTCTACGTTGCCGTCGCTTACCCGTTCGGGGCTCTCCGTGACCCAGTTGCCGTTCTGGATGACAAACAGGTCCGGGCAGCCGTTCCCGGTGTAATCCGCCGCGGCGGCACCCGTGCCGTACTCGAGCCGAGCGAGCCCGACGTCGCGTTTGGCGAACTGGCCGCCGTCGTTCTCGAGGAACACCGGCGCGTCCTGGCGGGTGACCAGGAGCAGATCCTGCCACCCGTCCCGGTCGTAGTCGAAAAACAGCGCGCTCTTGATCTCGGTCACGTTTATCGGGGGGAGAACGCCCGATTCGTGAAACGTCCCGTTGTCGTTCTCGAACAGGACGGGTTCGTCGCCGCCGATCGCCAGGACGTCCGGCCACTCGTCGTTGTCGTAGTCCGCGACGAACACCCCCCCGTCGCTGTTGCCGGGACTGGTTCCGGTCGTCTGATATTCGAGTCCGGCATCGCTCTCGTTGAACCACGGACCGCTCTCGGCCCCGACGTCTCGGGTCTCTCCGCTCGTTAGGGCGGTGCCGATGTCTCCCGAGTACACTGCCAGACCGCCACCCAGCGTGACGACGAGTAACACGACGGTCGCCAATACGACCTGGCGTCGCATGTCTCGTTCTTTGCGGCGACACACATAAACGTTACAGTACTGTGAACACATGACGTCCCTCGCGATCTCCGAAGACCCTCAATCGGTGCGGATACCCGATATCCTGGATCAGCCATCGAACCGTACCGGGACAACGTGCGGCGTGTCGAGATCGCGTCCCCGTTTTCGGAGGCTCGGTGCCACCGGACTCGGATTTTGGACCCTCCGATCTCTCTTTGGGTATTCCGATGACGCGTTCGACCTTCCGGCGAGATCACCCGCGCGCGGTCACGGGGCGCTGTGTGCCGGATACTCCTCGTCCGTGTCGATCCGGTCCGCGCCGGGCATCGGCAAACACCCGTTTGCCAGCGGGTCGTCGGTCTCAGACATCCACCGGTACAGGTCGGTTTGCAGCTCACCGAACACGGATTCGTACTCTTCGGGGACGTCGCCGTCTCCGCTCGCGAGGTTCGACCGCTCGTGGGGGTCGGCTTCGAGGTCGTAGAACGCGTGTGTCGGAGGGCCGTCTCCGGCTCCCGGCTTGGATTCGGCGTACGGGCGGAACCGGCGGATGTATTTGAACCGGTCGGTCCTGACCGCTCGTACCGGCTTGCACGTCACGTGCCAGGTCTGCTCACAGCGGATCCGATCCCGAGGTTCGTACTCGCCGGTCTCGAACGTCGGAACCAGTGACTGTCCGTCGATATCGTCGGGGACGGGCGCGTCCGCGACGTCGAGGACCGTCGGAAAGAGGTCGACGTTGCTGACGAGCGTCTCGTTTCGAACCCCGTCCTGCCCGCTCTGGGGCGGGTCAACGAGCAACGCGATGTTTATCCCGTGGTCGTAGCAGGTCATCTTTCCCCGTTCGAAGTGTTCCCCGTGGTCGGTGACGAAGACGATGAGCGTCTCGTCGGCGATCCCCTGGTCTCGCAGCGCCGATCGGACGGTCCCGACTGCGGGATCGACGGTGGCCGTCACGAGCGACCGGAAATCGGCAAGCCGTCGCTTGTGCTCTTCGCGCTCCGCTTCGTCGTCAAACTCGACGTGGGGGAGGGGGTCGATCGAACGGTGATCGTAGCGGTCGTACGCGTCGTCGGGCACCTCGTCGCGACGGAACGGAGTATGGGGTTCGACGAACCCGAGCGTCGCGAAGAACGGCTCCTCGTCGTCCGCCATCGCCGGCAGTTCGTCGGCGAACGCGCCAGCGACCGACCGTGCCCTGGACGGGGGGTGTCCCCGACCGTCGTCGTCACGGTGGACGTGTCTGTAGCCGAGACGCTCGGGATGGCTCCAGTCCGTCTCGTGCTGGAAGCCGAAGAGGTGGCTCGCGTATCCCGCGTCGTCCATCAGTTGCGGGAGCGTGGACACCTCGTCGTCGAGTGACCAGCCCCGGTGGGCCAGCCCCATCATGCCGTTTCTGTGTGGATACTGGCCCGTGGTCACGCTGCTCCGACTCGGAGAGCAGGTCGGCGCCGTCGAGAACGCGTTCGTGAACTGGACCCCGTCCGACGCCATCTCGTCGATGTTCGGCGTATCGACATCCCAGCCGTAACAGCCGAGTTGCCTGCCCAGGTCGTGACAGTTGATGAGAACGACGTTCGGGCGATCGGTCTCCGTTGAGTGAGTCGGCATACCGATCCGCCGACCGGGTCCGTCTTATATCCGACGGGACTCCCCGAACGCGTGAACATTCATAAGCCCGGCCGGTCAGATGGCGGTATGGAACTCCCACCGATCGGTCTCGGCACGGCGCATATCGGCGAAGCTGACGACCCGAGTCAGGTCGTCGCGACGGCCCTCGAAGAGGGATATCGGTTCCTCGATACGGCCGAGCGATACGAGACAGAGCCCTACGTCGCCGAGGGGATCGAACGCTCGTCGGTCCCGCGCGACGAGGTGACGATAGCAACGAAAGTCGACAAGTACTACCTGCGATACGACGACGCGATAGCCCACGCCGAGGCGTGCAGGGACCGGTTGGGCGTCGAGACAATCGACTTACTGTACGTCCACTGGCCCCGCGAGGAGTACGAGCCGGCGGAGACGATGGCCGCGTTCGGGGAACTGGTGGACCGTGGCGTCGCTGACCACGTCGGGGTCTGTAACTTCACCGTGGAACTGCTGGAGGAGGCGCGGTCACACTGCGACGCGCCGGTCGTCGCCAACCAGGTGGAGATGCATCCGCTCGCACAGCAGCAGAAACTCCACGAGTACGCCCTGAACGAGGACGTGTGGGTCGTAGCGTACGGGCCGCTGATGTGTGGGGAGGTGTCGGACGTTCCTGAACTCCAGGAGGTCGCTCGCCGACGTGACGCCACGCCGGCGCAGGTGAGCCTCGCGTGGCTCCAGTCCAAGGAGCGCGTCGTACCGATCCCGGGCGTCGAGGACTCGATCCGTTACCTCCGGGAGAACTACTCGTCGACGGACGTCGAACTCACCGACGAGGACATCGCGCTCATCGAAGGGATCGACCGCGAAGAGATCTATTACGGCGGCCCCCTTGAGTGAGGCGCGTCGCCCGGTACCGAAACCGATATACGTAGTTGTTATGATTGGACCGCCATGCCGGGCGAACACACGCACGCGTATCCCCCATCTGAGTGGACCCACGACGACCTCGTCGCAGCGTTCGAAGACGAGCCTCGGACCTTTCCCGTCCCGACGTACGGAGAGGCCGACGTGTGGGCCGCGATCCGGGAAGACCCGTTGACGATGCCGGTCGTGGAGAAGATTCTGGACGATGCCGAGACGATCAGAGAAGAGGGGTATCGCCACCCGACAGCGTCGGAGTTCCTCTCCGTCCACCGCACCGGTCAGCCCGGAAACTACGACAACAACGCGCCCGTGGTGAACCTCGGAACGCTGACGCTGGCCGAGTGTTTCGAGCGTGAGGGGCGCTATCTGGACGCCATTCTGGACCACGCGTGGGGGATCTGTGATATGGCGACCTGGTTCGGAGCCTACCACCTCAACAACGACCGCAACGAGTGGCTCAACAACGAGGGGTTGCCCCGTGAGGTCGACCCCGAAGACAACCCGATCGACCTCTCGGTCGCGCGGTTCACTCATCACCTCGCGGAGACAGATCACATCCTAGGCGACCGGCTCCACCCCGCCTTGCGCGAGCGCATCCGAGAAACCGTCGACCGCCGGGCGTTCACGCCATATCTCGCCAACGACGACCACTGGTGGCTGACACCGGAGACGAACAACTGGAACGCGGTCTGTAACGGCGGCGTGCTCAACGCGGCCCTCTACCTGGAAGACGACACGGATCGACTCGCCTCGATTGTGAAGAAGGGCGTCGACTCGCTCCGACACTATCTCAGCAGTTTCGACAGGGACGGCTGTACGTCCGAAGGGATCGGCTACTGGAACTTCGGCGTCCGCAAGTACACCGAACTGGCCGCGGCCCTTGAGACCCGCACGAACGGCGAGCACTCGCTGTTTTCGGTCCCCGTCCTGGAAGAGATGGCCCGGTACCCGTTGCGGATCGAACTCAGCCCGCGCCGGTACGTCGCATTCGCCGACTCTGGCGAGGACGCGAACTTCTGTCCGTACGTGCTCTGTCGGATCGGCGAGGAGTTCGGTCTCGATCAGCTGTCTGCACGCGGTCGGCAACTGCTCGCCGAGGAGCAACCGACGGGGAACCTCCTCCAGACGGTGCGCGACCTCGCCTGGTGCCGGGACGCGCCCGCCGAAGAACCGCGGTGGGACCGCCCCGAGACCACCTTCTTCCGCGGGTGGCAGTGGTGGGTTTCTAGGGTCGACGGAACCGACCCAGATTCGCCAGTCGTCGCGGCCAAGGGCGGACACAACCACGAGGCTCACAACCACAACGACTGCGGATCCTTCATGTTCCACTACCGCGGGGAGTCGCTGCTGACCGACCCCGGCGGTCCGTCGTACTTTCAGGGGTATTTCGGCGACGAGCGCTACGAACACATCAGGGCCCGGTCGCTCGGTCACTCGGTGCCGTACGTCAACGGGTGCGAACAGGGCTCTACCAAGTACGTCAGCGAGTCCCGGTACGAGGACGAGACCGGCCCGTTCGCGGCCGAAGTGCTCGATCGGGTGGAGACGCCCGCGAGCGACACGTTCGCGGTCGAACTCGCGGGCAGTTACCCGGCCGATGCGGGCCTCGCCTCGCTCCGTCGGGAGTTCGAACTCGACAGGGAGGCCGAGCGACTGACGCTCGAAGACCGGGCGACGTTCGCTGACGACGCGTCGGATCAGGAGTTCGTCTCCGTCCTCGTTTCGGAGTTCCCGATGGAACCGGAAGACGGGCGACTTGTCGTCACCGGCGAGGCGGGGCGGGCGGTCGTCGATCCGCCCGCAGGGACCGATATCGAGGTCGAGTTCCTCGAGACCGATCGGGCGGACCTCCACCGCGCTCGGCTGACACCGCCCGTCGAGTCGGGTGACGGAACCGACGCAGACGTCGTTTCGCGGCTCGTCATCACACCTGAGCCGCGGTAGCGGTCCCTTCGGAAACCGGCACGGAGTGTACCGAACGGAAAGGTATTCATTCTGGCTCCGTGTGGTCCGACCCGTCATGACGCCTGTCAGCCTGAGCGACGTGAGCTGGGCGGCCAAACCGTATCCCGAGGTCCGGGATATCGCTGCGGAGGACGGTTCACTGCTGGTCGTCCCGGTCGGGAGCCTCGAACAGCACGGCCACCACCTTCCGACCGTGACCGACTCCGCGCTCGCCGAAGCAGTAGCCCGACTGGGTGCAGAGCGCGTCGCGGACCAGGTTCCGGTCCTCACTACGCCGGTCGTCTGGTCGGGGCATTCACCGATGCACCTGAATAGCTTCGGCGGGACGCTCTCGCTGACGCTCGAGCAGATGCTGGGCGTGCTGGACGGCGTCGGCCGGACCGGGGTCGAAAACGGGTTCGATGGTCTGTTGCTGGTCAACGGACATGGCGCCAACGGGCCGGCTATCGACGGCGCGGTGTCGAGACTCGGATCGAGCTATCCGTCGGTCGAGGTGGCCGGCCTCACGTATTACCACCTGGTGTCGGACTTCGCTGACGACCTCAGGGAAAGCGATACCGGCGGTATGAGCCACGGCGGCGAACTCGAGACCTCTCTCATGTTGCACCTGTTCCCCGAACTCGTCCAGATGGACCGGATCGGGGAGTGGGAACACAAGGACATGCCCTATCGGCACGCGGCGCCGGACATGACCGAGAGCGGCAAGATCAACGTCTACCGCTCCTCCGACCGGTACTCCGAGTCGGGCGTCGAGGGGGACCCGACGGTCGCGAGCGCAGAGACCGGGGAGATGATCTACGAACACGTCGGGGACGAACTCGAAGCGCTCCTGCTCGAGATGCACGAATTCGTCGCGTGATGGGCTTCGGCGAGTCAGCACGGACGGATCCGTGACTGACTGACCGGAACGGTTTTGACTCGAGTCGCACACGTCGGGGGTATGACGCGGACTCCCAAGACGGACCCGAGCGACGAGAGCGGCGGCCGATACGAAGACGACCGGCCCGGTGACAGGCCGAACGTCGTGCTGATAACAGCTCACGATCTGGGCCAGTTTCTGGGGTGTTACGGCGTCGAGTCGGTCCAGACGCCTGCGCTGGATTCGCTCGCAGACCGGGGCGTCCAGTTCGAGAACGCGTACGCAACGACGCCAGTCTGTTCCCCCGCTCGGGGGAGTCTGTTGACGGGTCGGTACCCGCAGTCGAACGGTCTGATGGGGCTGACCCACCCGCCGTGGAACTGGCGACTCGGCGACCGCGAACAGGCGCTGCCGGCGTTGCTCGGCGAGGCTGGATACGAGACACATCTGGTCGGTCTTCAGCACGTCGCGTCGAACCCGTCCCGCCTCGGATTCCTGCATCACCACTCCGAGAACGCCGTCGCGACGGAGACCACGGCAGCTGCCGAGCGAACGTTCGCGAACGCTGGTGACGACCGCCCGTTCTACGTCCAGGTCGGGTTCTCCGAGGTTCACCGGCCGTTCGAGCGTGGAACGTACGACGAAGACGGCATTGCGGTGCCACGCTATCTCGAAGGCACTCCGGAGACCGTCACGGACGTCGCCCAGTTCCAGGCTGCGGTCAACTATCTGGACGAGCGCGTCGGAGAAGTGCTCGGGGCGCTCGACGACCACGGCCACCGCGACGATACCGTCGTCGTCTTCGCCGCGGACCACGGTATCCCCTACCCCGGCGCGAAGTGGAGCTGTCGACTGGCCGGTCTCCGGACCGCGCTCTTGATGGACGGTCCGGGGCCAGAATTCTCCGGACGGGAGACAGTCGACGGTGTCGCGAGTGCGGTCGACGTCGTCCCGACGATCCTGAAGGCGCTTGGTCTCCCTGTCCCCGACGACGTGGAGGGGACGAGTTTTCGAGACTACCTCACCGGCGACGCCGCAGAACCGCCCCGTGACTCGGCGTTCGCACAGTACACCGAAGATATGAAACGCGACAACGAATCCCGATGCGTCGTGACCGAAGACAGTCACCTGATCCGGTACTTCGACCAGGGGCGGACAGTGGACTACCCGGTCGCGGTCGACCCGGAAGCGTTCGCGGCGCACGAACGCCGCATGCCCACCGGCGGAGCCAGGCCGTTCGCCCAGTTGTTCGACGTCCAGTCGGACCCGGCGGAGCTCGCCGATCTCGCCGGACAGGACGGTCGGGAACGCGAGGTCGCCGACCTCACGGACCGCCTCGTCCAGTGGATGTCGACCGTCGAAGACCCGTTGCTGGACGGTCCGGTCCGCGTCCCCTACTACGAACGAGCGATGGAGGACGCGCTGGCGGATGCGCGCGACGAGTAACGGGCGAAGGTATCCGGATCCCCGGGAAGTTATGTCGGTCCGCTCCGACCTGCCGGTCATGAGCCCAGAACTGACAGAGTATCGTAATGAGGATTTCGAACACGACCACGACTACCCGCCCGAGCAGTGGACCGTCGACGGCATCGCGGAGACGCTCGCTGAGACCTCCGAGTCGGTATCGATTCCGGCGTACGACGACGAGGAGGTGTGGGACGCCATCGGTTCGGACTCGCTGACGAAGCCGGTCCTTGCGGCGATCAGAGCGAGGGCAGCGACGCTCCACGAACGGGAGTACGACCACCCGCGGGCGACGGAGTACCTCGCGAAGTACCGCGAGGACGACGACGTGTCATACGAGCTTCGCGAACTACTCAGAGACGCCGGGACGCTTGCGATGGCGGAGTGCGTCGAGCGGGACGGTCGGTACCTCGACGACATCCTCGACCGAGCCTGGGGAGTGTGCGAGGGCGCGACGTGGCTCGGCCCGTACCACTTGAACCACCCGCGGAACGAAGAGCAGGGTGTGGAAGGATTACCGCGCCCGCTCGACGCCGAAGAGGAACAGATCGACCTCCACGCGGCGATGATCGTCCAGAACCTCGCGGAGATCGACTACCTCCTCGGCGACCGCCTCCACCCGGCGCTCCGAGAGCGGATCAGGGCGGAAGCCGACCGTCGCGTGTTCACGCCCTACGAGGAACGCGACGACCTGTGGTGGAAGACAGTCCCGACAAACAACTGGAACGCAGTCTGCAACAACGGTGTGGTGACCGCTGCAATACACCTTCTCGACGATACCGAGCGGATCGCGTCCATCGTCGGGGAAGGTGTCGCGAGCGTTCGACACTTTCTGGACTCGTTCGGCCCTGACGGCGGCACCGGAGAAGGGGTCGGGTACTGGGGGTTCGGTGTCCGCAACTACGTTGAACTGGCGGCGACACTCGAGTCCCGGACCGACGGCGAGTACTCGCTGTTCTCGCCGCCGGTCGTCCGTGAGATCGCACAGATACCCGAACGGACCGAACTCAGTCCCGACCGGTACCCGGCGTTCTCGGACAACAGCGAACGCGTCCGATTCGCGCCGTACTCATGCTGTCGACTCGCGGAACAGTTCGACCTGGACGGGCTCGGCGCCCGCGGTCGTCGAACGCTCCGCGAAAACGAGAATCCGTTAGCGTACACCAGACCGCTGAGCGACGCGATCAGGAACCTCACCTGGTGTCGACACGTCGACGACGGCCCCGACTGGACTCCCCGGGACGAACAGTCCTTCTTCGAGGGGGTCGAATGGTGGTTCGCGCGGGACGACCCGTCGGATCCGGAAGCCCTCGCAGTCGCGGCCAAGGGCGGACACAACGCCGAAAGCCACAACCACAACGACTGCGGATCCTTCGTCGTCCACTACCGCGGGGAGTCGCTGCTGACCGACCCCGGCGGTCCGAATTACTTCCAGGGGTACTTCGACGACCAACGGTACGAGCACGTGGCCGCCCGGTCGCTCGGCCACTCGGTTCCCTACGTGAACGGCACGGAGCAAGCGTCGAGCATCTATCCCACTCAGGACGGTGAGTTCTCAGCGCGGGTCACGGACGTCCGGTCCGACGGGGACCGTGAACTGTTCGGACTCGATCTCGCGGGATGTTACCCCGAATCGGCCGGGCTCGACACTCTCGAGCGCCGATTCACGCTCGAACGCGGCGACCCCGGACAGGTACGCCTCGAAGACCGGGCGTCGTTTGCCGACGACGCGCCGGGCACGGAGTTCGAGTCGGTCTTCGTGTCGTACTTCCCTGTGGAAGCGACCGGCGACGGCTTCCGAGTCGAGGGCGACCGGTCGACCGCGACGGTCACCTGCGCCCGGGAAGGCACAGACGTGGACGTCGAACGGCTCCCGGACGCTGTCGAGGGGTCGGACCTCTGGCGAGTCCGCGCCACCGCGCAGACAGACACCGATGAGGGGGCTGACGCGTCGGCGGCGTTCACGATAACGCTGGCCGACGAGTGACCGGCCGCGCGGACGGGCCACCCTCTCGCGACAGTCACTGCGTGTCGATCGGACCGACCACTGCGGGCGATTGACCGCATGATATATTGTTCCGGGAACCGTCGTTCCGTACCGAGACCCATGGCGGGACACGATTCAGACGGGCGACACTGTTGCGGGCCGTCCGGCGACCGGTCGGGCGAGGTGGAGACTCGCGAGGGAGGCGGGTCGGCGCCGGCGACGGCGGCCGACACCTCGCGCATGGTTCGGATCGGTGGCGAGACGTTCACGATGGGCACCGACTCGGACGTCGGGTTCGAGGCGGACGGTGAAGGGCCAGCGCGGGACGTCTTCGTCGACGAGTTCTACGTCGACCGACACGCGGTGACGAACGCCGAATTCTACGAGTTCGTCACGGAGACCGACTACGTCACTGACGCGGAGCGTTTCGGCTGGTCGTACGTGTTCGAGAATTTCCTGACCGACGAGGCCGCGACGCAGACGCTCGACGCAGTGCCAGACGCGGCCCCCTGGTGGCGGGCGGTCGAAGGCGCCACCTGGTATCGGCCGTTCGGCCCCGGATCGAGCATCGAGGAGAAGCTTGACCATCCGGTCGTCCACGTCTCCTGGCGCGACGCGACCGCCTACGCGGAGTGGGCCGGAAAACGGCTCCCGACCGAGGCCGAGTGGGAGTACGCGGCCAGGGGCGGGCTGGAGAGCAAGCGCTACCCGTGGGGAGACAACCTCACACCTGACGGGGAGCACCGTTGCAATATCTGGCAGGGTGAGTTCCCCGAGGAGAACACCGGTGAGGATGGCTACCGTCACACCGCCCCCGTCGACGCCTACGAGCCCAACGGGTACGGACTGTACAACGTGGCTGGCAACGTCTGGGAGTGGTGTTCGGACTGGTGGAGCGCCGAGTACCACACGACCGACGACTACGACCGCGACAATCCGACCGGTCCGCCGGACGGTGACGCGAAGGTGATCCGCGGCGGGTCGCACCTCTGTCACCGCTCGTACTGCAACCGGTACCGGCTCGCTGCCCGGACCGAGAACACCCCGGACAGTTCCACGAGTCACATGGGGTTCCGGTGTGTTGCGGACGTCGAGTGAGTCGCGACGCCGGAACGAATGATGACCGATAGTACGCGGGAATCCGCCTACGAGGCGGCACTGGCGGCGCTCATCGAACGGGTCCGGGAGACGAGAGCGGAAGTCGGGACCGAGTTCCCGCTGTACGCCGACCCCGAGACGGGGGAATGGGTGACGACGTCGGACGGTGACTGGTGTGGCGGCCACTGGATCGGACTGCTCTGGCTGGCGACGAAGTACGTCGACGACGCCGACGAACGGGCGACGATGCGCGAGACCGCGTACGCCCGGACGGAAACGGTCCTCCACGAACTCCCTGCGGAAACGATGTTCCGCGGCTGTAATCTCCTGTACGCCGGGTTTCGCGGGTACGACGTGACGGGTGACAGAAAGTTATTCGGACTCGGGTTAGCGGGAGCGGACGACGTTCGGGCTCACTTCGACGAGCGGGCCCGACAGGTCCCGCTGGGCGAGTTCCAGATCCGCGGCCCGGACAACTTCCGGGGCGAACCGAGTGGCGACGACCCGGGCGGTGACGTGATCGGGGCCGTCGACAGCATTTACACGTCACTCCCGGTTCTCTGGCGTGCGTTCGCGGAAACCCGGACCCCGGTCTTTCGCGATACGGCGGTCTCACATGCCGACCGCCACCTCGACTGGTTCGTCCGGTCCGACGGGTCGACCTGGCATCACGCGGAGTTCGACCCCGAATCCGGGTCGCTTCTCCGGCAGTACAACGAACTCGCACAGTCCGACGAAACCTGCTGGGCTCGGGGCCAGGGGTGGAACATCGCGGGACTGGCCCGTGCGTACGGTGAAACGGGTGCCGAACGGTACCTCCACGCGCTCGAGCAGACGACGAGGTACTACGTCGAACACGCGCCGCCGGATCTCGTCCCTCGATGGGATCTTGCGGTGTCCGATCCGGACGAACCACGGGACACGAGCAGTGCCGCGCTCGCCGCGTACGGTCTCGCTCGGCTCCGGGGTCCGGACCAGCGGGTCGCACGACTCCGACGGAGCGGTCGGGAGATCTTGGACTCGCTCGTACACTCGTACCTGGTGACGGATCCCGATGACCCGCGGTACGGGATGCTCTTCCAGGGCTGTTACAACCGGCCCGGCGAGTTCGCGACCGACAACGAACTCATCTGGAGTGACTACTACCTCGCGTACACGCTCGACGCGCTGCTCGGTCGCTAGTCTTTCCGTCGGCCAGGCCTCGCGTCGCTCCGTGCCGGTCGACAGACCGGAGTCTGCCCGTTCCCGGAGACGGCCGTCGGGGGGCGCTCGCTTCGTATCAACGCGCCCCGAACACGCCGGGCGTTACTCAGAACCCGGCACGGTCGTCCCACGCTTCGAAGGCAGGATTCTCGGTGGGATAGTCCGCGTCGATCCGATCGCGCCACTCCTCCAGTCGCTCGCGCAACTCGGTGACTTTCTCCGGTCGGTGGTCGCTGAGGTCGTGAGTCTCCCGAACATCCTCGCCGAGGTGATACAGTTCGACGTGGTCGTCCTCGAAGAACTCCACGAGCTTCCAGTCGCCTGCGCGAACCGCGCTGGCCGGAGTCCCTCCCTGGTTCCCGTAGTGGGGGTAGTGCCAGAAGACGGCGTCGCGGTCCGGCCGCCCGCCGGCCAGTACCGGCCGGAGGTCGACCCCGTCGGTCGGCTGATCCGACGGCGGGGTCGCGTCCGCTGCGTCGAGGAGCGTCGGATAGAGGTCCGGGGTAACGACGGGATCCTCGCACACGTCGACGGCGTCCGGGTCGTCCGTGACACCGGGCCACCGGACGACCAGAGGGACGCGGTTCCCGCCCTCGTGCATCCATCCCTTCCCGTTCCTGAGCGGTCGGTTGGTCGTCGGTGATCCCTCGGCGGTCGCGAGACCGCCGTTGTCCGACGTGAAGACGACGATCGTATTCTCTAACTGGCCGGTCCGTTCGAGTGCGTCGAGAACGCGACCCACGTTCCGATCGAGCGCTTCCACCATCGCGGCGTAGGTGGGGTGTGACTGGACCAGGCGGCGCTTGATCCGGCGGTCTCTCTTGTGCTCGGTCGGGAAGCGGTCGTCGACTCTGACCTCCTCGACTTCGTCGAGCCCGAGCCGCTGTCGCTTGCGCTCGTAGCGCTTGACGATGTCCGCCGGGGCCTCCAGCGGCGTGTGCACGAGGTACGGATTGTAGTTGAGGAAAAACGGGTCGCTATCGGTGGCGGCCTCCTCGACGAACGCGGCGGCCTCTTCTCCGAGTCGGTCCGAGAGATACCGCTCAGCCTCCCGCTCCTCCTCGGTCTCGTCCAGGGTAGGGATGTCCCAGGGTGCGAAGTAACCGTTCGGCGGGAGCCCGACCTCGCACCCGCCGACGTTCCTGTCGAACCCGCAGTCGGTCGGGAGCGCGTCCTGCTTTGCGCCGCCGAGGTGCCACTTGCCGACGTGACAGGTGCTGTATCCTGCATCGCCGAGACACTCGGCCAGCGTCTCCGTCTCGGCGGGGAGACTGCCCTCGTACGGAGCGTCGGTCAGTTTCCCGCGTACGGGGTGTGTCCCTCCGCCGCGGGCGTCGATCCAGTCGGTGACGCCGACTCGGGCGGGATACTGGCCGGTCTGCAGGCTCGCGCGTGTCGGCGAGCACACGGGCGACGCGGCGTAGGCATCCGAGAACCGCGTCCCCTCGCGCACGAGGGCGTCGAGCCGGGGCGTCTCGTAGAACCCGCTCCCGTAGCAGCCCAGGTCTCGCCATCCCAGGTCGTCGGCGACGATACAGACGATGTTCGGTCTCGCCGTGGACATAGCGTCGCATCGCCTCCTCGGCACTTAAATTCCGACGCCGGTTCGACACGGTTTTCATCGGACTTCCCGGGCACTGGAGCGAGAAAAGACAGCGACGTCTGACCGTCGGCGGTCGTCTCGTCGGAACGTGCCTCGCGCTCGACCGGGAACGGGTCCGTCACGTCAGTACTCGTCGGCGCGCTCGCGGACCTCGCCGTACTCGAATCCGGGGACCGTCGGCAGGTCGTCGATGCCGGTCGCGTAGTGTGACATGAACTCGTCGCCAGTCTCGAGACACCACTCCAGCAATAGCTCGCGGTGGTCTTGCAGGACATCCTCGTGGTCGGCGTCGACCGCGAGGTTCACCATCTCGCCGCGGTCGGCTTCTACGTCGAACAGTTGCTCGCGCGGGCGACCCTGTTCGTACACGGTGTACTTGTATCGAGGCGTCCTGACCATCCGGGCGGTGAGTTCGTGTGTCGACTGGGTCACAACGTAGTCTCGCCACTCGTCGGCCCCCTCGCCCGAAGCGATCGGGCGGAGCGAGCGCCCGCGGAGGTCGGCCGGCACCTCGGCGTCGGCGTAGTCACACAGCGTCGGAAGGAGGTCCAGCCCGGTGGAAACGAGGCGGTCGTCGACGCCGTGTTCGACGCCGGGGCCGGCGACGACGAGCGGCACCCGCACCGCCTCGTCGTAGAGGAGGTGTTTCTGCTGGAGCCGGTGAGCGCCGCCCATGTCGCCGTGGTCGGAGGTGAAAACGACCACCGTATCCCCGGTCAGGCCGGCCGCATCGAGCGCGTCAAGGACCCGCCCGATCGCCGCGTCGACCCTCTCGATCAGACGGAAATAAGCGTGACGGTAGCGCCGCCACTCGTCGGGCGAAGCCCCCGTCATATCGATCCCCGGACCGGTGCGCCACTCGTCTATCGGATCCGGTTCGTACGGCGGGATCGGGAAGTTCTCCGGCAGAGTCGGGCACTCCTCTACCGGGACCTCCTCGACACCGCCCCACGGGAGCGGCTGGTTGCGTCCCCACTCGCAGATGTTGTGCGGGTTGTCAAACGACGCGACGAGGAAAAACGGGTCGTCGCGGTCGCGCTCGATGAACTCAGCGGCCGCGTCCGGCACGCGCTCGTCGCTGTAGCCACAGACTCGCTCGAAGCCGTGCTCGGGCCCGATCTCGTGATTGGGAACGTGCCACTCACCGGCGTATCCGCAGTCGTACCCGGCGTCGGACAGCAGGTGGCCGAGCGTCCTGTCCCTGTACTCGTCTGCAATCTCGTGGTTGTTGTCGGTGACGCCGTTCTGGTGCGACGGGGCACCGCTGAACATGCACGCCCGCGAGGGGCTACACAGCGGGTTCGAACAGTACGCTTCAGTGAACCGCGTTCCCCGAGCCGCCAGTTCGTCCATCGCTGGTGTCTCGAGTTCGTCGGTCACGCAACCGATGGCATCGGCGAACTGCTGGTCGGTACTGATCAGTAGTACGTTCGGCTGGTCGGGCACGTGTACCAACGGTCGTACGAGCGACAAAAACCTGAGTGTCCCGGAAATAAGTGCCCTGAGTCCGTCGTCTGGTCACTCGTGACGTTCGGAACAGGTAATCAGACCATTGAGATACGAGCAGGCGTGGGCACGAGCGCGGTGTCCCCACTCGGAATCTCCGACGACGTCCGGGACGTGGTCCGGCACGACGACGCCGTCAAAACCGACGTCCCGAAGCGCCTCGATGGCCGCTAGCTCGTCGAAGTTGCTCGCATCGTCGTCGACGAACGTCTCCTGGAACGAGGGCCAGGTCCCGATGACGTCGCGGAAGTGGACGAAGACAATCTCGTCGCGCTCGCCGAAGTACCGGACCACTTCGGTGACGTCTGCGTCGGGCATCTCTGAGAAACAACCCAGGCAGAGCTTCAGCCCGTGGTTATCGCTGGGAACCAGTTCCATCGCGCGCTTGAATGCATCGAAATCACGGAAGAGACGCGGAATCCCGCCGATCTCTTCGACCGTCGGGGGGTCTGCCGGGTGCAGCGCCAGGGTGACGCCGGCCTCCTCCGCGACCGGCAGGACCTCCTCGAGGAACGTCCGGTAGTTGTCCCAGAGTTCCGCCTCGGCGTACTCGCGGTCGAGTTCCTCGATGGGGTCCTCCGGGTCGGCGAGATCGTCGACGTCGAAAGCCGTGGATCGGGCTCCGCCCCTGATTCGAGCGGTCCGGGACGTCCGCATTGGGACGAGCCCGCGGGGGTTCCACTGATATCCGAGTGTCGAGATGTTCGCCTTCCCGAGGTTGCGGACCAGTCGCTTGATCGCCGCGACCTGCTCGTCGCTCCCCTCTCGTCCCAGCATGATCTTCCCGTAGACGTTGTAGCCAAGCGACTGGATCCCGGCCAGTCGGACACCGGCGTCTTCCGCTCGCCGTCGGGCGTTGACGAGTTGTGAAACCGATGGGACGTGGTCCTCGTCGATCACCAGCGTCGCGTCGCCGTCCGCGGACTCGTCGTCGAATACATCGCCGGGCTGTCGGTGGTCGACGAACACGTCTTCGACACCGATCTGTTTGCAGAAGGCGAGCCGGTCGTCCGCCAGCGTCTGCGTTCGGACGCCGACACGCATCGATAGCGATCCCTCGTCGGTGGTGAGGTCCCTGTCCTGAGCCATAAATCGATATCCAGTTCAGGGGTCCCCGGGCCCGAGTATTAATTGTTCGGTCCCGATCCGCGTCTCGGCGATCCGAATCCGTGCGGAGCCCCATCTTGTGGAAAATTCAGTCTTGTCGAGATTATGGGAGAGTGATAGGTATAACCGAGTGTGCCGCATGTGGCGCGCATATCTTCCGCGAAGTGTCTTCCAGCTATTGCAGACGGGCGATCGTTCAGTACAGAAGAACCAGATAACACGCCATTACACTATCTACGCGGTATCTGTCAGCACCGACGTGCTAAACGTAGCGCGTCTATTCAGCAAAGATTCTGTCTCCACGAATCTCGAACCGGGCTCCACCTTCGGACCCGTCAGTCACACGGATAGTCCAGCCGTGAGCGTCTACCACCTGATTGACGATGGACAACCCGAACCCTGTTCCATCCTCGGCGGTCGAGTAACCAACGTCGAATACGTCATCTCGTGCATTTTCGGGGATACCGGACCCATCGTCTTCAACGTAGAAGCCGTCATCCAATTCCCTAACAGTAACCGTCACATCCTCGCCGCCGTGTTCAACCGCGTTCCGTATGAGATTCTCAAGGAGTTGCTTGAGGCGACTCCGGTCAGCTCGAATCCGTCGGTTGATATCGACGGCGAGTGTCGCTTTCGCAGTCGCCACGTTCCGCCAGCAATTCTCCGTAAGGGTCGCCAGATCAACTGGCTCAATATCACTCGCGGTCTCGCCGTGGTGTGCCAGTGTCAACAGGTCATCGATCAACGCTTCCATGCGTTCGTGGGCGCGAGCGATGGTGTCAAGCTGCTCGCTGTCACACTCTTCTCGGACCAGTTCCAGTCGTCCATCGGCAACATTCAACGGATTCCGTAAGTCGTGTGAAACCACACTCGTGAATTCTTCTAACCGGTCATTTTGCCGCGTCAATTCTTGCTCGCGGGCACGAAGCTGCTCCGTTTGCTCGACTTGGTCCAGTGCCACGACGATGGCATCAGCCAAGATTTCACCGAACACGATGTCTTGCTGATCAAATTCCTCGGGTGTTTCTGACCCGGCGATCAGAAGTCCATAGTCTCCGAGCGGGAGGTAGAGTTCGCTTCTGACCGGTGTCTCAGGATCGTAGACATCTGGATCATCGCGGACATCGTCAAGCGCGAGTGTCTCCCCTTGGTCGTAGGCACGCCACGCGATACTGTCTCCCTCTGTAAACGTCGGAATATCGCCAACAAGCTCTGTGGTGGCATCCGTTCCCGCGACCGGAACAAGGGCCGCTTGGTCATTATCGTAGAGGTGTATCGCGTTCGCGGCCAGTCCCAAGATATTGGAGGCCGCTTCGACACCGATTTCGCTGATTCGCTCACGTGTGTCCGCGGTCATCAAGCGGTGGGTCGTCTCGTTGAGGGCCCTGAGGCGTGCTTCACGCGCTTTGCGGTCGGTGATGTCACGATACATCCAGAGGTGGCCGTCTCTATCGGGAAGTTCGATCGGTTGGTAACTCCGTTCGAACGTCCGTCCGTCGGTCAGTGAGAGTTCTTCGTTCTTCGTGGGTTCCCGTTGTGCCACCAGACCGTTGATACGTTCCACGAAGCCGTCGGCATCGACAAACATCTCACTGACCTGTTCGGCCATCCGCTCGCAATCCGTACCAATGATTTCATCCGCAGTGTCGGGCATCTCGAACAACTCGAAAAGCCGCTGATTGACGGCGATAACGTCCCGCGCGGCGTTTTCGGCGAGAACACCGACGGGAAGTGTCTCGAACAGCGTCGAGAGGACAGCGTTTGTCGCTTCGAGTTCGCGCTCTCGGTCTCTACAGGCCCGTTCCCGCTCGACACGGTCTAAAGCTGTCGTGAGTGTGGTCGCCAGGATCTCAACGATGACCTCGTCCGTATCAGTGAACGCATGTGGCTCGTCAGACGAGACGATGAACACGCCGTGACCGTCCATCGGATGGATGATCACGCTCCGTGCTGGCGTGGGTTCGGTCAACTGGTCGTGCTCGTGTGTATCATCGATCCGGAGTGATTCGCCACGCTCGAAGACACTCCAGATCAGGGCCGCACGGGACCCGGGGGAAACCTCCCGCTGATACGACGGAACCTCGTCAAAGGCGTCGGCAACCCGGTCGACAATTGCTGCCGGTTCAAGCATGTCTTCCCTATCGTTCAGGAGATGCACCCCACTCAGAGGAGCATCAAGAACGCCATCGGCAGCGTCTGTGGCGACCCGGGCGGCTTCTTTTCGCGTGCTAGTGTGCATGAGCGCCTGCGTCCGTTGCTGGAGATCAGTGAGTTTCAGCTGCCTGGCTTTCCGGTCGCTGATGTCACGGGCCAGACCGATCACCCGTGATACCGTCCCCTCGTCTTCAATCGGATTGATTTGTAACGCAACCCACTCCGTGTCGATATCAGGTCTCGTCTTGAGTTCGACACTGAGTGCGTCGCCTGTCTCAACCGCTGTTTGAACCGCCGATTCAGCGCGTGGCCGGTCGTCGGGATGCACCCGCTCGACGACGTCACTGACAGTCTCGATGTCTGCTTCGAAGACCAGACAGTGGGTCGGATAGCTCGTGATTGTGTCCGTCTCGCAATCAAGTTCCCACACACCCGCATTGACCTGATTAAGTGCGAATTCGATACGTTCGGTCGCCTGTTCGAGCTCACGCTCAGACTGTTTGCGATCAGAGATATCCTGAAATTGTGAGAAGATAGCGAAGGGGTCGCCAGTCTCGTCGGTAATGACGCGGTTGTGCCACTCACAAGTGATCCGAGTGCCGTCCTTGCGGACGTTCTCGTTGACACTGTGATAGCCGCCTTCGGCGTCCAGCAGGTCGGTAACGACCTCGTTGACTGCCTCACGCTCACTCTCTGGAACGATAGCCTCCCACGATCGGCCTTTCAGCTCTGCTTCCGTGTACCCGAGAATGCCTTCGGCAGCATCGTTCACCCGGACGGCTTCGAAACTCTCGTTCCATTCGATGACGCCGAGTGGTGATTGCTCGATGAATAACGAGAGGCGCTTCTGGCTGGCTTCAAGTGCTTCTTGGGCACGGAATTTCTCAACGGCGTTAGCGATGCGGTTAGCGAGAACCGTGTACTGGTCGGTCCCTGATTCTTTCTGGAGATAATCTGTGACGCCAGCCGAAATAGCATCGCTGGCGACTTCCTCGCTGCCTTTGCCTGTGTACAAGATGAACGGTAATTCGGGATACTCTTCTCGGACCTGTTTGAGAAACGCAATGCCGTTCTGGCCGGGCATATCATAATCGCTGACGATACAATCGATATCAGACGTAAGTCGCTCCAGTCCCTCCGCTGCGCTCGTGGTCGTCTCGACGGTGAACCGCTCGTCTTCGGTTTCGAGAAAGGTGGCGGCCATGTCCGCAAAATCCGGCTCGTCATCGACGTGGAGAACATGAATAGAAGTGGGCGACAGTTCAGTCATACGTAATTGTCGCCTAAACACGGTGATAACGGTTTGGGTCCATCTATTGGAGATGAAATTCCTCAGTGTGGGTGTTGTCTGCTTCCTCCGTAGTCACCGATCTGTTCAGTCACCTACTGACCGAGTTCCGCTGACCGATACGCGCCCTGTATTCAGCTGGGACGTTGAAATATGTCGGCTGATGAATGGTCGGTAAGGGTCGCTATTTTCGTATTTGAACAGAAATAGGAATTACGGATCTCTTTAACCCCCGACATCTAAATGAGGTGTTACGATGAATTCAGAGTGTGCGCTCAGCAGAACGGCACATACAGAAGATAACCCAAAGATCGTTCGTAAAACGACTTTCTTCTGTTACCGCCGTCTGGTAACCGGTGGTTACTTTGCAAACTACCGATTTCGGTTATGAAATAAAATGGGGGCTGACCCAACTGCTGGTACCGATGGATCAGACGCGACGCCGAAACTCACGGACGACCAGCGGCGGCAGGGGATGCAATCGATCACGCGGATGGCGTTGTCCGGACAGATTGTCGGCACGCTGACCGGCGGCGCGTTCATTGTCGCCGTGCTCGTCACCTACGACGCTCCCCTGTACGTCTACGGGCTCCTCGCGGCTCTTCCTTCGCTCGTCGGCAGCGTCTTACGGTCGCGCTCGGCATCCCGCTCAGTCTCGGAGCCGGCTGGTTCGTCACGTGGTGGTCACGGACGTACCCTGGACAGGAACTCCGGGTTACTCACTGCTGTTCGGGGTCGCGTTCCCAGGAGGTCTCACCTCGCTATACTTCATCAAGCGAACCCCGGAGCCGACGATGCCACCCGCGGAGGGCAAAACGAAGTTCCTCGACGTACTGCTGGTACCGTTTCGCGATACGAACTTTCGCAACCTGATGCAGTTCCTCGGGTCCTGGGGATTCGCACTCGCCATCGCCTCGCCGTTTTTCACCGTGTTCCTGCTCCAACGACTCGGGTATCCGATGTCGACAGTAATCGCGCTGACGGTGTTGAGCCAGGTCGCTAATCTCGTCTTCGTCCGCATCTGGGGCCGCCTCGTGGACAAGTTCTCGAACAAGGCCGTCCTGAGCGTGAGCGGGCCTCTGGTCCTAGGAACGACTGCACTCTGGTTGTTTACAGCGATACCCGGCCCGCACCGGTTCACGATGGTGCCCCTGATTGGCATCCACGTCCTCCGGGGAATGTCGATGGCGGGTGTTACCCTCGCTACTGGCAATATCGCGCTCCGGTTGGCCCCAGAGGGCCGAGGAGCACCGTACCTCGCGGCGAACAGTCTCGTCGGCTCCATCGCAGGCTTTATGGCACCGCTCCTCGGCGGCGCGGTCGCTGGCGCGCTCGAGGCATACCGGTTCTCAATCGAAATCACTCTCGATACACCGGGTGGATCGACGGTCGTGCCAGCGTTCTCTCTTCAAGGGATGGACTTCGCCTTCCTGCTCGCTACTGTGGTCGGGTTGTACGCGATGCACCGTCTCTCGTTCGTGGTAGAGGGTGAGGCTGTCAACCGGAGCACCGTCGTCCGCAACCTCCTCAAGGAGATCAAACGTCCCCTGGTGACCTTCGGTGACGGGGACCAATCGACTGTCCTCGACGTTCCGATGATCGCCCTCCGGTCGACACAGCGACAGGTCAGCCGGTTCAGCTGGTTTGTGAACAACGACCGCATTCGCTTCCGGTGAACAGCTATCAGTGCATACAGACTCTGCGCTGACACTAAGCAGCGTATTCAGTAGAGAGCCACTGGAAGAAACGATGTCGCTATGTGGGACTCATCCTCTATATTCAGCAGTCCGTTCCTCTCGGAATCACGGATATTCGCTCTCCTCATGTGAAATTGCGAAACCTTGCTCGAGGTTGTGAACGACGCACTCGATGACGAGTTCGCAGATCTGTTTCCACCAGAGGCGTGAGCGCACAAAGGCTCCAAATTTCTGTTTGATCGCTGTATTGACTGTCACGTCCATGTTCCTTTGATGGTAGAGATCGCTATCTAGTGCCGTCCCAAGTGTACTCTGCATAGTGCTCCTATCTTCGAATCGAGATACTGCCTGACGTTGGATAGGATCTCCAACTATGCTGTCCACGCTTGGGACGGTACTAGCCGAGCATTCCACGCCTTGAGAAGTGAGGGAAACTCGCGATGCCTGGTGAGCAGCCGAATATCGTGAATCGAAGTGGTCTCACTCACCGCCGGAACCGGCCCGTTCGTCGATCCAGACCGGGCTGAGCCACGCCCGGTGACCGTCCGCCTGGCGGAGCCTGAGGTAGTAATACGCCGATCCCCCTGTCGGGGAGGGGAGATCCGCCCCCGTTATCGAGACGTCGAGGCGTTCCGGTCGCGCGGTCCAGACGGGTTCTCCCCCGGAGATGACCTCGATCCGTTCGATCGGAGCGGTCCCGTGCAACCGGGCGTCGAACCGGACGTCGCCGTCGCTCGGAAGGGATCGTTCCGATCCCATCACTGCATCGTTCACCGCGAAGTGACACCGGATCGGAACGCCGGAGGTGGCGTACGTTCGGCGTCGTTCCATGGCCCGCCAGATCGCCTCTCTCGTCCGCGAGGCTGCCAGAAAACACGTGAGTCCGGTCTCCGGAACCCCCTCGTGGGTGATGGTGGGAAATCCCCTGTGGTTGTCGGTTCCTCCGACGAAGCCGACTCGGTAGCCCGCTTCGAGCGCGTCGCGCACCGACGATCCGTTTCCGGTGTGTGTGACCCTCCACTCGTCGTCCGGAACGTCGGTTTCGTGGCAGCCGCGGCGCTGGACTATCTCGACGAGCCGGACCCGTTCGCAGCGCTCCGTCCAGTCGTACGCGCCCCAGTGGTCCCCGCCGTCGGCGTTCGGATGGTGCGGTACGACGACGGCGTCGTCCGGCCAGTCGTGGTGCTGGGGTAACCGGGGCGGCTCTCCGATGTCGATGTCGAAGTGCCCGAACGATGGCCACGGGTCCGGATCGGCAACCTCGGGTCCCGCTCCGGGAACGTTCGGACGGCGGAGGTAGACGTTCGCGTGGCCACGCGGGCCGCTCCACTCCCAGGCCGGTAGCGTGACGAACCGACCGGGTTCGTTCATCCGTTCGCCGGTCTCGACCGTCGACGCCCAGTCTTTCTCCCCCGGTGTGTGGTCGGTCGCGGCCACCACGTCAAGGTGGAGGTAGTCCCTGGCGTACTCGTACGCGTCCCGGAGCGAACGCTCGCCGTCGTGGGAGTATCGCGTATGGAAGTGAATACCGCCGAAGTAGTGACGCCAATCGCCGAGCGGTGACGCGAACAGAGCCGTGCTCGTCGCCGAGAGGTCGCGGTTATCGTCTGTCGCTGTGATCCGACACGGATCATCGCCAGTCACGTGGATCCCGTCGAGGTCGAATCGCCCTTCGGTCGCCGGCGAGGCGCGACCCTCGTCGGGAAGACCGCCAATCTCGCCGTCAGCCGTGAACGTGAGCGTCCCGTCGTACGTGTCGACCGGGTTCCCGTTCGCGTCTACCGCGAAGACCGTTCCGCTGTGTGTCCCGTTACCGGTCGGTTCTGGAGTGACGCGGAGCCGGAGACCGGCGACTGGTCCGGGACGTATCCGAACGGTCGTCGGTTCGTCGACGGGTTCGAACGTATCCCGGTTCGGATAGCGAACCCAGCACCCGAACGTCGGATCCTCTCCGGTGTGTGTCGAGGGCTGTCCATCCACGGTGAACTCGACTGACGCCCCGTTAGCGAGCGGTTCCGTCACCGTGACCGTACCGAGCGCGTAGCGGTTCGGGGCGACCCGCGACAGGAACCGCTCCCTGAACGGATCAGGCACTCGAGAAGTCACGTCGACCTTGCCGTCTCCGTTCGAGACACGCACGTCGCGGATCGACCAGCCCGACCGTGACAGCGTTCGATATCCGCCGAGCACCAGTTTGAGAATCGCGCCCGCGCCGAGTCCCTCCCGCGCAGTACACCGGACGGTAAAGCGCCGCACCCGGTCTTCGGTCGCGGTCATCTCAGTGGGTCCTCGAAACTCGGTGGCGAGGGGTACAACCATTGGGTTCTCATCCGGACGACAGCGTGTTAGCCGTTTCCCTCGACGGGTGTCTGCCAGCGGTCAGTAACGGTCGGGTGGCGCCGAACGGGAACCGCTCTCCACCGGCAGCCGAAGTGAGCCCTTCCGCTGGCCCAGCAGTTATGAGGAACCTGCCTGAAGTGAGCCCATGGCCGAAAACGAGCCCAACGTGCTCTTCCTGTTGAGCGACGAGCATAGTTTCAGATGCCTGAGTCACGCTGACGGCGAACGAGGTGAACCGGTCGAGACGCCGACGTTCGACCGACTCGCACGCAACGGAACGAACTTTGACCGGACGTACTGCCAGATGCCGCTCTGTACGCCCTCACGACTGTGCATGCTCACCGGCCGCGAAGTCCGCGCGTGCAACGCCTGGGGGAACAACTGTGTCCTGCCGCCCGACTGTCCGACGATTCCCGGGGCGTTCAGCGCGGCGGGCTACGACACCGCACTGGTCGGCAAGATGCACCTGGGCGGGTCCCGCCAGTTCGTCGGGTTCGACGACCGGCCGTACGGTGACCTCACTGGCGGCACCGGTCACCAGTGGGAGCCCACCCATCGCACGGGCGGCCTCTCGATGCTCGATCGCATCCGAGACGCCGGCGTGACGGAGATTCCAGAGAGTCAGCTTCAGGAGTACGCCACCACGCGCGAGTCGCTCGCTTGGATCCGCGAGCGCGAGGCGGAAAGCGATGACCCGTGGTTCCTGACGGCTTCGTTCTCGCGGCCGCACTTCCCGCTGACGGCCCCGCGGCGCTACCTGAACCGTTACTGGGACGTCGACGCGAACGAGCCGCGGGACCGGCTGACCGAACCGAAGGTCGGGCGCGAAGGGGACACGACCGACCACCCCATGACCCAGGGCGCTATCGAGGGGTTCCGGACCGACGAGATCGGCGAGACGGAGCGCCAGCGGGCACGGGCGTCCTACTTCGCCTGCGTCGACTTCCTGGACGACATCGTCGGCGAGTTCCTCGCCACGCTCGAACGGGACGGGTTGCTGGAGGACACGGTCGTCGTCTACGCGTCCGACCACGGGGAACTCGCGGGCGAGCACGGTCTGTGGTGGAAACACACCTGGCACGAGGCCGCGACGCGGGTGCCGTTCATCGTGGAGACGCCCGGTCATCGGCGGGGCGAACACGAACCGGCGACCGTCGAGACGCCGACGAGCCTGGCCGACCTGTTTCCGACACTCTGCGGTCTCGCGGGCGTCGACGCCCCCGCGGATCTCGACGGGACAGACCTCTCGACCGCCGTCGAGACCGGCGTCGAACCGGACCGCGGACCGGTCGTCTGCGACAACCTCATCCCCCGGTGGGGCGCGGGCACCGAGTTCCGAATGGTCCGCGACGGCGACTACAAGTACATCCAGTTCCGTGACGCGCCCGATCTCCTCTTCGACCTCGCTGCCGACCCCCTCGAACAGACGAACCTCGCTCGCGAAGCGTCCGGGTCGGACGTTTCCGGAGCCCACGCGGCGGAACTCGACCGGCTCCGAACTGTCGCCAACGAGACGATGGACTTCGAGGCGGCCGCGACCGAACGCGAGCGCGCGACGCTGGAAGACGACTACGCCCTCGAGGCACAGACACCGTCGCCGTCCGGGAACTGTTACCTGCGTGCCGACGGGCGGGTCGTCGACGCCGACGAACCGCTGTATGACCCCGACGTGGTGGTCGACGACCCCGAGAGCGCGTTCGCCGACTATCCGGAAGACTGAACTGATAACTGTAGACTATTTCCGGGTCGCACCGACCACGTTATCGGCGTTTACCGGTACATCGCTACAATAATCACTATGAGTAGGGACGCGAGCGCCGGGCACGACCTGTGTCTCTCGCCGAGGCCGGCAGCACCGCGGCACGTCCGAACCGATTCGACAGCGCGTCACCAGCGCGGGATCCCAGGTGATCCGGGTATCGGAGAATTACTCATCAGAGCGTGGATTTATTAACAGGTAGGTCCGACCCGGGACAAGTCGATGTCCAGTGCAGACGCTCACGGTGGATTCGAGAACATACGCGACGAGGTTGAGGGACATCCCATGCTGAACCTGTGGGAGTACGTCCGTCCCTACTGGAAGCGGCTCAGCGCTGGGGTCGCCGCTGCAGTCGTGATGCGGGTCGCGCGGCTCGTCCCGGTGTTTATAATCGCGGCAGCCATCGACCGCGTGATCACGCAAACGGGAGAGCCTGGCGTTCTCGCCGATCTCGGACTCTTGACGAGTCAGTCGATCGCCGGCGCATCGGCCGACGTTCGACTCGATCTCCTGTACCGGCTCTGTCTGCTGGCCGCGGGGGCGTACGTGCTCCAGGCGCTCGCCCAGTTCGCGACTCGATACCTGTTCAAGACGACCGCGCAACTGATCCAGCACGACCTCCGGCAGGACACTTACGACCACATGCAGCGCCAGTCGCTGGGGTTTTTCAACGACCATCAGACCGGTGCGATGATGTCCGTCATCAACTCCGACATCAACCGTCTGGAGAACTTCTTCAACGGCGAGATCCGCATGATTGTCCGCGCTATCGTCATGTTCGCCGCGGTCGGCGCGTACATGATCTACCTCGCGCCAGGGCTGGCACCGATCGCCCTGGCGCCCATGCCCATCCTTGCGTTCGTCACGGCGAAGTTCATCGTCTGGATCGAACCGAAGTACAAGCGCATCCGGGAGATGGTCGCGCGGCTCAACACCCGACTCGCGAACAACCTCGGTGGCGCGCCGGTGATCAAGTCCTTCGACCGATACGGGATCGAGTCGGACCGGGTCGGTGACCAGAGCGAAGCCTATCGCGACGAGAAGATCGAGGCGATCACGGTCCGACGGATGTTCTTCTCGTCGCTCAGAGTGATCATCGGTGCGACGTTCGTCCTGATCCTCTTTTTCGGCGGCCAGAGCGCTATCGCGGGAGGGCTGTCCGCCGGTGCGTTCGCCGTGTTCTTCATGCTCCTCCGCCGACTCGACGGCCCGATGACGCGGATCGGGAAGACCGCGAACAAGTACCAGAAGGCCCAGTCGAGCGCGGAGCGAGTGTTCGGGATCCTCGGTCACGAGCCCGCGATCACGTCGCCGGTCGACGCCTACGACCCCGACGAAGTCGATGGGGAGGTCGACTTCGAGAACGTCACGTTTCGCTACGACGACCACGACGAGGTCATCCTCGACGGCGTGAGTCTCGACGTGCCCGCGGGCACGACGGTCGGCCTCGCGGGGACCAGCGGGTCCGGCAAGTCGACGCTGCTGAAGCTCGTCTCGCGGTTCTACGACGTGAACGACGGGGCAGTTCGGGTCGACGGCGTCGACGTCCGCGACTACGAGATACAAACGCTCCGCGACGAGGTCAGCGTCGTCGAACAGGACCCGTACATGTTCTCGGGCACGATCTACGAGAACATCGCGTACGGCGACCGAGAGATATTCCGCACGCTCTACGAGTCCGAAGCCGATACCGTACCCGAGTGGGCCGACCGCGAGATCCGTCAGGCGGCCGCGGCCGCGGGTGCGAAAGCGTTCGTCGAGGACCTCCCCGACGGGTTCGAGACGCAAGTCGGTGAACGCGGTGTGAAGCTCTCGGGTGGCCAGCGTCAGCGCGTCTCTATCGCTCGCGCGCTGCTCAACGACCCCGCGATCGTCGTGCTGGACGAGGCGACGTCCGACGTCGACACCGAGACCGAGGAGATCATCCAGCGGAACCTCGACCGCCTCGTCGAGGACCGGACCGCCTTCGTCATCGCGCACCGCCTCTCGACGATCCGGGACGCCGACCGCATCGTCGTCATGGAAGACGGCGAGATCATCGAGACCGGTTCGCACGAGGGACTTCTCGACGCCGCCGGAACGTACGCCGGCCTCTGGGACTCGCAGGCGAACGCGGACGCCGACCCGGTGAGCGCCGACGACTGACGGCAACAGGACGTGACAAAGAGACTATGACACCGGAGACAAGACCGAACATCCTCGTCATTCAGACGGACCAGCACAGCAAGCGCGTCACCGGTTGTTACGGGAGCGATACCGTTCGGACACCGAACGTCGACCGCCTCGCGGCCGAGGGGATGCGGTTCGAGAACGCGTACTGTCCGGCCCCCATCTGCGTCCCGAGTCGAATGAGTTTCATGACGGGGCGTACACCGTCGAACAACCGCGTCTGGACGAACAAGAATATCCTCAGCTCGGACATCCCGACCTGGGCGCACGTACTGGGCAAGGCGGGTTACGAGACGGCGTTGGTAGGTCGGATGCACTTCGAGGGACCGGACCAGCGTCACGGGTTCGAGCGACGCCTCGTCAGCGAACTCGGCTTTCTGACAGGGCATCCAGGTCGTTCCGAACCGCCGTGGACAGGGGAGTTCAGCGGCGTGTCCGGACCATGTCGCCGGTCGGTCGAGACGTCAGGGACAGGGACGACCCAGTACCAACAGTTCGACGAGCGGGTGACCGAAGCCGCCGTCGACTATCTCCGCGAACAGGGCCGAGGAACGGACGCGCAACCTTTCGCCGCGGTCGTCGGATACATCCTTCCTCACTGCCCATTCATCGCACCCGCGGACCTGTTCGAATACTACTACGACCGTGTCGATGTGCCCCACCCGGACGGTGACCAGCCGGAGTCGATCGAGGTGTTCCGTCGAAACCGGGGCGTCCTCGACCCCCCTTCGGACGAGCGGGTTCGGATCGCTCGCGCCGCGTACTTCGCGCTCTGTGAGTACGTCGACGGACTCGTCGGACGCGTACTCGAGGCGCTGGAACGGGCCGGTCTCGCGGAGGAGACGCTGGTCGTCTACTGTTCTGACCACGGTGAGATGGCGGGTGAACACGGCTGCTGGTGGAAGCAGAACTACTACGAGGGAAGCGTCGGCGTCCCGCTGGTCGCCCGACTCCCGGGCCGCATCGAAGCGGGGTCCGTCTCGGACGCCGTGGTCAACCTCACTGACCTCGGACCGACGTTCGCGGAGGTCGCCGAAACGAACTTCGAGACGCCGGTCGATGGACGGTCGCTGTGGCCGACGCTCACGGGAGACCACCCGGACGACTGGGTCGACGAGACCTACAGCGAGTTCGTCGACAACATGTGCGGCGACGTGGGGCCGACCAGGATGATCCGCTCGAACCGGTGGAAACTGTGGGAGTACCCCGGCACGGACGTCCCGCCCGCGCTGTTCGACCTGGAGGCAGATCCGAACGAACGAACCGATCTCGGCCGGGACCCGAGACACGCGGATACGAGAGAGCGCCTCCGGGAGAAGCTGTACGACGACTGGGACCCGGGAGACGTCGAGCGGCGGTGCGTCCGACGTGAAGACCGGTTCCGTTCGCTTTCCGAGTGGGGACGGACGGTCGAGCCCGACCACCTCGAGTCAGTCGACTTTCGTCCCCGCGACCACGACGACCTCGAACTGTTCTGACTCCGTCGGTTCCCCGGTCAGGTTCGGGCGGTGTCGACGCGGAACCGATCAACGTCTTCTCGCCACTGCTTTCCGAAAATCAGCGACGTGTCGCCGTGAGCAATGGCAAGCGGTTGTCCTATCCGGCGTCTTCGGGTTCGGGACTCTCAAGCCGACAGTCGAATCGGAGGAGGGACGGCCAGTCCGTCCCCGCGTCTCCGACACAGAGCCCCCACGTTATGCCCGGTCCGTAACCGTCCCGGAAGTCGTCTCGCCTGTAGGGCCCGGGGGCTTTCGGCGGGTCCGCGTCGGCGGCCTTCCAGAAATGTATGCCGTCGTCGCTGTACTGCAAGGTGTTTCCCTGGAGACCGCTATCGGAAACGAGGCAGGCGACGCCGTCGCCGTGGGGCCACACGCAGACTTCGTGACCGCTGTTGAGTACGGGGTTCCCGTCGTACTTCGTCCACGGACCGAGCGGGTCGTCGGCCCGGGCGAGGCCCATCTTCGTTAGCTGGGGGCTCGTGTCCCACTGTCTCCCCTTGTAGTACATCCAGTACCGACCGTTTCGCGGCACGATGCAGGTGTCGTCGACCCGGAGACTATCGAACGCATCGGGGTCATCGCTACAGCGTAGGACCGGGCTCTCGGGCTGTTTGGTCCACGGGCCGTACGGCGAGTCCGCTACCGCGACCCCCACAGCTCCCTTGGTCGTCTGCCGGTACCGTTTCCACTCGATCGGCATCGCTGTGTAGTACAGGTAGTACTTCCCCCCTGTAGCCAGGATAGTGGGCGTGAAAACACCGCACTCGTCGAAACTACCCGAATCGCCGCGCCCGATAGCTTCGCCCTCCTCCTCCCAGTGGACCCCGTCCTCGGAGGTCGCGTGCCAGATCGTGGCAGTGAAGCCGTGATTCGGGAGGGCGTTTCCGGCCACGTTCCGCGAATACCAGACGTGATACAGGCCGTCTCGCTCGATAACTGGGCTGGGATCGCGGCGCGTCACCCCCTCCTCGTGTGGAAAGACCCGCCGATACTGAAAATCGTATCCGGCCAACCGGTCGAACGGGTTGGCAGATACTTTTCTCTCCTGTTGGGACTCGTCGCTCCGGTCAGGACCCATACACAGCGATTCGAACGCGCACCTCTTAAAGTGGGTTCCTCCAAGCGGGAATTCCGTGTCCGCGGTAGCGACTAGTGTGACATCGCGAGAACAGCCCACGACGCTGGATTCCGGGGTCCTCGTCGGTCGCCATCCCCGTCAGCGGTTCGAAAACGTGGAGGTATCCTTTTGATTCTGGCGCGAGATGCGAGTGGTATGTCCGAAAGTCGACCGAACATCGTCTTCATAATCACGGACCAGCAGCGACTCGACACTATCAACGCACTCGGGGCGAGCCACATGGACACGCCGAACATGGACCGCCTCGTCGAGGAGGGCGTCTCATTCACGAACTGTCACGTTACTGCCCCGTCCTGTGCGCCGTCGCGCGCGAGCCTCTTCACCGGTCACTACCCGCATACGACGGGCGTCTACAAGAACGGCGACCGGTGGACCCGCTCGTGGGTCGAAGACCTCTCCGAGGCGGGCTACTACACGGTCAACGTCGGGAAGATGCACACGGCGCCGTACGACACGCCGCTCGGGTTCGACGAACGATACGAGGTCGAGAACAAGGACCGATATCTCGGGGCCGTGCCGGCGGGCGAACCACCGCTGCCGGGCGAGAAGTTCTATCTCGACGAGTGGGACCGGGCGCTACAGGCGCGCGGGCTCGTGAAACAACAGCGCGAGTTCTATCGCCAGTGGGACGACTACGAGGAACGGCTCGGCGCCTTCGAGTGGGAGCTCCCGAAAGACGCCCATCCCGACGTCTTCGTCGGGGAGTTCGCCGAGCGGTGGTTGGACCACATGCCGAGCCTCGACCGCCCGCTGTTCATGGAAGTCGGCTTCCCGGGGCCACACCCGCCGTTCGACCCGGTACCCGAATACGCCGAAGAGTATCTGGACCGGGACCTGCCGATGCCGGACGTCTCGCCGGAGGACCTCGAGGGGCAACCGGCGCCGATGGAGGCGCTGCGCGAACACCATCAGGAGATAGACCACGACTCGGTCACGCACCACCTCGACGCGACCGACGAGCAACTCCACCGTCAGCGCGCGTACTACTACGCGAACGTCGCGATGATCGACGAACAGGTCGGCAACATCCTTGACGCTCTCGAGGCCAACGGACTCGACGACACCGTCGTCGTGTTCACGTCCGACCACGGGGAGATGCTTCACGACCACGGCCACATCCAGAAGTGGACGATGTACGAAGAGGCCACGCGCGTTCCGACTATCGTCTGGTCTCCCGATCGGTTCGAGAGCGGAACTGTCGACGACCTCGTCTCGCTGTTCGACCTCGGGCCGACCGTTCTCGACATCGCCGACGCGCCTGTCGACGATTCCATGGAGGCGGAATCGCTCGTCCCGGCGCTCGAAGGCGAGGCGTACTGGTCCGGACGCGACGTCGTCTTCGCCGAACACGTCGGAACCGGTATCCTCACTGGCACGCGGTTCATGACGATGGTCCGGACCGAGGACTGGAAACTCGTTCACTTCGTCGACCACGACGAGGGTCAGCTGTTCGACCTCGACGCAGACCCCGACGAGACGGAGAACCTGTGGGACGACCCCGACGTGCAACACGTCAAACGAGAGCTACTCGACGACCTCCTCGAATGGCGCATCGAGAGCGGTATCAGAACGGCCGACTGGGCCGAAGAGTTCAGATAACCCCCCGAAGCGGGGGAATTTATTACTCCGGGAAAAGTGAAGATGACGCATGGCCGAACGCCAGATCGAGCGGAGTTTCAGCGAACCCAACCTCCGCCTCACGTGTGACTGCGGGTGGGGCGGACACGACGACGATATCGAGTCGTGGGAGGTCGAAAGCGAGCGAGACAGAGTGGTCCGCGTCTGTCCCGCCTGCAGCGAGCCCGTGCCCGAGTGGGGCGCGCTCGGGCCTATCGAAGGGGCTGCCCGGACCGCGAGAGGCTCTCTCCGTGCCGCCTTGACCGACTCCGGGCATCTCCCCCGATGAACCGGGCCGGGGGAATCGACCCACGATCGCGAAAATAATCAGCACTTCGTCCAGTCGACGGAATGGGTACATTGATACGCCTCACGGGACCTCTTGGGAGATATGCACCGGATCGAACGCGAAGACGACGGTATCGCGGTATCGGTCGACTTCTCTACTCCCGACCGGGCGCTCTCTATCGAACGTGACGGACAACAGGTCGTCGCGCCGTCTCCGGTCGGAATTTCGACGCCGGACGGCGAGTTTCCGGAGGACTACGAGTTCGTCGGACGGGACTCGTCGACCGTGACCGAGACAGTCCGGACCAGTCGCGGGAAGCGACGCGTACACGACCACCGGGCCGAAAGCGCGGAGTTCGCATTCGAATCGTCCGACGGTCGAACCCTGGTCTTCGAGGTGCGAGTCGCGGACGACGGCGTCGGCTACCGGTACCGGGTCGGCGGTGACGGACGGCTCTCCCTGTTCGGCAGTCGCCCGGGCCTCGGCGCGGACGACAGCGGGTTCAGAGTACCGGCCGAGTCTCTCGGCTGGCTCTTCGAATACGGCGTCGACCACGAGTCGGTCGGCCGACACTACTCGGCCCACCGTGTGGACGGGGAGTTCTCCATGCCGGGGCTTTTCTACACCGGCGAGTGCTGGGTGCTCATCGCCGAAGCGGGCGTGGACGGGACCTACGCGGCGTCCAGGCTGTCGAGCGACGAAGCGTCGACGCTGTTCGAGTACCGAATGCCGAGAACGATGGTACACGCTCGCCTTCCCACGTCGACGCCGTGGCGCGTCGCGATCGTCGGGGACATCGAAACGATCGGTTCCTCGTCTCTCGTGCCACAGCTCGTCGGGGACGCGCGCGTCGATCCGGGCGCCGACTGGGTCGAACCCGGACGCGTCGCCTGGTCGTGGTGGTCGGACAGTTCGAGCACTGCCGACGCGCAGGTGCAGCGCGAATACATCGACTACGCGTCCGAGCGAGGGTGGGAGTACGTCCTCATCGACGCCGACTGGGACGCGACGGACGTCCCGGGACTCGTCGACTACGCCGACGAGCGCGACGTCGGGATTTTCCTGTGGGCACACTGGACAGACCTGCATCGAAGCGACGAACGCGAACGGCGACTGGACAGATGGGACGACTGGGGAGTCGCCGGGATCAAGGTAGACTTCATGGATAGCGACGACCAGGGCCGCCACCAGTTTTACGACGAGATCGCCGAATCGACCGCCGAACGGGAACTGCTGGTCAACTTCCACGGCTCCGTCGTTCCGACGGGCCTGTCCAGTCGCTGGCCGCACGTCTTGAGCTACGAGGGAGTCATGGGCGCCGAACACTACCACGCCAAGGCGCTTCCACCGGAGCACAACGTCGTGCTGGCGTTCACACGGAACGTCGTCGGGCCGATGGATTACACGCCGGTGGCGCTCTCGACCGACAATCGAGTCACCTCTGACAGCCACGAGCTCGCGCTCTCGGTCGTCTTCGAGTCGGGGCTCCAGCACTTCGCGGACAGTCCCGAGACGTACGCCGGTCGACCGAACGCGGAGTGGTTCCTCGAACGCGTTCCCGCGGCGTGGGACGAGACGACCGTTCTGAGCGGATGGCCGGGGAGTTGCGCGAGCATCGCGCGCCGCCGGGGCGACGAGTACTTCGTCGGGACGATCTGTGCGGGCGAAGCGAGAACGCTCGACGTGTCTCTCCCGTTTCTCGACGAGTCACGGGACGGAACACTTCTCAGAGACGGTGAGAACGGTAATTCGATCGTCAGAGAGCAGATAACCGTCGGTCCCGGCGCGGATCTGACTGTCTCAGTCGCGCGACACGGCGGCTTCAGCGTGCATCTCCCGGGGGAGTAAGAGGCGCTCCGGTCGATCACCATCTCGCCGGCATCGAGTTTGCCGACCGGCTACGACACTCCTATCGGACGCCGTTGCCTGCTCCCCCTACCTGTGGGTCACCGCGGTCGGTCTGTCATCGTTCTCCGTCGATATACGCATGCAACGCCGTTTCGAGTCGGTCGACGACGTCGGGATGGTCCGCCGCGACGTCCTCCGTCTCGTTCGCGTGCACGTCGTAGAGGATCGGTTCCCGCTCGCGACGACGGCGCTCGGCGATTTCGGGGGCCAGAATCATCGGTTCGTGCTCGCTTCCCCGGCGATGTGTCGGCTCGTACCCCTCGATCAACTTGTACCGCCCGTCGTACACCATCCGCCAGGCGCCCAGTCCCGAATAGACGACGTCGCGCGGCACGGGACCCGCCCCAGCGAACGCATCGCGCATCGACCTGCTGTCGACGTCGCCGGCGTCGAGGCCGGCGTAGTCGAGGAACGTCGCGTGCAGGTCGAGAATCGTGACTGGATCAGTGATCTGCTCCCGGTCGGCGACACCGGGCCCCGCAGCGATCAGGGGAACGCCGACCGAGGCCTGGTGTGGCGAGAGCTTCTGCCACTGTCCGTGGTCGCCGAGCATCTCCCCGTGGTCACTACTGAAGACTATCAGTGTGTCCTCTAGTTCACCCCGTGCCTCGAGATCGTCGAGGAACCGGCCGACGCACCGATCGATGTGTTCGACCATCGCCGCGTAGTTCCGCCGCACCTCCTGATGCGCCTCCGGGGAGACGTCCAGGTCGCTGTCGACGGGAGAGGGGAACTCGACCGGCGGGTCCCGGTACCAGCCGTGCATCTCCTCGGTGACGTCCCAGTGGTGGTGGGGGTTCTGGAAGTTCACCTCCAGAAACCACGGTCGGTCCTCGGGCGCAGACTCGAGCAGATCGATCGCGTTCCGCGTGATCCACTCGTCGTAATACGCCTCCTGTGGAAGCGGCGAAGGGAACGTCGCCGTCCATCTCCCCTCTTCCAGTCGACGCTGATGGTCCCGGATGTAGTCCTCCAGATACCCCTCATCGGCCAGATACGCCGTGTAGGGGTCACGGGGAACTCGGTTCGGATCCTCGAGGTAGCGGTAAACCGCGCCGTTCAGCCCCGCGTTGAACTTCCCGTCCGAGTATCCCCACCGCTCGACGCCGTGGTCGCCGCTCAGTCCAAGCGTGAAATCGGTGGTGAGGTCGAACTTGCCACACCCCATCACGTGGTAGCCGGCCTCATCGCGCAACCGTCCGTAATACGTGGGTTGCGAGAGCGGGTAATCCGCGTCGTTCCCGAGGACGCCACAGCGGTCGTACTCCATCCCGGAGGCCAGCGCCGCTCGCGACGGGTTGCAGACTGGGCTGGGACAGACGGCCCCGTCGAACCGCGCCCCGCGGTCCGCGAGCGACTCGACGTTCGGCGTTCTCACCGGGACGTTGTCGTTCCAGCTGAACCAGTCCGGCCGTTGCTGGTCGGTGAAAAGAAAGAGTATGTTCGGTGTCTCGGTCACGCCCGCTCTACCGCACTCGCGCCATTAATAGTTTCCCTGAAGGCCTCACCGGGTTGTTAGGGCGGGTAACGGCGTCTCCCCGGACCGTCGGAATCGGCGCCCCTACGCCGCGCGTCGTCTGTCGTCGTCCCGGGAGCGAGTTGTCGTCGGCGTGAGAATCCGGCATTCCCCGGATGGGGTAGGAAGCCGTTGACGGGAGGCGTGCGCTGATGGGTGAGCGCCGCGGCGAACGCGGGGATCGAACGACAAGTCAGTCGGAGAAACCCTCAAGAAGGAACGCGGTGATGGTGGGCCTGTGCCCGAAACAGCGACCGAACCCAACATCCTGTTTCTCTTCACCGACGAACAGCGTCCGGACTGGCTTGGTCCGGACCCGGAAGTCCCGGTCCGGACTCCGAACATCGAGCGTCTCGTCGACCGGGGGACCTGGTTCAGGGACGCCGTCTGCCCGTCCCCGGTGTGCAACCCGTCGCGGGCCTGTCTCGCGTCGGGGTACGAGTACGACCGCTGTGGAGTCCCGGGAAACAGTGTCGATTACCCGCCGAATCGGACGACATACTACGAGCGGTTGCGCGACGAGGCCGGCTACCACGTGATGGGGACCGGGAAGTGGGATATCACGTCGGGGTTCCCGCTCGGCCTCTCGGGAAACCGGAACTGCGAACAGTGGGGGTTCTCGGACACGCGGTTCATCCCGGCGAAAGGGCAGACCGTCCGACGGATCATCGACGATCCGAACGACGAGCCACGCGACCCGTACACCGCCTACCTCGACGAGCGGGGCTCGCTCGACGACATCGTGGAAGACTACGAGCGCAGACGGGCGGCCGGGAACACGACGAAGTGGATCGCGACCTACCCCACACCGCTCGACCAGGAGGAGTATTACGACGAGTGGATCACCCGCGCTGGACTCGACCTGATAGACGACGCGCCGGACGACGAACCGTGGTTTCTGGAGGTGAACTTCCAGAACCCGCACTTCACCTGGGACGTCACCGAGGAGATGCACGGCTGGTACCGGGACCCGCCGGTCGAGTTTCCCGACCCGGTCGACTGCGACCTGAGCGTTCCGCCGGGGACACACCAGGAGATACGGCGGAACTACGCGGCGATGGTCGAACACATCGATCGGTGCGTCGGCCGGTTCCTCGACGATCTCGAGGCGCGAGGCGAACTCGAAGACACTCTGATCGTGTTCTCGAGCGACCACGGAGAGATGCTCGGCGACCACGGACAGTGGCAGAAGCTCTCGCCACACCAGGCGTCGGTCGGCGTCCCGCTCGTCGTAGCCGGTCCGGACGTCGCCGACCGGGACCCCATCGACGACCCCGTTACGATCCTCGACCTGCACGCGACGTTCCTCGACTACGCCGGCCTCGACGCCGGCGACGTCGACAGCAGGTCGATGCGGGACTGTCTGGCCGGTGGCGACACGCCCAGGGACGTCGTCTACTCCGGTCTCGGCTCCTGGCGGATGGCGTACGACGGGCGGTACAAGTTGATCGAGGGGTACGAGCCGGACCACCGATACGCCGGTCAGTTCGAACCGATGGCGGTCGAACCGGAGAACGGTCGCCGTCGCCGGGCCGAACGCCCGCAGATCCTCCACGACGTCCCCGAGAGCGAATCCGAGAACGTCGCGGACGAAAACCCCGACATCGTCGACCGTCTCGCGGTCGACCTGGACGCGTTCATCGACGGGCGCGCGTGAGCGAAAACGCGCCAGGTCGGGCTGTCTCCTGGTCCGTGGAAGTAGCCGGGGTCGCGAGTTCGGAACTGCCCGCGACTCGGAAAACTCGGTTTTATGTGTCGACCGGCAGAACTATGCGTCGATGCAGTTCGTTCGATACTCCAGCGGTGGACAACCACAGTACGGTGTCCGCACAGACGACGGAATCGTTCCGCTAACCGGTACGGCACTCGAACCCCTAACGTTCGAGAAACTGACAAACGAGTCGTATCTCGACCGCGTGCGAACGCTGATCGAACGTGAGCAGGCCGATGTCGACCCCGACGACGTCAACCTACTGGCACCTGTTTCGTCCCCGAACAAGGTCGTCTGCGTCGGTCTCAACTATCACGACCACGCCGAAGAACAGGACGAAGAAGTTCCAGAGCGACCGTTACTGTTCGCGAAGGCGCCGTCGTCCGTGACGAATCCCGGAAACCCGATCGTCCACCCGGACGGCATCGAACAGGTCGACTACGAGGTCGAACTGGCCGTCGTGATCGGTCGCGAAGCGCGTCACGTCGCTCGAGAGGACGCCCGGGAGCACGTCGCAGGATACACCGTTCTGAACGATGTGAGCGCGCGCGACGCGCAGTTCGACGACGGGCAGTTCTTCCGCGGCAAGAGCTACGAGACGTTCGCGCCGATGGGGCCCGCGCTCGCGACCGGTGACTTCGATCCGAACGGCACGGACGTCGCCCTGCGAGTCAACGGGGAGACCAAACAGGAGTCGAACACGTCAGAGTTCATCTTCGATGTCGACGACCTCGTCGCGTACATCTCGGACGTGATGACTCTCAGACCGGGAGACGTTATCTCGACAGGGACGCCGGGAGGAGTCGGAATATTCAGGGACCCCCCGGAGCTGTTGTCAGCCGGCGACGACGTCGCCGCCGAGATAGAAGGGATCGGCACTCTCGAGAATCCGGTCGTCGCCGAGCGATAGGGACCGCCACGTCCGTCTTCTCGGAACTCCGCTCAGTCTCTCCGCTGTCAGAGGAACCGCATGCAGATCGGAGACACGACTTCCAGGCGCCGGTCTGTCTGCGAGAGTCGACCCGTTGCCTCGTCAATCCGGAACGTCTCGACCGCGTCGCTGCGCATGTTCTCGACGTACAGAAACCGTCCCTCCGGATCGATAGCGAAGTCTCGCGGCCAGTGACCGCGGGTCGACTCGTGGCCGACGACTTCGAGACCGCCGGTGTCCGCATCGGCGGAATACGCGACGATACTATCGTGTCCCCGATTCGACGCGTAAACCCACTCACCCGACGGGTGGACGTGTACGTCAGCACACTTGTTCTCGCCGTCGTAGTCGCCCGGTAACGTTCCGACTGTCTGGACCGAACTGAGCGCTCCAGTGTCTGGGTCGCGCTCGAAGGCAGTGACAGAGGCGCCGAGTTCGTTGACGACGTACCCGACCCGACCGCTCGGATGAAAGGCGAGGTGGCGCGGCCCGGTTCCGTCCGGGACCCGGACGAAAGGCGGGTCCGCCGGAACGAAGGTCCCGTCGCCGAACTCGACCTCGTAGACCCAGATCCGCTCGCCTTTCATGTCGGGGGCGTACACGAACCGATTCTCAGGGCCGGGAACGATGCAATGGGGGTGCAGGGTCCGCCCTTCGGTCGACGCTTCGCTCCTCGAACCGGGCCGAACGGTATCGGAAGACGGACCGATGCCCCCGTCCTCGCGGATCGGGAACGCGGCGACCGTCTCGCCCGAACCGTTGGCGACGAAGACGTAGCTCCCGGTGGCGTCGACGCTGACGTAGGCCGGTCCCGCGCCCTCGCTCGAGCGCTCGTTCAGTTTCGTCAGGTCGCCGCTGGACCGGTCGACGCGGAACGCGCTCAGCCGACCACCGCCAACCCTGTCGACCGTGTAGACGTGCGACCGATCCGGATGGACGGCGGCGTACGCGGGCTTCCCTGTCGGAGTCCGCGACACCATTTCTAGTTCGCCGTCCGCGTCCGAACGGAACGTGTAGACACCGCCCTGCTCGCCCTCGCGGTGTGAACAGACGATGCTGAGAGCGTTTGAGGTCTCCGTCATACGTGATAGTTGAACGAGTTACTCCATGTATGCTTGATAATCGGCAATAATCGCGAGATCGACAGGGACCCCCTCAGGCAACCGTCGTGGTCCGATATCAGGTCGAACCAGCCGTCGACGCCAGCGCGTCGCTTTGCTCCCGCAGTTTCTCGATCGCTTCAAGCGTCGTCTCGGCGTTATCCCGGGTCGCGAGGACCTCTTTCGGGAGCGCGACAGCCTCGGACTCGTAGATCCGCTCCGCTACCGGGCAGTGGCAGCTCCCGTACTCGGGTTCGGCGCCGTAGAGGAGATCGGGGTCGATCTCCGCGAAGGCGGGGTTCCGGTAGAGCGGGTCGTTGTGGGCCGTGTGACACGGGATCCCCTCGGCCTGGAGCGCCTCGACGAAGGTATCGCGGTGGGTGCCGTCCCACACCGTCGCGTCGAACCGCAGGAAATAGAAGTAGTAGCCCCGGTTCGTGATCCGCGGGTCGTCCCGGAGAGTCGCGATCCCCCGGACGTCCGCCAGGCGCTCGGCGAGGTATCGACCGTTCGCATGTCGCGTTTCCGTCTGCGTTTCGAGGCGGTCCAACTGGTCGAGGAGGAGCCCACCGAGGAATTCCGAGAGTCGGTAGTTCCCCGCCGGAACGCGGTGCTCGTACTTGCCTCCGTCCCGGGCGCGACCGAGATTGACGTGCGGATAGATCCGGTCGGCCAGCTCGTCTTCGTCGTACGTGACCGCGCCGCCCTCGCCGCAGGTGAGCGGTTTTCCCTGCTGGAAACTGAAACACCCAACGTCGCCGAGAGAGCCGACCTTCTCTCCTCGCCACTCGGTCCCGTGGGCCTCTGCAGCGTCTTCGACGACATACAGGTCATGTTCGTCCGCGATCTCCAGGATGCGGTCCATGTTCGCGGGGTAGCCGCCGTAGTGAACGACCTCGATAGCCTTCGTTCGGTCCGTTATCGCGGCCTCGACCGCGTCCGGGGACAGCTGATAGGTGTCCGGGTCGACATCGACGAAGACCGGAACGCCGTTCTCAAGGACGATGGCGGACGCCGAGGCGAAAAACGTGACGGCGGGAACGATCACCTCGTCACCGGGCCGGAGACCGATGCCTTTGAACGCCAACTGGAGCGCCTGCGTACCGTTCGGAACGGTGGTCGCGTGTTCGGTCCCCACGTAGTCGGCGAACGCGTCTTCGAACCGGGCCACGTTCGACTCGTCGTCCTCGAAATAGAAACCCGCGCTGCACCACTTCCCGCTCTCCAGCGTTCGTCGCAGTGTCTCGCGCTCCCGGTCGTCGAACACGGGCCAGTCGCCGGCCAGTCCGCCGGGAGCGACGGGGCTCCCGCCGTGTATCGCTAAGTCGGGCATCGAGATATCGGTCACGGCCCGAGTATATAAGACTCCTGTCGGTCGGACACCCCACCGCGGTCACCGGGAACGCGATCTCCCGACTGCCGACATCACCACCCGAGTCAGTTCCTGACCTCCGTGACTTTACGGCGCTTGCTCCCCGCCGGTGCGGGGCCACTCCGGTCCACGAGGGTGACGAGACGGATCTGGGACCGGTCGGTTTACGTTGCTGTGTCGATATGATTCGACGGTGACGAACGTCGTACTGATTCACACGGACGACACCGGACGATACGTCGGCCCGTACGGACATCGGGTCGAGACACCGGCGCTCGAGCGACTGGCCGACGAGGGTGTCCTGTTTCGGAACGCGTTCTGTGCAGGTCCGACCTGTTCCCCGGCCCGCGGCGCGCTGCTGACGGGACAGTCGCCCCACTCTAACGGATTGGTGGGACTCGCCCACCGCGGTTTCGCGATGGAGAACTACGACCGCCACCTCGCCGGCTATCTCTCGCGGAACGGGTACGAGTCGGTACTCGCCGGACAGCAACACGAGGCCGACCCCGCGGGACTCGACACGGACGTCGACGACCGGCAGCAGAACCGCTACGACGCCGCCCGCGAGGTGCTCGGGTACGACCGCACGCTCGACGGCGACGTCGATGGCGTCCGCGATATCCTGATCGACCACGAGCGAACCCGCCGGGACCTCGCCAATTCGGCGGCCGCAGCTTCGTACGTTCGTGACCACGCGGGCGAAGAGACACCGTTTTTCCTCTCGGTCGGGCTCTGGAACACGCACGACCCGATGCCTCTGGACCAGGACCGCGTCGATCCGGATCGCGTTTCCCCACCCCGCCGGCTCCCGGATGTCCCCGCCGTTCGTGAGGAAACGGCGGCGTTTCGGGTACTCGTCGAGTACGTCGACCAGTGTGTCGAGACAGTCGTCGACGCCCTCCGCGAGTCTGGGCAACTCGAGGAGACGCTTCTGTTGTTCACCACCGACCACGGCGCCCCGTTCCCGATGATGAAGGGGTCGCTCTTCGACGGTGGAATCGAAGTCGCCCTCCTCGCCCGCTTCCCCGACGACCATCGGGTGGAAGACGGGGGAGGCAACGCTCAAGACGCACTCGTATCGCACGTCGACGTGTTTCCGACGGTCTGCGAATACCTCGATATCGACGTTCCCTCGTGGGTCGAGGGGAACTCGCTTTTGCCCCTCGTACGGGGAGAGACCGACCGGATCCGAGAGGCGGTATACAGCGAACTCTCCTATCACGGGACCTACGAACCCAAGCGATGTGTCAGGACGGAGCGGTACAAGTACATTCGTCGCTTCGACGGGGTGGGCGCTGACTGGACGAACGTTCCGGGCGGTCAGAGTGCCTCGTTCCTAGAGGGAGCGGGACTCTATGAGCGCGACCGGCCACAGGAGGCGCTCTACGACTGCTACGTCGATCCCGCCGAGCGTGAAAACCTCGTTGACGACCCGGACCACGCGGCGGTATACGAAGAGCTCTCGGACCGGCTCGAAGACTGGATGCGAGAGACGGACGACCCGCTGCTCGACGGGCGTGTCCCGGCGCCCGACGGCGCCCGCGTCGAACGCAGGGATTGACTCACGCCCGGGCCGCGTCGGGTCCATCGATCTCTCGCGGAGCGTTCAGACGCGCGAATCCACTACCACTCGAAGCGTTTGGGGCCTTGTCAGTCAGTGACGCAACGATCGTCGCCGACCGCCGGCGTCCGGTGGTCGTCCCGGGTGACGGGCACGGTAGTCCGGGTCACACCATCTCGCGACAGATCCGCCGGAACTCGACTATCGATTCGGGAGCGATGACCGACGTTCGGACCTCGTACCCGACCCGCTCCAGGTCAGCGAGCGTCGGGATGTACCCGATGTATCCGTTGGCGTACCCGACCGGCATGAGCGGTTCGCTCGCGGCGGCTTTGAGATCCAGACCGTGGCCGACGAACACCTCGGCCGGAACGCCGAGGAGACCGACGGGGCCGACCGAGACGTGCTGAAGAGTGACCGGGAACCGACTACATCCCCAGTCGGCCAGAGCAAGTAGTTCCTCGACGTACGAGAGGTCCCGTTCTAACCGCTGGCTCTCCCGGTTACCGTCGGCCGCATCGCGTTCCGACCGCAACGTCTCGCGCCGTTCCACCAGCGACTCGGTGTCAGGTACTGCCTTGACATCGAATCGGACCTCGCGCTGGTCGACAGTGATCGGCGCGCAGTCCGCGGGTGAGGCCGTTCGCGCGTCCTGATACCCCGCCAGGACGGCGTCGGCGATCGTCTCGCCGGTCTCGGTCATGAACTCGTACATCGCGTCGCTATCTCTGTCGATCGACCAGTCCAGGGGGTTGATATCGCCCGTGGCCCCGTTGAGGAACAGCGTCTCGGCCCCGATTTCCGCATCGATACGGTCCGCGACGACCCCGGGCCAGTCGGCGGACACCCGTGCCTCGCTGGCGGTGAGACACACCGGATGACAGGCGAAGTTATAGACCACCAGTTCCGCTCCCGAATCCGTCGCGACCCGAAGGACGTGGACCTCCGGGTCGATCTCTCCCGCGGGGACCCGCGGTTCGTCGCTCATCGGGCCGACCCGGCGGCGGTTCTCGGAGGCCGCTGTCGTCTCCGCGCGGCCGAACTGGAGCGACGCCGGTTCCAGGTTCGCGTGCGCGGTCTCGAGCGCGTCGGCGGTAGTACGCTCTACCTCTCGGAGAAACGCCTGGTCGACGTCTTTGTCTCGGTGAGAGGGTTTGAGTTCTATCGTCCGGTTCGGAAGGTGCGGCCCGGAGTGTGTGTGCGTCGCGGCGACCGTGAGGGAGTCCAGCGGGACTCCACGCTCCCCGAGACGGTCGCTGATGGCCGCGCGCGTCTCACGGGAGACCAGAAAGACGTCGAGCGAAGCGATGCCGACCGTCGTCGCCCCGTCCGAGAGCACCAGCGCCGTGACGCCGAGCGAGTCGTGCGTTTCAGTCGCGATCCGCTCGTCTCCGTAGCCGGCGAGTTCGATCGGATGGGTTATCGATAGCTGCGCCGTCGCGAATCCCGCGCGGAATCGCTGCATGACGCATCCGATCGAGACGGGAGGTCATCAAGATTCGGGCGGTCGACCAGTGCCAGCTGATCCGCACTCCCGCGATACGTCCGAACGACACCTCGACTGGTCGATTACCGCGGTCGACCGAGGCCGTCCGGGTCGTCTCTCGGTGGGTCGTCCCACGTGACCGCGAGCACGTCGAGGGCCTCGACACCGTCGACGGGGAGTTCGACGCGGACAGCGCCCCCACCGGACGGTCGTGACCGCTCGTATTCGAACGGAACCGCCGTACCGTCGCGGAGTACCGTCAGCGCGCGCGGTTCAGGGACGTTACGCACGGTCACTCGCCCGGAAGTCCGATCCAGAAGGTGGACGTACCACACGCGGCCATCGGCCGACCGTGTCACCGGCCGGTCGCACTGTGGCGGCCACGGTCCTGGTCGGACATCTCGGACAGACGGTTCGTTTGCGGCGTGCCAGTCAGCCAGTTTTCTGAGACGGTCGCGTGCACCCTCCGGCAGTCGTCCGTCGCTCAGCGGGCCGACGTTCAACAGGAGTGTTCCGCCCCAGCCGACGGTTCTGGCCAACAGGTCAACTGTCCACGAGTGAGACTCGTACGTCTCACCGTCGACGTGACCCCAGGTTCCTCCGGGCCCACCCGTCCATATTTGACAGAGTTCCCATGGCTCACTCGGCGGACGCTCCGGAAAGTCACACTCGTACGTCTGGTAGTCGCCAAGTATCGATGCCCCACCGCGGTCATTAACGACTATCTCGGAGTCGGCCGCCCTGACGACATCGTACAGTTCTGCGTCGCCGCTGGTTTCGACCGGCCAGTAACCATCGAACCACAGGAGGTCCGGTCGATACCGCGTCAGCAGCTCCTCCACCTGCCCCGTGACGTACCGGTGGTACGACTCGCGCTCGGCCATCCCTTCCGGAGTCGGCGGAACTTCGTCGGGGAGTTCCCCGTAGGATCCGGGAGAACCCGGATAATCGGGGTGGTGCCAGTCACGCGGCGAATAGTACAGTCCGACCTGTATTCCCTGTCGACGGCAGGCGTCGGCGAACTCTCCGACGAGGTCGCGTCCGTCCAGATTCTCGGCGACACCGAACTCCCCGTACTCGGTAGGCCACATCGAGAAGCCGTCATGGTGGCGCGCGGTCAGTACGGCGTACGACATTCCGGCCTCACGTGCAGCCCGGGCCCACCGGTCCGGAGCGTACGAATGGGGGTCGAACTCCTCGGCCAGTCCCCAGTACTCTTCGGCGGACACCGCGTCGCGGTCGTCCCACGGGCGGTCTTCGATCATTCCCCACGAGAGTTCGGTGTCGCCACGGACGCTCGCGATGCCCCAGTGAACGAACAGCCCCATCGCCGCTTCGTCGAACCAGTCGTGTCCAGTTCGGATCGTCTCCGTCGGTGGGGTTAACTCCATCATCCGGTTGTGAGAGGCGGCAGACATAACCGTTCCGGCCACCTCACCTCCTCCGGTTCGTGCGGCGGTTCCCTGGCGGTCCCCGAAATCCGTGGCCGGGCAGTGGCTTTTTTATCTTCCCCGCGAATACGGTTGACGATGGTCGGACACGTAGAATACTGTCTGGACAACGTCGACTCGGCGACCCGGCGTCGACTCGGCGGTCTCGACGAGGTACCGGTGACCGAACAACGGTGTCTCCAGCGCTGCGGCGACTGTTACAGCGGGCCGTTCCTGGTCGTCGACGGGGAGTTGCGAACCGCCGAGACGCACGGTGCTCTCCTGAACGCACTCCGGGAGGACGAATGAACGTACTGTTCGTCTCTATCGATAGCCTGACCCGGCACTTCCTCGATGTCTATCCCGACCGTGACGTAGAGTTCGACGTCGAGACGGAGAACATCGACCGGTTCGCGGAGCGAGCGACGGTCTTCGACACCCACTACGCCGGTAGTCTCCCGTGTATGCCGGCCCGCCGCGAGTGGCTGACCGGTACCCAGGAGTTCCTCTGGCGCCCGTGGGGACCGATCGAACCGTTCGACGACCCGCTCCCGCGTCTCGCGCGGGAGGACGGCGTCCTCACGCAGTTGATAACGGACCACTTCCACTATTTCCAGCACGGGAGCCACGGGTACTACGAGGACTTCAACGGGTTCGAGTTCGTCCGCGGGCACGAGTACGACGCCTGGCAGACGGCGCCTCAAGATCCCCCAGAAGAGGTCTACCAGCAGATAACAAACGTCTCCGCCGACGACCCCCGCGGTACCGGGTACCTGAATCGGTCGCAGTACGCGCGGAACGTGGCCGACAAAGAGGCCACCGACGAGACGGAGTTTTTCGCGCCGCAGGTGTTCTCGAAGACAGCCGACTGGCTTCGGCGGAACCAGGACTGGGACGAGTGGTTCTGTTACGTCGACAGCTTCGATGTCCACGAGCCGTTCCACGTGCCGGAACCGTACGCCTCGCTGTACACCGATGAGGACCCCCGCGACCCGGAGCTCGTGAACTGGCCGTTCTACGGTCGCGTCGACGAGGGACAGAGCGAGCTCACCGAACGGCAGGTCGACTTCGTGCGGTCGCAGTTCGCGGGGAAGGTGACGATGGTCGACCGGTGGTTCGGGCGCGTCCTCGACGCGCTCGACGAGACCGGCGCCTGGGAGGACACGGCGGTCGTGGTCACGTCGGACCACGGGCACTACCTCGGAGAACACGGCTGGGTCGGCAAGCCGGGCGCACCGCTGTACGACGTGCTGGCTCGCACGCCGCTTTTCATCTGGCATCCGGACAGTCCGCGGCGCGGGGAACGAGTGGACTCGTTGACCTCGGCAGTCGACCTCTACGCCACTATCATCGACTTCCTCGGTCTCGAGGTTACGCGCACGAGACACAGCCGGAGCCTGCTGCCGGTGCTGGAGGGACGGTCGGACGACCACCGGGACTGGGCGCTCTACGGATACTGGGGATCGAGCGTCAACGTCACCGACGGTCAGTACACGTACATGCACCCGTGCGACGAGAGCGTCGACGCGTACTGCCACTCGACAGAGATGATGAGTGCCTACGGCTGGTTCACACCACGCGAACCCCAGCGCGATGCCGAGAGCGGGGCGTACCTGCCGTACACTGACAGTCCGGTCTGGCGGTACGAGGCGCCCTCGAACCCCCGCCACGTGGAGCCACTCCTGTTCGACGTGACCGAGGATCCCGAACAGCAACGGAACCTCGTCGACGAGGACGGTGAAGCAGTGCGGGAGATGCAGCGACTATTGCGGGAGGCGCTGACCGACCTCGAAGCACCGGAAAAGGAGTTCGAACGACTCGAACTCGCTCCGCGACCGTCCTAACTGCCCCCAACCGCCCGCGTGTGGGACCACATCCATCGCTTCGGTACGAAGCGGGACTCGGATCGGCACTGCAACAGTGGGCCTCAACGAGAGACGAAACGCGTGCTGCTGGTTTGGGCGTTGTCCGGCACGGCCTGAGCGAGTTCCGTAGTAACAGTGGGATGTGACAGAAGGTGGAGACGGCATCCGGCGATACGGCGACCGGTTCAGAGTCACCGTAATCCCGGAGTGTGTTTTGCAACGTGAGCACGCAGGCGGCCAGTCGGATCCAAGCTGTCAGGTTTTAGCGGGTGAGTCGAATCGAATGACGGGATTCGGGTGGGAGTGCGATGGTTTCTCGGATGTATGTCTCGTGACTGCTTTCCGCCTGCAAACGGTGAATTGCTCTATGGGAACTTAATAGTTTTGTAATATAGTATATGTATAGGCGGACGTCGAAGTACTCAGCGGGCCGGAGCGGATCCACAGGGCGGGCCCACGACCGGGCCCGACACCGGACGGTCGCCGTTAATTCCGGAAACCGAATGGCCGGGGCAAGTTCGGGACTCCGACACTGGTCCGTGGATAGCACCGACCGGTTCATCGAATCACGCCGGAATGGGAGACGGCGACTCTCGGAAGTGTGTCTCGGATCTCGTCAGCGGTTCCACGGGCGCGGCTCACTCGCCTCGATAGACCCACCGAACGCCGTTGAGGACTAGTCGTTGAAACGCCGGGTGGGCGAACGCGCGCTCGTCGTGCCCGTTCGCGTAATAGAAGACCCGGCCGTTCCCGTACCGTGTCGTCCACGCGACCGGAATCGTCCCCGGTCCGTCGTGGTGAGCGCGCGCCAGAACCCTCACGTCATTCCCGTGGCGACATCGATAGGGTTCGTCGGCGATGCGAAAGTCCCCGACGTCGTCGGTTACGGGGTGAGACTCGTCCGTGATCTCGACCGTGAGTCTGGTATACTCGTCGTGCCCTTCGAACGCGCCACCGACGAGCGTTTCTAATTCCCCCGCGGGCGAGTCAGCGTCCCAGGAGACGGCGCTCGCCCCGTGGAGTCCGACGTATCCGTTCCCGGAACGGACGAACTCTGATAGACCGGTCCACTGGCGGTCCGACAGAGCGCCGCTCGTCGTGTAGTCGATCAGGACATCGTACTCGCGAATGGCGTCGGGGCGGAGCACGTCCCGGTCGGTTGTCGTCTCAACCCGGATATCTGCGTGCGCCCACAGGAAGTCCTCGAGGATCGGTCCGAGGTCAGCGAGCCGGTGGAAGTCGTAGTCGTTACCCCCGAGCACGACGATATCGGGGTCTATTCCGTCCATATTCGGAGGGTCTCTCGCTCAGAGGTGATAAATCGTCGCCACTTGTGAGAACCGACACACCGCGGTCGTCGCAGACGAGCGCCCCAACTGTGAAAATACTCATACCCTCCGTCCGCGATAGTGCTGGGTGATGTCAACGTTCGAGACAGCCGTTATCGGCGTCGGATCGCCGCCCGACCAGGACGCACCGGGTTACTCGATCGGATACGCCCACGGGAACGCGTATCGCGACCACCCAGACTGTGAACTGGTCGCCTGCGCCGACGTCGTTCGGGACCACGCCGAATCGTTCGCGGCGGAGTTCGGGATCGACACCAGTCGGGCCTACGAGGACTACCGCGAACTCCTCTCGTCGGTCGAACCCGACCTCCTCAGCGTGTGTACGCCGCCAGATAGCCACGCGCCGATCGTCGTCGACTGTGCCCGGCAGGGAGTCGTTGACGGAATTCACTGCGAGAAGCCGATGGCGGTCGACTGGTCCGAGTGCGGTCTCATGGTGCGTGAATGCGACCGGCGTGGTGTCCAGCTCACGTTCAATCACATGCGCCGGTTCCATCCGCGCTGGCGAGCCCCGAAGCGACTGATCGACGACGGCGTCATCGGGGAAGTCGAGCGCATCGAGACGACCGCTCCCGACCTGCTCGACTGGGGGACCCACTGTTTCGACCTGTGCGGGATGTACGCCGGTGACCGCCCGGGTCAGTGGGTCTTCGGACAGGTCGCGGAAGCCGTCCCGGACGCGTACGGCGGGGCGTACGACCACCACACGGAGTCGCAAGCGCTCGCGATGTGGGAGTACGAGGACGGTGTCGTCGGTATCGCCTCGACCGGCGAGGGGACCGACGCCCTCGGTCCGAACCGGGTCCATCACCGCATCAGGGGGACCGAGGGAGTAGCGGAAGTCGGCTGGCACGACGCGGCGGTGCGGTACCGACAGCGAGGGGACGGCGAGTGGTCGGAGATCGAGTTCGACCGCCGCGACGACGCGAACGCCGTCGCCCACGAGGGCGCCATCGACGACGCGTTGACCGGCCTGCAAACCGGCACCGAGCCGGAGTTGAGAGCGAACAACGCACTCAACGCGACCGAGCTGATATTCGGTATCTGGGAGTCCGCCCGGCGCCGCAGCCCCGTCGAACTACCGTTGACTATCGAGGGGAATCCGCTCGAAGCGATGATCGATTCCGGAGACCTCCCCGTCAGAGACGGGACAGGGACCACAGACGGGAGCTAACGGTTCGCGCGGCGACTGGACGGTCCCGGCGTCCGAGGACGCAGCCAACTCGTGCTGTCTCACGCGCTGTTCGATCACGGCAGCCTCCTCAGCGAGCGACAGTGTCCGTCCCTCACAGGACCATCCGTAGACCGTCCGGAAGGGTCCCGCGTTGTCGGTTGCGCCACACCGTCCACCGGGTCCGTCACGCTCCCGGTCGGTCGTCCGCCGGCGGTGCGGCGAAGTCGCCGTCGTCGAACTCGATCGGTGAGGGCGAATCGACCACCCGGAGGTCGTCGCGGGACCGCGCTTCCTCGACGAGGGCCGGGGAGGCGTAGAACCGGTCGAGATGCATCGTGTCCGGCGCTCGCACGACGCGAACGTTCTCTGGATCGACGACTCCGATCGTCGCGAGCGCGGCGAGGAGCCCGCCCCGATCACTGTCGACGACGGGTGGAATGCGAACCCCGCGCGTCGTGCTCGCAGTGATAGCGTTGATCAGCGTCGTCGACGGTTCCAGCCGCTCGACGAGGCGCCGGTGGACGAAGTCTGCCGACCCCATACCCATCGCGTTGCCGTGCGTGGCGTCCGTGAGGCCGCGGGTGAATATCCGCTTGATCCGCGGTTCGTCGGGCTCCGGTTCGTTGATACTGAACGGTCGCCGCCCGATGACGTTCGTGTCCATCCCCTGCCCGCTGATGTCTTTCCCCTGTCGGTCGAAGACGACGACGTCGAGCGTCTCGAACGGCAACGTCGGCATGACCTCGTACGCGCGCTCCAGCAGTTCGGCCTCTCTGTCGAGAAAGCCGTCGGGCCGGATACCCTCTATCAATGTCGTGTCGTCGTGCTGGTCTTCGAGGACGGCGACCCCACCCACGACCGGCAGCGCCTCGAGGAGCTGGTCGGTGATCTCCGGTATCATGTTCCGGAGCGACCAGTCGACCGCCCAGGTGTGTGCGATCTTCGCGCCGCGTTGCTTTCCCATCCCGATGACGAGCATCTTCGAGAGGCCGCTCTCGACGGTCCCGTCGAAGTCCGTGTGGGGCTTGATCCGGTTTATCGGGACGATGCCGTCGGCCGCCGCGGCGTTCGCGTCCGCGACGACCGGGACGTCCCGTTCCGGCGTCGCTCCGACCTCAGTCACCGCCATGCTCGAGCGGATCTCACAGCCGACGGACTCCTCGGTAACCCCGAGGGTCGCGAGCATCTCACGCTGCCCTTCCGCGGTCGCACCGCCGTGACTCCCCATCGCCGGGAACACGAACGGGTCGTATCCCATTTCCTCGACCGCCGAGACCACCCCGGCGACGATCTCCGGGAGGTTGGCGATACCGCGGCTCCCGACGCCCAGCGCGATTTCGCCGCCGTCCGGAATCCCGCTGAAGTCGAGTCGCTCGACGGCCCGGCCGCTCTCGTCGGCGATGTCCGCTTTTGGCACGGGATCAGTCTCCCAGACCTGCTCGACGAGTCCTAACTCGGGGAGTTCGACGTCAGTACAGGCATCGGCAATCGTCGCCTCGTCGACTGCTAGCTGGTCCGCAGTCGTCTCCAGATGCATGCGACAGTCATGACCGACACGGCTATTAACGGTTCTGGCCGACCGAGACGCCGCACCTGGCACTTTCCCCCGCGGCCACCGGTGCGAAACGACGACGGGAGCGCTACAGGCCCAGGCGGTCGAACTGTTCGGTCGGCGCGCCGAGGTCGCGGAGCCGTCGCTCTGCGAGCGAGCGCATGCGGTCGCACTCGCGCGGTCTGGACGTGGCCAGGTTTTCGGTCTGTCGCGGGTCCTCAGTGACGTCGTACAACAACGGGTCCTCGTTCTGGACCGTGGGTTCGGCGGGGACTCGCCAAACCGGGGACTCCGCGTACGGGACCTCAGCCGGTTCGATCGCCGCTGGGTCCGAAGCGCCGTCCCTGTATCGGGATCCCTCGTACCGGGTCCCGTACCGGTACAGCGACGCGTCTGTATCCGCCGGGGGGTGGAGGTACGTGTACCGTCCGTCAGTCACGTTCACACCGCTACCGAAGTAGCCGTATAGCACGCAGTCACGGCCCGAGACCGAATCGGTCTCGCCGGCGAGAAGCGGGAGGAGGTCCGCACCGTGGTTGGTCGGCGGATCGATCCCCATCGCCGACAGGAGGGTGGGGTAGAGGTCCACCCCCGAGGTGAGCGCGTCGACGCGGTCTTCGGTCGCGTCCGGGTGGTAGATGAAAAGCGGCGTCCGTGCGATCTCGTCGTACGTCGGCTGATAGTTCTTCGCGAGGTAGCCGTGGTCGCCGAGCGCGTAACCGTGGTCCGTCGTGACGACGACCACCGTGTCCTCCCACAGGCCCTCTTCGCCGAGCGCGTCGAGGACGCGCCCGAACCACCGGTCGACCATCGTCACCTTCCCAGCGAACTGCGACCGCACGAACTCCAGTTCGCGCTCGTCCATCTCCTGGTCGTCGACCGACGCGTACGCCGGCCACACGCCCAGGTCGGGGTCACGGGGGTCCTCGTCGGTGTACATCGACGCGTAGGGCTCTGGACAGTGGAACGGTTCGTGGACGTCGAAACTGTCGACGTAACAGAACCACTCGTCCCACTCCGCGCTCTCGTGGACCCAGTCCGCCGCCTTCGAGAAGACCCGCGGCGCAAAGAAGTCCGTCTCGTCCGTCGGGTCGAACTCGTCGACGTTGCGGGCATACTGTGCGTTGGTCCGCTCGACGGTTTCCGCGTCGCCCGGTTCGATCCCAGACTGGGCGAGCAGGCGCTCGTCGGGACGTCGGGGCGTCGGCCGCCACGCGTCGCGTTCGTGCCCGCGGACGAACTCGAACCCCGAGTAGTCCGTCCAGTACCCTTCACCCCCCGCCTCGAAGTAATGGAAGTGGTCCGTGACGAGGTACGGGTAGACGCCGTTCTCGCGGGCCAGGTCCGGCACGAGGTCGTCGAAGGGTTCGGCGGGGCCCCACGGACGCCAGGGGAACTCCCGGACCCCAGCGAGAAACTCGCGTCGCTGAGGCATACACGGCAGCGACCCCGCCCAGTGAGTGTCGAACACCGTCGCCCGCTCCGCGAACCGATCGAGGTTCTCCGTCTCGACCGCGTAGTCTGTCATCCACGGCTCGTCAGCGTACGCGCCGCAGAAGTCCCTTCGGAGGCTGTCTATCGTTATCAACAGGACGTTCGAAACGTCGGTCATACGCGCCAGGTGATCGGACCGAATAATAAGTGTGGTGCCCGGGTCCGAGATCCCGTGGTGACCGACCCGAACGTTGACGATAAGCGCCCGACAGCTAGGGTGTCGGGTCGTGGACCTCGAGCGAGACCGACCGGTCGCCCGCGCGCAACTCGACCGTGCCGGCTTCGGGTCTGGACCTGTTATCGTCGCCGATCACTCCGATGGACTCCGGCGAAACTGTCAGACTCGCCGTCGTGGAGTCTCCCGCCTCGACGTGGACCCGGTCGATTCCGACCAGCTCTCGTACCGGGGTGACGCGGGAGCTGCGGTCGTCGCTCGCGTAGAGGTGGACGACGTCGTGACCGTCCCAGTCACCGGTGTTGGTAACTTCGACGTCGACCGTGACGCTCTCGGCCGGACCGACGTCCGTCGACGGGACCGAGAGTTCGTATTCGAAGTCGGTATAGCTGAGTCCGTGGCCGAACGGGAACAGCGGGTCGTACGACGACGGGTGTTCCTCCTCGCCGAGCGGCCGCGGGTGGGGGAGATGGTTGAACCTGGTCGGCAGGTGACCGATCGAGCGCGGGATCGATACCGGTAGATGTCCGCTCGGGTTGTAGTCTCCGAAGAGCACGTCGGCGACCGCTCTCCCGCCTTCGCTCCCGGGCTGATACGCCCAGAGGACCGCCGACGCGTGGTCGGCTGTCCACTCGATTGCGAGCGGTCGTCCCGAGACGACGACGACGACGAGCGGCGTACCGGTGTCCTCGACCGCTTCCAGGAGCTCGCGTTGTGCCTCGGGCAGCGACAGCTCCGTTCTAGTCGGGAACTCCCCGTTGGCCGTGTCGCTCCGGGCGAACTCGTGGAGATAGCCCGTCTCACCGACCGCGGCGACGGTGACGTCGGCGTCGGCCGCGGCGTCGCGCGCGGCCTCCACGTCGTCCGGCTCAACCGAGCCACATCCCTGTTCGTACATGACCGACCCGTCGTCGCTGACGGCCGTCTCGACCCCATCGCGGACCGTGACGCCGGGTGGAAGAGGCTCGTCGGCCGAACTCCAACCGCCGAACTGGTTGCGCAGGTCGTCCGCGTTGGGCCCGACGACGGCGACGTCCAGGTCGCGGTCGAGCGGCAGTCGGTCGTTCCGGTTCGTGAGCAGCGTCATCGAGGCGCGGGCGCACTCTCGCGCGACGTTCCGGTGGTCTTCGGTCCCCAGCACGTCGATCGCAGCCTCGGGGTCGACGTACGGGTCTTCGAAGAGTCCAAGGCGGAACTTGGCGGACAGGACATCGCGGACGCGGTCGTCGATCAGGGATTCGGTGATGATCCCCTGTTCGCGGAGCGAGGTCAGGACCTCGACGTACTCCGGCCCCGCAATGGACGAGATGTTGATCCCGGCGTCGTACGCCTGGCGGACCGCATCCTCAGTGGACTCGGCGGTGCGGTGATCCTCGTGGAGCATGTCGATGCCGCCCCAGTCGGTCACGACGTAGCCGTCGAAGCCAAGTTCCTCACGGAGGAGGCCGGTGAGGTGTTCCCGCGACCCGTGTACCGGATACCCTTCGAGCGCGTTGTAACACGGCATGATCGACTCGGCGCCGGCCTCGATGGCCGCCTCGAACGGCGGGAGGAACACCCGGCGGAGCGTGTACTCCGAGACGTCGACCGGCGAGGCGTCCTCCCCTCGCTCCGGTTCGCTGTACGCGGGGAAGTGTTTGGGCGTGGCGACGACGGACTCGGGGTCGCTGAGGTCCTCGCCCTGATACCCGCGGACCGCCGCGGACCCGAAGGCAGCACAGAGGAACGGGCTCTCCCCGAACGTCTCGAACGTCCGGCCCCAGCGGACGTCGCGCGCGACGTCACAGACGGGATTGAGGTTCTGGTGAGCGCCCGTCGCTGCCATCTCGCTCGCGGTGACGGACGCGGCCCGTTCGACCAGGTCCGTGTCGCCGGTGGCTGCCATCCCGATGTTGTGGGGAAACACGGTGCTACCCTTGATGTACGCGTGCCCGTGGTCGGCGTCGAGGTAGAACAGAAGCGGGATACCGAGACGCGTCTCCTCGACGGCGTGGCGCTGTATCTCGGTCGCGACCTCGGCCGCTTCCCGAGGGGTGTCGTACTGCGAGCGCCCGTGCCCGAACGGCGAGACCGAACCGAAGCCGTGCGCGTCGATGGCATCTTTCACGTCCGCAGCGTCTTCGATCCCGTCTGTCATCTTCGGTGATACGCCGACGAGTTGACCGATCTTCTCCGCGGTCGTCATCCGCGAGAGGAGGTCATCGACGCGGTCCGAAACGGGGAGACTGGCGTCTCGATACGGGACGTCGTCACTATCGCTTGCCATGCCTGGGCGTAGTATCCGCAGTAACGGTTAAATAACTACCCGGTCCCAGCTGTCTGCTCGCCGGACGTGGTCCAGTCGGAATCTGTCGCAGCGTCACCGGTGACCGCGGTTCCACACCCCGGATCGGTTACGCGGCGCGGTCGACCCCGGGGTCGTATCCCGCGTCGCCGTCGCCGGAGTCGTCGCCGGGTCCGTATCCGAGTTCGTCCCGGCGCTCGCGGAACCGCTCGACCTCCTCGCGGTACCCCGCGTCGTCGATCAGGTTGCGCGTTTCTCCGGGGTCGGCGGAGAGGTCGAACAGCACGTCGCGGTCGTCGGCGACGGAGACGTACTTCAGGTCGCCGCGTTTTATCATGCAGTCGTCCTCGTACGCCGAGACCGTTTCGTCCGACCAGCTCGCGGTCTCGCCCTCGAGCAACGGGACGAGGGTCCTGCTGTCGAGGCGGTGGCCGCTCGGGAGCGGCACGTCGGCGAGGTCACAGAGGGTCGCGAAGAGGTCGCAGAGATTGACGTTCGCCTCGACGACGCCGGGGTCGAACCGTTCGGGCCAGCGAACGCAGAGCGGCACGCGCGCGCTCCCTTCGAAGAAGTGTCCTTTCTCCCAGACGCCGTGTTCCCCGAGCATCTCGCCGTGGTCGGAGGTGAAGACGACGATCCACTCGTCGAGGTCCTCGCCGGCGGCCTCCAGCGCGTCGAGGACCCGGCCGAAGTACTCGTCGACGGTCTCGATCATCCCGTAGTACGCCGCGGTGGCCCGTCGTATCTCCCGCGGCGAGACGTCGCCCTCGCGCCCGACACCGAAGCCGTCGCGGCCGACCATGAGACGGCGCTTCCCGAGAAACGAGTGCTCGTCGAAGGCTGCGTCGGCCTCGTTTACGTACGGGTCGACCCGATTGAGGTAGTACGAGAACTTCTCCTCCGTGGTCAGGTACGGGTAGTGAGGCTGTGTGAGACTTACCTTCAGCGCGACCGGGCGCTCGCGGTTTTCGCGGTCGTAGTAGGGGTCGAGGAACCGGCGCTCGATGTAGTTCAGCGCGCCCTGAACACGGTACTCGTCGAGGGCACTCTTCCAGCCAACGTCGGGCTTGCCGACGCCGGCCCGCCGAACCTCTTTCTCGTCGGTCCACTTGGCATGCGACCGCGTGTACTGTTCCATGGGGACGTCGTCTTTGACCGTCACATTGCACCCGCCGCCGGTTAGCAGGTTCGTCCATCCCTGGGCCTTGTCGGTCCCGGTGTGGTGGAGTTTGCCGGCCACCGTCGTCTCGTACCCGTACTGCGCCAGCCGCCTGGCGAACGTCATCGACTCGGGCGGGAGGTCTTCACCGTAGCTCTCACAGCCGCACGTCCGCGGGAGCTGTCCCGACATGAGACACTGACGTGCCGGGACACAGCGCGGCGACGAGGTGTACGCGTTCTCGAAGACGACCCCGGTCTCGGCGAGCGCGTCGAGAGTCGGCGTCCGGACCACGTCGTCGCCCGCGTATCCGAGAACGTCCGCGCGGTGCTCGTCGTCCATCAGAAAGAGGATGTTCGGCCTCTCTGGCATAGCGGACTCGTTCGAAAGTGCCGGTAATAATGATTGGGACGATGCCGAGTCGGGGCGGCCGGTTCGAGCAGCTGCGAGGGCGACTCGGGTTCGTGCGGAGGCCGAGCGGAGAGAGACCGCGGCATGAATCAGTTTTATCAGAGTGCAGTGTGAGGGAGCCACCATGTCCGAAGCAAGGCCGAACGTCCTCTTCCTGTTGAGCGACCAGCACAGCGGTCGGTACCTGAGCCGCCGGTACGACTCCGACCCCCCGGTCCAGACACCGACCTTCGACGGACTCGCGGCGTCGGGGACCAGTTTCGAACAGACGTACTGCCCGTACCCGCTCTGTACACCGTCGCGAATGTCGCTGCTTACAGGACGGGAAGCACAGCGGTGCGGCGCGTGGGAGAACTGGCACATGCTCCCGGAGGGAATCCCGACGCTTCCGGAATCGTTCAGTGACGCGGGGTACGAGACGTGTCTCGTCGGGAAGATGCACCTCGGCGGAGACCGGCAGTTCGTCGGGTTCGACGAGCGGCCCTACGGCGACCTGACCGGCATGCACGGCCACCAGTCCGACCCGCCCCTTTCGTACTGGGAAGAGCGGAACTCGTCGGGTCTGCGCGGCGAACCGGGCGTCACTGGGATCCCGGAGAGCCTGCTCCAGGAGCGCAACACCGTCGAGGAGGGGCTGTCCTTCGTCCGCGAGCACGCCGCCTCCGACGCAGAGGACCCGTGGTTCCTGTGCGCGTCATTCTCGCGCCCGCACGCGCCGTTTACCTCGCCGAGCCGGTACGCCGAACGGCGTGACCCCGACGAGGTCCCGGATCCCGAGGTCTGGCCGGAGCCAGGTATCGACCACCCCGCGGTCGAACCCGAAGAGGGCGAGGACGTCCTCGAGGTGCGCCGGCAGTACTTCGCGTGCATCGACTACCTCGACGAGATCGTCGGTGACTTCCTCGCCTTGTTGGACCGCTCCGGTCACCTCGAAAACACGGTGGTCGTCTACGCCAGCGACCACGGGTCGATGGCCGGGGAACACGGACAGACCGGCAAGAAGGTCTGGTACGAGGAATCGACGCGCGTCCCGTTCACCGTCCAGTTACCCGGCCAGCGGTCCGGGAACGCCGAATCCGCCTCCGTCGAGACGCCGGTCAGCCTCGTAGACCTGTTCCCGACGCTCTGTCGACTGTGCGACGTGCCCGTCCCCGCCGGACTCGACGGCGTCGACCTCTCGGAGGCCGTCCGCACGGGCGAGGAACCGGACCGGGGGCCCGTTGTCTCCGACTACCTGTCGCCGTCGCTCGACATGACGGAGTATCGAATGGTCCGCGACGGCCGGTACAAGTACGTCTACTTCCCGGACCACGAGGACCTGCTGTTCGACCTCGAGGCCGACCCCCACGAGCGGACAGACCTGTCCACCGACGCCACAGGCGAGGACGCGGCAGCGCTCGACCGTCTCCGTGAGTACGTCTCCGAGACGATCGACTTCGACGTCGTCCGAGCCGCACGGCGTCGCGACGAAGAGCAACTCACCGAGCACCAACTGGGCGGCCCCGGCGCCAGGACGCCGCTCAACGCCTATCATCTCCCGGACGGGCGCGTTGTCGACGCCGGGACGCCGCTCTACGCGCCGCAGGTCGTCGCAGAAGAACCCTCACAGGTGTTCCGCGACTGGCCGGGTCACGAATAGGATCCACCCGAACGGTCGAACAGCTTCAGGCACCGCCCCGCTCGGGCCACCGAGAATGGTGACGTTGGTCTTTCTCAGGGCTCGTAGGCCAGATTGAGCGCGGCCGACTCGACGTGGTCGAGCTCTTCGATCGCTGCGACGGACTGTTCGGGCAGTTTCTCCCGAGGCTCGACGTCTAACTCCTCCTGAAGCACCTGATGAGTGTCGACCGAGAGCCCGCCGTAGTCGAGTTGTGCGATGATATCGAACTCGCCGGTGACGAGGGCGACCCCGCTCACCCCGTCGATAGTGCGGAGTTCGCGTGCGACGGCGGTGATCTCTCCCGGTTCGACCACGAGGTGTACGAACGCGTCTGTCATCCACTTCCGAAACGGTCTGCCGGGAGGTTAAATATAGGGGTCGCTCCCTCAGCGCGCCCTTCGGAAGGCGGGACCGTCGTGGGTCACCGACCGTCGTGGGTCACCAACCGTCGATTCGACCGGGTCCGGGGACATCGAGACAGGTCCCCCCATGCTTACAAACACTCAAAACCGTATCGACCAGGTGATGGAGATCGAATTCGACTGCGACTGCGGGGAAACAGTCTCCCATACGACCCGCGGCGGCAGCGAAACCAATCTGACGTACGTCTGCGACAACTGTGAGAGGATGTATGCGGTGACGATCACGACGCTGACCGAGTCGAACACGAGGTGACCGGGATTCACGGGTGGGCACCGTCAACGACCGGCTTCAGCCGTCGGACTGGAGAGCGCGCGCCAGGAAAGAGCGTGCGGGACGGTCGCTTTCCGGAGCCGGGAAACGCCCGCGAAATCGCATCTAATAGAGTGGCGCCGCCGGTCCGGTTTGTGTTAGTCGGCGTCGGCGCGCCAGGCGCGGTCGGCCCACGCGTCGTCCGCGAAGTTGTCGTCGGTCTCGTCCATGAGGTCAAGCAGCCGGCGGTGGAGGTCGTTCCGGACTTCGGTGTAGGCCTCGCTCCCGATCTCGTTGCTGACCTCCCCCGGGTCCTCGTTCAGGTCGTACAACTCGTCCGAGTCGAGCAGATTGACGACGAACTTGTACCCGTCGTCGGTCACGAGACACCGGACGGGGTAGAAATCCGAGTCGCCGTAGGAGTGGTACTCCAGCAACACCTCCTCTCGGTGGTCCACCGACGGGTCCCGAGCAGTGTCCAGGAGACTCTGTCCGTGGAGCTCCGCCGGGACGTCGGCTCCGGCGATTTCGAGGTACGTCGGCAGCAGGTCGACAAGCCCCGTCAGCGAGTCAGTAACCTCGTCTTCGGCGACCGACGGGCCCCGCATGATGAGCGGGACCCTGGTGACTTCGTCGTACATCGGCGAGTGTTTGAGGTCGATGCCGTGGGCGCCGAGGTAGTGGCCGTGGTCTGACGTGAAGGTGACGACCGTGTCCGGATGGGTCGAATCGATCTCGTCGACGACGCGGCCGATCTCGTCGTCGATGAACGTCGACGCCGCGAAGTACAGCGGTCGGTATATCGACCCCTCTTCTTCGGCGTTCTCGAGGGAATTGATGATGTGGGTTCCCTCCGCGTACTCCTCGGCGAGTTCCCGGTGTCGGTCGGGCTTGTCGTCGAGTTCCTCGATCGTCTCGTAGTTATCCGGGAGTGGGTAGCGTTCGTCGGTGTACATGTCACAGAACGGCGGTGGACAGAGGCTGGGCTCGTGGGGTTCGTCGTAGGAGACGACCAGGAAAAACGGCTGGTCGTCGCCGCGGGCGTC